>Ga0070686_100000011_pt1 | contig 179111 bp, 164 predicted proteins | sample KBSS23LmetaG_FD_65654 | JGI IMG/M metagenome (GOLD analysis project Ga0070686, IMG submission 65654) | Switchgrass rhizosphere microbial communities from Kellogg Biological Station, Michigan, USA - KBS S2-3L metaG | ecosystem: Host-associated > Plants > Roots > Rhizosphere ...
CCACGTGGACGTCGGCCCCCGCTGCCCGCAGCTCGCCGGCGAGTCGCCCGTCGAACGCCAGCGCGAACGCGGGATCCATCTCGGGCACGCGGGCGCGCTCGCGGGCGAAGGTGGCCAGCATCGCCTCCACCCCGCCGTACAGGTTGCCGGCGTACACGTGCAGCACCCGCATCAGCCCTCCTTCGCCAGGGCGCGGTAGATCGGCGCCACCTCGGCCGCCAGCCGCGCGCGGTCGAAGCGCTCTGCGGCAACCGCCTGCCCCGCCGCGCCCAAGCGCGCCCGCAGATCGGCGCTTTCCACCAGCCGCAGGATCGCGGCGGCGAGCGCGTCGACATCCCCGGGCGGCACTGCCAGCGCGTCCACGCCGTCGCGCACGATCTCGGCGGCGCCGCCGGCCGCCGTCGCCACCACCGCGCGGCCGCACGCCATCGCCTCGGCGATCACCAGGCCGAAGGGCTCGGGGCGCGTGCTGGCGTGCACCACCACGTCCAGCGCGCGCATCGCGTGGGCCGGCTGGTCCACGAAGCCGGTGATGCCCATTCGTGCGTCCAGCCCGCGCGCGGCGATCAGGCGGCGCAGCTCGTCCGCCTCCACCTCGCTCCCCGTGGTGGCGTAGATCGGCCCGCCCACCACGTAGGCGCGCAGCGGGAGATGGGCCGGGAGGCGCGCGACGGCGTCGATGAACACGCGGTGCCCCTTCCACAGCCCCATGGTGGCCACCAGCCCTACGCGCACGGCGCCGCCGGGCTCGGGCGGCATCCCCGCCAGCGGCGCGAGCTCCGCGCGCGGGCCTTCCGGCGTGAAGCGCGCCAGGTCCACCGCGTTGTACACCACGTGGATGGGGAGACCGGGCCCGCACACGCGCCGCAGGTCGCTGGCCACCGCGTGCGACACCGCGATGGCGGCCGACGCGCGCGGGGCCCAGTGGCGCAGCACGCCGGCCATCAGCAGGCGCGCGCCGGTGAAGTCGTGCACGTGCCACACCAGGCGCGCGCCGGGGGGAACCACCAGGGCGCCGGCCGCGTGCACCTTGAACCCGTTGGTGTGCACCACGGCCGGCTCGATCTGGCGCAGCAGCGTGCGCAGCCGGCGCAGCCAGCCGGCGCCGGCCGGCGCAGCCCCCAGCAGCCGCGCCAGCAGCGCCGCGCGCGAGCCGCCGCCCGCGTCGCCCGTACGCTCCAGCGCGGCCGGAAGCGGCAGCGGGTGCACCGTCACCCCCAGCTCCCTCGCGCGCTCGGCCAGCGGGCCGGCGGCGAGGACGACCAGGTGGAGCTGCCACCGGGGCTCCGCGGCGCGCAGCGAGGCCATCAGGTCGAGCAGCGCCCGCTCGGCCCCGCCGATGCGCCCGCTGGCGCTCAGGAACGCGACCCTCACCGCGCCCCCTCCCCGGGCCCGCCGTAACGTCCCCCACCCGGGAAAAAACCTTCCTCACGCAGAGTCAGCGGAGCCAGCGGAGAACAGCGGCTCTCTCTGCCGACTCTGCTGACTCTGCGTGAGGCCATGCCGTTGTCCTTCGCTCGTCGCATCAACGATTCACGCGGATTGGGAACCAGGCCGCGCCGCAAAACGAACCGGCGCGGGAGATCGCTCCCGCGCCGCGGCGCCGCTCGTCCCCTCCCGCAGGGCTCCGTCATCCCACCGCGTGCCCGGGAAGGCCCACCGGGCGCGAGTGCGGCAGGCTGCGCACGGGGCCGCGCTCCATCCACTCCTGCACCGCCAGCGCCAGCACGTGGATGATGCGCACCGCGTCGGGGAGCGCGTGCGGGTCGCCGCCGTCGCACCAGGCGCGCAGCACCCACGGGTCGCTCTCGGGCGCGTCCTCCGCCCGCACGGGAAAGTCCACCTTGAGCGCCGACGGCGAGGCGGCCGCGGGGAGCGAGTCGCGCAGCCCCTCGGCCGACGAGCAGCGGCACAGCATCAGGTCGAGCAGCCCCATCACCTCGGCGTTGTCGGACAGGATGGCGCGCAGGTGCTCCAGGCTCTCGGCGTGCGCCAGCACGTGCGCCACGTCGCGCGCGTGGATGCGGTCGCGGATCGCGCGCCGCAGCCGCCCGGGGCCGCTGGCCACCACCGCGCCCGCCTCCACGAACTCGTGGTAGCCCAGCCGCTTGATGCCGAACAGCAGCAGCGCCGTGCACCCGATCCCCCCGGCCACGGCGATGAACACCACCGCGCGCTGCGGGGCGAAGAACAGCATCATCCCGAACATCGCCAGCCCCGCCGCCAGCACGATCAGCAGCACCGCCGCGCGCGTGCGGGTGAGCCCGATGGCCAGCAGCCGGTGGTGCAGGTGCCGCTCGTCGGCGCCGAAGATGGGGCGGCCGCGCAGCCAGCGGCGCAGGATGGCCAGCCCCGTGTCGAGCAGCGGCAGCGCCAGCACCAGGATGGGCACCACGGTGAGCACCGCGGTGGCGCTCTTGGTGGCGCCGTGCACCGAGAGCACCGCCAGCATGAAGCCCACGAACAGGCTCCCCGAGTCGCCCAGGAAGATGCGCGCGGGGCGGAAGTTGTAGCGGAAGAAGCCCACCAGCGCCCCGGCCAGCGCCGCGCACACCAGCGCCACCGCCCAGTTCCCCAGCGCCACCGAGATCGCCAGCGTGGTGGAGAGCGCCACCAGCGCGATGGCCGTGGCAAGCCCGTCCAGCCCGTCGATCAGGTTGAAGGCGTTGGTCACCCCCACGATCCACAGCATGGTGATGGGGAGCGACAGGGCGTGCAGGTCCACCGTGCCCAGCAGCGTGAACTGCTCGATGCGGAAGCCCGCCTGCCACGCGATCAGCGCGGCGGCGGCCTGGGCCAGCAGCTTGGTCTTGGGGGGAAGGTTGTAGAGGTCGTCCACCACGCCGGCGCCGAACACCAGCCAGCTGGCCAGCAGCAGCCCGGCGAAGAAGGTGGCCGGCTGGTCGAGCCCCAGCCCCGGGCCCCAGGCGCTGAACGGCAGCACCAGCAGGATCGCCGCCGTGGTCGCGATGCACACCGCCACGCCGCCCAGGCGCGGCACGGGGTTGTGCTCCACCCCCTCGCGCATCCGCGAGTGGCCGAACACGCCGTTCGCGAGCAGCACGCGCAGCATCAGCGGCGTGATGACGAACGCCGCCAGGGCCGACACCAGGAATGCGGGGACGAGAATCGGCACGGGGACCGGGTCCGGTGCGAGACGGGAACGGAGCCCGCCACGTCGCCTGGGAAACAGGTGAATCGAGTACCGCGATCAGGTCGTAAAGTTCGCGCCCGCCATAACTAAGCCGAAACATAAAAAGCGGTTTGCTCCTGCGATGCCATGCACGCTAACGGCAGATCTGCAACGCGTCAAGGTATCAGTTCGATCTCAACGTGCATCCCTGCGCCCCGCCCCCAGCCGGCCCAATCCGCCGGCCCTCCGTTCAGGCCAATCGCGGGCGGCGCACGCGAATGCGCCAGCGGGGCGCCCGCACCAGCCCGGCGCGTCGCGAGCAGGGGTGGATGCAGCGGACGCCTTGCCAGAATCCGTGTGCTGCCGGATCCGCCAGCCGGTCGTTCGCCGGCATGTTCGCGACACCGCATCACGCCGAGGCACCAGAGGATTGGGAGAGCGGATGAACACGGGGGAGCCACACGATTCCCCCTGGCTCCCCGGAATCCCGTTGCCTGGCGCTGTGTCGTTCCCGACGGCCGGAATGCGCGGAACGGCTGGCTGGCCGGGACTCAGTAGTCGCTCTCGTCTGCTTCCGCCTCCAGCCCCATGTCGGTGAGCAGGTCGGCCAGCTCGTACACGGCGTGGAAGTCGTCCACGTCCACCGACACCCGCTCGCCGGCCACGGCGCGGTCGGCGGCGCCTCGGGCCTGCAGCATCCCCATCCCCGTGTAGCTCTGGATGGTGGAGGCGATGTTGATCGCGCTCACGCCGTGGCGCACGCCGCGAATGTGGACCTGCGGCATCAGCGTTCCTCCCCGTTCACGCCACGGATCGCCCGGGCCAGGTCGATCCTGTTTTCATAGATGGCCTTGCCCACGATGATTCCCGCGATCCCCCGCCCCGCCCGCGCCGCGGCCGCCACGTGCTCCTCGCTCCCCACGCCGCCCGAGACGATCACCTCGGCACCCGACGCCCGCGCCAGCTCGGCGGAGAGCTCGGCGTTGGGCCCCGCGAGCATCCCGTCGCGCTCGATGTCGGTGTGGATGATCGTCCGCGCGCCCAGCTCCACCATCCGCGCGGCCAGGTCGAACAGGTCCTCCCCGCTCTCCTCCGTCCACCCCCGCGCGGCGGGACGGCGCCCACGCGCGTCGAGGCCGACGGCGATGCGGTCCGCCCCCCACCGCCGCACCGCGGCGCGCACCAGCTCGGGGTTCTCGATGGCCGCCGTGCCGATCACCGCGCGCGCCGCGCCGGCCTCCAGCACCTCGGCCAGGTCTTCCTCGGTCCGCAGCCCGCCGCCCGTCTGCACGCGAAGCGGGGTGGATGCGACCACCTGGCGGATCAGGGCGCGGTTCGACCCCGTGCCGAAGGCGGCGTCCAGGTCCACCACGTGGATCCACTCCGCCCCGGCGTCGGCGAAGGTGCGGGCGACGGCGGCCGGATCGGTTCCGTAGACGGTCTCGCGGGCCGCGTCGCCCTTCTCCAGCCGCACGCAGCGGCCCCCGCGCAGGTCGATGGCGGGGTAGACGGCGAACGGGCTACTCGGCACGGCCGCGGCGGCTGCGTTCACTGCGCGGGCGCTCGGCCAGCTTCACGCCGGCGGCGCGCTCGATGGCGGCCACGCGCGCCTCCACCACCTCGCGGAAGCGGCTGCCATCCACCGGCTCGGCCTGGATCGCCTTGACCGACGACGGGTTGATGGGGCGGCCGTTCTGGCGGAACTCGTAGTGGAGGTGCGGGCCGGTGGCCAGCCCGGTCATCCCCACGTAGGCGATCACCTGCCCCTGCCGCACCCGCGTCCCTTCATCGATCCCCTTTGCGAAGCCGCGCAGGTGGCCGTAGCGGGTGGAGTAGCCGCGGCCGTGGGCGATCTCGATCACGTTGCCGTAGCCCCCCGCGCGGCCGGCGCGGCGCACCACGCCGTCGGCCACGGCGCGCACCGGCGTGCCGGGCGAGGCGGCGTAGTCCACGCCCACGTGGGCGCGCCAGCGGTGCAGGATGGGGTGGAAGCGGGCCAGCGTGAACCCCGAGCTGATGCGGCGGAACTCCACCGGCGCGCGCAGGAAGCCGCGCTTCATCGACTCGCCCTTGCCGTCGTACCACCCGTCCTGGCCGTCGTGGCGGAACAGGTAGGCGTCGTACAGGCGGCCGCTGAGCAGGAAGCGCACGGCCAGGAGGCGCGAGCGCCGGGCGCTGCCGTCGGGGCGCACGGTGCGCTCGTAGAGGATCTGGTAGCTGTCGCCGGGGTTCAGGTCGTTGGAGAAGTCGACCCGCGTCTCGAAGATCTGCTCGGCGATCTGATCGGCGATCTGGTGGCGCTCGCGGCGCGGGATGTCGCCGTGGCCCTCGCCCAGCGCCTGGTACAGCGACGAGCGCACGCTGCCGCTGAACACCGCGGTGTCGGTGTGCACCTCCACCGAGTCGACGCGGGCGCGCAGCCCGGCGCCGCGCCCGTCCACCGTGAGCACCCGGTCGTTGTCCAGCTGCAGCGTGAGCCGCCGCACGGTGCCGGTGCGCGTGGACAGGCGCAGGTCGAACTCGCGCCCTTCGCCCACCTCGTGATCGGCGGCGCTGTCGGGGAGCTGGGCCAGGATGGCGCTGGCCTGCCGGCCGTCCACCCGCAGCTGCTCCAGCAGCTCGGCCAGGGTGTGCCCGTACCGCAGCTTGTCGCGGCGCACGTGCTCCACGGGCGCGGCGTGCGCCTCGGGGAGGAGCCTGGGCGGCGCCGGCGGCTCCTCCTTGGGGTCGTGCAGGAACGCGGCGGCGAGCGCCAGGCCGAACGCGCCCAGCAGCCCGCCCGAGAGCAGGCGGTAGGGATTGGCCATCCAGAACCCTCCTGGTGTGGTTTTGCTGCGGATTGTCAGTGCGGGACGGCGTGCGAGCGCAGGCCGGCCGGTATTCGTCTTCACCCGGGCCGTAGAGGCTCGGGGGATGCGTCGATCGGGTCGGAGGCGAAGCCGGCGCGGGATGCGGAGATCGGCCGAGCGCCGGCACCCCCTCTCCCCCAGCCCCTCTCCCCCGCTGTCGCGGGAGAAAGGGGAGCACGTTCGTTCACGCCGATGCCGCAGCGCGCTTCCGACGCCTCCAGCTCCTCATCTCGGACGTGCGCTCCTGCATCGGCATTGGACGGACACGCCGCGCGAAGCGCCCGGGTCCCTCTCCCAGGTTGTTTTGGGAGAGGGACAGCCGCGCAGCGGCAGGGTGAGGGCCCGCGGAGCCCGGCGCCACGAGCCAGCCCCACCCCCGCGACACCGCCTCGCCCGCTGTCCCCTGTCCCCTGTCCCCTGTCCCCTGTTCCCTGTTCCCTGTCCCCTCGAAAAACACCCGAGCGCAGCGAGCCCCCGCCTCCCCGGCGGGGCCCCGCTGCGCGTCAGGATCAACTCGTCCTCATCGAACCCCCGCCCCTCAGTCCATCTGCCGGCGGATGAACGTCGGGATCTCGAGGTCGCTGGGCGGCGTGCGCTCGGCCGGGCGCGGCGGCACGGGAAGCCGCGTGACCGGGGTCGAGTGCTCGCGCGCCGGTGCCGGCGGCGGTGGGGCGTGCTCGCGCTCGCGCGGCTGGAAGGGCGCGGGCTCGCGTTCGCGCGCGTCACGCTCCTGCGAGCGCGGCGCGAACGGCGGCGTGGGCTCGCCCGTGGGCATCACCACGCGCGACCCGGTGAGGGGCCGCACGTCGCGCGCATCGCTGCGCGGGGTGCGGAAGTCGGCGCGGATCACGTTGTCGTGGCGCTCGAAGATCGGCTCGGTCTTCTCGAAGCCGGTCGCGATCACCGTCACCCGCACCTCTTCCTTGAGGTGGCTGTCGTGCACCGCGCCGAAGATGATCTCGGCCTCGTCGCCCGCGGCCTCCTGGATGATGGAGGAGATGGTGGTGACCTCGTCGATCGCCAGGTTCTGGTCGCCGGTGATGTTGATCAGCACGCCGGCCGCGCCCGCGATGGAGATGTTGTCCAGCAGCGGCGAGCTGATCGCCTCCTGGGCCGCCTCCACCGCGCGGTTCTCGCCCTTGCCGAAGCCGGTGCCCATCAGCGCCGCGCCGCGGTTGCTCATGATCGTGCGCACGTCGGCGAAGTCCACGTTCACCTCGCCGGTCACGCGGATCAGGTCGGAGATGCCCTGCGTGGCGTGCAGCAGCACCTCGTCGGCCTTCTTCAGCGCGTCCTTGAAGCTGGTCCCCTTGCCCACCACGGACAGGAGCCGCTCGTTGGGCACCACGATCATGGTGTCGGCCGAACGCTTCAGCTCCGCCAGCCCCTCCTCGGCCTGGCGCATCCGCTTCTTCCCCTCGAACAGGAAGGGCTTGGTGACGATGGCGATGGTGAGGGCGCCCATCTCGCGCGCCATCTCGGCGATCACCGGCGCGGCGCCCGTGCCGGTGCCCCCGCCCATCCCGGCCGTGATGAAGACCAGGTCGGCGCCGTCCAGCGCCTTCCGCATCTCCTCGCGGTTCTCCTCCAGCGCCTGCCGCCCGATCTCGGGACGGGCGCCGGCGCCCAGCCCGCGCGTGAGCTTCTGGCCGATCTGGATCTTGACCGGGGCCTTGCTCTTCTTGAGCACCTGGGCGTCGGTGTTCACCGAGATGAACTCCACCCCCTCCAGGTCCTCCTCGATCATCCGGTCCACCGCGTTGCCGCCGCCGCCGCCCACCCCCACAACCTTCATGCGGGCGTTCTGGGGCAGGGTCTCCTCGTACTCGAAGATCATCTTGGGTTCGCTCCTCCGGTCGCGTGGGAGGGTTCCGCCGGTAGGTTCAGGTATGCACGTGTCCCAGGCACGTGGGCCTCAAAAGAAGTCCGCGAGCCAATCCTTCATTCGCCGGATGGCGCCGGAAACAGATGCTCCAGAGTCGGCGCCTTCGGGTGTGTCGCTGATGAGTCGGCGGGAGCCGTAGATAGCGAGCCCTGCAGCCGTAGCAAACTTGGGCCGCCGCACCGAATCCGCAAGCCCGCCAAGCCCGTCTCCGGGCACGCCGATGCGCACCGGCGCGGCGAAGCTGCGCTCGGCCAGCTCCACGATCCCCGCGAGCGATGCGCCGCCCCCGGTGAGCACGATCCCGCCGCCCAGCTGGCTGCCCAGCCCGCTGCGCTCCAGCTCGGCCGCCACCAGCCCGAAGATCTCGTCCATGCGCTGCTCCACGATGTGCGCGAGCAGCTCGCGCGCGACGTGGCGGGTCTGCCCCTGGGCCGGGCCGGGGATCTCGAACGTCTCGTTCGGGTTCACCAGTTCGGCCATGGCGCTCGCCCAGCGCTCCTTGCTGCGCTGCGCCTCCGCGTAGGGAAGGGAGAGGCCCTTCGCCAGGTCGTTGGTCACCGTCGCGCCGCCCCAGGGGAGCGAGGCGAGGTGGCGGATCTTGCGCTCGTGGAAGACGGCCACGTCGGTGGTCCCGCCGCCCAGCTCCACCAGCGCCGTGCCGATCTCCTTCTCGTCGTCGGACATGACCGCGAGCGACGACGCGATCGGCTCCAGCACCAGCTCGGCCACGCTGTAGCCCGCGCGCGTCACGCTCTTGCGGATGTTCTGCGCCGCGCTCGACGAGCCGGTGACGATGAAAACCTCGGCCTCCAGCCGCATGGCGGCCATCCCCACGGGGTCGCGGATCCCGTCCTGCGCGTCCACGATGTACTCCTGCGGGATCGCGTGGATCAGCTCGCGATCGGCGGGGATGGGCACGGCGCGGGCGACCTCGTTCACGCGCACCACGTCGTCGGCGCTCACCTCCTGGTCGCGCGAGCCCTGCTGCCTCCCGACCGCCACCACGCCGTTGGAGGGCCAGGCGTGGATGTGCTCGCCGGCGATCCCCGTGTAGAGCCGGTCCACCTTCACCCCCGCCATCAGCTCGGCCTCCTTCACCGCCTTGCGCACCGCCTCGGTGGTGGCCTCGATGTCGGTGACGATCTCGCGGCGGATGCCGGTGGTGCGCGCCTGCCCCACGCCCAGGATCTTGACCTGTGCGCGAGCCCCGGCCTCGCCGTCGATCTCGGCGATCACGACGGCGGTCTTGCTGGAGCCGATGTCCAGGCCTGCAACGACGGTTGGGCGCATGACGGCGAGTACGGGAAGTACGGAGTGCGAAAGTACGCGAACGGCTCGGGTCTTCGGTCCTTCTAGCGCGTGCCGCGGACGACGATCTGGTCGTCGAAGCGGGCGTCCACCACGGTGCGCCCCGGGCGCGGCACGGTGTCGGCGGCGGCGCGGGCGGCCACGTCGTCGAGCGCGGCGCGGAGGCGTACCAGCGCGGCGGGCCCGATGCCGTCCCTCACCAGCACGTCGGCCGCGGGGCGGCTGAGCACCAGGCGGGTCTCGGTGCGCGACAGCGGCCGCACCTCGCTCACCCGGGCCATCAGCGCCGGCTCCAGCTCGCCCAGCCGCGCCGCCTCGGCCAGCGTGGCGCGCGCGTCGGCGTCGGTGATGCGGTGGCGCGCGTCCACCCGCACCCGCGCGGTGAAGAGCGGCAGGTCGACCCCCGCGCGCGCCGCGTCCACCTGCAGCACCTCCCCGTCCGCCGTCGCCGGGCGGAGGACGCCGGACTGGACGAGGGCGGCGGGCGTCTTCTCCACGATGCGGATGCGCAGCGACCGCGGCCACACGCGCACCACCTCCGCGCTGGCGATGGCCGGGTGGCGGCGCAGGGCGAGGACGAAGGGCGCCGGGTCGGCCCACACGTTGGTCCCCACGCGCACGCCGCTGGCCTGCAGCACCTCCACCGGCGGCAGCAGCCGCGCGCCGGCAACTTCGACCTGGTCGGCCGCGAACCAGTCGATCCGGCGACCCGCGGGCGGACCCCACCACGGCCACGCCGCCGCGAGTCCCCCGACGAGGACCGCGGTGCCGAGCAGCGCGGCGCTCCGCCGCCTCATCGCCCCGCCCCGGCCGGCGCTTCGAGCAGCGCCAGCAGCTCGCGCGAGGCCTCCTCCAGGTTGCCGGCGCCCATGGTGAGGCACAGGTCACCGGGGCGGAGCTCCTGCGCCACGGCCTCCACGATCTCGTCGCGGCTGGGCACGTAGCGCACGTCCGCCCCCGCCTCGCGCGCGGGTTTGGCGATCAGCTCTCCGGTGACGCCCTCGATCGGCTTTTCGCGCGCGGCGTAGATGTCGGTGAGGAACGCCACGTCGGCTGCCGCCAGCACCCGCCCGAACTCGCCCGCGAAGTCGCGGGTGCGCGAGTACAGGTGCGGCTGGAAGACGGCGACCAGGCGGCGGTCGGGGTACGAGGCGCGCGCGGCCTTGAGCGTCGCTTCCAGCTCCGTCGGATGGTGCGCGTAGTCGTCCACGAACAGCACGCCGCCCGCCTCGCCCACGCGCTCGAAGCGCCGGTCCACCCCCTGGTACTCGGCCAGCCCGCGCTCGATGGTGGGCCAATCGGCGCCGAAGCGGCGGGCCACGGCCACGGCGGCCAGCGCGTTGCGCACGTTGTGGTTCCCCGGCGCCGCCAGCCGCGCCGTGCCCAGCACCCGGCCCCGCTCGCGCACGGTGAAGCGCGTGGCCCCGCCCTCGGCCACCACGTCTTCCGCCCGCAGCATCGACCCGGCGTTGAGGCCGTAGGTGACCACCCGCTCGGGGCCGCCGTGCAGCCGGTTGGCCAGGCGCGACGCGCCGTGGTCGTCGGCGCAGCAGGCGATCATCCCGTTTGCGGGGACGGCGTCGACGTAGATGCGGAACGCCTCCTCCACCGCCTCGAGCGAGCCGTAGATGTCGAGGTGGTCGGCCTCGAGCGTGGTGATCACGGCCACGGTCGGGTGGAGCTGGTGGAACGAGCGGTCGTACTCGTCGGCCTCCACGACGTAGACCTTGTCTCCGCCGCGGCGCAGGTTGCCGCCCCAGGCGGGCACGTGCGCGCCCACGAAGCCGGTGGGGTCGAGCCCGGCGGCGGCGAGCACCGTCGTCGTGAGCGTCGTCGTCGTCGTCTTCCCGTGCGTCCCCGCGATCCCGACCACCGTGCCGCGGTTGACGATGGCGCCCAGCGCCCGCGCCCGCTTGACCACGGGGATGCCGCGCGCGCGGGCGGCGGTGATCTCGGGGTGGTCGTCGGGCACGGCGGCGGTCATGACGACGGCCACCGCATCGGCCACGTGGGCGGCGTCGTGGCCCTCGGTGACCACGGCGCCGTGGCGGCGCAGCAGGCGCGCGGCGGCGTTGACGTGGTCCTGGCACCCGGTGACCTGGCCGCCGGCGAGCAGCAGCATCTCGGCGAGCGGGGCCATCCCCGCCCCGCCGATGCCCACGAAGTGCACCGGGCCGCTCCGGGCCAGTTCCACCAGATCGAGTTCGGTCAAGTTTTCCAGAAGTCTAGCGTGAACCGCAAGTGTCCGGGTGAAAGTGCCCAGTGCCCAGGTTCAAGTGCCCAGTTGCAGGTGCCAAGTGTCCAGGTCGCGCCGATGCTCGACAGTGCCAGCACGTTCGACTGCGTTTGCCGGTCCCCTTGCGATGGAGGGCCCCCGGACCGGCCCGACTCCCGTCCACACCACCCCACCCGCCGGCCGGGGACCCCATCGCCGCGCCCTGCTCCCTCCCGCCGGCCTGCCTCTCACCGACATCGGCCCGTCTGCTTCCGTTCGAACCGATCACCCGATCGCGCCTGCCCGCCGTCCGCGAAGCCAGACCTCTCGCACTCCGCACTCCGCACTCCGCACTTGGCACTTGGCACTTGGCACTTGGCACTCGCCCTTACTCCCTCACCAGCCTGAGCAACTCGGCCGCGATCCGGTCCGCCGCGTCGGGCTTGCCGCGCTCCTTCGCCCTCGCCGCCACGTCGTCGCGGCGGGCGGGGTCGGCGCCCAGCTTCATGATCTCGCCCCACAGGCGGCCCTGGCCCAGCTCGGTCTCGGGCACCAGCAGCGCGGCGCCCGCGTCGGCCAGCGCCACCGCGTTGTGGTGCTGGTGGTTGGCCGCGGCGGTGGGGAGCGGGACCAGGATGGCGGGGATCCCCCAGGCGCACAGCTCGGCCAGCGACATGGCCCCGGCCCGGCTGATGGCGAAGTCGGCGCTGGCCAGCGCGCCGGGCATGTCGGTGATGTAGGCCAGCGGCTTCACCCAGTCCACCCGGCCGATCTCGCCCAGCTTGGCCTGGACCATGTCGTAGTTGCCCGTGCCCGTGGCCCAGAGGATCTGGAACCCCGGCGGCGGGGCCGGCAGCCGCCCCTCGGCCACGCCGCGCAGGTCGGAAAGCAGCGCCTCGTTCACCGCGCGCGCCCCCTGGCTGCCACCGACGACCAGGCACACGGCGCCGTCACCCAGGCCGAAGCGCGCGCGCGCCGCGGCGCGGTCCACCGCGAAGTCGGGCGGGGTGATGGGGTTGCCGTATTCGAACACCTCCGTCTTCGGCCCCGGCTTCAGGTACTTGCGCGCCTCGGGGAAGGCCAGGTGGAGCTGCGCAGCCCGCCCCGCCAGCTTGCGCGTGACGAAGCCGGGAAACGAGTTCTGCTCCTGCAGCGCGATGGGCACCCCGCGCAGCAGCGCGTAGAACACGGCGGGGCCGCTGGCGTACCCCCCCGTCCCCACCGCCACCTGCGGGCGGAAGGTACGGAAGATCCCTCGGAGCCGGCCGAAGGCGCCCATCATCGCCGGGAACAGCTTCCAGTTCTCCCACGGCCGGGCGCGGCGGATCGGCTCCAGCGGCAGGAGCTGGTGCTGAACCCCCTTCTCGGGAAGCACGCGCGACTCCACGCCGCGCTGCGCGCCCACGAAGAACGTCTCTGCCTTGGGGTCGGCCCGCTTCACCGCGTCGCCCAGGTTCAGCGCCGGGTACAGGTGGCCGCCGGTGCCGCCGCCGGCGAACAGGATGCGTGCGCTCATGCCATTCCCTTCCTCGAAGCCCGGGCCACGCTCAGCAGGATCCCCACAGCAGCGAAGTAGCCCAGGAGTGCGCTCCCGCCGTAGCTCATGAACGGCAGCGCAACGCCCGTGGTCGGGAGCAGCGAGAGCGCCACGCCCATGTGCATGAAGGCCGAGACGGCGATCATGTTGGTCATCCCGATGGCCACCAGGTAGCCGAAGCGGTCGGGGGCGCGCGCCGCGATGCGGTAGCCCACCCACAGGAACGCCGCGAAGATCCCCACCACCAGCACGATCCCCAGCAGCCCCCACTCCTCGGCGATCATGGAGAAGAGGAAGTCGTTGTGCGGCTCGGGGAGGAAGCCGTACTTCTGCCGGCTGGCCCCGATCCCCACCCCGCCCAGCCCGCCCGAGCCGATGGCGATGAGCGACTGGTAGATCTGGTAGCTCACCCCGTCCACGTCGGCCGTCGGGTCGAGGAAGGCGGCGATGCGCTGCATCCGGTAGCCGGCGTGCGTGATCTGGTGCCAGACCACGGGAACGGCCAGGAGCCCGAAGAAGATGAAGTGCCCGATCCGCGCGCCCCCGGCGAACAGCACCATCGACGCCAGCAGCACGATCAGCAGCGCGGCGCTCATGTTGGGCTCGAGCAGCACCAGCAGCGCCAGCGGCAGCCACACCACCAGGAACGGCACCAGCCCCTTGCGCAGCGAGTGCAGCCGGTCGGCCTTCTTCACCGCCAGCGCGGCCGTCCACAGCATGACCGCGATCTTGGCCAGCTCGCTGGGCTGGAAGCTCATCCCCAGGTTGATCCAGCGGCGGGCGCCGTTGATGCGCGGCGCGATCCGCTCCGTCCCCGGCAGCAGGATCACCACCAGCAGCACCGAGACGCCCACCAGCATCGGCCACGCCCACAGCCGGAAGCGGCGGTAGTCCACCCGCGAGAGCACCGCGGCCACCACCACGCCCAGCGCGGCGGCCGTCAGCTGCTTCACCGCGTAGTAGTGCGCGGGGTGCCCCTCGGCGCGCGCCATGAAGGCGCTGGCGCTGTACATCTGGATGATGCCGAAGCAGAACGCCACCAGCGTGAGCGCCACCAGTGCCTTGGCCTCCCACGTGTCGGCCGGCGCCGCGGCGGCGGCCGGGGGCGCCTGCACCCGGGTGCGCTCGCGCGGCGGGACCACGGGTTGCTGCAGGACGACGGTGCCGCCCCGGGGCCTGCGCCGGAGAAGGGCGAGCCCCGTCACGCCGCCGCCTCGGCCACGGCCGCGTCGGCGCCCACGCCGGTCACCAGCTCGGCGAAGCGCCGGCCGCGCTCCTCGTAGTTGGCGAACTGGTCGAAGCTGCTGCACGCGGGCGACAGGAGGACGGCGTCGCCCGGCCGCGCCAGCTCGCGCGCGCGCCGCACCACGTCGTCGAAGCCACCGGCCACGCGCTCCACGGGTGCCTTCCCCGCCAGGTCGTGCTCGATGATGGGCCCCGCCTCGCCATAGGCCAGCACGGCGCGCACCCGGCCGCCCTCCACCTCGGGGAGAAGCTCGGTGTAGGGCTCGCCCTTGTGCCGGCCGCCCAGCAGGAGGACGGTGGGCCGCGTCATGCTGCGCACCGCCACCTGCGTGGAGGCGATGTTGGTGGCCTTGCTGTCGTTGATCCACAGCACGCCGCCGACCTCGGCCACGGGCTGCAGCCGGTGCGGCGGCGCGTCGAAGGTGCGCAGCCCCCGGGCGATCGAGTCGGCCGACGCGCCCGCCAGCCGCGCGGCGATGGACGCGGCCAGGGCGTTGGCGGCGTTGTGCGGGCCCAGGATGCGCAGCTGCCCCGCGGGGAGGACACGCTCGTCGGAACCCTCGCTCATGCGCAGCACCAGCCACCCGTCGTCCGACACGAAGCCGCCCAGCTCGCCGGGCGCCGGCTGGGAGTGGACGCGGAAGTAGTAGCGCTTCCCCGGCGCGTCGCCGGGGAGCTCGCGCGCCGTCTCGTCCTCGCCGTTCAGCACCCAGCGGCTGTCGCCGGTGGCGTTGCGGAAGAGGTGCGCCTTGTCGGCGTAGTAGCTGTCGAGGCTGGTGTACCAGTCGAGGTGGTCGGGCGCCAGGTTGGTGAGCACGCCGATCCGCGGGTTGAACTCGCGGATCCCGCCCAGCTGGAACGAGCTGGTCTCCACCACCGCGATGCGCGGCTGCGGCTCGCGCATCACCAGCTCGCTGAGCGCGGTGCCGATGTTGCCGCCCACCGCCGCGTCCTCGCCGTGCTCGCGCAGCAGGTGGCCGATCAGCGAGGTCACCGTCGTCTTCCCGTTGGTCCCCGTGATGGCGATCACCGGGCACTCCAGCAGCCCGAAGGCGAACTCGATCTCGGGGATCACCGGCACGTGGGCGATCTCGGGGGCGTGCAGCACGTTGGCGCCCGGCGGGATCCCCGGCGACAGCACGATCTTCTGGCAGCGCGCCAGCTTGCCCAGGTCGTGGCGGCCCACCTCGGCCAGCCCGTGCATGGCGTTGATCTGCTCGGCGGCGCGGCGGGTCTGCGGGGTGTCGCTGGCGTCGCTGGCGTACACGCGCGCACCGCGGGCGAGCGCCAGCTTCGCCGCGGCCAGGCCGCTGCGGGCCAGCCCCAGCACCCCGATGGTGTGTCCTACCAGCGATGTGGTCATCGAAGCATCTCTCCGAGTGCCCGGTTCCCAGTGCCCAGTGCCCGGTTCCCAGTGCCCAGTGCCCAGTTCCCAGTGCCCAGTGCCCAGTGCCCGGTGCGGTCCCGCGTCGTGGTCCCGGGTCCTGCGTGCGGAGGTCGGGGTGCCGGGTGCCCGGTGGCTTCTCCCGCACGTCCGCGGTCGCCTCACCGGATCTTGAGCGTGGCGAAGGCGACGAGCGCGCACATGATCCCCATGATCCAGAAGCGGATGATCACCTTGCTCTCGTGCCAGCCGATCTGCTCGAAGTGGTGGTGCAGCGGGGCCATGCGGAAGATGCGGCGGCCCACGCCGGTCTGTTTCTTGGTCCACTTGAAGTAGACCGTCTGCAGGATCACCGAGAGCGCCTCGGCCACGAAGATGGCGCCCACGATCCCCAGCAGGAACTCCGCGCGCAGCAGCACCGCCACGCACCCCAGCACCCCGCCGATGGCCAGCGACCCGGTGTCGCCCATGAACACCTCGGCCGGGTGCGCGTTGAACCAGAGGAAGCCCATGCACCCCCCGGCCAGCGCCACCAGGAAGATGGTCACCTCGCCCGCGCCGGGGATGTAGAACAGGTTCAGGTAGTTGGCCGCGTCCACCCGGCCCAGCAGGTAGGCGAAGAGCGCGAAGGTGATCGCCGCGATCGCCGAAAGCCCCGTCGCCAGCCCGTCGAGCCCGTCGGTCAGGTTCACCGCGTTGCTGCACCCCACGATGATGAAGGTGACGAACAGCACGTAGAGCGGCCACCAGAGCGAGATGTGCACGGTCTTGAAGAAGGGGATCTGCGTCCACGCGTGCGGGTAGCCGGGGATTCCGCTGTCCAGCCCCGGCCAGATGCGCGGCAGGAACACCAGCGCCAGCCCCAGCACCAGCCCGGCGCCGGTCTGCCCCACCAGCTTGTAGCGCCCCTTCAGCCCTTCGGTCTTCTTCCGCGTGATCTTCAGGTAGTCGTCCATGAAGCCCAGCGCGCCCAGCCAGCACAGGGTGACGATCACCGCCCAGGTGTTGAACTGGTCGAGCCGCGCCCAGAGCAGCGTGGGGATCACCGTGGCCAGCACGATCAGCACGCCGCCCATGGTGGGGGTGCCGCTCTTGCCCAGGTGCGTCTGCGGCCCCTCGGTGCGCACCACCTGCCCCACCTTCAGCATGCGCAGGCGGGCGATGATGGCGGGGCCGAACCAGAAGGCCACCAGGAACGCCGTCACCACCGCCCCCGCCGCGCGGAAGGTCACGTAGCGGAAGACGTTGAAGGCGATGTTGTGCTCCGACAGCGGCACCAGCAGGTGGTAGAGCACGGTCAGGCCCCCGCGTGGGCGGTGTGCGTGGCGTCCTTCGGACCCGTCCCGGCGAAGTCGTTCTCCAGCAGCGGGATGATCCGTTCCAGCGCCACCCCGCGCGATCCCTTGAGCAGGATGGTCTCGTCGCCCTTCAGCAGCGGCCGCAGCGAGGCGTAGGCCTCCAGCGGGTCCTCCACCGCGATCACGTCGTCGCCCGCCCCGTCACCCAGCGCGGCCACGAAGTCGCCCGTCACCACCAGCCGGTCGATCCCGCCGCCCAGCCGCGACAGGGCCGACTCGAGCACGGAGCGGTGCAGGTCGGCCGCGTGGTCGCCCAGCTCGCGCATGGTCCCCAGGATCGCGACCTTGCGCACGTCCCCCGGCAGCGACGCCAGCAGGTCGATGGCCGCGCGGGTGCTGGGCGGGTTGGCGTTGTAGCAGTCGGCCAGCACGTTGAGCCCCCCCACGCGCCGCCACTCGTTGCGCATCTTCGGCGCGGCCATCGCGGCGATCGAGCGGGCCGAGTCCTCCACGGGCACGCCGAACTCCGCGGACACGCCCAGCGCGATCAGGGCGTTGCGCACGTTGTGCATCCCCGGCAGCGGCAGGTCGATGCGGGCGCCGCGGAAGGTCCAGCGGGTGGCGCCGCCGGGGAGCACCTCGATCCCCGCCTCGCCGCCTTCCGGCCGCACGCTCGCCGCCTCGCCGAAGCCGGCCACCCGCAGCCGCATCCCGCCGACCATCTGGGCGGCGCGCTCGGGGAGCCCGGCCGGGTCTTCCGCCACCACCGCCACGCCGCCGGGGCGGACGTGGGGGAGGATGGCGAGCTCTTCCTCCAGCACGCCTTCCACCGAGCCCAGCCCCTCCAGGTGCTCTTCGCCGATGGAGGTGATGACCGCCGCGTCGGGCTCCACGATGGCGCCCAGGATGGCGATCTCGCCCGGCTCGTTGGTGCCGACCTCGACCACGACCACCTCGGCGTCGTCGGGCGCGGCGAGGAGGGTGAGCGGGGCGCCGATCTGGTTGTTCAGGTTGCCCGTGGTGGCGTGCACGCGGAAGCGTGGGGACAGCGCGGCGCGGAGCAGGTCCTTGGTGGTCGTCTTCCCGTTGCTCCCGGCGACCGCGACCACCTTGCCCGCCAGCGCGCGGCGCCGGTGGCGGCCCAGCGCCCCCAGCGCGTGCAGCGTATCGCTCACACGGTAGTAGGCGAGCGAGCCCGGCGCGCCGTCGGGCACGTGGGCCACGACGGCACCCGTCGCCCCCGCTTCCGCCGCCTGCGCCAGGAAGTCGTGCCCGTCGAAGCTCTCGCCCTTCAGCGCGACGTAGAGGGACCCGGGCTCGATCTTCCGCGTGTCGGTGGAGACGGAGGAAAAGACGAGGCCGGCCGTTGCCGGCTGTCCCCTGTCCCCTGTCCCCTGTCCCCTGCCGTCAGCCGTCCCGCGCACGCTCTCCAGCGCCCGCTCCACCTCGCCCGCGGTCCAGCGGAACCCGCTCAACCGGCACCTCCACTCGTCTGCATCGCCCGTTCGGAAAGGACCTCGCGCACCACCTGCCGCTCGTCGAACGAACGCTTCTCCGTGCCCACGATCTGATAGGTCTCGTGGCCCTTGCCGGCGAGCAGGACGAGGTCGTTCTGCGCGGCGTTCAGGAGGGCATGGCGGATGGCCTCGCGGCGGTCGGGAACGCGCCGCCGGGGTGCACGTCCCATGCCGCGTTCGATGCTGTCGATGATGGCTTCGGGGTCTTCCGTCCGCGGGTTGTCGGAGGTGACCACCACCACGTCGGCGCCCTCCGACGCCACGCGCCCCATCTCGGGGCGCTTGCCGGGGTCGCGGTCGCCGCCGGCGCCGAACACCACCCACAGGCGGCCCTTCACCAGCGGCCGCAGCGCCCCCAGCGCGCGTTCCAGCGCGTCGGGGGTGTGGGCGTAGTCGATCAGCACGGTGGCGCTGGCGGGCGGGCCCGAGATGCGCTCCAGCCGGCCGGGCACCTGCGGCAGCGAGGCCAGCCCCGCGGCGATCTCGCCGGCGCTCCACCCCAGCGCCCAGAGCACCGCGGCGCACCCCACCGCGTTGGACACGTTGAAGTTCCCGAACAGCGGCAGCGCGATGTCGGTGTCGCCCGAGGGGGTGGAGAGGATGAACTCCATCCCCCCCGGCCCCACCCGGACCTCGCGTGCCCTGACGTCCGCCGGGGCGGAAGTGCTGAAGCGGACGACCCGGCGGTTTCCCGATGCCCCCACACCGTTCCATGCCGGATCGTCCGCATTCAGCACGACCGCACCCGCGGGCTTCAGCAGCTCCAGCAGGCGGAGCTTGGCCGCGCGGTACTCCTCCATCGAGGGATGATAGTCCAGGTGGTCGCGCGTCAGGTTGGTGAACAGCGCCGCGTCGAAGCGCGCCGCCGCCATCCGCCGCTGGTCGAGCGCGTGCGAGCTCACCTCCATCGCCACCGCCCTCACCCCGCGCTCCACGTACTGCCGCAGCCAGCGCGCGGCCTCGGTGGGCCCCGGCGTGGTCAGCCCTTCCGTCCCCGGGATCACCGCCCCCCGCTCGTCCAGCGCGCCCAGCGTCCCCATCGACCCCGCCGGGCCCCGCCGCCCCAGGAGGTGGCGGAGGATGGCGGCGCTGGTGGTCTTCCCGTTGGTCCCCGTGATCCCCACCAGGGTCATCTCGTTCCACGGGTCGCCGTAGACCTCGGCGGCCGCGTGCGAGGCGGCGAGGCGGCCGTCGGTCACGGCGATCTGGGGGAGGGCGACCGAGTCGTCGCGCCGCTCCACCGTGGCCCCCGCCGCGCCGCTCGCGGCCACGTCGGCCAGGAAGGCGTGGCTGTCGGACCCCGTCCCCACGTAGGCGCAGAAGAGCGAGCCCTCGCCGGCCTGCCGCGAGTCGGTCCACGCGTCTTCCACCGGCGAGTCGGCCGCGTCGTCGCCCAGGCGGCCCTCGGCCAGCAGCCCCTCGCGCTCCAGCCGCGCCTCCACCTGGCCCAGCGTCGCGCGTTCCATCAGGCCTCCCCCGCCAGCACGACCAGCGTGTCGCCCCTCGGCAGCACCGCCCCGGCCGCGGGCTGGGTGGCGCGGACGCTTCCGCCGCCCTGGATGCGCACGTGGAAGCCCAGGGCGTGCAGCCGCCGCGCGGCGTCGCGCAGGCTGAGGCCGGCCAGGTCGGGCACCGGCACCGGCGTGCGGTCGCGCCGCGGCGCGGGGAAGCGGTTGTCGAGGAAGACGTAGGTCCCCTCGCGCCCGCCCACCGCCGGCTCGCCCGCCGCCTCCGCCCGCGCCGCGGCGGGAGAGGGCGCGCTGGTGCGCATGGACAGCAGCGCGCGCCGGTCGAGCGAGGGCGAGCGCGCGGCCAGGATCGCCTGCAGCGTGGCGCGCGTGGCCGGGGCCGCCGTGAGCCCGCCGTAATAGTCCCCCTGCGGCCGGTCGAGCTTGACGTAGATCACCAGCTGCGGCGCCCGGGCGGGGAAGAAGCCCACGAAGCTGGAGTTGTAGGCCCCCGCCTCGTAGCGCCCGTTGGCCCCCGTCCGCCGCGACGTTCCCGTCTTCCCCGCCACCTCGAAGGTGGCAAGCTGCGCCTTGGTGGCCGTTCCGTCGGCCACCACCTCCACCAGCACGTCGCGGAGCGCGTGGGCCACCTCTTCCGGGATCACGCGGCGCACCTTGCGCGGCTCGCGCCGGTCCATCGCGGTGCCGTCGGCGCCGCGCACCTCGCGCAGGAGCCGGGGCTCCATCAGCACGCCGCCGTTGGCCAGGGCGCCGTAGGCCATCGCCATCTGGATCGGCGTCACCGACACCTCGTAGCCCATCGCCAGGCTGGCCGGCGTGAACGGGCTCCAGCGGTCGGGGCGCGGCAGCCGTCCGCCGCTCTCCACCGGGTACTCCACCCCCGTGGGCGTGCCGAAGCCGAAGTCGCGCAGGTAGGCGTACTGCTCGGCCACCGGCAGCCGCTCGGCGAACTTGCTCATCACGATGTTGCTCGACACCCGCAGCCCGTCGCGCAGCGTGAGCCAGTCGTAGGCGTGCACGTCGGTCACGGTGCGCCCGTTGGGCATCGTCCAGCTTCCGTTCTCGGCGAACACCCGGTCGGTCAGCGCGGCGCGGTGCCGCGCGAGGAGGCTGGCCACGAAGAACGGCTTGGCGATGGACCCGGGCTCGTACGGCTCGATGAACGCCGACAGGTCGCGCGAACCGGTGCGCTTGCTCACCGCCGCGAGGATCTCGCCCGTGCGCGGGTCGGTGAGGATCAGGTCGCCCCCCGCGGCGCCGGTGGCGCGCACCTGCTCGGCCAGCGCGGCGTCGGCGATCTCCTGCAGGTCGAAGTCGATGGTCAGCACCACGTCGGCCCCGTCCCTCGGCTGCACCGCGGGGAGCGAGACGGAGGCTTCCTTGCGCCCCCGCGCGTCGCGGCGCAGCACGCTGAAGCCGTCGGCGCCGCTCAGCAGCGAGTCCATCGCCTGCTCCATCCCGCCCTGCGCCTTGCCGTCGGCCCCCACGCCGCCCAGCAGCTCGCGCCCCACGTCGCCCTGCGGGTAGAAGCGCTCCAGCTTGCGCTCCACGTAGAAGCCGTGCATCTCGCCCAGCGCGCGCCGCTGCTCCACGCTGAAGCGGCCGGGGAGCACCACCCAGCGCAGCTTGGGGTCCGTCGCCCGGCGCGCGGCGGGGCGCGTCATCCCCAGCGCCGCCGCCAGCCTGCGCACGGCCTCGCCGCGGTCGCGGATCTCGCGCGGGGCCAGGGAGACGGCGAAGGTCTCGCGGGTGAGCGCCAGCGGCACCCCGTCGCGGTCGTAGATGGCGCCGCGGCGGGCGGGGAGCGGCGCCGTGGTCTGCTGCTGCCGGCGCGCCTCGCCCTTCCAGCGCTCGCCCTCGAACCCCTGCAGCTGCACCGCGCGCCCCACGATCAGCAGCGCCGCGAGGCAGACGGAGCCGGCCAGCAGCCTGCGCCGCAGCGCCAGCCGCTCGTCGCTGGGCACGTCGCCCGGCCGCGGGGCGCGCGCGCTCACGGCCGCACCTCCGGCGAATCCACGGACGACGGGGTGCCCGGCGCGCCCGCGGCGGGCACGGCGAGCATCACCACCTCCTCGTCGCGCGCCACGTGCATCCCCAGGCGCGTCTGCGCCCAGGCCACGATGCGCTCGCGCCGCTGCAGGGCCACGATGCGCGTGGCCAGCTCGTCCCGCTCCGCCTTCACCACGGCGGTCTCCTCGCGCACCTTCTGCAGCTCCCGGAATCGCTCCACGCCCACGCCCTGCCGCCACACGACGGAGGCCAGCGCCGCCGTCAGGATCACCGCGTACGCCGCCCACGCCAGCCGCGCGCGGCGCCGGGCCGAGCGCGCGTCACCCGCGGCGCGGGGCGCTTCCCACGGCGACGGGGCGGGGGCGCGGCGGCTCACGCGTGCCTCCAGGCGCGCAGGTGCGCGCTGCGGGCGCGCACGTTCCGCCCGGTCTCTTCCGCCGTGGCGGTGACCGCCTTCCGCGCCAGAGTCTCCCCCCGGGCGACACCTCCGCAAACACACACGGGAAGCCCCGGAGGGCAGGTGCACGCACGGCTCCAGTCGCGGAAGGCGTTCTTCACCGGGCGGTCCTCGAGCGAATGGTAGCTCAGCACCACGAACACCCCGCCCGGCGCGAGGGCGTCGCGATACGCTTCCAGCGCCGTCTCCAGCTGCTCGATCTCGCGGTTGACCGCGATGCGCAGCGCCTGGAAGATGCGGGCGCGGTCGCCCGCGTCGTGCCGCGGGATCGCGCGGCCGATCGCCTCCACCAGCTGGTCGCTGGTGCGGAACGGCTCCCGCGCGCGCATCTCCAGGATCACCCGCGCCAGCATCCGCGAGCGCTTCTCCTCGCCGTAGCGGAAGAACAGGTTGGCCAGCTCGGCCTCGTCCAGCTCGTTGAGCAGGTCGGCGGCGCTGGGCTCGCCGGCGCCGGCTCCCGCCATCCGCATGTCGAGCGGCGCCCCCGGGCGGAAGGTGAACCCGCGCCCGGCCTCGTCGATCTGGTGCGAGCTGATCCCCAAGTCCAGCAGCACGCCGTCCAGCGATCCTTCCCCCAGCCCCGCCACCGCCAGCGCCTCGCCGAAGGGCGACCTCACCAGCCGCACCCGGTCGCCGAAGCGCTCCAGCCGCCTCCCCGCTTCCGCCAGCGCGTCGGGATCCCGATCGACGCCGATCAGCCGGGCCTCGGGGCCGCGCTCGAGCAGGGCTTCCGCGTGGCCGCCGCCGCCCAGGGTGCCGTCCAGGTACACGCCGCCGCGTTCGGGGCGCAGGAACCCCATCACCTCCTCCACCATCACGGGCGCGTGATAGGCGGAGGCGTAGTCCATCAGGCCGCGCTCCGCTGCCGGAGCGCCGTCCAGGTGGTCAGCGTGCTGCGGCAGGCGCGGCACAGGCACCAGTCGGCCCCCAGCCACCCGTCCAGCTCGGGGATGGACTCGAAGGGGCCCATGTGGCGGTCCAGCGCGCAGGGCGCGGGGCGCGCCTCGGCGCGGCGTGGGGGATGGGGCGTGGCGGTGTCGATCATGTCGCCTCCACAGGGCCTGGTTCCGTTCGGGGTCAGCCGAAGATCTGGTGCATGAAGCGGTCGGCGTCGGCCGGCGGCTCGGCGGTCGCGGCGGCGAAGCGCTCCGGGTTCCACAGCTCGATGCGGTCGATGGCGCCCACCACCAGCGTGGGGCCGGTGATCCCCACCGCGTCCTGCAGCCGCTGCGGAACGAGGATGCGGCCCTGCTTGTCGGGCACCACCTCCACCGCGTTGGCGGTCACGCGCAGCACGTAGGCGCGGGCGGCGGGCTGCAGGCGCATCATCTCGCGCAGGCGCCCCTCCACCTGCGCCCAGCTCGCCTCGGGGTAGAGGGTGAGCGACTCGGGAAACACGTGCACCAGGACCAGGGTCTGCTCGCCGCTCTCACGCCGGAACTGCGCGGGAAGGCTGAGCCGATCCTTTTCGTCGATCCGGTGCTCGAAGCTGCCGAGATACCCGCTCATCCGTCTCCTGGGAGGGCATGTGCCCCCTATCTCCCCACAACACCCCACTCTTCCCCACCGGACCCCAAGCTAATGCCGCTTTTCCACCCGTCAAGGCGAAGATATGCCGAACAATTGGTGGGGTGTGCCCGGGGCGCGAAGGTGTGGAACTGCTTGTTTTCAGCCGGAACGCGGAATCAGGTGGGGTGAAGTGGGGAGATGAAGGGGATCTGGATGGAGCTTGGGGACGGCGACGGGGGATGGGCGGAGAGGATGGCGGCGGAACGGAGCGTCATTCGGGATGCGATCACGATTACGGCGGGTTCCGGCGCGACGCGACGCGCGTCACATGCCGATCCCCCCCTCCAACGCGCGCAGGCGGATATCGCGCAATTGCCGGCTGCGGGTCTCAATCCGCCGAGGCATCGACCTGCCGCCGCATCTACCCGCTGACCCATCCGCCCACCGACGGATCGACCCGCCGACGAGCCCTGATGCCAGGTCCGCTTGAATCGTCGCCGCGGCGGGTATGCCGACGTGTCACACAGAGGCACAGAGGCACAGAGAAAAACCTGCAGTTCTCTGTGTCTCTGTGCCTCTGTCTCTGTGTGAGAAAGCAGTTCAGCCGGATCTGGTATCGGCCGGCGAAAGGCTACGGCCGCACCACCCCGCTCGCCGCCCGCGCCTCCCAGTCCACCAGCGGCGCGTCCACGATCGCGCTCTGCACGGCGTCGGCGATGGCGCGGCGGAGGGGGCCCTGCTTCTGGTTGGCGCTGGTGGGGTTCACGCGGTTGGTGAGGATGACCACGAACAGGCCGCGCTCGGGGTCCACCCAGATGGAGGTGCCCGTGTAGCCCGTGTGGCCGAAGCTGCGCGGGCTGAAGTAGTGCCCGGCGGAGGAGTTGTTCGACGGCGTATCCCACCCCAGCGCGCGGCTGCTGCGGCCGCCCTGCGGCGCCGTCCAGCGCGCCACCGTCTGCGGGCGCAGGATGCGCACACCGCCGTACTCGCCGCCGTTCAGCAGCATCTGGGCGAACACCGCCATGTCGCGCGCGCTGCTGAACAGCCCCGCGTGCCCGGCGACGCCGCCCAGCGCGTAGGCGTTGGGGTCGTGCACGCTCCCCCAGATGTGCCCGCGCGCCGAGTCCACCTCGGTCGCGGCGATGCGCGGCCGCAGCCCGGCGCCCGGGCGAAAGCGGGTGTCGCGCATCCCCAGCGGGCGGAAGATGCGCGCGTCGGTGAAGCGGTCGAGCGAATCGCCCGCGATCCGCTCGATCACCAGCCCGGCCAGCACCAGGTCCCAGTCGCTGTAGATGGTGCGCGTGCCCGTGGGGTAGGCCAGCGGACGCGCGTCGATCTGCGCCAGGTACTGCTCGCGCCCGCGGTACTGCCGGTAGAGCGGCGCGAACGCCTCGAACCCGCCGCGGTGCGTGAGGATCTGGCGGACGGTGATGTGCTGCTTGGCCGTGTCGCGCAGCCCGGGCAGGTACCAGCCCACGCGCTGGTCCAGGTCCAGCCCGCCCGATTCCTCCAGCATCGCCGCCGCGGTGGTGGTGGCGACCACCTTGGTGACCGAGGCCATGTCGAACAGCGTGCTGTCGGTGACCGCGGGCGAGCCGGGCGCCCAGTCCACCGCGCCGTAGCCGCGCAGGTGCACCAGCCGCCCCCAGCGGCCCACGGCGATGGAGATGCCGCTGGCCGCGCGATCGGCGATGGCCGCGGTCGCCAGCCGGTCGAGCGTGGCGGTGAGCGACGCGTCCATCCCCACCTCTCCCGGCGCCGCCGCCACCAGCGTGGCCGCCGGCGCGATCCGCTGCACGGGCACGGGCGCTTCAGCGGGCGGCGGCGCGGGGGCCGGGGCGGGCGCGACGACCGGCGGCGCCGTGCAGGCGGCGAGAGGGACGAGGATCCAGATGAGGAGGCGTCGATTCACGGGATATGGAGATCCAGGGTTGCCAGGGGTTACGGGATGCGCGGGCACCGGTGGGGCCCTCACCCTAGCTCGTTCCTCGCCTATCCCTCCCCCAAAACAACCTGGGGGAGGGACCTGGGGCGCTTCGCGCCGGCAGGTTCATCTCGAATGCGGATTCCGTTCGCGTCCCCTGCCCCGGCGGGCACACGTCCCTCCTGTCCGCCGTTGAAGTCCGCAAAGGCGGACTGTGTGCCGTTGTAGCCGCGAGTTCACTCGCATATTTCCCACGGACGGGCCCGCGTCGGGAGAGGATGCCAGAGGCGGAAAAGCACCCGTCGTGTCATGCCTCACCCACCCACCGCGCGCAGCACGCGGCACGGGTTCCCCGCCGCCACCACGCCCGCCGGCACGTCGCGCGTCACCACGCTGCCGGCGCCGATCACAGTGTTGGCGCCCACGGTCACGCCGGGGAGGAGGATGCTCGCGCCGCCGATCCACGACCCGTGGCCCACGGCCACCGGTAGCGCGTACTCCAGCCCCGAGCGGCGGATGGCGGCGTCCACCGGGTGCGTGGCGGTGTAGATCTGCACCGCGGGGCCGATCTGCACGTCGTCGCCCAGCGTGATCGGCGCGCAGTCCAGGAACACGCAGTCGTAGTTGACGAAGCCGTTGCGGCCGATGCGCACGTTGTAGCCGTAGTCGCAGCGGAACGGCGCCATCACCACCGTCCCCTCGCCCCACGCGCCGAAGAGCCCGGCCAGCAGCCGGGCGGCGGCCTGCTCGTCGCGGGGCGCGGCCGTGTTGAAGCGGTGCAGCAGCTCGCGCGCACGCAGCCGCTCCGCCTCCAGCTCGGGGTCGGAAGCCAGGTACAGCTCCCCCGCGAGCATCTTCGCCTTCTGGCTCGACCGCATGGGGCTACCGCGCCGCGGCCGGCCGCATGATCCCCGTTCCCCGCGGCGCGTCGGGCGCGATGCCCACGGGCAGGCGGCCGCCGATGGGCGCCAGCCCCAGCAGCGCGCGGGCGGCGGCCTCCTGGCACACCGCCTCGCGCCCCCACGCCACCATGTAGGCCGAGGCGGACGGGAACGAGCGCAGCAGGTACGGGCTGCCGAAGCTGACCACCACCACCGGCTTCCCCGTGGCTGCCAGCTGCTCCACGATCCGCGCGAAGCCGCCGCCCGCTTCCACCGAGCCGCGGTACTCGTGCGGCGTCACGTAGGCGGAAACGACGACGATGTCCGCCGCCGCGGCGCTCGCGCTCAGGGTGCCGAACGCGGTGGCGTCGGTCGCGCGCACGGCGTCCACCGTGCGTCCGCCGCCGGCGAGCGAGGCGTTGAAGACGCTCCCCGCCGTGCCGCCCACGTCGCTGTAGGTGATGGACAGGATGCGCCGCGCGCCCGCCGCCAGCGGCACGCGGTTCTCCCGGTCGCGCACCAGCGTGACCGACCGCGCGGCCACCTCCATCGCCAGCCGCCGGTGCGGCTCGCTGCCCACCACCGATGCGAGGCCGGCGCTGGCGTAGCGGTCCCTCTCCAGCCGCACGCGGCTCTTGGACTCGAGGATGCGCCGCACCGACTGGTCGATGCGCGCCTCGCTGAGCCGACCGGCGCGCACGGCGGCCTCGATGGCGCTCAGCACGGCGGGGATGTCGGTGGGCTGCAGCAGGATGTCGGCGCCGGCCTCGATGGCGCGCACGGCGGCGTCGCCCTGCCCGTAGCGGCTGGTGAGGCCGCGCATGTTGAACGCGTCGGTCATCACCAGCCCGCGGAACCCCATCTCCCCCCGCAGCAGCGAGCCGGTGAGCTTGGGGCTGACGGAGGCCGGCACGTCGTCGCCCGTGACCCTGGGCACGGCGATGTGGCCCACCAGCATCCCGTCCAGCCCCGCGGCGATTGCCGTGCGGAAGGGCGGCAGGTCCACGCGGTCGAGCCGGGCGCGGTCGGCGTCCACGCTGGGCAGGTCCATGTGCGAGTCGGTGTGCGTGTCGCCGTGCCCGGGAAAGTGCTTGCCCATGGCCAGCAGCCCGCCCGCGTGCACGCCGCGCACGTAGTCGGCCGCGAAGCGCCCCACCGTGGCGGGGTCCTCGCCGAACGAGCGGGTGTTGATGATGGGGTTGAGCGGGTTGGAGTTGACGTCCAGCACGGGGGAGAGGGTGAGCCCCAGCCCCACCGCGCGCCCCTCGCGGCCGATCACCCGCCCCACCGCGAAGGCCAGCGAGTCGGACCCGGTGGCCGCCAGCCCCATCACCGGCGGAAAGTCGGTGCCGGAGCCGGTCAGCCGCATCCCCGGCCCGCTCTCCAGGTCGGTCACGAACAGGAGCGGCACGGCGGCGTTGCGCTGCAGCGCGTTGACCTTGTCGGCGAACTCGCGCGGGCTCCCCACGCTGATGATGAAGCCACCCACCCGGTCGCGCTGCGTCCACTCCAGGGCGCGCTGCATCTCGGCGTCGCCCGGGCCCGTGTAGCGCCCGCTGATCCACGCCAGCACCATCTGCCCGGCCTTCTCGCGCAGCGACAGCGAGCGCAGGGTGCGCTCCACCCACGCCCCGTCGGGCGCGGCCAGCGCCGAGTAGGCCGGCGGCCCCGCGCTGTCGGGCTTGACCACCACGGCCGGCGCCGTGGCCTGCGCCACCCCCGGCGCGGTCTCGCGCGGGGTGGAGCACGCCGCGATCGCCGCGCACAAGGCGAACGGGAGCAGGCGGATGTGGGGTTGGGTCACGAAATCCTGGTTCCCTGTCGCAGATCGGGGGACAAAGGCGTTTCCTTCAGTGGTCAAACCCGGTGCCACGGGGATTGGAGAGGGTTCGGGGAGTGCCGGTACGGGGCTATCCCTCCCGCGCCGGCAGGCTCCGGGGCGCCACGAACGCGACCATCCACCGGCGCGGACCCCGCGACGTGCCGCCAGCGCACGGCGGCAGGGGGTACGCGCCCACTGTCCGGCTGCCGCGCCAGGTGCGCGCAGCCTCGTGTCCGGCGAACGAGTCGCCGGGCTTTCCCCAGCATCCCGGAGGAGCGCATGCGCAAGCTGAGGCTGTCCCTCGACGAACTGCGGGTGGATTCGTTCGAGACACACGGGGCCGAGGTGCGCCCGGGCACTGTCTTCGGCCGGATGACACAGGCCTGCAGCGCGATGGGGGTGGAGTGTACCAACCGGAGCTGCGGCGGCTACACCTGCCAGGGGCCCTCGTGCCCGGCGCTCAGCTGCGACAACTGCGGGTCGTACGAGTGTACGCCCGACAGCTGCGCCGGCTCGTGCGGGCAGGGGTGCACCGTGGACCCGTCGTGCGGCAACACGTGCTTCACCTGCACCTGCGCGGACACCTGCGATGCCACCTGCCCCGGCAGCTGCGGGGGGTACACCTGTGCCACCTGCGCGGCTCCGGGCTCGCTGTGCGCGTGACGCGTGCCGGGCACGGCGCGCGGGCGTGCCCCGCCGCGGGCGGGGCACGCCGGTCTCCGATCCCACCCGCGGGCGTCGCCGCTCACCTCGCGGCGAACACCCGCGCCAGCTCCGAGCTCCCCTCCACCGCCAGCTGCGCCGCCGCGCGGCCGCAGATTGCGCCGATCACGTTGCCGGTGCCGCTGTAGCCGCCGCACGCCCACACCCCGGGTTCCACCTCGGCCAGCACCGGCAGCCCGTCGGCCGTGTAGCCCACCGACGCGGCCCAGCGGTGGGTGATGGGCGCGTGGATGCCCAGCGTGCCGCGCAGGAAGCCGTCGATCAGCCCCTGCACGTGGTCGCAGGGCTCGGCCTCGTGCGTCCACTGCGCGTCGCCGCCATGATCGCGGAAGCCGCCCAGCGCGATGCGGCCGTCGGCCAGCTGCTGCCACCACTCGTAGCCATAGCGCATGTAGACGGGGCGCGGAAAGCGGATCTCCGGCAGCGGCGCCGTGGCCACCATCTGCAGCCGCGCGGTGCGGACGCGGCCCTCCAGCGCGGGAAGAAGCCGCTCCAGCCGCCCGTCCACCGCCACGATCACGGCGCCGCAGCGCACGCGCCCCTCCGGCGTGCGCACCCCGTCGCGCGCGATCTCGACCGCGGGCGAGTGCTCGAACAGCCGCGCGCCCGCCTCCGCATGGCGTGCGGCGAGGATGCGGCAGCGGTGCAGCGGGTTGAAGGCGGCGTCCGTCGCCACCAGCAACCCGTCGCCCTCTGGCCCCTCGTACCATGCTACTCCCAACCCATCCGCCTGCATTGCGGCGAGCTGCGCGCGGCAGTCCTCCACCTCGCCCGCGTCGGCCGCGATGCGGAGCGAGCCGACGCGGTGCACCGCCTGGGGCGTCTCGGCGGCGATGCGGTCCAGCTCCGCCATCGTCAGGTGATAGATGGCCAGCGCGCGCTCGCGGCCGTACGCGGCGACGGCGTCGTGGTAGAACTTCGACGAGCCGGCGAGCAGGAAGCCGCCGTTGCGCCCCGCCGCGCCCCCCGCCACCGCGCCCGCATCCACCCCCACGACCAAGGCGCCCAGCTTCCGCAGCTCGCCCACGGCGGACAGCCCCGACCCACCGAGGCCCACCACGCACACGTCGGCCGTCACCTCCCCGCGCAGCCGCGGCAGACCCGCCCACCCGCCGTCGTCCCACACCGGAGTGTTGGGGAGGGCGGCGGCGTTCGTCACGTCAGCGATCATCGTTCGTGATGGAATCATCGGATGCGGAAGCTCCCGCGGACCCGGTGCGTACGGCCGCCGTGCCCTCATGCGGCGGCAATGGATTCTTCGGTCGCGCCAGGACGATGGTGCGCGCGTATGCTCCGCGCGGCGCTCCCTCAGAGTCAGAATGACATTCGTGCTTCGGGCCCCGGGTGAGAGTGAGGCCAGCACTGGGCACTGGGCACTCAGCACTCAGCACTCAGCACTCAGCACTCAGCACTCAGCACCCAGCACCCAGCACTTACTTCCTCAGCAGCTTGAACGCATGGCTCCACGCACCGGTGCGGATGCCGTGGGTGACCCACAGCATGGCCAGCGGCTCCAGCAGCCGCGCGCCGTCGATGCCGCCGGTGTCCACCACCTCCCACCCGAAGTCGCGGCAGATGCCGATCACGGCCTGCTTCGCGCCGTCGTCGTCGCCGCAGATGAACATGGTGGGCGGGCCGCAGGGGAAGTCGGGGTTCACCATCTCGTGCGCGGTGATGATGTTGAACGCCTTCACCACCCGCGCGCCCGGCAGCCAGCGCTGCACCTGCTCGCCGCCCGAGGTATCGAACCCCAGCGCCAGCCGTGGCGCGCCGGTGGAGAAGTCGAGCGGGTTGGTCACGTCGATCACCACCTTGCCGTCCAGGTTCTCGTGCCCGGCCAGCCGCAGCGCGTTCTCGGTGCCGGCCCAGAGCGTGGCGACCACTACGATCTCGCCGAACGCCGCGGCCTCGGCGAAGGTGCCGGCGCGGCCACGACCGTCGGTGCCCGCCACCCAGTCGCGCAGCTTGTCGCCGCCGCCCTCGCGCGAACCCACCACCACCTCGTCGCCGCGCCGCGCGAAGCCCGCGCCCAGCGACTGCCCCACCACGCCGCTGCCCAGGATCCCGATCTTCATCGTATGCCCCTTGCCGCGTTCAGAAGGAAGGAGCCAGCAAGGTGCCCCGCGCCGGCCGTCCCACGCAAGCACGCACCCGCGGGTGCCTGGCTTCTGCGTCCCCAGCCGCGCCCCGTTCGCCGTTTCCGTTAGCCCACGGCGGGTCGGGGACGCGACCGGGGCGATCTCATATCATCTCGGCAGCAAACCCCAAACGCGAGCCGGGCCGGCTCCGTCGAACGGAGCCGGCCCGGTCACGCGGGCGAGGTGCATCGGTCCACATCAACCGTCCTGCCATTCAGCCGAGTACGTCGTGGGTGCTTCGCATCACGGTTCCGACGGGTCCCGCCCGGCCGGCTTTCGATCTGGTCTCATGATGGGTGTGGCGATTTTCGGCTTCCGGCGCGGGGCCGGGCGGACCACGGTCACAGCTCGGGTTGAAGCCTGTGCTACGTGTGGTACGGGCGATCATCTGTGCGGGCGACACGAAATGGCCGATCCCGTGGTCCTGCCCCCGGCCCCATACTGCTGATCGACTGCGGCTAAGAGAGTGCAGATTAAACGTTGAGCCCGCTCGTTTTGATTCATCCAGTATTTATCTGCTTCCGATTATGGTTGCAGTTAAAGCAACTGGCGTACCAAAACGTCTCGGAAACGTCACCAAGGGTACGATTCCGAAGGCGTTCCGCCACTTTTCGCCCCTTTTCACCATCCACTCATTTGAGGCAGCAGATGTGGAACGCGGGTCCCGGTCGAGGCGTCGGCGCCCCAGGGCCATGTCCCAGGCATCGCGAGAGTTGTACGGAGAGGACGAACTCGCCGGGTGTGGACACCGAGACACATCGACTGCCCGAAATGACCGTGTCATGATGCTGCCCGACCGTCCCCCGCGCAAGGAAAAAATTCGCTCCCCGTCCAGGCCGCGGACGGGGAGCGAAGGGAGGAGGGGACCGGCGCCTTCCGGCGATCAGGTCCCCTGGGCCACCCGCGTCAGCTTCTCGCCCACCGTCTCGATCATTTGACGGAACGACTTCGCGAATTTCTCCACCCCCTCCACCTGGAGCTGCTCGGTGATGGCGTCCAGGTCGATGCCAAGCTCCTGCAGCGTCGCGAGATCGGCGCGCGCGCGGTCGAGCTCCAGGTCCACCGTGCGGCGCACCTGGCCGTGGTCGGCGAAGGCCTTGAGGGTGGCCAGCGGCACCGTGTTCACCGTCTCGGGGCCCACCAGCTCCTCCACGTAGATGGTGTCGCGGTAGGCCGGGTTCTTGGTGCTGGTGCTGGCCCAGAGGGGGCGCTGCACGCGGGCGCCCTTCGCCTTCAGCCGCTCCCAGCGCTCGCCGGCGAACACCTGCGTGAAGCGGGCATAGGCCATCTTCGCGTTGGCGATCGCCGCGCGGCCCATCACGCCCTTCGCCTTCTCGGCGTTGGGGCCGCCCTGCGCCACGATCTTCTCCAGCGCCGCGTCCACCGAGGCGTCCACGCGCGAGACGAAGAACGACGCCACCGAGGCTGCGCGGTCCACCGGGCGGCCCTGCTCCACGCAGTGCTCCAGGCCGCGCAGGTACGCCTCCATCACCGCCTCGTAGCCGCGGATGGAGAAGAGGAGGGTGATGTTGATGTTGAGCCCCTCGGCCAGCAGCGTTTCCACGGCGGGGATGCCGGCGGTGGTGCCGGGGACCTTGATCATCAGGTTGGGGCGGTCCACCAGCTTCCACAGCTTGCGGGCCTCGTCCATGGTGCGCTCGGCGTCGTCGGCCAGCAGCGGCGACACCTCGAGCGAGACGAAGCCGTCGTGGCCGTCGGCCGCGTCGTAGATGGGGCGGAAGACGTCGCAGGTGGCCTGGATGTCCTTGACGGCCATCTGCTCGAACGCGGCGCCGGCTTCCACGCCGTCGGCGGCGAGCTGCTCGAGCTCGTCGTCGTAGTCGTCGCTCTTCCCCATCGCCTCTTCGAAGATGGACGGGTTGGAGGTCACGCCGCGCAGGTCGTACTCCGCCATCATCGTCTTCAGCTCGCCGTTGCCGATGATGCCGCGGCGGATGTAGTCGAGCCACACGCTCTGGCCCTGCTCGTGGAGGGCGTGCAGCGGGTTCTTTTCGGTAGCCATGGGTCGTTCCTTCGAGTTGGGAGATCAGTCCCGGGGATGACTGCAAGGATCGGGGCGCGGGGGGCGCACGGCGGCGGATCGACGAGGGACATGCGCGAGAGCCGGCCCCGCGGGACCCTCACCCTGCCGCTCCGCGGCTGTCCCTCTCCCAAAACAACCTGGGAGAGGGACCTGGGCTCGCTTCGCTCGCGGCTACGGCCGCGCGGGAAGGCGATTCGCCCCGCGGAGGGCACTCAGCACTCAGCACTCAGCACTCAGCACTCAGCACTCAGCACTCAGCACTCAGCACTCAGCACGCAGCACTCAGCACTCTCGTACTCTCGTACTCCGTACTCGGACTCCTACTCGTCCGTCCCGTGCTTGGCGGGCCCGGCGGCGTCCTCGCCGGCTTCGTCGCCGGCGTCTTCGCTGCCCAGGCCCAGCACGGCCTTGGCCTTGGCCACGATGTTCTCGGCCGTCAGGCCCAGCTGCGAGTAGAGCTCCTTGGCCGGGGCCGAGGCGCCGAAGTGCGAGATGCCGATGGCGCACCCCTCGCCGCCCACCCACTGCTCCCACCCCATGGTGGCGGCGGCCTCGATGCTCACGCGCGCCTTCACCGCGGGCGGCAGCACCCCGTCGCGGTACTCGCGCGGCTGGCGCGAGAAGAGCGACCAGCTGGGCATGCTCACCACCCGCGTGCCGATCCCCTCGGCCTGCAGCGCCTCGCGCGCCTCCACCGCCAGGCTCAGCTCGCTGCCGGTGGCGATCACGATGGCCCGCAGCTCGCCCTCGGCCTCGGCCAGCACGTAGGCGCCCTGCCGCACGCCGCTCGCCGGGGCGAAGACGGTGCGGTCGAGGTTGGGGAGCGCCTGGCGGGTGAGGGAGAAGAAGACCGGGCCCTCGGTGTATTCCATCGCGAAGCGCCACGCCTCGGCCGTCTCGTTGGCGTCGCCGGGGCGCAGGTCCACCAGGCCGGGGACGGCGCGGAGCGAGGCCAGCTGCTCGATGGGCTGGTGGGTGGGTCCGTCCTCGCCCAGTCCCACGCTGTCGTGGGTGAACACGTAGATCGTGGGCTGCTCCATCAGCGCCGCCAGGCGGATGGGCGGCTTCATGTAGTCGCTGAAGATCAGGAAGGTGCCGCCGAACACGCGCACGCCGCCGTGTAGCGTCATCCCGTTCATCAGCGAGCCCATGCTGTGCTCGCGCACGCCGAAGTGGAGGATGCGCCCGTCGTAGCTCCCCGCCTCGAAGCTGCCGCCACCGTCGATGTTGGTGAGGTTGGAGCCCGCCAGGTCGGCCGAGCCGCCCATCAGCCAGGGCACGCGCCGGGCGATGGCGTTGATCGCCTTCCCCGAGGCTGCGCGGGTGGCAAGCGGCTTGTCGTCCCTGGTCCAGGTGGGGAGCTCGTCGGCCCACCCGCTGGGGAGGCGGCGCTCCAGCGCGTCGGTCAGCCGCTGCGCCAGCTCGGGCTCGGCGCGGGCGAAGGCGTCGTAGCGGCGCTGCCACTCGTCCTGCCACGCCTGCCCGCGCTCGCCGGCCTGGCGCATGTGGTCGAGCGCCTCCTGCGGCACCCAGAAGGTGTCGGTGGTGGGCCAGCCCAGCTGCTGCTTGCTCAGCTTCACCTCTTCCTCGCCCAGCGGCTCGCCGTGCGCCTTCTCGCTCCCCGCCCGGTTGGGCGAGCCGAAGCCGATCACGCTCTTCACCGCGATCATCGACGGGCGCGGGTCTTCCTTGGCGCGCGTGATGGCGGCGTCGATCGCCTCGACGTCGTTGGCGTCGGTGATGGTGTCGGTGTGCCAGCCGTAGGCGGCGAAGCGGCCCAGCAGGTCTTCGGTGAAGGCCAGGTCGGTCGAGCCCTCGATGGTGATGTTGTTGTCGTCCCAGAAGTAGATCAGCTTGCCCAGCTTCAGGTGCCCGGCCACCGACCCCGCCTCGGCGCTCACGCCCTCCATCAGGTCGCCGTCGCTGCAGATGGCGTAGACGTAGTGGTCGATGGGCTTGTGCTCGGGGGTGTTGAACTGCGCGGCCAGGTGCGCCTCGGCCATCGCCATCCCCACGCCGTTGGCGAAGCCCTGCCCCAGCGGCCCGGTGGTGGTCTCCACGCCGCGGGTCAAGCCGTACTCGGGGTGGCCGGGGGTCTTGCTCTCCCACTGCCGGAAGTTCTTGAGGTCGTCCAGCTCCAGCCCGTAGCCGGTGAGGTAGAGCAGCGAGTACAGCAGCATGCTCGCGTGCCCCGCCGACAGGATGAAGCGGTCGCGGTCGATCCAGTGGGTGTCGCGCGGGTTGTGGCGCAGGTGCCGCGTCCAGATGGTGTAGGCCAGCGGGGCCAGCGCCATGGGCGTGCCCGGGTGGCCGCTGTTGGCCTTCTGCACCGCGTCCATCGACAGGGTGCGGATAGTGTTGATGCAGAGCTGGTCCAGGTTGCCGCCGTACGGCTTGCCGTCGGGCATCGATCGATCTGGTTGAGGTTGGGTGCTGCGCCGCGGGATCGGAACGGCTCCGCGGTTCGCCATGGTCTCCCTGACCCCGTCGAACGTTGGGAGAGGCCGGCATCCACGCGATCAGCCGGCTTCCGCGCGTTTGCCGGGCGAATGAATTCGCGGCAACGACGGCACGAAGTCCGCCTTCGCGGACTGCTCCGCGGGCATTCGCGCGAGAAGCGGGCTGCCCCGCGAATTCAGGGCCGCGGGGGCTGGGCGGCCATGCGTTCGAGCGCCACCAGCGCGGCGCCGCGGGCCGTCTCGTCGCCGTCGTCGCGCAGGGCGAGGGGGCGGCCCAGCGTGCGCTGGAGGATTGCGTGGAACGCGGGGGAGGCGTGCAGCGCGCCGCCGCTGGCCACGATCTCGCTTGCCCTTCCGTACTCCCCTTCCACCGCCTCCACCGCATGGGCGATGCGGCCGGCCAGCGCCCACAGCCACGCGCGCCAGATCTCCGCCGGCGTGGTGCTCATCGCCATCCCCGCGACCTTCGCCTCCTCGCCGCGCTCGGAAAGCGGCGGGCGCTCGCCGAGGAGGACGGGGACGACGTCCAGCGCCGGCGGCGGCGCGCCGGCCAGCGCCGCGAGCTCGGCTTCCAGGCGGTCCGCGCGGGGGAGGCGCAGCGTCTTCCGCAGCCACGCCATGGTGTTCCCGGCGTTGGAGAGCGCCCGCCCCGCGACGGACCGGTGCCCGTCCACCCGGTAGAGCCAGAGCTCCGGCGGCACCCGCGGCTTCTCGCCCGTCACCAGCACGCGGACGGCAGCGCTGGTGCCTACCGTGAGCGCCAGCTTCCCCGGCCCGGCGGCGCCGCTGCCGATCGTTGCGCAGGCGCCGTCGCCCAGCGCGGGATACCAGGGGACGCCGGCCAGCTCGGGCCAGCGCCGCGCGGCCTCGGGGAGCATCCCCCGCAGCGGCTGGTCCGACAGCTCCGGGAGATGCTCGGCCGTGACGCCGCAGGCGGCCAGCATCTCCGCGTCCCACCGGCCGGTGCGCACGTCCAGCAGACCGGTGGCCGAGGCCATGGAGAGCGAGGTGCGGCGCACCCCGAACAGCCGCTCGCCCAGGTGCTCGCCGATCCCCATCCACCCCGCCGCGCGCGAGAAGGTATCGCTCTGCGTACGGCGCAGCCAGACCAGCTTTGCGGCCGGGTAGCTCTCGTGCACGAAGCACCCGGTGCGCGCGTGCGCGGCCCCGGCGTCCACCGTTTCGCGCAGGCGCTCGGCGTCTTCCCGCGCGCGGGTGTCGCCCCAGGCGTAGAGTGGCGTGAGCGGCGTTCCGCCACCGTCCGCCCCCATCAGCCCGTGCCAGAAGGTGTCGATCGCGACGGCGGCGATGGGGACCTTCGCCGCCCGCGCGGCCTTCACGCCGCGGCTCAGCGCGGTGAGCGCGGCGCGCACCAGCGCACCAGCGTCGGCCTCCATGGCGCCGGGCGGATGAGTGCGCCAGCGCACCGGCACCTGCGCGGCGGAGCCGTCGGAGAGCGGTGTTCCGCGGGCGTCGTAGAGCTGCGCGCGCACGGACGACGAGCCCACGTCCAGCGCCAGCACCCACGGCGCGCGCGTCTCGGCTGAAGAGGGGGTTCTGGGCACGCCGCCAATCTACGGCGCGCGGCGAGGCGGCCCAAGTGGCGCCAGCTCCGCGATCATCCGAACGGTCGAGGAACGAGGAAGGACGCGGGGAACCTGGCCGGTCCGCCGCGTCCTCCCTCGTCCGTCTGCACCGATGTCGATCGACTACGCGCCGCGGTTTAGGTCGTCGGGATAGCCCGCATCGTTGCCGATGTCGCCCAGCGCGCCGCCCAGGCCGGTGGAGCGCCGCGCCGCCCAGAAGCCCGACTCGTCGAACGAGTCGTCGCCGTAGAAGTCGTCGTGCGCGCCGGCGCGCAACGCCTCGCCCGGCTCCGCGCCGGCTGCGCCGGCCTGCGCGCGGCCGCGGCGGTAGCTGTCGCGCACGTCGGTCTCGAAGTCGCGCGTGATGGGGCCGTGCCGGTACGACGGGATGGCGCGCAGGTCGGCCGACCGGAGCCCGTCCACGATCACGCGGTTGTGGTCGCGGTCGAGCCGCGCGTAGCCGATGGGCACCAGCACGTGGCGGTCGGGCTCGGCGCTCAGGCGATCGTCCACGCCCACGTCCAGGTAGCGCACCTTCATGGCGCCGGTGTCCACCAGCAGGTCGTCCACCTCGCCGATCTTGCCGCCGTCCGCCGCCACCACCTCCCACCCGCGCGGGTCGGGGTCGTCGCCCGCCACGCGGAAATCGTCCAGGTCGTCCAACGGTACCACGCGCTCCAGGTCGTCGGTGCTCATGGGCACTCCTCGCCGTTGCTGGTGGGCCGCCCCGCGCCTGCGCTCGCCCGCGCGGGGAAGACCGCATGCGGAGCAACCCTCGTTCCATCCCCCGAACCCCACCTGTCCATGTCTCGTCGGAAACGACTATGGACAAACGTTGGACAGATGGCTAGCTTCTTGCCGTCCTCGCCGCGGGTGCCGCCCGGCACCTCCGGCGGGCAGGCCGTTCACAGATGATCACGGGAGAAAGACCGATGCAGGCGACCGGCGGACGCAACAGTGTGCTCGAGAAAGCCGACGTGCTCGCGGAGAACGAGCTGGACACCCTGCCCGTGGGGATGATCCAGCTGGACCCGAACGGCAAGGTGCTCAAGTTCAACCAGACCGAGAGCGACCTGGCGCGCGTGGCCAAGGCCGACGCGGTGGGGAAGAGCTTCTTCGACGAGGTGGCGCCGTGCACCAAGGTGCAGGAGTTCTACGGCCGCTTCGTGGAGGGCGTGGAGAAGAAGAGCCTGCACACCGTGTTCGACTACGTGTTCAAGTTCCGCGACGGCCGGCAGAAGAACGTGGTGATCTCGATGTTCTACAGCCCCAGCACCGACACCGTGTGGGTGTGCGTGGAGCGGCCGTAGGATCGCGATCGGACGGACTCGGGCGGGATCGGAATCGGGGGGACGGGCAACGGCTCGTCCCCTTTGCGTTTTCGTTTCTGTCGAACCCCAACTGCTTTGGGTCACACGGAGGAACGGAGGGAACGGAGGAACGGCGTGCTCGCCCCGCTTTTCCTCCGTTCCCTCCGTTCCCTCCGTTCCCTCCGTTCCCTCCGTTCCCTCCGTTCCTCCATGTGATTCTGTCGGTTCTGGGTTTTGTGCGAGACCCCGAAACGCTAGCTTCTGAGACCGTCCCCGGGCTTCCTCCCACGTCTCGTTCCTCCGCCGAACCCATGCCCCGCGTCATCCTGATCACCAACGACAGCATGCACGGCCAGCGCGTGCTGCAAACGATATGGAAGCGCGGCATCGTGCTCGACGCGGTGCTGTACCTCACGGGGAGCCTGGGGATGCCGGCGCCGCGCGGGGTGGGGCTGGGCGGGCGCATGGCGCGGTGGCCGCGCACCGCCGCGTCGGCGGTGAAACGGACCGTGCTCTTCCACCGCAAGCGGAAGGCGAGCTACGCCAAGCTGTGCGCGCGGGTGATCGGGACGGGAGGGATGAACAGCCGGCGGCTGCTGCGCGACCTGCGCGCGCTGGCGCCCGACTGGATCATCCTGGGCGGCGGGGGGATCCTGGGGCCCGAGGTGATCGAGACGGCGCGCGTGGGCGTGCTGAACGCGCATCCCGCACTCCTTCCGTGGATCCGCGGGGTGGGCATCACCCGCGCGTCGCTGGAGCACGGCGTGGCGCTGGGCGCGTCGCTGCACTACGTGGACCGGGGGATCGACACCGGCGCCCTGATCGAACGCCGCCTCATCCACGTCGACTCGACCGCGACGACCCTGGGCGACCTGGAGCTCGCCTGCCACACCCTGGCCGCCGAGATGATGGCCGACGCGGTGGAGGCCATCGTCCGCGGCGGCCAGGTGCCGGCGGGCGAGCGCCAGACGGTGCGCTACCCCCTCTTCCGCGCGGCCGACGCCGCCATGCGGCGCCACCACGCCCTGGCCGCCGCCGGCCGCGCGCACGCCCTGTACGAGGCGTGGCGCCCGCTCTGCGAGGATGCCGAGCGCGGCACCCTCCCCGCCGGCCCCTTCGACCCGCCGCCCACGGTCACGCTGAAGCCCATCGCCGCATCCGTCCGCTAACGCGGGACGATCGAAACCGCCGACACCGCCGCGATTGAACCCCGCGGCTGACCGTCGGAACGTCGGAGCCGTCGAACGGACGATCGCTCGCCGTCTTGTCGTTGGCCGACGCCCCGGCGCATATTCGCGCGGAACCGGCGGCCGGCGCGGGGTACGAAACGCGTGCCGCCGTTCCCCTTCCGACGTCCCGAGCACTCGCACTTTCGCACACCGCGCCCATGCCTTCGACCGCCGCCCCCGCCATCCGCACGCGCAGCACGCCGGTTCCGCTGGCACCCGTGGAGCGCGACACCATCCTCAAGATCTTCCTGGGCGCGGTGGACCGGTACGGGCGTGCCGACGCCATGCTGCACAAGGCAGGAGGCGAGTGGAAGCCGATCTCGCACGCCGAGCTGGAGCAGCGGGTGGCCGCGCTGGCGGCGGCGCTCACCGCGGCGGGGGTCCGCGCGGGCGACCGGGTGGCCATTCTCTCCGAGAACCGGCCCGAGTGGGCGATGGTCGACTATGCGGTGCTGGGGCTGGGCGCCATCGACGTGCCGCTCTACCCCACCCTCCCCGCCAACCAGGCCCACTTCATCCTCAAGGACTCGGGCGCCACGGCGGTGTTCGTCTCCACCCCCGCGCAGCTGGCCAAGGTGGAGGAGGTGCGCGGCGACCTTCCCGACTTGCGGCTGGTGGTCAGCTTCGACGACCCCGGCGGCGTGGCGGGGGTGCGCCGCTTCGGCGAGCTGGTGGACGAGGGGCGGCGGCTGGTGGAGGCCGGCGGCGGCGAGCGCTTCCGCGACCGTGCGGCGCAGGTGAGCCGCGACGACGTTGCAACGCTGATCTACACCTCGGGGACGACGGGAACGCCCAAGGGGGTGATGCTCACGCACTGGAACCTGTGCTCCAACGTGGCCGCCTGCCGCCAGCACGACGTGCTGACGCCGCAGCCGGGCGACATGGCGCTGTCGTTCCTGCCGCTGTCGCACGTGTTCGAGCGGATGGTGGACTACTGGTACTTCGACGCGGGGATCGCCATCGCCTACGCCGAATCGATGGACAAGGTGGCCGACAACCTGGTGGAGGTGCGCCCCACGGTCGCCGTCTCGGTCCCGCGCCTGTTCGAGAAGATCTACGCCAGGGTGGCCGGGGCCACGGGGGTGAAGAAGCACATCGTGGCGTGGGCGCGCCGCACCGGCGCGGCGGTGGTGGACGCGCGCTTCGCCGGGCGCGAGCCGGGCGCGGCGCTGGGGCTGCAGTACCGGCTGGCCGACCGGCTGGTGTTCAGCAAGCTGCGCGAGCGCACCGGGGGCCGGCTGCGCACCTTCATCTCGGGCGGCGCCCCGCTCTCGCCCGAGATCGCGCGCTTCTTCTGGGCGGCGGGGCTGCCGGTGTACGAGGGCTACGGGCTGACCGAGACGTCGCCCGTGATCGCGGTGAACAAGCCGGCCAAGGCGCGCCTGGGCACCGTGGGCCCGATCGTCCCTGGCGTGGAGGTCGCCATCAGCGACGAGGGCGAGATCCTGACCCGCGGCCCGAACGTGCTCAAGGGCTACTGGAAGAACCCCGACGCCACCGCCGAGCTGATCGACGGCGACGGCTGGCTGCACACCGGCGACATCGGCGTGCTGGAAGACGGCTTCCTGCGCATTACCGACCGCCTCAAGAACATCATCGTCACCGCAGGCGGGAAGAACGTGGCGCCGGCGCCGATGGAGAACCTGGCCGCGATGTCGCCCTTCGTGGCGCAGGTGGTGATGATCGGCGACAAGCGCGCCTTCCCCAGCCTGCTCGTGGTTCCCGACTACGAAAACCTGGACCCGTGGGCGAAGGAGCAGGGGATCGCCACCGCCGACCGCGCCGCGCTGGCGGCCGACGAGCGCGTGCGCGCCCACCTCGAGCGCGAGACGCTGGGCCGCCTCACCGGCTTCGCGCGCTACGAGATGCCCAAGAAGATCCTGGTGATTCCCGAAGAGTTCACCATCGACAACGGCATGCTCACCCCCAAGCTCAGCATCAAGCGCCACGTGGTGGAGAAGCGCTACGCCGAGCCGATCGAGGCGCTGTACGCGGGCCACGGCGGGGAGTAGCCGCCGTCCTCCGCACCGGCGGCACAAGCCGCAGCGCCGCAGCAACAACTACGAAAAGCCTCGCAAACGGCGCGAGGCTTCTTCGTTGTGGGCGAGACGGTGATGCGATTCCGCGGCATCCCTTCCAGCTTTTGGGCCGAGATGATGGGCGCGGTTGGCTGCCGTTGCAGTTCTCCCCTTTCTCCCGCGTCCAGCGGGGGAGAGGGGGCCGCCGCCGCATGCGCCGGCGCCGGCCTTTCCGCCCGATCGCGCCCTGTCCCCCACCGGAAGAAGGGTCCCGCCCCCTTCACGTGTTTCCCTCCGTGACCCGCCCCGGCCCTGCCGCCCCGCGGCCTGGAAAAGCCGGTGGCACGGCGGATGCGCCTTGAACGAGCGTTTCTGCTGCCGGTGCGCTCGTCCGTTCCTTCGACAGGATGCGGACCTTGTGGTGCGGCGCGGTTTTGCCCCGCCGCCGCGCCGGTGTAGATTGCCCGCCATGCCCCCCGGCAAGGACGGGAACCGTCCGCTGCCCGCCCGCCGGGCGGCAGCGCCGCGGTACGCCGTACATTCCTGACCACTGCCCCGAATGCTCGCTCGCGCCCCGCGCGGGATCACGCTCCGTACGCTCCTCCTCCGCGCCGCGGCCCTGCCGCTGGTGCTCTTCGCGCTGGCCGCCTGCGCGGCGGGTGGCGGCGGGCCCGCGGGGCCGTTCCCCGGGCTGCAGCAGTACCAGGGCCGCGAGATCCACGACGTGGAGGTGAGCGGCGAGCTGGGCGAGGTGCCGCTCGACTCGCTGAAGCGCGTGATCGCCACGCGGCGGTCGCGCTGCAGCCTGCTGGGCATCCCCGTGTGCCTGCCGCTGCTGGGCGGCCGCGTGACCGAGAAGCTCGACACGCAGGTGCTGGCGCGCGACGTGGTGCGCATCCAGCTGGTGTTCCGCGACAACGGCTACTACGGCACCCGCGTGGTGCCCACCGTGGACGAGGCGCCCGGCAACACCGTGGACGTGCGCCTCAACGTGATCCCCGGCGAGCGCGTGCTGCTGCGCACGCTGGACGTGAGCGGCGCCGAGGCCATCCTCGCCGACAGCGCGGTGCTGGCCAAGGTGCCGCTCAAGGTGGGCGAGCCCTTCCGCCGCAACGACTTCCTGGCGGCGGTGGACACCGTGCGCAACGTGCTGCTGGACAGCGGCTACGCGTACACGCAGGTGCTGCGCAACTACCAGATCGACACCATCGCCGACGTGGCCGACGTGGACCTGCAGGCCGCCCCCGGCCCGCTGGTGACGGTGGACACGGTGATCTTCGAGGGGCTCGACCGCGTCACCGAGGCGCTCGCCCGCCAGCAGCTCACCTTCCGCGAGGGGTCGCGGCTGCGCTCGCGCGAGCTGCTGCGCAGCCAGCGCAACCTGTACGACCTGGAGCTGGTGCGCTTCGCCACCGTGGACGTGGCCCCCGAGTCGCTGCAGGTGACCCCCGACTCGGCCCAGCTCACGGCCGACAGCATCGGCAGCACCGTGCTGGTGCGGGTGGGCGAGGCGCCGCGCTACGCCGTGGACGCGTCGGTGGGCTACGGCACCGTGGACTGCTTCCGCGGCTCCGTGCAGCACACCGACCGCAACTTCCTGGGCGGCGCGCGCCGGCTGCAGCTTACCGCCTCGGTGGCCAAGGTGGGGGTGGCCAACCCGGTGGACGCGGGGCTCGAGAACTCGCTGTGCCGGGCCTTCCGGCTGGACGACGCCCGCGCCGCCGACTCGGTGGACGTGGCCATCGCGCAGGCGCTCAACTACCGCCTGGCCGCCGACTTCCTGCAGCCGCGCCTGTTCGGCACCCAGAACAGCGTGACCCTGGGCGCCTTCGCCGAGCAGATCTCGGAGCTGGGGCTGTACCTGCGCAAGGACATGGGCGCGCAGCTGGGCGTGGTGCGCGACCTGGGGCCCGGCACCCTGCTCTCCACCACCTACACCGCCGAGCGCGGCTCCACCCGCGCGCACGACATCTTCTTCTGCGTGGTGTACGAGGTGTGCCGGCGCGAGGAGATCGACCCGCTCACCGAGCCGCGCTGGTCCAACAACCTGTCGGCGGGGCTGATCCGCACCCGGGTGCGGCAGGACCCCTTCCCCAGCGGCGGCTACCAGTTCCGCCTGGGCACCGACCTGGCCACGCGCTTCCTGGGCTCCGACGACCAGTACGCCCGCGTGCTGGGCGACGGCAGCGTGTACCGCAGCCTCGGCGGCGGGAAGGTGGTGCAGTTCCGGCTCTCGGCCGGCACCTTCCTCGACGGGCTGCTGAGCAACGGGTTCATCCCCCCGCAGCGGCTGTTCTACGCCGGCGGCGCCACCACGGTGCGCGGCTTCCGGCGCAACGAGCTGGGCCCGGTGATCTACGTGGTGCGCCCCTCGATCAGCGACAGCACCGAGAGCGACACCCTGACCTCGGCCACCGGCGGCCGGCGGCTGGTGGTGGGCACGGTGGAGCTCACCTTTCCCTCGCCGATCAAGCGCGACGTGGTGCGCCTGGCTGCGTTCGTGGACGGCGGACGCGTGTGGGGCGCGGCCTCGCCCGAGCTGATCAGCCCGTCGTTCCGCTTCACCCCGGGGGTGGGGCTGCGCGGGGCCACGCCGGTGGGGCCGGTGCGCCTCGACTTCGCCTTCAACCCTTACCAGCCGCCGCCGGGGCCGCTCTACCAGATCAACGCGCGGGGCGACCTGGAGGGGCTGCTCAACCCCCGGTTCCAGCCCGACGACAAGAGCATCGTGCGGCGCATCGTGGTGCACATCTCCATCGGGCAGACCTTCTAGGATGGCCCGCCGACGCCGCCGCCTCGACCGGGTCGGCCTCCTGCTGCTGGGGGCGGTGGCCGGCTTCGTGGTCACCCTCCTCTTCGTGTACCTGTACGTGCAGCGAGCCCGCACGCGGGTGGTCGAGGAGCGCATCCGCATCGCCCTGGGGCTCCCCGAGCAGGCGTTCACGCTGGAAGCCGTGGAGCCCGACGGCACGCTGCGCGTGGCCCTGCACGACGTGGCCTTCCTCGACCGCAACCGCGACACCATCCTCTCGGCCCCGCTGGCCCGCGCGCGGCTGATCACGAGCACGCTGAACGGCGGCGGGGCCATCGTCTTCGACCAGGGCGAGATCGTGCGCCCCTACCTGCGCCTGCAGCGCGACCGCAACGGGGAGTGGAACGCGCTGCAGATCTTCGCCGTGGAGGCCGGGGGCAAGCCGGTGCGCGGCGCCGGCGCGGGCGACGCGCAGAAGGGGCGCACCTTCGACTTCCGTGGGCTGAAGCTGGTGGACGGGCGCGCCCGCATCGTCACGCCCACCACGCCCCCCGTGGCCCCGCAGCCCCGGTACGTGCCCGGGAACCCGCCCGAGAAGATGCGCAGCGGCGGGCAGTGGCTGGCGGTGCACACCATCAGCGGGCTCGACGCCAACCTGGCGCTGGTGCGGGTCAAGGGCGAGGGCGGCTGGCGGGTGGAGATCGCCGGCGCCCAGGCGGCGGTGAGCAACCCCGACACCCGCATCGAGGCGCTGGCCGGGGTGGTGGAGCAGGACGCCCGGCAAAACCTGAGCTTCGACATCCGCGAGTTCCGCACGCCCTTCTCGCGCTTCGACGGCCGGGGGACGATGAACCTGGCCGGCGCCGCCCCGCGCTACGACCTGCGGCTGCGCGCCCACCCGCTCGACCTGCGCGACCTGGCCGGGATGGGCCTCGCCGTGCCGCGCGAAGGGACGGCGCGCTTCGGGCTGGCGGTGGAGACGCTGTCGGGCGGCCGCACCCGCTGGACGGTGAACGACGCGCAGGTGGCCGTGCTCGACTCGCGCGCCTCGGGCCACCTCACCGCCATCACCGAGCCGGGGCGCGAGCCGGTGTTCACCGACACGCGCCTGCGCCTCGACCCGCTGAAGATCGCCGACCTGGAGGCGCTGGGCTTCGTGGACAAGGCGCCGCTGGGCGGCGAGGTGCGGGGCACGGTGGCGTCGGTGGACGAGGTGGGTCCCTCGGGCGGGGCGCTGCGGGTGGACCTGGCCGCGGCGCTCGTCCCCCGCAGCTCGGTGGACGCGCCCACGTCGACCCTGGCGGCGCGCGGGCTGGTGCGCGTGGGCGGGCCGGCGGGCTTCCGCATGGACGGGCTGCAGGTGACCGCCGAGCCGCTGTACCTGGCCACGCTGGCGCCGCTCTTCCCCGCCAACGCCGCCATGCTGCGCGGCACCCTGCGCGGCGGGGCCTCGCTCACCGGCACGCTCAAGCAGCTGCGCGTCGAGGGCGGCGACCTGGCCTACGTGGTGGGCGGCGCGCCCGAGACGCGGCTGCGCGCCATCAGCGGCACGGTGGCGATGGATCCCACGCTGCGCTTCGACGTGAACGCGCGCGCCGAGCCGCTGGCGCTCGCCACGCTGACGGAATTGTTCCCGGCGCTCCCCTTCCGCTCGGCCACCCTGGCCGGGCCGATCCACGTGAGCGGCACGCCCGAGCGCGTGGCCTTCGACGTGGACCTGAACGGCAGCGCGGGGGCGCTGGCCGCCCGCGGCACGCTGGGGCTGGGCGGCCGGGTGCCCACCTTCGACGTGAGCGGCCGCGTGGCCGCCTTCCGTGCCGGCGTGCTGGTGCAGGGCGCACCGCCCGCGGCCGACGAGGTGACCGGCACCTTCTCAGCGCGCGGCACCACCGAGGACTTCCGCTTCGGCGTGGACCTGCGGCAGCGCGCGGGGAGCTTCAACCTGGCCGGCACCATCCGGCGCCCCGCGGGGGTGCCGATGATCTTCGACGTGGCCGGCCGGGTGGACAACTTCCAGCTGGGCGTGCTGCTGGGCCGCCCCTCGCTCCTCCCCGGCCCGGTCAGCGGCCCCATCCGCGTCTCCGGCGGCGGGCGGCAGCCCTACCGCTTCGACGTGGACCTGCGCGGGGCGCAGGGGGTGCTCGGGCTGAACGGCTGGTTCGCGCCGGGCACCGTGCCCCGCTACGCTCTTCGCGGCACCGTCGCCGGCCTCGACCTGGCGGCGCTCCCGGGGCTCGCGGCCTTCCCGCACACGCGGCTCACGGGCACGCTGCTGCTGGACGGCCGGGGAACCACCCCCGAGACCTTCGCCGGGCGCGCCGAGTTCACGGCGGCGCCGGGGTCCACCGTGGGCGGCGTCGCGCTCACCGCGGGCACGGTCAAGGTCAACAGCGACGGCGGCGTGCTGCGGGTGGACACGCTCCTCTTCGCCGGCCGCGGCTTCCGCGCCGAGGCGCGCGGGCAGATCGGGATCACCCGCAACGCCGGGCCGCTCACCTTCTCGCTGAACGCGCCCAACCTGGCGCTGCTGCGCGCCTTCGTGCCCGGCAGCGACACCCTCCCCGACCTGGCCGGCTCGGTGGCGCTGTCGGGAACGATGCAGGGGACGCTGCGCGCGCCTTCGGTGGGGGTGTCGGGGCAGGCTCGCGGCTTCCGCTACGGCACCTACGCCGCGGGCGCGCTCACCTTCTCGTTCACCGGCGCGAAGGCGGGCGCCACCTGGACGGGCGACGCCAGGGTGAACGGCACCGCGCTGCAGGTGGGCGCGATGAAACTGGAGGCGCTGAACCTGACGGCCAACCTGCGCCCCGGCGCCACCGCCTTCTCCTTCTCGGCCCGGCGCGACGCCCAGACCGACCTGAGCGCGGCGGGCACGCTGGAGATGGACGGCCTGAGCCCGCGCGGGGCGATCCTGGACGCGATGGCGCTGCGCATCGGCGGCACCGAGTGGCGGCTGGCGCAGCGCGCGCGGGTGGGGTGGAGCGAGGAGCGCGGGCTGGCGGTGGAGGGGCTGCTGCTGCGCCGCACCGGCCCCGGCGTGGGCGGGCTGATCGCCGCCGAGGGGGTGCTCCCCCCCAGCGGCAACGCCGACTTCCGCGTGCAGCTGCAGGGGATCGACCTGGCCGAGGCGCGCCGCATCTTCCCCGCCCTCCCCGACGCGCAGGGCACGCTGACGCTGGACGCCACGATCCAGGGGCAGGTGAACGATCCGAGCCTGCACGTGGACGCGCGGGTGGACTCGCTGCGCTACGGCGGCGTGACCGCCGACTCGATGCAGGTGCACGCCGACTACGCGGCCGGGCGGATGACGGTGAACGGCGGGGTGCGCGTGGCGGGCCGCGAGGTGGTGAACGCGGTGGCCAGCGTGCCCATGCGGCTGTCGCTGGGCGGGATCGTGCCGGGGCTTGAGCTGCTGCGCGACCAGCCGCTCTCGGCCACCCTCACCGCCGACTCGGTGCCGCTGGGGCTGATCACCCAGAGCTTCCCCGACTACCTGGAGGACGGCGCCGGGGTGATGCGTGCCCGGGTGGTGGTGGGCGGCACCCCCGCGCACCCCACCGTCAACGGCGACGCGGTGCTGCAGGACGGCGCGCTGACGGTGACCAAGCTGGGCGCGCGGTGGACGCAGATGAACGGCCGCCTGTCGATGCACGGCGACACCATCCGCGTGGACTCGCTCACCGCGCACACCGGCCACGACGGCCGGGCGCTGGTCAATGGCACCGTGCTGCTGGACGACGGCGCGCACCCGCGGATCGACCTGGCCATCTGGCTGGACGACTTCCAGGTGGCCGACAGCCGCGACCTGGCCAGCATCCAGTCGCGCGCGCGGGTCCGCCTGTCGGGGCGCGTGCCGGCGGTGGTGGCCACCGGCACGGTGGAGATCGAGGACGGCACCATCTACATCCCCTCGCTGAACGCCACCGCCGAGGCCGACATCGTGGACGCCGACGTGGGGGCGCTGGGCGCCGACACCATCGTGGCGCCCACCACCGCGCAGGCGCTGCTGGGCGCGTTCATCCCGCGCAACCTGCGGGTGACCATCGGCGAGAGCGTGTGGCTGCAGTCGCCCGACGCGCGCATCCAGATCCGCGGCGACCTGACGGTGGACCGGCCGGCGGGGACCGACACCAACCTGATCTTCGGCGAGCTGGACGCGGTGCGCGGCAGCTACACGGTGGAGTTCGGGCCGTTCCGGCGGCAGTTCGACATCGTGCAGGGGGTGGTGCGCTTCTACAACACCCCCGAGCTGAACCCGTCGCTCGACATCACCGCCGCGTACCGGGTGCGCGGCGGCACCGACCAGCCGCTGGACGTGCTGGTGCACCTGACCGGCACCATGCAGCAGCCGCGGGTGGAGCTGTCCACCACCAACCGGGTGCCGCTGTCGCAGAGCGAGCTGGCCTCGCTGCTGCTGTTCGGCCGCACCAGCGACCAGGCGGCGAGGCTCCCCGAAGAGCTGCTGAGCGGGCTGGCGGTGCAGGAGGTGCTGGCCAACCTGATCGTGGCGCAGATCGAGAAGACGCTGGTGAACACCGGCTTCGTCGACTTCGTGCGGGTGCGCACCAGCACGGCGGCCGGGTCGGGCGCGGCGGGGGCCGGCGGCTCCACGATGGGGCTGGGCTTCCTGGGCGCGCTCACGGTGGAGATCGGAAAGGAGGTCGTCTCCAACGTCTACATCACCGGCGAGCTGGTGAACGTGACCACGCAGCCGCAGCTGGGGCTGGGCGTGGACTGGCAGATCTCGCCCACGCTGAGCCTGCGCGGCGCGTGGGAGCCGGTCACGCGCGACCCGCTGGTGCGCAACCTCTTCCGCCCCCGCCGCCAGGTGACGGTGGACCTGCGCCGGCGCTGGGAGTACGGCCGGCCCAAGGTGCAGCCGCGCGCCCCGCCGCGCCGCCCGCCGTCCGACGAGCCGGCCCCCGCGCAGCCCTCCACGCCCGCCGGCCAGCCGCCGGCCACCCCGCCCGGCAGCGGTGGTGGAGGCGGCGGAGGCGGAGGCTCGGGGGCCGCCCCGGGCGGCGGAACCAAGGACGACGACACGGAAGGATAGCGAACGGCCCGCCCTCTCCACCGGGGCGGGCCGCTTCGTTTGTTGCGGAGATGCGCGAGCGGTCGATGATTCTTGTCGGCGGCCCACCCACCGTGCATCGTACCGGAAATTTCTACGCGTGATTGGAGGAACGATGGGGATCCGGATCCGAGGTCTGTGCCCGCTTCTCCAAGTCTTCGACATGCCCGCCTCGATCGGGTTCTACCGCGACGTGCTCGGGTTCGAGGTCGTCCAGACGTCGGCAAGCGGCGAGCACTTCGATTGGGCGCTGCTCCGTCACGGCGCGGCGGAGCTGATGCTCAACACCGCCTACGAGGGCGACGTCTGCCCGCCGGCGCCCGACCCTGCCCGCGTCGCCGCGCACGACGACACCGCGCTCTTCATCGGCTGCCCGGATGTAGACGCCGCCTGCCTGCACCTCCGCGCGCACGGCGTGGACGCGAGCGAGCCCAGGACGCAGGCGTACGGGATGCGGCAGATCTACGCCCACGACCCCGACGGCTACGTCGTGTGCCTTCAGTGGCCTGCCCAACCTGAGACCTGACCCGGCGATCGACTACGCATTCGGAAGGACAATCACGGAAGAATCTCACACGGAGGAACGGAGGAAACGGAGAAAAGACAAGCAGTTCTCCGTTTCCTCCGTTGCTCCGTGTGAGCCAATCCGTCTGTGGACGAATGCACGATCGGCGGCTCCTTCGGGATGACATTCCGGTTGCCGGATTGCACAATCGATTGCCGCAATCGATACGACGACGAAGCGGGGCCGGCGACGAATCGCCGGCCCCGCTTCAGCGTGCTTCAGCCTCGCCCGATCAGGTGCGCGGAGCCGCCGGGACCTGGCCCTGCTGCCGGCCGTGCTGCCCGCGGGGGCCCTTGTGCTGGCCGTCACGCCCGCGGCGCTGGCCGCGCTGCTGCATCCACTGCTGCACCTGCTGGCGCTGCTGCTCGGTGAGCACCGCCTGCGCCTCGCGCATGGCCGACTGCACGTTCTGCTGGATCTGCTGGCGCGTGGGCTGGCTCTGCTCGCGGAAGCGGCGCATGGCCTCGCGCTGCTGCTCGGTGAGCTGCGGGCGCTGGGCGCGCGGGCGGCGCTGGCCCGGCTGGGCGTTCTGCCCGGGCTGGCCCGGCCGGCGCATCTCGGGAAGGCCGGCCTGGCGGCGCTGGGCCTGCAGGCGGTCCATCAGCGCGCGGTTCTGGGTCTGCACGCGCTGCTGGATGGCCGTGAGGCGCTGCACCTGCGCGTCGGTCAGGTTGAGCTGCTGCCGGCGCGCGATCAGGGCCTGCAGCCCGCCGCGCCCGCCACGCATCCCGCGGGCGCCGGGGCCGCGCTGGTGCTGCCCGTGCTCGCCGTGCTGCCCGTGCTGCCCCTGCACGGGGGGCGTGCCCTGCTGCGCCGCCACCACGGCGGGCATCCCCGCGACGGCCAGCGCCATCGCAATCGTACGAATCTTCATCTCGCCAACCTCATCGGCTCGGGGGGTCCTGCAACCGCGTTCATCCGGTTGCGCTACATCTAGTTACCATCGCCCCAGCCGATCCGTTGGTTAGCGGACGATTAGCCGCCGCGGGAATGGAGATTCGTCGTGATCCCCCTCGTCCTCCCCGTGTGGCGAGACCGTGACCGCTCCCCTCCGCGGCGCGGCCGCCCCGCCACGTTCGATCCGGAGGACGGGAGATGGGCGGCCGGCCAAGAACTCCGCCGGGTCGGCGAGATGCGCGAGCAGGTGATACATGGTGCAACCCTCCGGCGCCCCGTGCGGCGCATGGATGACGATGTCCGGCTGCGGCGACGATCCAATCCGCGGGGTCAGCCGGCGAAGGTGCGGAAATGGTCCTCCACCCGGCGCGTGCCGTGCGCGGGCGCCACGCAGTCCACCAGGCTCACCTCCGCGCCGAAGGCGAGGAGCGCGGCCAGGCGCCGGTTGAACGGCCGCGCCACGGCCGCCGCGCCGCGGAAAATGCCCGGCGGCACGTGCGTCAGCCTTGGCTCGCGGCCCAGCGCGCGGAACGCGGTGCGCACGATGTCTGCGCGCGTGAACGTCTCGGGGCCGCCCACGCTCACCTCGCGCGCGCCGCCGGCCAGCGCCTCGGCGCAGACGGCGGCCAGGTCGGCCTCGTGGATGGGGTTGGTGCGCGCCTTGCCGCTGCCGATCACCATCCCCCGCCCCATCTTCGCCATCTTCGCGATCTCGCCGAAGAACGAGAAGAAGCCGGTGGGGCGGATGACGGTGTGCGCCATCCCCGAGCCGGCCAGCTCGTCCACGAAGCGCTCGTGCGCGTCGGTGTACTCCAGGTGTCGCATCGTCCCGCCGCCGAACACCGAGACATAGGCGAACCTGCCGGCACCGGCGGCGCGCGCGGCCGCCAGCAGGTTGCGGTTTCCGCCCCAGTCCACCTCCAGCGGCCCGCGCCGGTCGCGCATGGTGGTGAGATCCATCGACGCCCCGGCGCAGGAGAAGACGGCGTCCACCCCGGCGCACGCCGCGCGCAGCGAGAGCGGGTCGAGCAGGTCGCCGCGCACGGCCTCGTCCACCCGCCCGGCAAGACGCGCGGGATCACGAGATAGCGCGCGCACCCGGATTCCGCGCCGCCGCAGCTCACTCGCCACGTGCCGCCCCAGCTGGCCCGACGCGCCGGCCACCAGTACCGTCTCCATTCCCCCGCCTCCGCATCGCCGTCGCCGAAGGAGAACCGCCGCGCCCCGGTTGGGAGTCGCGGCGGCAATCTGCTCGTCGGCCGATGGGGGGATGATCGGAGTAGTTCCGCGTTCCCGTCACGAATCTCCCGACGCGGCGGTGCGGACGCGTAGGGAGATTCCGGGCAGGGCCTGACCCTGGCCACTGAAGCCAGCTGTCCCTCCCCCGAACTGCAGGAGAGGGACGCTGGCGCTTCGCGCGGCTACTGCGATCGTCGGCGAAGCGTGGCGTGGACAGGCGACCATCGCCGCGGACGCAGCCGTGACGAGCATGCGTCACCTCCGCAGCCCGCCATCCAAACCGATGCCCGCGTGCAGTCCGCGAAGGCGGACTTCGTGCCGTTGTTGCAGCGAATTCATTCGCCCGCAACCACCCGGATGCCCGCCAACTTCCCGGGATGCCGGGTGCTGACAGCGGTGGTCCGCTCGTCCTCAACCCTCAGAACAGAGAGATCTGCTCGCCGATCTGCCGCGGGTCCACCGGGGCAACGCCCAGCAGGCGCTGGATGTCGCGCGCCGAGGAGGGGCTGTGGCCCTCGAAGTGGTTGTTGGCGTAGCCGAAGATGTCGATGCCGCGCGCCGGCAGCCCGCGCAGCACGCCGGCCCACGCGTCCACCTCGGCCGCGCGGTCCACCTGCACGTGCGAGAAGTCGGTGAGGTCGCGGTTGGGGCCCATCCAGCGCAGGTAGTGGAAGCCGGCGGTGGGCTCCATCGCCAGCTCCAGCACGGTGTCGCGCGGCATCCAGCGGCCGTCGCTGAGCGCCAGCGCCACGCCCTGGTCGCGCAGCAGCCCCAGCAGGTCGGGAAGCACGTCGGGCTTCGTCCACTCGCTGCGCCGCAGCTCCACGGCGAAGCGCAGGTCGTGCGGCAGCGTGGGGACGAACGCCTCCAGGGCGTCGAAATCGGCCGGGCCGAACTCGGGGCCCATCTGCACCAGGATGGGCCCCAGCTTGGGCCCGAGCAGCCGCGCGCGCTCGATGAACAGCTCCGTCTCGGCCGCGGAGCGCCGCAGCTGGCGCTCGTGCGTGATCTCCTGCGGCAGCTTCAGCGAGAAGACGAAGCCGTCGGGCGTGCGCGCCGCCCAGCCGCGCACCGAGTTGACCGGCGGGATGGCGTAGAAGGTGGAATCGACCTCCACCGTGCCGAACGCCTGCGCGTAGAGCGACAGCATGGCCGCCGGCCGCGTGCCGTCAGGATAGAACGGCCCCACCCACGCCGGGTAGTTCCACCCCTGCGTTCCGATCAGCACCCGTCCCGCCACGCGCGCCTCTCCTTGCGATGTATGATGGAGGTAGACGATGTGAACAGCGGCGTCCCTGCGCAAGCGCCGGACCGGCGAGCGTCGCTGCGGAGCCCCAGACGCCGATCAGCCGGCCACGCGCCAACGACGGTGCCCGCCGGAGATCCATCCCCGGCGGGCTCCGCCGTCGTTCGCCCGACGCCCGGGCCGCCCCGACCGCGGCTCAGATGTCGCTGACGTCGACGAAGTTCATGGTCATCGAGAGGGGCGTCTGGTCCGCCAGGGTGTACTCCACGGCCGGCGATCCAGACGGCTCGCCGTCGGTGACGCTCTGATCGCCCGTCTCCGGATCGGGGCCGATGCTCAGCTGGTACATCCAGGTAGGATTGTAGTCGTAGTTCTTCGCCCCGGCGAAGATCACGCCCATCTCGTTGTAATCGGCCTCGATGCCCACCACCGCCGACGACCCGGGACCCAGCAGGTAGATCGACTCCTGCGGCTGCCCATCGATGGTCAGGACCTGGTCGTCCCAGTTGGGATCTCCATCGATGTAGATGTCGTGCGAGGAGTTGTTGTTCACGGTAACGGCCAGACCGTCCATCGCCTTGCTCCGGGCACATTGTGGGAGGATCCGCCGTGGCGAAGCGTGCGCACGGCGGAGAAAGATTCTCGAACCGAAAAAATCGTAATGAAAGGATTGGGCAGATGCAAGGAAAACAAACGCTTATCGGCCGACCCGCACCTTCACGACCACCTTCTTCACTGCGTCGCGGCCGCCGGCCATGCAGCCGGGCTTGTGCGCGTCGGCCGGGTGGAAGAACGCTAGATCGCCGGCGCGCAGCAGCAGCGAGCTGGAGACCTTGGGCTCGGCGTAGAACATGATGTCGGCCGCCGCGTCGTACGGGGTTTCCACCACCAGGCCGGCGGTGGGGGTGTGCAGGATGCGCTCGGCGCCGCGGGCCACGTACTGCAGGTCCACGTACACGCGGTGCGATTCGAAGCGCTTCTCGGTGGCCGGCCCGGTGTCGTAGCTCGACACCAGCGCGAACACGCGGTCGCCGTCGATCTCATAGCGCCCGTCCGCCGTCTCCGCGCGGAACGCGCGCAGCCACGCCAGCCCCGCGCCGATCCCGGGCGCCAGCGATGCGTACGCGTCCGACTCCGCCAATGTAGTGAGAATCATCCGCCGCTCGTCTCCACGTGGTCGATGCCCTGCGCGGTGATGCGCACGGTCAGGCCGTGGCTGCCGGACTTGCGCACGTAGCCGTGGTCTTCGTGGTAGCGCACGATGCGCTCCGCATCCTGCCGCGACACGCCCAATTCCACCGCGATCTCGTATCCGTCCTGGTACTCGCTCTCGCCGCGCTCGCTGGTGTCGTAGAGCGCTTCCAGGAAGCGCCGCCGCGCCTCGCGCCGCAGCCGGACCTCGTCGTCGTTCATTGCAGCGGCGTGTAGAAGACGTGCGTCCAGCGGCCGGCGCTGAGCCCCACGCCGTGGCGGGTGAAGCCGCAGTTCTCGATGTTCTGCCGGTGCCCGGTGCTCCCCAGCCAGCTGCGCACCGCCTCGCGCGCGTTCGGCTGCCCCGTCGCGATGTTCTCGCCCACCAGGCGGTAGGCGGGCGCGCCTTGCGCCCGCAGCCGGTCCACCATGGTGCGCCCCTCGGGCGAGGTGTGCGAGAAGTAGTTGCGGCGGGCCATGTCGTCGCTGTGGGCCTGGGCGGCACGCGCGGCCGCCTCGTCCCACACCAGCGCTCGACATCCCGCGCGGACGCGATGCTCGTTCACCAGCCGCGCAACCTCCGCCGTCTCCTCGGCTACCGACATCGTCCCTCCCGATCCCCCGCCCGTACCCGGAATCGCCCTGGCTGGCGCCGGCATCGCGGCCACGCACCCGCACAGCACCAGCGGCGCGGCGCAGCCGACGAGCCGGCGGATCGCCGCCGTGCTCACGTGTCCAGCTCCTTCAGCAGCGCGGCCATGCGCAGGTCGTACGGGTCGGCCGAGGCGTCGTCCTCGTCGGGCTCGTAATTTTCCTGCGGCGTCTCCAGGATCAGCGGGATGCCGCGCGAGCGCGGGTCCTTGAGCAGCCAGCCGAACGGCTCGCGCCCGATCTCGCCCTCGCCCAGCAGCTTGTGGCGGTCGCGGTTGGTGGCCAGCCCGCCCTCGCTGTCGTTGAGGTGGAAGAAGCCGGGGCGCTCGCCGGCCGCCTCCTCGAACTCGTCCAGGATCTCCTTGAGCCGCGCGGGCGATGCGTGGATGTCGTAGCCCGAGGCGAAGAGGTGGCAGGTGTCCAGCCCGTAGCCGGTGCGCTCGCGCAGCGCGTCGGGGATGTGGCGCAGGATGTCGCCCACCTCGGCGGCGGTGCGGCCCAGCGTCTTCCCCGCCCCGGCGGTGTTCTCCACCAGCAACCGCGTCGTTCCCCCCGCGCCCTTGACGGCGCCGGCGATCGCCTTCGCCACGCGCTCGGCGGCCGCGGCGGTGTCGCCGTCGCTGGCCGAGCCGGGGTGGAAGCACACGGCGCCCACGCCCAGTGTGGTGGAGCGCTCCATCTCCTTGGCCAGCCCGGCGGCGGCGCGCTCCCACTTGGCGGGGTCGGCGGTGGCCACGCTCAGCACGTAGGCGGCGTGGACCACCACGTGCTCGGGTTTGATCCCGGTGTCTTCCAGCGCCTTGTGGAAGCGCTCCACCCGCGCGGGGCTGATCCCCGACTTGTCGCCGTAGAAGGTGGGCTTGGCGGTGAAGATCTGCACGGCGCGGAGGCCCGCCGCCGCCGCGCGCCGCGCCGCCATGTCGATCCCGCCCTTGTCCACCGCGTGCGTTCCGAAGATGTGTGGCATTGGTCGTCCGTCTTGCGTGGTGGATCCGCGGCCGTCGTCCGAGCGCCGCCTGGCCCTCTCCCCCCGACCCCCTCCCCCAAAACTGCCTGGGGGAGGGGGAGACTACGCGCTTGCTCCGTCCCCGTCGCGTGGGCCGAGCGCCTCGGCGATGCGCTTGACGACCTCACCGAGATTCTTCAGCACGTCCTCGTTGCGGAAGCGGAGGACGCGGATACCGGCGCGGTCCAGCGCGGCAGTACGGGCTTCATCGCGCACGTGCTGTTCCGCTTCGTCGTGATGCGCGCCGTCCAGCTCGATCGCCAGCTTCCGTTCGGCACAGTACAGGTCCACGATGAACCGTCCGATCGCATGCTGCCGCCGAAACCGATACCCATCCATCCAACCAGCCCGCAACTGCTGCCACAGGATGGACTCGGCATGCGTGGGCATTCTCCGCATGTCACGTGCAGCCGCTTCCACCTCCGGGCTACTCCCACGAATGCGACGATGTCTCATCCCCGAACTCCGCGAAACGGTTTGCTGTCAGCCTTTTCCGTGAGCAGTTGCAGTGTTGTTGCAGTTGCGGTCTCCCCCTCCCCCAGGCTGTTTTGGGGGAGGGGGTCGGGGGGAGAGGGCCCAGCCGCGGCCGCACCCTACTCTGCCTCCCGCTCCCCAGCCTCCCCGCCTCCCACCCCCTCCACCACCTCCCGCAGCCCAGCAAACCACCGCGCCTTCTCCGCGAACGGGATCGTCGCAAGGCCGCTGGGGCTGGGCACCACGTAGTCGGCCACGCCCGCCACCAGGCAGGTGGGCTGCAGTCCCCAGGGCGCGCTCTGCAGGCCGCTGGCGAGGAGGTAGACGCCCTTGCCGTTGTAGGCCACCACCTTCGGCCCCACCCGCTCCACCAGCCGGCGCACGCGCTGGGCGCCGGCGCGGAACTCGGCCGTGGTCACGTCGTGGGCGGCGCGGGTGGGGCGCTTCACCAGGTCGGTGATGCCAATGCCCAGCCCGGGCAGCAGGTGCCCCTCCTCGTAGCTCAGCTTGCGCGGCGTGAGCCCGCCGGCGGCCAGCAGGTCCCAGAAGCGGTTGTTGCGGCCGGCGTAGTAGCGGCCCAGGCGGGCCGCGCGGAGGCTGGGGTTGTAGCCCACGAACAGCACGCGGACGCCCGGCCCCAGCAGGTCCGGCAGCGTCCGCAGCCGCTCCCCCTCGAACTCATACTCGATCGAGAGGAAGTCGTCCTCCGCCGACGGGAGATGGGGCAATCCGCTCACCCCGCCCACCCGAGCCGACCTTGCCGTCGAAGTCCGCGAAGGCGGACTTCGTGCCGTTGTAGCCGCGACTTCAGTCGCATATTCCCACGCGAAATCCCGGACACGCGTGGACCCAGCCCACGCGGATCCACCCGTACGCCAATCTCGATCACCCCGTCGGCCTCCCCGCCCTCACCCGCCGCCCACCGCGCCCCTGCACATCTCGCGCAGCCGGTCGTCGGCGCCCTCCAGCTCGCCCACCAGCCGGCGCACCTCGGCGGTGGAGGCGGCGTTGGGGAGCTCCACCTTCACCTCGCCGCCGCCGGCGCGGGGGAGGAACACCACCGTCACCTTCCACCCCTCCACCCCCGTGGCCTTCCGCGCCACCAGGTCCACGCTGTATTCGGCGCCGTCCACCTCCAGGCGGGTCGCCAGCCGGTGCTCCTTCCACGAGGAGCTCCGAGAAAGAGCCATCGTCGCGCCTCTTTCGTTCGTCAGGATGATTCGCGTGCCCCGCCTTCGCGCGGCGGGGCGGTTGTCAAGCGCGGGGCGGCGGCTGCATCTTGAATGCTCGTGCCGCCCGCGGGTGCCGTTCCCGGCTCCGGGCCCAAGATAACCGGCCCCCGCGGGCACCGCCAAACGCGGCCCGCACCACCCTCTTGCCCCCACGCCCATGGCCCCGCCCCTGCTCTGGTACCAGCGCCTTCCCGACGAGACCGAGCGCGAGCTCGAGCGCGCCGAGGCCGCCGCCCACGAAGAGATGGTGGAGGTGCACGCCCACCTCGCCAGCGACCTGGTGGGGATCCTGGCGCCGCGCATGGCCTTCGACGAAGCCATCGACCGCTACCTCGAGAGCATGGGCCTCGAGGGCGAGGAGGCCGAGGCCGTGGGCACCCGCGCGGTGGGGGTGCTCGACGAGCAGGAGCTGAAGGAAGACCTGGCGCGCGAGGCCACCCGCGGCTGGGGCTTCGACTGGCGCTACGCCACGCCGCTGGGCGCGCTGCGCTTCATCCAGCGCCACCGCAAGCGCAGCGCCGAGGAGCAGCTCTGGCTGGAGCTGGCCGCCGCCCGCGCCGAGGAGAAGCTGGCCGACGCGCACGCCCTCAAGGCCCGCGAGTTCGTGGAGATCCTGAAGGACGAGGTGGACCCCACCACCGCCGTGGAGCACTACGTGGAGCGCCTCAAGCTCCCCGAGATCCGCGCCCGCATCGTCTACCAGCGCGTCCTCGCCCGCCTGGCCGAGGAGGGCCTCCTCCCCCGCCTCCCGGGCGACGACGAGGACGACGCCCCGGCGGCCGAGACGCCCGCCGCCTCCGCGCCGGCCGCGAGCACGCAGGCGGCCGCCGACGCGCAGGGGCAGCCCGGCGCGTCCTGAGGCTTCCGGAAGGGTGTCGGGGAGGGACGGAGGACGGAAGAAAACGGCTCAGCATGGACCTTGCACCCCGCCGCGTCAGCGCGCGGGGTGCGCCCACGTTCAGGACACTACGGAAGACGGAACAGCGACCGATGATCACACGGTTCACCAGGGGCGCCGCCACCACGGCGGCCGCCATGCTGCTGCTGGCGGCGTGCGGCGGCGACAAGGGCGGCGGCGAAACCAGGGCCGGCGGCGACTCCGCGAAGGCGGGGACCACCACCGCGGGCGGCGACACCGCCGCCGGACAGGCGCAGGGCGGGCAAGCGGCCAACGCCGCAGGGCCCGGCCAGGACAACGGCCCCAAGGCCAAGAGCGGGCCCAACGAGCTGGGCCGCATCCTGGTGCTCGAGTACCACCGCATCGGGCCCAAGGAGGGCGAGTGGTACCGCAGCGAGGCGCACTTCCGCAACGACCTGCAGATGCTGTACGACCGCGGCTACCGCCCGGTCACCATGAAGGACGTGTCCACCGGCAACATCAACATCCCCGCGGGCACCAGCCCCGTGGTGTTCGTGTTCGACGACTCGTCGCAGGGGCAGTTCTATTACCTCCCGAGCGGCGGCATCGACCCGCACACCATGGTGGGGATGTGGAGCGCCTTCAAGGAGCAGCACCCCGAGTGGAGCGGCGGCGGCGTGTGGTGCGTGCTCCCGGGCGCGCAGCACCCGTCCAACTTCTGGGGTGAGACCGCGGGGAACACCACGCCGCGCGAGCAGCGCGAGGCCACCATCAAGAAGAAGGTGGACTACCTGCTGCAGAACGGCCACGAGATCTGCAACCACACCATGTGGCATGCGCAGCTCTCGCGCTTCCCCGACGCCTTCGTGCAGGACCAGATCGGCAGCGGGCAGGATTCGATCATGCACTACCTGCCGGCCGACTACAAGATCACCACCTTCGCGCTGCCGCTGGGCCTGTGGCCCAAGACGCGGTCGCTGGCCTGGCACGGCACCTACCGCAACGGCAAGACCTACGACTACCCGGTGGTGCTCGAGGTGTCGGGCGGCCCGCAGGTATCGCCGTTCGACCGCGCGTGGGACGGGCACTCGGTCGACCGCTTCATCGCCGCGCCCGGCGCCATCGAGCGGCAGCTCGCCCACTGGGAGCAGAGCCCGCAGGAGCGCTACATCAGCGACGGCGACCCCAACGTGGTGAGCTACCCCCAGCGCGAGGCCGCCAAGCTCAACCAGGCCAAGCTGGGCAACCGCACCGCGAAGGTGGTCCCCGACTCGCCCGCTGGCCAGCCGGCGGCCGCTGGCGCCGCGCCCGCGCAGCCCTGACGTAGGTCACGCAGAGCCGACCCGGGGCAGCGAAGACCATGGGGTGTCCGCTGCCCCTGGGTGTCATCTCGGACCAGTGCGGCCGCCTGGATGTGCGTTCGCAACGGCACTTCCCGAAGCCGCCCGATCCGCAACCGCATGAACACGGAGCAACGGAGAAAGCGGAGGGAGCGGAGAACGACGTGCTGTCCTCCGCTTCCTCCGTGCTCTCCGCTGCTCCGCGTTCACGCAGTTGGAGAGATTGGCCGTCGGCTGGAACTCGTTACTGGGACCTTGCCTGTCTGATCCACGGTGTTCGGCGAGGCAAAGATGGAGACGGATACACGAAGGCCCCCGGCGATCGGTGTCGCCGGGGGCCTTCGTTCGTTCTGCGGGCTTACGCTCAGCCGAGCCGCTTGGGCTCGCCGGCCGGGGCTTCCGGCAGCACCGCGGGGGCGGCGGGGGCGTTGGCCTGCAGGTAGTTCTGCTGCTGGTTGGCCTGGATCGACTGCTCGTCCAGCCCGTTCAGCGAGCGCTTGAAGTCGCGGATTCCCTTGCCCATCCCGCTGGCCAGCTCCGGGAGGCGCTTGGCGCCGAACAGGAGCAGCAAAACGGCGAACACCAGGATCATCTCGAAAGGACCAAGCCCAAGCATCGGAAGCCTCCTCACTCTTGGAGAGAACCGCGGGCGTGACCCCCGCGAGCATTTGACGGCGTCTGGAACGCAGCGACCGACAAAGATACACCGGATCGCCCCGCTTCACAATGGCGGCGAGCCCCGGCACGTGCACACGGAACTAGCGCTCACACAATATGTTAGCCCATCTCGCCCCCGCGGTGGGGAGTCTCCGGAACCTGACACGCGCCACTCCCTACGCGGTCGTGGGGAATTCGCCCACGACCGATCACCCCCGCGGTCGCCGTGCCCGTTCTCCTGCGGTCTGGGAGAAGGGCCGGGAGATGAGAGGCCGCCGTATTCCCCATCGGCTCAAATCGTTGTATCGTCAGGGCCTTCCACGCTGAGTGCCGCTCAACTCCACGCATCTCCACCCCATGCGCAAGTATCTCCCGCCCCTGGCCTGGGCCGCGGTGGCCGTGCTCGGCGCCGTCGCGCTGTCGCTCGTCGCGCTGCACCGCGGCGAGACCATCAACGCCGCCTGGCTGGTGATCGCCGCCGTGTGCACCTACGCGGTGGGCTACCGCTTCTACGCGCGCTTCCTGGCCACGCGCGTGTTCGCGCTCGACGACCGCCGCGCGACGCCCTCCGAACGGCTGAACAACGGCGTCGACTTCGTGCCGACCAACCGCTTCGTGCTGTTCGGCCACCACTTCGCGGCCATCGCCGGCGCGGGGCCGCTCGTCGGGCCCGTCCTCGCGGCGCAGTTCGGGTATCTGCCGGGCACGCTGTGGCTGATCGTGGGCGTGGTGCTCGCGGGCGCCGTGCAGGACTTCGTCATCCTCTTCGCCAGCATGCGGCGCGACGGCAAGTCGCTGGGGCAGATGGCGCGCGAGGAGATCAACACCGTGGCCGGCATCACCGCCATGGTGGCGGTGCTGGCCATCATGGGCATCCTGCTGGCCGTGCTGGCGCTGATCGTGGTGAACGCGCTCAAGCACTCGCCGTGGGGGCTGTTCACCATCGCCTGCACGGTGCCCATCGCGCTGCTGATGGGGTGGTGGATGCACTCGTTCCGCCCCGGAAAGGTGGGCCAGGCCTCGGCGATCGGCGTGGTGCTCGTGCTCCTGGCCACCGTGGGCGGCCGCTGGGTGGCCGAGAACCCCACCCTCGCCGCGATGTTCACGGTGGAGGGGAAGACGCTGGTGTGGCTGCTGATGGGCTACGGCTTCATCGCCAGCGTCCTTCCCGTGTGGGTGCTGCTCTGTCCGCGCGACTACCTGTCCACCTTCCTCAAGATCGGGACGATCGTGGCGCTCGCCGCGGGGATCCTGATCACCCTCCCCACCATCCACATGCCGGCGCTCACCCGCTTCGTGGACGGCACCGGGCCGGTGTTCGCGGGCAAGCTCTTCCCCTTCGCCTTCATCACCGTGGCGTGCGGCGCCATCAGCGGCTTCCACGCGCTGGTGGCGTCGGGCACCACGCCCAAGATGCTTACGCGCGAGGGCGACGCGCGCATGGTGGGCTACGGCGCCATGCTGATGGAGAGCTTCGTGGGGGTGATGGCGATGGTGGCCGCGGGGATCCTGCAGCCCGGCGTCTACTTCGCCATCAACTCGCCGGCCGGCGTGGTCGGCGCGTCGCTGGCCGATGCGACGCGCACCATCGCCACCTGGGGCTTCGTGGTGAGCCCCGAGGACATGACGCGGCTGGCGCAGCAGGTGGGCGAGACCACGCTGCTGGCGCGCACCGGCGGTGCGCCTTCGCTGGCCGTGGGGATGGCGCAGATCTTCTCGGGCGTGTTCGGCGGCAGCCTGCTGGCGGTGTGGTACCACTTCGCCATCATGTTCGAGGCGTTGTTCATCCTCACCACCATCGACACGGGCACGCGGGTGGGCCGCTTCATGCTGCAGGAGCTGCTGGGGCACGTGTACAAGCCGCTGGGCCGCACCTCGTGGTACCCCTCGGTGGTGCTGTCGAGCGGCCTGATGGTGGCGTTCTGGGGCTACTTCCTGTACCAGGGCGTGGTGGACCCGCTGGGCGGCATCAACTCGCTGTGGCCGCTGTTCGGCATCAGCAACCAGCTGCTGGCGGCCATCGCGCTGTGCGTGGGCACCACGGTGCTGATCAAGATGGGGAAGGCGCGCTTCGCCTGGACCACGCTGGCGCCGCTGGCCTGGCTGGGCGCGGTGACCTTCACCGCCGGCTGGCAGAAGGTCTTCTCGGCCGACCCCAAGCTGGGCTTCCTGGCCCACGCGCGGATGATCGGCGACAAAGTCGCGTCGGGCGCGCTCCCCGCCGGCGCCAAGACGGTGGGCGATGCGCAGCGGATGCTGTTCAACGACCGGCTGGACGCGGTGATCGCCCTGGTGTTCATGGCCGTGGTGGTGATGGTGCTGGTGGCGTCCATCACGCAGTGGGTGCTGATCCTCTCCCGCCGCCGCCCCGCCGTGATGACGGAGACCCCGTTCGTCGCCAGCGCCTTCGCGGGGGATTGATCCATACGATCCGGAGAAACAGCCTGTCTTGCACGAAAACAGCAGAGCCGCGGAGGGTTTCCCCCGCGGCTCTGCTGCTTTTCGTAATCTCCGACCGAGAGGTTCCTGGTGCATCCCGCACCGCGGATAGTCATCCTGAGTTGTCGCCGCCCGTGCGCCGCGTCCGCCTCGGACTTTGGCGGCGACGAAGGGACTGTGGTCTGGGTCGGCGCGAATGGCGGCCGTTCGCTCGATCGTTGAGTTTAGATCCTTCAGTCGCCACCAAGACCATGTGGGTATGCCGGTTCAGTGCAGCGGCTCGTTCAGGATGACAATTCTCGTGACGGAATGCCCGATCAACTGCCGATAGATCTCGCGATCGGCCTACCGCCGCGCCGGGCAGTCGCCGTCGGCGACGCAGGGGAGGGTGTAGACGTCGCGCAGCTCCCCCACGAACGACATCACCGCGCCGGCGGCATTGGCCTCCACCCGCCCCGGCAGGCCGGGGCCGGTGAACGCCAGGTCGTACGCGGCACCCAGGTGCGCCCACTCGCGGCGGTTGGGGCTCACCACCAGCCGGCGCCCCGCCCCGCCGCCCGGAAGCGCCGCGGCCGTGGTCACGCCGCACCAGCGCTCGGCGGGCGTGGAGGCGAAGGGGGCCTCGCCGGCTTCCACGCGAAAGCGCACGCACGCGCGGCCTGCGGGGAGCGACGCGGACTGCAGCACCAGCTCGGGCGCGCCGCACGCACCCGCGGCGGCGCCGGGGCAAACCTCGTGGCTGGCCGAGAGCCAGAGCCCGCCGCCGGCGTTCACCGGGCTCAGCACCAGGCGCTTGCGCCCGCGTGCGTCGGGGTCCGAGACCGCCAGGCGGTAGATCGTCTTCCAGGCACCCGCGCCGGTGCTTTCACGGTATTCGGTGTCGCGCCACTGGTAGCGGCGCCCGTCCCACACCGAGCGGCGGAACACGGCTTCGCGGGACGACATGTGCCCCACCGACACCAGCGCCGGCCACTCGCGCGAGCGCTGCGGCAGCACGTCGATCCGCGCGCCGGCGCCGTCGTACACCTGCTGGAACCGGCCGCCAGCCAGCTCGCGGTAGATCCAGCGCGGGCAGTTGGCGTTGCCGCACACGCGCGACCCTTCCACGAACCACTCCGGCCGGCCGTCGCCGTTCAGGTCGCGCCGCTCGGTGGTGATCGCCTTCGGCAGCTCGGCCCGCCCCTCGCGCCGGAGCAGGTGGTCGGGCTCGAGATCGGCCCAGAGCTGGCGCACCAGCGCGCTCGGCGCCTGCACCTGCGTGGACGGCTGCGCCCCTGCGGGCAAGGCGGCGAGCGCGAGAAAGACCGCGACGGTCAGCGGGCGTGTGGTCATGACGACGGAGGGTTCGGTGGTGAGACCGCGAAATACCCGGTGAAGAATAGGCCGCACACCGGGCCTTTGTTTCATCGCCTCAGCCGCGTTCGATACGCGCGAGCACTGCTTGCCATGCGGTGGTGAGTCCGTGTGTCTCTACGAGATCTTCGATGAGCGCCCGGTCGATCTCCTCTCCTCCAATTCGCAGCATCGTGGTGATGTCGCGGAGTTGCCGCTCCGAGCCGGATACGTTGAAATACTCCAGCTTCTTGATGATCAACTCTTCGGGCGGCGAGAAGTTCGCCAGCGTGCCCAAGGGCGACTTCAACCGTCTCGCTCTGGCGATCTGCTGCTTCGCTACGGGATCGCGAGCCACGTGAACGTCGATCTTCAGCGCCTCGCCCATGAGCAGCACGTTGAACTGCCCGCCGGTGGCAACAGCCTCTAGCGCGGCACGTTCGTCGTGGTAGTAGTCGGTTTTCGGGAAGCAGGCCAGGAACCGCGGCACGTCTTCGGCGCGGAGTGACACGACGACATCAATGTCCGACGTTGTGCGGTATTCACTGTACGCCATCCCGGCCATCGACCCGCCGATTGCGTACGGCAGATCCAGGCCTTCGCACACGCGTGCGACCAGCTCGATCAGCTCCAGTTCATGCTCCACGGCGCCTCCGGGCGATCTCCGCGCGTACGCGTTCGGACGGCCAATCGGGGTGCAGCGATTCCAGCTGGCTCTGCAGCAGCTTGCGAAAATACGCAGCCTTCTTCGCCGCCGACTTCAGCCGTTGCTCGGGCGTCATCCCGCGCAGGCTCTCCACCAGAGCCTCGTCGGCAAGCTCAACGCAGATCTCCCGCGTCTCGCCGTCGATCGTGTGGAAGACTCCGGTGCGGTTGTCGGCTCGGTCCACGGGACGGGCTCCGTTCGGGGCTGATTGGTTCGTCCGCAATCTACGCCACTGCGCCGGCAGATGAAAACGCCGCGCCCCCGGCTGGGGGACGCGGCGTCTCGTTCACGGTTGGGGCCGAAGGCTCAGGACGCGCCGCCCAGCTGCTCCAGGAGCGCGTTCAGGCGGCGCTGCTTGGCGTGCAGCGCCTCGCGCAGGTCGTAGTTGTCGGTGTGCGTGATCTCGTCGTGCAGTTCGTTCAGGTAGCTCCGGATCACGTCCGCCAGCAGGGCGGCATCGTCTTGCGCAAGCTGCAGCGTGTTGCTCATGGTCCGCTTGGAATCTCTCGTTGGACGTTGATCGTGTGCCGCCCCCTGGCCGCCGCACGAGCCCTGCTCCCGCCCCGCATCTCCGCAAGGACCGGCCCATCCGCACGGGTCAGATGTGGATCGCCCGCCCGGCCACCGCCAGCGCCGCCTCGCGCACCGCCTCGGGGAGCGTGGGGTGCGCGTGCACGGTGCGCGCGATGTCCTCGGCGCTGCCCTGGAACTCCATCGCCAGCGCCGCCTCGGCGATCATGTCCGACGCGCGCGGCCCCAGCATGTGCAGGCCCAGCACGCGGTCGGTCTTCGCGTCGGCCAGCACCTTCACGAAGCCGTCGGGCTCGGCCATCGCCTTGGCGCGGCCGTTGGCGCTGAAGGGGAACTTGCCCACCTTGTACTCGCGCCCGGCGGCCTTCAGCTCCTCCTCGGTGCTGCCCACGCTGGCGATCTCGGGCCAGGTGTACACCACGTTGGCAACGGCGTCGTAGTTGACGTGGCCGTGCTTGCCGGCGGCGAACTCCACCGCGGCCACGCCCTCGTCCTCGGCCTTGTGCGCCAGCATCCGCCCGCCGATGGCGTCGCCGATCGCGTAGACGTTGCCCACGCCGGTGTGGTAGCGCTCGTCCACCTGGATCACGCCGCGCTCCAGCCGGATCCCCTGCTCCTCGAAGCCCATCCCCTCGGTGTACGCCCGCCGGCCCACCGACACGAGGAGGTAGTCGGCCTCGATCGGCTCCTGCCCCTCGATGCTCACGATCACCTTGTCGCCCTTCCGCTCGGCGCCCGACACGCGCTGGCCGGTGCGGATGTCGAAGCCCTGCTTGCGCAGGATGCGGTCGGCGGTCTTGATCACCTCGCCGTCCATCCCCGGGAGAATCGTGGGCATCGCCTCGAGCACCGTCACCTTCGCGCCCAGCCGCAGCCACACGCTCCCCAGCTCCAGCCCGATCACCCCGCCGCCCACGACCACGAGGTGGCCCGGCACGGCGGGGATCGAGAGCGCGCCGGTGCTGTCGATGATGCGCTCGTGGTCGAACTTGAGGAACGGCAGCTCCACAGGCACCGACCCCGGCGCCAGGACGACGTTCTTCGCGCGGATGGTCGTCTTCGCCCCGCCGGCCGCCTCCACCTCGATCGTCTCGGGCGAGGTGAGGCGGCCGAAGCCCCGGATCCACTCGATCTTGTTCTTCTTGAACAGGTAGGCCACGCCGTCGGTGAGCCCCTTCACCACCCCGTCCTTGCGCTTGTGCAGCGCGGGCACGTCGATGGCGGGCTCGGCCACGGTGATCCCGTGGTCCTTGGCCTTGTGCCGGATCTGCTCGAACAGCTCCGAGCTGTCCAGCAGCGCCTTGCTGGGGATGCAGCCGATGCGGAGGCAGGTGCCGCCCAGCGCCGGCTCCTTCTCGATGCAGGCGGTCTTGAACCCAAGCTGCGCCGCCCGGATCGCTGCCACGTACCCCCCGGGCCCCGAGCCCAGCACCACCAGGTCGAAACTCTTCTCGTCAGCCATCTATCAAACAGTCCTCGCTCCAGAGTGACCAGTGTCCCGCGCCGGGCCCCTTATTTCCACCCTTCTGGCGTCCGCCCGGTTGCGCCCATGTACAGCATCGCGACGGAGCCGAGGAGCAGGAACACCCGCCCGAACGGGTTGGCGGGGGTCACGAGCTGCAACGCCAGCCCGCCGGCTCCCACCACCCCGTACACCACGCGCAACGCGGCGGAGATGCGCTCGGGCGGCGCACCGCGGCCCTGGCGCACGAATGCGCGGCCACGCGGCTTCGTGCCGCGCAGCCGCACCCCGTCAGGCCGTCCGTCCGTGCTCACCCCTCGATCAGCATGCTCATCGGGTCTTCCAGCAACTGCTTCACGGTCACCAGGAAGCGCACGGCCTCGCTGCCGTCCACGATCCGGTGGTCGTAGGTCAGCGCCACGTACATGATCGGACGGATCACGATCTCGCCATTCACCACCACCGGGCGCTCCACGATGTTGTGCATCCCCAGGATCCCCACCTGCGGCGGGTTGAGGATGGGCGTCGACAGCATCGACCCGAAGGTGCCGCCGTTGGTGATGGTGAAGGTGCCGCCCTGCAGCTCGTCCAGCGTGAGCTTGCCGTCGCGCGCGCGCTTGCCCAGGTCGGCGATGCTCTTCTCCAGCTCGGCGAAGGTCTGCCGGTCGGCGTTGCGGACGACGGGGACGACCAGCCCCTCCTCCGCGCCCACGGCGATGCCGATGTCGTAGTACTGCTTGAGGACGATCTCGTCGCCCTGGATCTCGGCGTTGAGCCGCGGGAACGCCTTGAGCGCGCCGATCACCGCCTTGGTGAAGAACGACATGAAGCCCAGCTTGATGCCGTGCTTCTTCACGAACTCGTCCTGGCGCCGCTTGCGCAGCTCCATCACGGCGTGCAGGTCCACCTCGTTGAAGGTGGTGAGGCTGGCCGTGCCGTGCTGCGCCTCGAGCAGGCGCCTGGCGATGGTCTGCCGGCGGCGCGACATCCGCTGGCGCGTCTCGGGCCGGTCGCCGCTCGGCGCGGCGGCGGGCTTCGCGGCAGCCGGCGTCGCGGCGGGCGCGGACGCTGCCGCCGGAGCCTGCGGCTGCGCGGGCGCGGCGTCGGGCTGGCGCGCCGGGGCGCCGGCCGCGGCGCGGCCGTCCTCGATGCGCTTCAGCACGTCTTCCTTGGTGACGCGCCCGTTGGGCCCCGACCCCTGCACGGTGGCCAGGTCCAGCCCGTGCTCGGCCGCGATCGCGCGCGCCGCGGGCGACGTGGGCGCGTCGGCCGAGCCGGCCGGGGGCGCGGTGGCCGTCGCGGCGGCGGCGGGCGCGGCCGGGGCCGACCCGGCGACGGCGGCGCCGGCCTTCTCCTCGTAGTGCACGCTGGCGGCGCGGCCTTCCAGCGCGGCCGCGGGTGCGGCGGCGCCGGCCTCGAGCTCGGCAAGGAGCTCGTTGAGGCCCACGGTGTCGCCTTCCTGCTTCTTCACGGCGCCCAGGGTGCCGTCGGCGGGGGCGGCGACCTCCACGGTGATCTTGTCGGTCTCCAGCTCCACCAGCACCTCGTCCTTGCGGACGGAGTCGCCCTCCTTCTTGCTCCACCGGCCCACGGTGGCCTCAACGACCGACTCGCCCAGCGGGGGCACGCGGATCTCGACCGGCATCTTCTTGAACCCAGGGTACAGGGGATAGGGGACAGGGGACAGCCTGCGAACGGCGTTCGCGGGACGGCTGTGCGCCCGATCCGATCAGTCGTCTCAACCTCGTCCTTCGCCACGCCGCGAACATCCACCACCGACACCCGGCACCACGGGTCGGGAGATGGGGACCGAGACACCGGCGCAGGCTGTCCCCTGTCCCCTATCCCCTGTCCCCTGCCGTTACGGCTGCCGCACCGGCTCCAGCGCCGGCGCCCCCGACAGCGCCGCGCGCACGATGCGCATCTGCTCGGCGGCGTGGCGGTGCGCGTAGCCCTCGGCGGGGCTGGCGCGCTCGGGGCGGCCCTCGTAGCGCAGCGGCAGCTCGCCCAGCAGCTCGCGCAGGCGCGGCTCCGCGAACGTCCACGCGCCCATGTTGCGCGGCTCCTCCTGCACCCACACCACCTCGCGGGCGTTGGGGAAGCGTGCCAGCGCCTCGCGCAGCTCGGCCGCGGGGAACGGGTACAGCTCCTCCACCCGCAGCACCGCCACCCGGTCCACCCCCTCGATCGACAGCCGCTCGGCACGCTGCTCGTCGCCGGTGCCCACCAGGTCCACGTAGACCTTGCCGCTGCACAGGAGAACGCGCGTCACCTCGTCGGCGCTGCCGCCGAAGGGCTGGTCGGCCAGCACGGGGTGGAAGCGCCCCTCCGACAGCTGCTCCAGCGTGGCCGCGGCGTGCGGGTGGCGCAGCAGGCTCTTGGGCGTCATCACGATCAGCGGCCGCGGCTCGCTCTCCAGGAGCACCGCCTGGCGCCGCAGGAGGTGGAAGTACTGCGCCGCGGTGGTGCAGTAGGCCACGCGCAGGTTGTCTTGCGCGCAGAGCTGCAGGTAGCGCTCGAGGCGCGCGCTGCTGTGCTCGGGGCCCTGCCCCTCGTAGCCGTGCGGCAGGAGGAGGACCAGGCCGCTGGTCTGCCCCCACTTCTGGTAGCTGGCGGCCAGGTACTGGTCGATCATCACCTGCGCGCCGTTGGCGAAGTCGCCGAACTGCGCCTCCCACAGCACCAGCGCGTGCGGGTCGCGCACCGAGTAGCCGTACTCGAAGCCCACCACCGCCATCTCCGACAGCGGCGAGTTGTACACCTCGAAGCTGGCCCGCGCCTGCGGCAGGCGGTGGAACACGTTCAGCTTCTCGCCCGTCTGCGCGTGGCTCAGCACGGCGTGGCGGTGGCTGAAGGTGCCGCGCTCGGCGTCCTGCCCGGTGAGCCGCACCGGCACGCCGTCGGCCAGCAGGCTCGCGAAGGCCAGCGCCTCGCCCTGCCCCCAGTCGATGGCCGCCCCGGTGGAGTCGAGCGCCTCGCGGCGCTTCTGCAGCACGTTCTTGTCGAGGCGCGCGTTGGGGGCGAAGCCCTCGGGGTAGCTCAGCAGCGCCGCGTTCAGCTCGCGCAGCCGCTGGGCGGGCACGCCGGTGGGCACCGGGCCCACGGGAGCGCCGTCGCGCTCGGGCTCGTCGTGGGCGTGTTGGCCGGCGCCCTGGCCCAGCGACTCCAGCGCGCGGCCCAGCTCGTCGGCCACCTCCTTCGCCATCGCCTCGGCTTCCTCCGCCGTCACCACGCCCTCGGCCACCAGCTGCCGCGCGTAGACCTCGCGCGCGGTGGGGTGGGTGCGGATCGCCTCGTACATCACCGGCTGGGTGAACAGCGGCTCGTCGCCCTCGTTGTGCCCCCAGCGGCGGTAGCCCACCAGGTCCAGGAGGAAGTCCTTCCGGAACTTCTCGCGGTACGCCATCGCCAGCCGCGTGGCGGCCAGGCACGCCTCGGGGTCGTCGGCGTTGACGTGCACGATGGGGATCTCGAAGCCCTTGGCCAGGTCGCTCGCGTAGCGCGTGGAGCGGTCGTCCTCGGGGTCGGTGGTGAAGCCCACCTGGTTGTTGGCGATCAGGTGCAGCGAGCCGCCCACGGTGTAGCCGCGCAGCCCGCTCATGTTCATGGTCTCGGCCACCACGCCCTGTCCGGGGAACGCCGCGTCGCCGTGGATCAGCACCGCCACGGCGGCGTCGGGGTCGAGCGTGGGCGCGCCGGCCTTGCGGGTGTCGTCCTGCGAGGCGCGCGTCATCCCCACCACCACCGGGTTGACGAACTCGAGGTGGCTGGGGTTGGGGGAAAGGATCACGCGCACCTTGCGGCCGCCGATCTCCTTCTCCTCGTTCCACCCCATGTGGTACTTGACGTCGCCCGAGGGCTCGTCGGTGTTCTGCGCGTGGTCGGCGGCGGGGGCCAGCTGCGCGCTCTGGAAGCCGGCCAGCATCATCGGGTAGGGCTTGCCCAGCACGTGCGTGAGCACGTTCAGCCGCCCGCGGTGCGCCATGCCGATCAGCACGTCGTGCGCGCCGGCCTGCGCCGCCCCGGCCACCACCTCGTCCAGCATGGGCACCATGGCGTCGGTGCCCTCGATGCTGAAGCGCTTCTGGCCGAAGAAGGTGCGGTGCAGGAAGCGCTCGAACCCGTCCACCTGGCTCAGCCGGCGGAGCAGCGCCTTCTTGCGCTCGGGCGGGAGCGGCCCGGCGTAGCGGGCCGTCTCGATGGCCTCGCGCAGCCAGGCGCGCTCCTCGGCGTTGGGGATGTGGTGGTAGTCGTAGCCGGTGGTCCCCGAGTAGATGCCGCGCAGCCGGGTGACCTCGGCGGCCAGGTTGGCCGACGCGGCGTCGTGCCCCAGCACCACGGCCGCCGGGAGCTGCTCCAGGTCGCCCTCGGTCAGGCCGTAGCGCTCCAGCGCCAGCGCGGGGTCGGCGTGCGGCTCGCTCCCCAGCGGGTCGAGCCGCGCGGCGGTGAGGCCGCGCGTGCGGATGGTGCGCGACATCTCGCGCGCCGCCACCAGCTTGCGCACGTCCACCCCCGCCGCGCCCGTGGACGCCGGCGCCGGAGCGGCGCCCGCACCCGCGGCGGCCGCCTGCAGCTGCGCGGGGTCGAAGCCGGCGAAGAAGCCGCGCCACCCCTCGTCCAGCGACTGGGGGTCGCGCAGGTACTGCTCGTATTGCTCCAGCACGTAGCCCGCGTTGGGGCCGTGGAAATCGCGTAGGTCTGCCATGGGCCTGGTTCACCCCAATCGTGTGGACGCGCCCCCGGCGGGGCCGCGCCTCGATGCCCGCCCCAGCCGCCGTGCGGGGCCGGAAAACGGGCAAATCGCGGTAAGTTAATCCGCCCCTCCACCCGCCGCCACCGTGCCGCGGCCACCAATCCGGCCCGCCGCAAGGATCACGCGCGTGAGCGAGGCAGCGCGGCGACGGTTGATACACCAGAAACGCACGATCGGGCGACCCTCGCGAAGCTGCCCCTGCCGCATCGACGCGGCGCCAGCCCAGAGCTCGCGCGACGATGCCGTCCAGCAGTCCGCGAAGGCGCCGCGAAGGCGGACTTCCCGCACTTCCAGCCGCCGGTTTCAACCGGCGGACGATTCCAGCCCGGCACCGGCCCCCGCATCACGTGGTGATGCCGCCTAGCAGTCCGCGAAAGCGGACTTCGTGCCGTTGTTGCCGCGAATTCATTCGCCTTGCTCCCCCCCCGAGGCGGCAGTCGATCCTCTAATCCTTCGATTCCCAACCCTCGACCCTCGACTCTCAACTCTCGACTCTCAACTCTCGACCCTCGACTCTCGATCCCCCGGTCGACCCGCCGTGCGTTTGGTGGCGCGAGTGGCGCGGTTGGGGAAAGTGTGTTAACTTACAGTGTTGTATCTGGAGAAGAAGCGCTGAGGGCGCCGACCGGCGCCGGACGACTGCGGAAAAGCCGAAAGAGACAACGCGAGCTGTACGGCGCGAAAAACGCGAAAGGGCGGACAAGGCCGCCGCGCGCCGAAACCGACGGACCCGGAAGTGCGAGCCCGGGCACCCCACAACAGGAAACGAATGCGCTTCGACGAGCTTAATCTCGCACCTGAACTGGTGCGCAACGTAGCCAATCTCGGCTACGTCATCCCCACCCCGATCCAGCAGCAGGCCATCCCCGCGGCGCTCGAAGGGCGTGACGTGCTGGGCCGCGCGCCCACGGGCACCGGCAAGACGGCGGCCTTCATGCTTCCCACCCTGCACCGCCTGCGCGGCAAGGAAGGGCTGCGCGCGCTGGTGGTATGCCCCACGCGCGAGCTGGCCATCCAGGTGGCCGAGAGCGCCCGCGACTACGCCAGGGACACCGAGCTGTTCGTGAGCGTGGTGTACGGCGGCGTGCCGCTGGACAAGGAGCTGCGCGACCTGCGCGCCGGCGTCGAGGTGCTGGTCGCCACGCCCGGCCGCTTGATCGACCACATGGAGCGGGCCAACATCGACCTGAGCGAGGTCGAGGTGCTGGTGCTGGACGAGGCCGACCGCATGCTGGACATGGGCTTCAAGCCGCAGATCGACCAGATCCTGCGGCGCGTGCCCAAGGCCCGGCAGACGCTGTTCTTCTCGGCCACCATGCCCAACTCGGTGAAGAGCCTCGCCTACGAGATGCTGCAGGACGCGGTGACGGTGGAAGCCGCGCCCAAGGTCACCACCGCCGAGGGCGTGGAGCAGTTCGTGTACCCCGTGGAGGGTCGCGAGAAGCCCAAGCTGCTCCTCAAGATTCTCAAGCAGGAAGAGGTGGAGAGCGCGCTGGTGTTCGTTCGCACCAAGTTCGGCGCCGACCGGCTGGCCAACGAGCTGACCCGCGCCGGGCTCAAGGTGGAGACGATGCACAGCGACCGGAACATGACGCAGCGCGTGCGCGCGCTGGAGTCGTTCCGCGAGGGCCACGTGAAGATCCTGATCGCCACCGACGTCGCCCAGCGCGGCATCGACGTGGAGGGGATCAGCCACGTGATCAACTTCGACGCGCCCAAGGACCCCGAGGGCTACGTGCACCGCGTGGGCCGCACGGCGCGCGCCGGCGAGAAGGGCGTGGCCATCACCTTCATGTCGGGCGGCGAGATCGGCGACGTGGCGGCGGTGGAGCACCTGCTGGGCTACCGGCTGGCGCGCGTGCACGTGCCCGGCTTCAGCTTCCACGCGCCCACGGCCACCGAGAGCGTGGACGGCGTGGAGCAGGAGTCGGTGCTGGAGCTGCCCCCCACCATCCAGCAGCAGAAGGCCGACCGCACCAGCCGCGGACGCCGCCTGGGCGCCCGCGCCACCGGCGCGCTGTCGCCGGAAGAGCTGGAGAAGCTGCTCAAGGTGGGCTGAAGTACGGAAGTACGAGAGTACGGAAGTACGAGAGTACGCGCGGCGTAGACGAGACGAGCCCCGCTGCCGGATTCCGGCGGCGGGGCTCGTCTGCGTTTCCTCATCCCCCGTTCCCCCGTCTCTCGACCTGTGGGAGACGGGGAAATCAGAGGCGGAGACGGCCGGCGTCAGGCCGCGGGCTGCTCGGCGGCTTCCACGGCGATGGTGATGTCCACGTCGTCGCCGAGGACGGCGCCGCCGCCCTCGGCCGCACGGTTCCAGGTCACGTTGTAGTCCATGCGGTTGATGCGCGTGCTGGCCTCGAAGCCGATGCGGCGGCGGCCCGGCGTGCCCGCCACCTGCAGCATGCGCCCGTCCAGCACCACGGCCTTCGTCACGCCGCGGATGCTGAGGTTGCCGTAAATCTTGAGCGCGCCGCCCGGCTGCGCCTGGATGCGCGTGCTCTGGAAGGTGATGGTGGGGTGGTTCGGCGCGTCGAAGAAGTCGGCCGAGCGCAGGTGCGTGTCGCGCCGTTCGTTGCGCGTGTCGATGCTGGCGGTCTGGATCTCCACGTTCACCGAGCCGCCGGCCAGGTTGGCCGGGTCGGCCACGATGCTCCCCTTCCACTGCCCGAAGGTGCCGTTCACGCGGCTCACCAGGTGGCGGATGCGGAAGCTGAGCTCCGAGTGGGTGACGTCGATCTGCCAGGTGACGGGCGGCGCCGCGGGCGCGGGCGCCGCGGCAGGCGCGGGACGGGTGGCGCTGCCCAGCAGCAGCGCGGGAACGAGGAGCAGCGACGCGAACGTGCCTGCCGCCATGCGGGTTTCCTCCGGAAGCCGGTTTGTCGTTGGAACAGATATCGAGCGTGAGCGCAAAGGAACACCGCTCGCGCCACGATTGTTCCGTCCGCCGGAGGGCTCTCGCGTGGCGGGTGAACCCGCATCCACGGCGGAAAGCCCCCCAAACGGTGCGGAGCCGGCGAGCGCGTTCGGGGCGCAGCGGGACGATCGAGCGCGGGAGGAGCTTCCCTCCGCGGTTGTCGGGATCCACGGTGAGCGATTCGCTGCCGCTTGTCCCCAATCCCCACGCCTGCGTTGACTTCCCCCGGCCATCTACATATCGTCGCCGTGTCCCCCGTTTCCGCGCGCGAGAATAGAGGTTATGACCGGCAAGATCCAGCAGGAGATCCAGCAGAACAAGCCGATCCCCTCGCTCGAGGAAGAGGCGTACCTGAACGTGCAGCGCACGGCCAACGTGCTGCTGCAGGGGCTCACCGAGGTCCTCCGTTCGCACGACCTGACGCCCACGCAGTACAACGTTCTCCGCATCCTGCGCGGCGCGGGCGACGCGGGGCTCACCGCCGGCGACGTGGGCGACCGCATGATCACCCGCGACCCCGACGTGACCCGGCTGCTGGACCGGCTGGAGAAGCGCGGCCTGGCCACGCGCTGGCGATGTACCCACGACCGGCGGGTGGTGTGGACGCGCATCACCCCGGCCGGCATCAACGCGATCGCCCCGCTCGACGGCGCGATCGCGGAGCTGCACCTGCGCCAGCTCGCGCACCTGGGCGAGGATCGCCTCACCACTCTCATCACGCTGCTCGAAGCCTCACGCGAGCCTGCCTGACTCGCGACGCTCTCCCCTCCGCCTCGTCCCGATCCCCCGTCCCGCGGCATCGTTCGCCGCCGTGAAGCTCGCCGCGCGTTCCACCGGGCAACCACGCCGACACCGCGCGCTCGTTCCGGCTCTGCAGCGTCGAGCATGCGTGCGCGGCGCAGCCAGAGGCCGCGCGTGCTCATGCCATCCGCGCGGCGCCCGGCCCCGCTGGACACGAGGCATCTCCCGCCCCTGCACTTCGATGCGGTGCGTGGCGCCGCTCAGCCGTCGTCTTCGTCGCGGCGGCGCGCGCGCGAGGCCATCCACGCCCGCAGCTTGCGGATGGTGCGCACGTAGGGCTCGGCGCCGTTGATGAAGTTGGAAAGCCCGGTGGGGCTCAGCCCCACTTCGCGGGCCGCCTGGCGCAGGCTGTTGAAATCCATGTACTCGCGCAGCGCGGCCCGGTACCCTTCGATCTCGCGCTCGAAACCCACCGGGTCGCGCTCTCGCAGCGCATGCAGGCTCGTATCGTCGTCCGCCGTCATCATCTCGCCTTGCGCGTCGTTTTCTTTGTTCACCTCGAAAGCCGGAGTATGCGCGGGCGCGTTCAGATTGTCAATATCGTCCATTCTGAAGCATGCGAATCACGTAAACCTCTAACTCGCATATAGATACGCACGCTCCTGCTGCATCGACATACGGAAATGAGCGTGTGTGGAATGGGGTGATGCCGCCGCACGACGACGGCGCGGAAGCCAGCATCTACTTGCAATCGCGCCGGTGAACCGGCAGCATCCCCACCGAAACCTGCAAAACACCGGATCTGGCACGTTCGCATGGCCGCACCGCACTATCCGACCGACCATCCCCTGCCGCCGCGCAGCCCCGTCAACGTGCGCACCGCCGTACTGCTGGCGCTGTTCCTGGGGCCGCTGGGGCTGTTCTACACGTCCGTCGGAGGCGCGCTGTTCTGCCTGTTCCTGCTCATCGTGCTGGGGCTGTTCACCGTGGGGATCGGGGTGATCCCCGTGTGGCTGCTGAGCGTGCTGTGGGCGTACCTCTCCGCCGCCCACTCGCACGACCGCGCCGCGGGAGAGGGGGATGGAGCACGGACAGGGTGAGGGCGCAGGCGGGAAGGCCGTCCGCGACGTGAGGTTGCAGCAGGTACGGAGGCTCTAGAGCGGGAGGGGTACGGGCGGCCCACCCTGCAGGAATTTGCGAGTGAGCTCGCGGCTACAACGGCACGCAGTCCGCCTTCGCGGACTTCACCCGCCGGAAGGTCGACGGAATGCGAAGCGCCCCGCCGGTGGTCTGGAGGGGCGCTTCGAGTCGCTGTTAGCTGGCCGGTGCTATTCGGCGCGGAGCGCGTCGAGCGGATCCAGGCGGGCGGCGCGGCGGGCGGGAAGCCAGCTCGCCGCGATGGCCGCACCGCCCAGCACCGCGGCGACCAGGGCATACGTCACCGGCTCCAGCACCGGCACGCCGCGGAAGAAGTGCGCCACCGTCTGCCCCGTGCCCACGGCCAGCAGCGCGCCGAAGATCGCCCCCGCGCGCGCCAGCCGCACGCCGCCCGTCAGCACGTGCCGCACCACCTGCCCCTCGCGCGCGCCCAGCGCCATCCGCACGCCGATCTCGCGCGTGCGCCGGGTCACGCCGTAGGCCACCACCGCGTAGACGGCGGCCGCGCACAGCAGCAGCGCCGCCGCCGCCACCGCCCCCAGCACCCCGCCGAACCACCCCAGCGGCGCGCGGTAGCGCCCCAGCCGCGCCTCCATGGTCATCGCCCCGCCGACATGGACGCCGGGGATGGCGGCGCGCAGCGCGGCCTCCACCGCCGGTGCCAGGCGCATCGGGTCGCCGCGGGTGCGCACGGCCAGGCCGGCGGTGACCGGCGGGTGCATCTCGCTGGACAGGTACAGCGCGGGGGCGCGGGCCTGCGGAGTGCCGGGGCCGGAGGGCGCCACGTCGTCCACCACGCCCACCACCGTGTAGGTCTCGCCGAAGAACCCGGTGGGCGACAGCGTCTTGCCCAGCGGCTCGCCGCGCGGGTAGAGGCGGCCGGCGAACGCCCGGTTGATCACCGCCACGCGGCGGCCCCGGTCGGCTTCCGTCATCTCGCGCCCCTTCAGCACGGGCACGCCCAGCGCGCCGAACCATCCCGGGCTCACCGCCAGGTGGCGCGCCGGGCCGATCAGCACGGGGGTGTAGACGTTGGCCAGGCTGCACTCGCGGCAGAAGGTGGTCACGCGGTCGCTGGGGCCCAGCCCCAGCCACGCGTCGGGCGAGCCCAGCGCCGCCGCGCGCACGCCCGGCACCGCGCGCACGCGCTGGAGCGCCGCATGGAGCGCGGCCGCCCGGCGCGCGGGGTCGGCGGCGAGGGTGGCGGGGGTGTCGAACCGCAGGGTGAGCGTGTCGCGCGGGTCGAAGCCGGGCGACGCCGCCGCCGTGCCGGGGAGCGTGCCGCGGATCAGCAGGCCGGCGCCCACCAGCAGCGCCATGGAGGTGGCGAGCTGGGCCACGGTGATGGCGCGCCGCACCCATCCCTCGTGGCGGTCGGGGGTGGAGCGGCTGCCGGTGGTGAGCTGCGCGTGCAGGTTGCCGCGTCCCGCCGCCAGCGCCGGCAGGGTGCCGAACAGCACCACCGCCGCCGCCGGCATCCCCAGCGCCAGCAGCCAGGCCGCCGCGCCGGGTTCGCCCGCGACTTGCCCGCCCGCCGCCGGCCACGACGCACGCAGCAGCCACAGCACGCCCGCGCCCACGGCCGCACCGCCCAGCACGCCCGCCAGCGCCAGCACGCCGCTCTCGGCCAGCGCCTGCACCACCAGCCGCGGGCGCGTGGCCCCCAGCGCGGCGCGCATCGCCCGCTCGTGGCGGCGGGCCGAGGCACGGGTGGCCACGTGCGCGGCGGCGTTGACGGCGGTGACCAGCGCCAGGGCCACCGCCGCCGCGAGCAGCACCCCGAAGATGGCGCGGTAGCCGTCGCGCTGGAGTTCGGCGGCGCTGCGGAGGTCGCCCGACCACCCGCCGGCCGCGCCGCCGTGCAGGCGTCCGAACGACGGCGGGCTGGCCGGCGCCGGCCAGCCCAGCCCGGCCCAGGCCGCGCGCGCCAGCGCCAGCGACACCCCGCCGCCGAACGCCAGCGTGAGCACCGCGGCCACGGCGTGGCGCCGGGCGCGCCAGAGCGAGCGCAGCGCGTGCGCGGCATCGACCAGCAGGGGCGTAAGACTCGGCATCGGGGGCGGGCGGCAGGAGGAGCCCGACAGGGTGTGGACCAAAGCCGGGGCGTCGGGAGAAGATGACAGGCGTACGATCTCGCCGGCAAGCGAATGGTTGCCGCCGGACGAGCGGAACGTCAAACTTCTCCCCTCGAAGTACCGTCCGCGCGTTTCCCTGCCCGCGCTCCGATCCCCCACGCCAGCATGCACACCGACCAGCAGCCGTACCGCGACCTGTACGACCACATGCTGAGCTACGAGGGCGAAGCACTGGCCGACGACCTGCTTCGTCCCTGGCTCGCGGCGCACGACGGCGAGCGGCGCTGGCTCGACCAGCTGCGCGCGCGCCGCGGAAATCCGGTTCCCGCGATGCGGCCGGAGGAGCTGTGGCGGCTCTACGCGCTGTCGCGGATCGTCCAGCTCCTCCAGCTCTCCTCCGCGCCGGCCGCGCCCGACGCCGCGTGGGACCTTGCGCCGGTCAGCCGTGGGGAGCTCGAGGGGTTCATGGTGGCGCTGGGGATGGAGCCCATCGAGCGCCCCGGGTTCCATCCGTTCTTCCACGAAGTGGTGACGGTGGATCAGTTGCCGGACGAGGATGAGCCGGCCGAGGTCGCCGAGATTTGCTGGCCCGGCTACATGCTCGGCCCGCTGCTGGTGTCGCGCGCGGGCTGCCGCGTTCGGGCGGGGCGTTCGCATCTGCTGAAAGAAGTGGCGGAGCGGTCCACGCTGTACTGGGCGTATGCCCGCAACCATCGGCCGGTGGCGGACCTGAGCCACGGCTGGGGCGGCAACTCGCAGTGGCGCACGCCGTTTCGCCGCGACTACATGCTGGACGGCGCGCTGCACTACAACGTGGATGCTCACCCCCACCCGGGCGGGCCGCGCGATGAGGATCTGACCGCCGCGGAGCGCATGGAGCTGCTGCGGCACCGCTGCTTCGTGACCTGCACCAGGCCCAGCGACGACCGCTGGCCGTACGACCTGAGCTTCAGCGAGGATGCATGAACCTCAGTCGCGCTTCCACGGACGATTGAAGGATGCCAGCCGGGATGGAAGGAGCCAGCCGTGGAGCCTCGCGCAGTTTGCGAGGCTTCTCGTGGTTGTTGCTGCGGCGCTGCGGCTTCAGCCGCCGGGCTCGTGTCGGGCTGACGCCGTGAATCCGAGCGGCATGAACATCGTACACGACGAAAACCGGCGCCCGTCGGAGAGACGGGCGCCGGCTTTGTGTCTACTGCCCGAAGCGGTTACCGCGCGCCGGCCAGGTCGCGCACGGCGCCGGCCAGCATCCGCACCTTCGCCGCGTCGGACGAGCCGGCCGCGTAGCCGGTCACCTGCGTGGCGAGGGTGGTGAGCGCCGTGCGGCGCCCCGCGCCCGAGGCGGCCTCGGCGCGCTGCAGCGCCGTGCGCACGCTGCCGATCCGCGCGGCGGTGAGGCCGTGGGAACGCTCGAGCTGGTCCACGTAGGCGCGCGCCAGCGCGAAGCTGGCCGGCCAGGTGAAGTGCGGCTGACCCTGCGTGTTGAGGTAGTCGAGGTGCATGGTCTTGGCCGCGTCGATCTCGTTCTGCGAGATCAGCGGGCTGGGGATCAGCTCGAAGATGTCGAGCCCGCGCGAGATCTCGGAGCTGACGATCGCGCCGTTGTACCAGTACACCGACCACGAGCCGCCGCCGGCCATGTGCGTGGAGTCGGCGGGGCCGCGGTCGAAGAAGGCGATCTCGCGGGGGTGCGCGGCGTCGGTCCAGTCGAACACCGAGATGCCGCCCTGGTACCACGCCTGCACCATCACGTCGCGCCCGGGGATCGGGATCAGCGAGCCGTTGTGGGCCACGCAGTTCTCGTTCGCCGTCTGCGGCGCCGGGAGCTTGTAGTAGCTCTGGAACTGCATCTGCCGCGCGCTGTTGATCGTGAAGATCGCGTCGGCGCCCCACTGCGGCTTGTCGCTGGCGCGGCACTTGGCCTGCCCGCCGCCGCCCCACTCGTCGCTGAACAGCACCTTGGTGCCGTCGTTGTTGAACGTGGCCGAGTGCCAGTACGAGAAGTTGCTGTCGGCCACGGCCGCGATGCGCACCGGGTTCGCCGGGTCGCGGATGTCGAGCAGCATCCCGTAGCCCTCGCAGGCGCCGCCGGCCAGCCCCTTGGCGGGGTAGACGGTGATGTCGTGGCACTGCGTGGGGCCGGTGCGCGCCCCCTGGCCGAACATGCGGTCCACGATCCCCTGGAACGACGAGCGCAGCGCGGCGCTGTCGGCGCCGTTGGGCGAGCCGGTGCCGCCGCGCGCCTTCATGATGCTGTCGAGCAGCGGCCCCACGAACTGCCGCGGCGCGACGCGCTCCATCCCCTGCACCGTCACCGTGAACTCGCCCCGGGCACGCGCCTCGGCGGCCTCGCGGGCGGCGTTGGCGATGTCCTGCGGCGCCTCGCCGTGGCGCGCGGGGGCCGTCAGGTTGTTGAAGATGCGCGGCGAGCTGACGATGGCCGCCTGCTCGGGGTGCGCCACCGGCACCTTGATCACCTCGATGCGGAAGAGCGCCGAGTTCTGGTTCTTGTCGGGCGCCTCGTTCACGCACCCCGGAAGCTCATCGGCCGAGCGCACGCCCGACGAGCCCGAGATGTAGACGTAGACGTTCTCGGGGTCGCGCGGGTCGGCCAGCACGGTGTGGGTGTGCGAGCCGCGGCAGGTCTGCACGTTGCCCACGTTGCGCGGGTGCTCGATGTCGCTGATGTCGAAGATGCGCAGCCCGCGCAGCCGGTCGCGGCTGACGGGGTCGGGCACGCCCTGGGTGCCGCAGTCGAGGCGCCCGGTGAGCCCCTCGCCCGAGACGAAGAGCAGGTTCTTGTACACCGACACGTCGCTCTGCGACGCGGGGCACACGTACGCCGTCTTCAGCGACGGGTGGCTGGGGTTGCTGATGTCCCAGATCTGCCAGCCGTTGTAGCTGCCCTGGATGGCGTAGTTGCCGGTGAACGCCAGGTCGGAGTTGGTCTTGCCGAGGAACGCGGGCGACGGCGGCGTCTTCGACAGCACGCGCATGTTCCAGGTGGCCTCGGCGGCGTCCATCAGCCCGGCGCGCAGGCCCACGCGGGGGTCGGGGCTCGGCGGCGCGGCGGTGCCCTGCGCGGCGGCGGCCGTGGACGACAGCGCGAGCGCCAGGGAAAGCTTGAGTACGGGGGCGGCGGCGAACCTCACCCCCGAGCGGCGTGCCGGGGATCCAGATGCCATGTTCGGTTCCTTGTGACGTGTGGAGAGTGACCTGCAAACGAGCCCTGACGGTGCCGTCACGGCGACACCGGTCCGAAGACCACGGCGGCCAGCATCCGCTGCATCCGCGCGATCTCGGTGGTCTGATCGACGTTCACGTCGGAGGCGAACTTGAACACCGCCTCGTCCTGCCCGGCGCCGCGCGCGCTGAACAGCGCCTGCACCATCGACGTGGCGCCGGTGTGGTGCTGGATCATGTAGGTGAGGAAGAGGCGGTCGAACTCGGTGCCCCGCGCCGCGTCGAGCTCCGCGAGCTGGGCCTGGGTGAGCATGCCGGGCATGTGCATGTCGTGGTGCATCCCGCTCATCCCGGCCATCCCGCTCATCCCCGCCATGGGGGCGGCCGGGTCGGGCACGGGCTGGCCGCGCTCGCGCAGCCAGCGCTGCATGGTGGCGATCTCGTCCTGCTGGGCGTTGATGATGCGCTCGGCCAGGACGCGCACCTGGGGGCTGGCCCCGTGCGTGGGCGCCATCCGCGACATCACGATCGCCTGGGCGTGGTGCCCGATCATCGAGGTCATGAACTGCGCGTCGGCCGCGGTCCACGCGTAGCCCTGCGCAGACGCGGGGAGGCTGGACGGCGCGTGCGAGTGCGAGTGGCCGCCGTCCTGCGCGGCCGCCGGGGCGGCGCCGAACGCGCCGAGGGCCGCGGCCAGGAGGGCCGCGGCGAGCGAGCGGGAGCGGGATCGAGTCATTCCGATCGTCTTCAGGGCGCCGTGGAGCGGGTGCCGCGCGGCGCTGTGATCTGGTTGAAGCCTTCGATAGTAGCACGCCGCGAAGGGTTGGCAACCCTTCTCACAGCACGCGCCATGAAACCCGCGCCGCGGGTACCCCGCGGAACGTCTCGCCGACGCTCGGGATCCTTCGTTTGGCGTGCTTCGCAACGGGGTACGCCGCGCCCCCCGGTTTGGTTTCACCGGAGCGAGGACCAGGGGACAGGGGCCAGGGGACAGGGGACAGGGGACAGCAGGCGGAGCGTCGCCGGCGCGGCGGCGTTCCCGCCGCCCTGGCGCGGCCACTGGACGCGGCTGCCTTCGTTCTCCTTGCATCAACGACCCACATCGGCAGAGGGGCCGCTTGCGGTGGGCGCGTCACTCCTCGAACATTGGCGGAGGCTCTCCACCTCTCCCTCCGGCCCGCCGCCCCATGATCCGCATCCCCCGGTTCCTCCTCCTTTTCCTTCTCGCGACTGTCGCCCCGCTCCATGCGCAGGGCGCGTCGCCGGCCATGCGGGCTGACCCGGCGCTCACGGCCCGGCTCGAGGGGCTGGTGGGTGGGTTCCACGGCGAGGTGGGCATCTACGTGCGGCACCTGGGCACCGGCGCCGGCGCCGAGATCCGCGCGGACGAGGTGTTCCCCACCGCCAGCATGATCAAGGTGCCAATCCTGCTCACGCTGTACGACCAGGCCGAGCACGGGAAGGTGGACCTGGACGCGCGCGTGGCCTACCCCGACACGCTGCACTACCGCTACGGCGAGGCCACCGACGTGGTGGGCTACATGGCCGCGGGCGACACGCTGCCGCTCTCGGAGCTGGCGTTCCTGATGCTCACCGTGAGCGACAACTTCGCCAGCCTGTGGATCCAGGGGCTGGTGGGCGGCGGTGCCACGGTGAACGAGTGGCTGGCGGCGCACGGCTTCGAGCACACGCGCGTCAACTCGCGCACGCCGGGGCGCGAGGAGGCGCGATCCACCTACGGCTGGGGGCAGACCACGCCGCGCGAGATCGCCCGCGCGCTGATGATGATCCGCCAGGGCCAGGCCGTGAGCCCGCGCGCCTCGCAGGCGATGTATCGCATGCTCACCAACAGCTACTGGAAGAACGCCGCGCTCTCGCAGCTCCCGCCCACGGTGCAGGCCGCCTCCAAGCAGGGCTTCGTGGACCGCTCGCGCAGCGAGGTGCTGCTGGTGAACGCGCCCGGCGGCGACTACGTGCTGGCCATCATCACGCGCAACCAGGCGGACACCAGCTACACTCCCGACAACGAGGGCACACGCCTGATCCAGGCGGTCTCGCGCGCCGTCTACGAGCACTTCAACCCCGGCGACCCGTGGCGTCCGCTGCGCTGAGGCTCCTTTGCGGGGTCGCGGCCCGCTCACGGGGATGCGGGACCTGACGCTGCGCCGTGAACGGCAAACGTCGGATCGGCGGGGTCGCCGTCCACCGATCCGAACGGCGGCCGTGCCGAGCGGTGATCGATCTCGTAATCTGCCGTGGGGATCGTGGATCTCGCTATTTGTTGGCCGAAGTGACAAATTGCCGGGCGGACGATTTTCGCGTGCGGAGAACGCCATCTCACGCGAGGATCCGCCGCTCTTCTCGTCCGATTCGCGCGCGTCTGGCGCATCAACCCGCATCCCCCGTTTCCCCATGCGACGCTCGCTTCTCCTCGTTGCTCCGCTCCTGCTCGCGGCGTGCGCCGCGCCGGCGCCCGCTTCGTACGGCTCCGGCCTCGCGGCGCCCGCGCCGGGGGCCGCTCGCGCGCTGCCGTCGGCCGACACCACGTTCCACCCGTCGTGGTCGAAGAGCGCCACCATCTACGAGGTGAACGTGCGGCAGTACACGCCCGAGGGGACCTTCGCCGCGTTCCAGCGGCACCTGCCGCGGCTCAAGGCGATGGGCGTGGACATCCTGTGGCTGATGCCCGTGCAGCCGATCGGGGTGAAGAACCGCAAGGGGTCGCTGGGCAGCTACTACTCCATCCGCGACTACACCGCCATCAACCCCGAGCACGGCACCGAGGCCGACTTCCGCCGCCTGGTGGACGCGGCGCACGCGCAGGGGATGCGGGTGATCCTGGACTGGGTGGCCAACCACAGCGCGCACGACCACGAGTGGATCACCACGCACCCGGACTTCTACGACCGGCACCCCGACGGCACGGTGATGAACGCCCGCGACAACGAGGGGCGCGAGACCGACTGGACCGACGTGGCCGAGCTGAACTACGCCAACCCCGCCCTGCGCCAGGCCATGATCGGCGAGATGCGCTGGTGGCTCGATACCATGAACATCGACGGCTTCCGCTGCGACGTGGCGGGCGGCGTCCCGGCCGACTTCTGGATGCAGGCGCGCACCGCGCTCAAGGCCGTGCGCCCCGACCTCTTCCTGCTGGCCGAGGCCGAGTCGCCCGCGATGCACGCGGCGTTCGACGCGACGTACGGCTGGGAGCTGCACCACCTGCTCAACGAGATCGTGCAGCGGAAGAAGGGCACGGGCGAGCTGGACGGCTACTTCGCGCGGCAGGACAGCGCCTACGGCCGCGGCGCCTACCGGATGTACTTCACCAGCAACCACGACGAGAACAGCTGGAACGGCACCGAGTTCGAGCGCATGGGCGCCGACGCCGTGCCCGCCTTCGTGCTGAGCGCCACCGCGCAGGGCTCCTTCCCGCTGATGTACACCGGGCAGGAGGCGAGCCTCAACAAGCGGCTGCGCTTCTTCGAGAAGGACACGGTGGACTGGAACGGCCCGTCGCTGGCCGCCTTCTACACCGCCATGTTCGCCCTCAAGCACACGCAGCCGGCGCTGGCCAACGGCCCGTGGGGCGCCCCGCAGGCCGCGCTGCGCACCAGCGGCGGCGACCGCGTCTACGCGTTCACGCGCACGCTGGGCGCCAACACCGTGCTGGTGGCGGTCAACTTCGGCGACGCCCCGGTCCGCGCCGCCTACCCGTCGCTGGCCCAGCCCGGCGCCTACACCGACTGGTTCGCCAGGACGCCGGTCTCGCTCGCGGCCGCCGGCAGCATCGACATCCCCGCGCACGGCTACCGCGTGCTGGTGCGGTGAGGTAAGATGCCGGTGCCCGGCGCGCCGGACGCCCGGGATGACGTCTTCAGCGAGGAGGATAGGGTGGCGGACGCGGCGAGCGTGGAGTGGCGGGTGGCGGTGGGCGGCGACGAGACGACGGCCGTGTACGACGCGGCGCCGGGCGATGGACCGCCGGTCGTCTACGTCTGCGCGCACGGGGCGGGCGGGAACCGCGACGACCGCGGCATGCTGGCGCTGCGCGACGCGCTGCTCGCGCGCGGGATCGGCGTGGCGCGCTTCAACTTCATCTACAAGGAGAAGGGCTCGGGCCGCCCCGACCCCATGCCGCGGCTGATGGAGTGCGTGACCGCCGTGGTGGAGCGCGTGCGCGGCGAGCTGCACCCCGGCGTGCTGGTGATCGGCGGCCGGTCGATGGGCGGGCGCGCGGCCTCGATGCTGGCGGCCGAGGGGTTCGCGTGCGACGGGCTGCTGCTGATGGCGTATCCGCTGCACCCGGCCGGCCAGCCCGAAAAGCTCCGCGACGCGCACCTGCCGGCCATCCGCGTGCCCGTGCTCTGCTTCAACGGCACCCGCGACGACCTGTGCCGGCGCGACCTGATGGAGCGCGCGCTGGAAACGGTGGGGCCGAACTTTCGGATGCACTGGCTGGAGGCCGCCGACCACAGCTTCCACGTCCTCAAGAAGTCCGGCCGCACCGACGCCCAGGTGCTGGACGAGGTGGCCGACGCCACGCGCGAGTGGATCGACGGGCTGGGCGCGTGACCGGCGCTATTGGCTCCGCATTTCATCCCGTGCCGGACTTCGGCGATGTTCATCCCCAGTCTTCCACCGCACTCGTATGGACGAGCGGGGATGAAAGAACGCCATCGGACGAGAGAAGTCAGCCGTGGAGCCTCGCGCAGTTTGCGAGGCTTTTCGTCGTTGTTGCTGCGGCTTCAGCCGCCGGACCGAGCCGGCCCAGACGACTTCCATTGCCCGTCTACCGCTCGTAGAACGGGGGCGGCTCCACGCCCAGGGCGCGCAGGTAGACGTAGCCCTGGCCCCGGTGGTGGATCTCGTTGTCGATCACGTAGAGGATCAGGTCGTGCGCGCGGCCGGGGTACTGGCCGAACGCCACCAGGTTCTCGTGGAAGCGCTCGGGCGGGATCTGCTCCCACAGCTTGTTCAGCTCCTCCGTCGCCTCGTCCCAGCGCCGCAGGATCTCGTCCTTGGGCACGGCCTCGCGCTCGAACGACGTGTTCCAGTCGCCGCTCACCACGCCGCGCGCCATCGGCACGGCCATGCTCAGCATCTCCATCGCCTGCTCGCCGAAGGGGCGCATCCCGCCCAGCGAGAAGGTGAAGAGCTGGTCGTCGGGAAACGCCTCGATCAGGCGACGGGTGAGCCGGCGGTGCCCCTGCCAGTGCTCCAGCATGGCGCTGGGGGTGATGAACACGTCGGGAGCGGTGGAGGTGGTGGACACGGCAGACCTCTGTGCGGTGGAGGTGGAGCGAGGGGAGCGGGAGAGCCGGAGCGCTTCGGCTTTCCTTCGGAGCGGGGAGAAGATTATGTACGGAGTTGCCCGTCCGCAAGAACCGCGATTAGCCGTCCGCCGGCGCCCAGACCCGCACCATCCGCCCGCATGAGCCATCCGACGCCGCATCCCGAAGTGAACACCGTACTTGGCGCGCTGCTGCCCGCCGTGCGGGGCGTACTCGAGCCGGAATTCGTGGGAGTGTACCTGGGCGGATCGCTGGCCGCGGGCGGCTTCGACCGGGCCAGCGACGTGGACGTGGTGGTGGTGGCCGAGCGCGAGGTGGATGATGCGCAGCTCGCTGCGCTCGACGCCGTGCACCGGCGCGTGGCCGCGATCGACGCGTGGTGCGCCACGGAGCTCGAGTGCACCTACATCTCCCGTGCGGCCCTCCGCCGGTTCGACCCGGCGAGCGCCGTCCACGCGAACCTGGACCGGGGCGCGGGCGAGCGGATCAAGCGCGTGGCGTACGACCAGGGCTGGATCGCGAGCGCCCACCTGCTGCGCACGCGGGGGATCACACTTGCCGGCCCGCCGCCCCACACGCTCATCGACCCCATCTCTCCCGGCGAGCTGAGCGGCGCGATGCGCCCCCTGCTCGAGGAGTGGGGGCGGGCGCTGATCCGCGACCCGGCACCGCTTCTCGCGCGCGGTTACCAGTCGTACGCGGTGCTCTCGCTCTGCCGGATCGCGTACACCATCGAGACGGGCGACGTGGCGTCCAAGCAAGCCGCCGCCGAGTGGGGACTGCGCACGTTCGAGCCGCGCTGGCGCCCGCTGATCCGCCGCGCCCTGCGCGACCGCCTCCAGCCGCACGGCCCCGCCGAAGACCACGCGGTGGAGGAGACCATGGCGTTTCTGCGCGCGGCCTGCCATATGGAGAGCGAGTAGACGCGATCTGCCGCGCGCGCCTTCACATCCACCGGGAAGCTTGCGGATGCCGATTGCCCGCCCGTCACGGCCGTCCTCAAGGGCACCTGCGGCAACCGGATCCAGTTCCACCGGGTGTAACGAGCTCCTGCACATGGCGAAATCCAAGCGAAAGCTGACGGCGGCTCAGAAGGCGGAGAAGGAGCGCCGGAAGCAGGAGTACCAGACGGTGTTCATCGGCGGCAGGCAGAAGCGTGTCCGGCGCCGACCGCAGATCGACGGCATGCCGGTGGAGGAGTTCATCCGCCGGAACGCCGACCCCGTCTGGCTCCACGAAAACGGCTACTGGGATTTGCTGGGTAGCGGCGGGAAGCTCGAGCACGAGGAGCCCGATGCGGAGGATCTCCCCTTCTGAAGCACGCGTCGGTGGCGGCGGTGCTGGCAGGGCCGCGGGGCGAGCGGAAGCGCCTGAAACGAATTCCGGAGGATCGAGCGAATGAGTGACACACACAAGCCGCGTGGCCATTCCACCGTGTCGCCGTACCTGGTGGTGGATGGGGCGGCGGGGACGATCGACTTCCTGGTGCGCGTGTTCGGCGCGGTGGAGCTTCGGCGTTTTCCGGGAGCGGACGGCCGGGTGGGCCACGCCGAGGTGCGCATCGACGACACGGTGGTGATGCTGGGCGACGGGGCCCAGGGATGGCCCCCGGTCGCCTCCCACGTGCACGTGTACGTGCCCGACGTGGACGCCACCTGGCGCGCCGCGCTGCAGGCGGGCGCCACCCCCGTGCAGGAGCCGGTGCGGAAGGACGACGAGGACAAGCGCGGCGGCGTGAAGGACGCCGGCGGCACCACCTGGTGGATCGCCACGAAAGTCGGGTAGAGTCACGACGACGGCTCCGCCCCGTCGGCCGAATCGTCCTCCCGGACGCCCTCGAACCCGGATTTTCTCCGATGCAGACCGATCCGCATTCGCACGCCGAGCTGATGGCCGCGCTGGCCGAGGCCGAGCGCGAGGTGAGCGCCTTCTTCGGCGCGCTTCCGGACGACGACTTCGTGACGCCGCCGGGCGAGGCGTGGAGCCCCGCCGAGCACCTGCGCCACCTGAACCGCTCGGTGTCGGCCGTGGCAAAGGGGTTCGGGATGCCGCGGTGGGTGCTGCGGATCCGGTTCGGGCGCGCGCGCCGGCCGTCGCGCCGGTTCGCCGGGCTGCGCGACGACTATCGCGCACGGCTGGCGGCGGGCGGCCGCGCCTCGGGCGAGTACGTGCCCAGGCGCGAAGACACGCCGCCCGGCGAAACCGACGCGTACCGGCGCAAGATCCTCGCACGCTGGGCAGACGCCAACCAGCGGCTGCGCGCGGGCCTGGCGCGCTGGAGCGAGGCCGACCTCGAGCGCATCCGGCTGCCACACCCGATCCTGGGCATGCTCACCGCCCGCGAGATGCTGTTCTTCACCCTCTACCACGACCGCCACCACATCGAGGCGGCACGCCGCCGCCTGCCGGCGCCCGTTGCGACATCCTGACGCGGGGCGGGCGACGACACGGGGCGCGATGCGGAGGCCAGGCACGCCCTCGCGAAAGCCTTCCGATTACCGCCGCGAACGCGGCTCGGCTCCCTGCCCCCCTACGCAATCTTCACCGATGCGCCTGGAACACGCCCCCGACACCTTGCGCGCCCGCGCGGTGCGCAAAGCGTGGCGGCGGCGGGCGGGACCGGATCGCTTGCGCAGGCGTCCGGTTCGCGCCTAATTGCCGCGCGAGGAACAGCGGGTCAAACGCTCTTCATGCTCCCCTGCAGCGACACCCCCATGCCCCATGACTCCCGCCCCGCGCCGAAGACGATCCAGGGCGTGACGGTCTCGAGCACGCTCACGGACCTGAAGGACCACCGGGCCGCCCTGATCAAGGTGATTCGGAGGGAAGGCCTTGCGGATGTCGCGATGGAGAACGACGCGACCAAGCCCGACGTCGACGTGATCGAATCCTCCCTGCAGATGGTACGGGATGGGGCGGCATACATCGGGATCATCAGCCTCAAATACGGACAGGTCCCGCGCTGCCCGGTCCGCAACCCGGAGGGGCGTTCGATCACCGAGCTGGAGTTCGACGAGGCCCAGCGGCTCGGCCGGCCGATTCTCCTGTTCATCATGGGAGACGACCACCCGGGACGTAAGGTGGACTTCGAGGCGAGCGCTGCGAAGGAGAAGAAGCTGAAGGCCTTCCGTGAGCGGGCGAAGCGGATGAGTCCGGATTCGTTCGTCCACCGGGTCTATGCCACGTTCGACAGCCTGGAGGAATTCAAGGAGAAGGCAGCACAATCGGTCGTCGGGTTGCGCCGCTACCTCGATCAGCACCCGCCGCACGTCGCCACGGAAGATCCGCAGCAAGCCGCTCCCGCGTCGGAAGGGGCGCCGGCCAAGCCGGAGCCGATGCCGGTCCCTCCCGCATTGCATGCGGAGCCACCCTACATCGGCTCGCACGCTTTCGTGGGCCGCCGCGCGCAGCTGGAGATGCTGAGCGACTGGGCCGCCGCCGCCGACCCGCACCCCGTCCTCCTGTTCGAAGCGATCGGCGGCACGGGCAAGAGCATGCTCACGTGGGAGTGGACGACGAAGCACGCCGTCGAGGCCCGCGGCGACTGGGCCGGTCGCTTCTGGTATTCGTTCTACGAACGCGGCGCGATCATGGCCGATTTCTGCCAGCGCGCCCTGGCCTATATCACCGGGCAGCCGGTGGAGACGTTCCGGAAGAAGAGAACCCCGGAACTGGGCGAGGTGCTCCTCCGCCACCTGCAGGCCCGTCCGTGGCTGCTGGTGCTGGACGGGCTGGAGCGCGTGCTGGTTGCCTATCACCGCATCGACGCGGCGCAGATTCACGACGAGGAAGCCGGCACCACGGACGAGATCGCCCAGCGTGACCCCTGCGCCGCCATCCGGCCCGAGGACGACGACCTCCTCCGCGCCCTCGCCGCCGCGGCGCCCTCCAAGCTGCTGCTGACCACGCGCCTCACCCCCCGCGTGCTGCTGAACGCCGCGAGCCAGCCGATCCCCGGCGTGCTCCGCGACCGCCTTCCCGGCCTCCGCCCGCCCGACGCGGAAGCTCTCGTGCGTGCGTGCGGCGTGACGGGTACGTCGCCGCTGATCCAGGACTACCTGCAGCGCCATTGTGACTGCCACCCCCTGGTCACCGGCGTGCTGGCGGGGCTCATCAACGACTACCTCCCCGACCGCGGCAACTTCGACGCCTGGGCAAAGGACCCGGAACATGGCGGGCACCTGGACCTGGCCGGCCTCGACCTGGTCCAGAAGCGGAACCACATCCTGAACGCCGCGATCGCCGTACTGCCAGAGAAGAGCCGGCAGCTGCTGTCCACGCTGGCGCTGCTCTCCGAATCGGTCGACTATGCCACCTTGAGCGCCCTTAACCCGCACCTTCCGCCCGAGCCCGAGCCCGTGGCGGCCCCGCAGAATCCGGTGGAATCCTTCGGATGGCCAAGCATGGCGCCGGTCAGCAAAGCCATCGCACTCGAGAAGTATGCGGCTGAACAGCGCCAGCGAGACGAGTATGAGCGATCGCTGAAGCGGCGGCGGATGTCACAGGAGTTCCACGCCGCCCCGCACAAGCTGTCCATGACGGTCAAGGATCTGGAAAGACGCGGCCTGCTACAATACGATGTGGCGACCAAGCGCCACGACCTCCACCCCGTGGTTCGCGGCCTCGCCGCGGGCGGACTCCAACGCGAAGAAAAGGAGCAGTTGGGTCAGCGAGTGGTCGACCACTTCTCGCAGCAGGCCCAAAGTCCATACTTCGAGGCGGAGACCCTGGACGATGTACGATCCGGGCTTCACGTGGTGCGTACCTTCATCGCCATGGAACGCCTCGAAGAAGCAATTCTGGCCTACGGTTCGGGGTTGTACAAAGCTTTGTTCGAAAACCTGGAGGCGTACGCGGAGATTCTCTCCATCCTGCGCCCGCTTTTCCCGCATGGATGGTCCACGCTGCCCGCCCGCCTGGATGATCGGGGAACAGCCGGGTTCGTGGCTGCGCACGCAGCGCTCGCCCTGCAGCAGATCGGAGAACATCAGGCTTCGCTCGTTGCGTATGGTGCCGCGCTCGGGGCAGAGCTGAGAGACCACGAGTGGTCGAACGTACGGACCATCATCCTGAACATGGCGGAACTGAGCGTGGATGCCGGGCAGCTTGCACAGGCGCATCGAAACATCGTGCTGGCATTCGACGTCGCCGACCTGTCTGGAAAATTGCACGACATCTCGCTCGCGCTCTTGCACCGGTTCGAGGATTTCGCCGAACGGGGGCTGTGGGACGACGCGAAGCGAGCCTGGCTAAGTCTCCGCGAACGACCAGCCGGCGGGCGATATGGCACGGCCGAGGTCTCATACGCCTGGTTCAGCTTCTGGCGCGGGCAAGTGACCGAGGCGCAGCTGGCCGACGCCTATTCGGCATGCCAGAAGTGGAGGAACCGGCTGGCAATCCGCAGCGTTCTTGAGCTCATGGGCTTCTGGCTCCTGACACGGAACGAGTGGACGCGAGCGTCGCAGAGCCTCACGGAAGCCGTGCGCATGGCCCGCGAGGTCGGGCACCGGGCCACCGCGGCCGAGCACGGTCTCGCATTGGCCAGGTTCCAGCATGGGGAGCTGCACGACGCTCGCCAGCAGGCCGAACATCTCTCGGCGAGGGCCGATCGGGCACAACGGCTGTTGGCAGAGTTGTGGCTGGCGATCGGTGACGAGGAGCAGGCGAAGACGTATGCCCTGGAGGCATACCGTTGGGCATGGGCCGACGGAGAGCCGTTCGTCCGGCGTTATGAGCTCGACAAATCGCGTGACCTGCTGGAGAAGCTTGGGATGCCAATCCCCACCTTGCCACGGTACGATCCAGCGCGCCATGAAACCCCTCAATGGGAAGCCGACGTGAGAGCCACGTTGACGAAGCTACAGGCTAAAAAGAAGGGCTTGAAGGACAACACGGCTGCATAGCAATCCCACGCAATGCGCGCCGACTCTGCTGACACTGAGACTGACATTGACACTGCATGCGCAAGCCCTTTTCCCTGCATCCCGTATGAACATGAAGGTGAAACGGTAAGCGCTCGAGGGTCGAGACGGCGGTGCTGGCGGAAACACGATCACCCACGTCCATCCATACAGAAATGGCCGGCGGTTGGCGGCGAAACGACATCCTCGCCCCAGACCTCTTGCCGTCGTAAGTTTTTTCTGCCCGGAACCGCTGCGGCATTCCGCAACCGGGCCCGCGGCACCGCTCGCGTACACCCATCAAGCGCGATCCTACAATGAACCTCCGCACCCTCGCCTTCGCCGCGGCCTGCCTGGTTCCGGCCGCACCGCCGCTCGCCGTCCGCGCGCCTGCCCAGACCACGCCACCGCCCACCGCGCCCCCGGCATCCCCGCCAGCGCCGCCGTCCGCGCCCGCTGCGCGCGACGCTGCGCCGGGTGACCTGGTGGCGGGCGACCCCGCCGACACCCTGTGGACGGCGCGCACGGCCGACTTCCGGCAGGACGTGCGCATCACCGCGGCGGCGAATGGCGACTCGGTGCGCGTGGACGCGCCGGTGCTGCGCGGGCCGCAGGGGCAGGAGGTGGCGCTGAAGGCGTGGTTCGGCGACGACACCACGAGGACGGCAACGGTCGTCCCCGCGCGCGGCGCCGCCGTGCTGCACCTGGCCGGCCGCCTCCCCGCGCCCGGCGCATACCGCGGCCGCTACGAGCTGATCACCAGCACCGCCCGCACCGAGAAGCGCTTCACCGTGACGCTGGCCGGCGGCCCGGTGCCGGTGGTGGCCGTGCGCGGGGCCGGGGCGGCCGCGTCCACGCTGGGCTTTCTGTCGTCCCTCGGGCTGGCCGACCGGGTGATGATCCCGCTGGCCGTGGTGGACTCGGTGGCCGGCACCACGGTGCTGGCGCCGCGGCTGGAGACGCTGCAGCGCCACGCCGGCGGAGACACGGCCATGGCGGTCGACTTCCACCGCGTGACGGCGCTGCAGCCCGATGGGAAGGCGCTTCCCGACAGCTTCGCGCTGCGCCAGGGCGACGTCCGCAACATCCGCCTGCGCGTTTCGGGGATCCGCGACGCCGGGCGCTACGACGGGACGGTGCGCATCCTGGCCAGCGGCGCGGCCCCCGTGGTGGCCCCCGTCACCGTGTACGTGCGCCGCAGCGGCTTGCTGGCGCTGCTGCTGCTCGGCGCCGGCATCGGCATCTCCATGCTGATCCGCCATTACCAGCTGGGGCTGCGCCCGCGGCTGCTGCGCCAGCGCCGCGCCGCCGAGCTGCTGGAGTGGCTGGCCGCCACCGAGCGGGAGCTGGCCTCCACCGGCGGCGCCACCCCCGACGAGACCCGCGTGAACGCCGCGCAGCGCGCCGAGCTGGAGCGCATCTACGACGGCCAGAAGGCCCCCGCCCCCGACCACGCGGCCCCGGCGCCCGACGCGGCCGCCACGCCCACCGGCGACGACGCGCGCCTGTCGCTGGTCGCCGCGCGGCTGGAGGTGCTTCCCGACTGGGTCAACGCGCGCCGGCAGGTGGACGCCATCCCCGTCACCACACCCGACGACGGGATCCGCGCCGGCCAGGCGAAGGCGCTGGCCGCGGTGCGCGAGGCGCTGCTGACGGGCACGGCCGACGAGGTGAAGGCGGCGGCCGCCACCGCGCGCGGGATCCCCGCCGCGATCCAGACGGCGCTCAAGGAGCGGCTGGAGAAGCAGATCGCCGCGTTCACGGCGCAGGTCACGGAGGGCCGCGCGGCCCACGCCGGCGACGACCCGTTCCTGAAGGCGATGGAGGCCGAGGTGCAGCAGCGCCTGGCCGCCGCCGCGCGGCTGGTGGCCGAGGCGCGGCTCCCCGAGGCCGCCGCCGAGTACGACGCGGCGCGCGTGGCCTATGCCGAGCTGCTCGCCAAGGACCTGCAGCTGCGCCTGGGCCAGCCGGCGCCCGCCTGGCTCCTTCCCCCCACCCGCTGGGCCGAGATCAGGGCCGAGGTGCAGGCCGCGCTCTCGCTGCTGGGCTCGGCCCGTACGCCCGACGCCCACGTGGTGGCGTTCGAGGGCGCGCAGGGCCTGTACCTGCGCCTGCTGGCGGCCGAGCTGGGGAAGGCCGCCGCCCGCGTGGCCGCCGCCCGGCCCGACCTGTCGGCCGAGCAGAAGGCGCCTCTGGGCGCCGTGGGCGACCGGGCCAACGTCGTGCTGGCGCGCGTGGCGGCGCGCGACCTGAACGGCGCCGCCGCCGAGTACGCGTCGGCCGAGACCGCGTACCGCGCCGCGATCGCCGCCCTCCCCGCTGTTCCGGGGCAGCTGGGCGGCACCACCGCCACCGCCGCGCCGCCGGCGGGCGGCCCCACGGCCGTGGGCGGGCTTCCCGGGGCGCTGGCGGGCGGCACCGCGCGGCTGGTGGAGCTCCCGCCCATCCGCCGCGCCACCGCCGGGCAGCTGGGCGACGCCGTGCGCCGGCGCGACCTGCTGCTCAGCCTGGCCGTGGCCGCGCTGGCCGCCATCCTGGGGATGTCGCTGCTGTGGGCCGGGCACCTCACCTGGGGCTCGGCGGGCGACATGTTCGCGGCGCTGCTGTGGGGGCTGGGGCTGCACCAGGCCGGCACCGGCACCCTGCGCGCCTCGGGCGTGCTCGACACGGTGCTGGGCAGGGGAAGCCAGCCCTGATGCCGCACACCACCTACCGGCGCATCGACCTGACCATCGCCCTGTCACAGGGCGAGCACGGCGGGGTGCAGGTGGACGCCGCGCCGCGCGACGTGAGCCATCTTGCCGGCTTCGCCGCGTTCGACCCGGGGCGCACCGTCGCCTCGGGCAAGCTGCGCGGCGCCGTCCGCGATGCCGCGCGCGCGTGGGCCAGGGCGGTGGAGAGCGAGGGCGGCGACGACGCGGTGCTGCCGCGCGTGGTGCTGCGCATCGAGAGCCGCGCCCTCCACGATCAGCCGTGGGAAACGCTCGTCGGCAAGATGATGGGGCTGAAGGATGCGCCGGATTATACCGTCGTGCGCCAGTGCCTCGTCCCCGCGCGCGACGCGGCGCTCGCGTGGACGCTGCCGCTGCGCATCGTGCACGTGGACGCGGCGGGAACCTCGGCCGTGCGGCGCGCGGTGGACGAGCGGTTCGGCGCCTTTTACGGTGAGCAGGCCGGGCACGCCGTGCGCGTGCGCGAGATCGGCCCCGGCGACCTGGCCGGGTGGCGGCCGGCCGAGGAGTGGCCCACCGCCGAGGTGATCCACATGGGCGCGCTCGCCGAGGTGGAGCCGGAGGCGCGGCTGTCGGTGGCGCAGCCCGAGCGCCCGGGCACGCTGGGCTGGCTCACGCGCTTCACCGACGCGGCGCAGACCCGGCTGCTGGTGCTGGAGAGCGGCGCCGGCGTGGACGACGGCGAGCTGAGGCGGCTCGCGGCGGGGCTGGTGGAGCGCGGCGGGCCCGCGGTGCTGGTGCTGCCGGCCGGCCCCGACGCGCTCACCACCCTCTACGACCTGCTCATCCACGACCGCCCGCTCGACTGGATCACCCGCGCCCTGCGCGCCCACGGCCGCGCGGCGCTGTTCGCCGGTGCGGGGCGCGAGGAGGCCATCCGCGTGTCGGGGCCCGGCGCCCGGATCGCCGAGATCGCCGACCGGTTGAAGGCCGGCGGCGAGAAGGCCCGGGCCGTGCTGGCGGAGCTGGGCGTGGCCCTGGCCCAGGCCGAATCCCTCGCGGTCGAACGCGAGGCCGCCGGCCCGGCCGACCCGCGCGCCCGGCTCGACGAGCTGAGCGGCGCGGTGGAGAAGATGGGGGACGATTGGCCGGGCTACACCTTCGAACGGCACGAGGGCGGCGGCCTCATCCCCTACGCGCGCGAGCTGGCGCATGTGCGCGACGCGGTGCTGGGCAGCATCGAGGCCGTGATCCGCCACACGGGCATCGCCGGCTACGGCCGTCCGGGGTCGGGCGGCGGGTCTTTCCGTGTGCCGCGGCCGAGCGGGTCATCGGGGCCGACGGGCAGCGCGGGCGGGCCGTTCGGCGGCGCCGGGCGCTGGGGCGGAGCGGCGGGTTCGTCGGGCGGCGGTGGGAGGTACGACTGGCAGGAGGTGGACGCCGGCGAGATGGCGCGCGAATCCGGCGGCGGATCGAGTGGTGGCTCGTACGGCGGGGGGCTCGGAGGTCGCACCGGGAGGAGCGATGACGCCGACGCGGTGGAACGCGGGGGCGGCGATTGGCTCGGTGGCGACGACGGCGCACCCCAGCCGCAATCCGCCGGCCCCACCGGTACCTCCGCGGCCGAGCGGTCGGAGCCGCCGAGCCGGTCCGAGTGGCTCGAATCGGCCGCGACGTCCGATCCCGCCGGCTCGCCGGAGCCGGTGGACGAGGGGGAGGCGGCCGGGGGCGAGCGGGACGAGCGGTGGGTGAACCCCAGCCTGTGGGCGCCGGACGGAGCCGGCGCCTCCGAGCCGGTGCCGCAGGCCGGCGCGCGCCTGGTGGTGGGGCGCGTGTACCACCTGGGCATCGGCGTGGGCCGGCGCGACACGCGGGTGCGCGTGGAAAGCGCGATGCCTTTCCTGGAGGAAGTCCTCAAGCTGCGCCCCGAGGACGAGGGGACCTGGGTGGAGATCGCGGTGACGGGGATCGGCTTCGACGTGCTGGGCAGCCCCGTGCAGGAGCTGTGGCTGCCGCGCGGCGCCGACACCGAGACCCTCCGCTTCGCCGTGGTCCCGCGCGACCGAGGGGTGGCGGTGCTGCGCTACATCGTGTACCACCGCAACAACGTGGTGCAGACCTTCCGCCTCGCGGCGCTCACCGGGGACGAAGGTGCCGTGGACGATCCCGGCGGCCCGGCGCTGCTGGCGCGGGCGCTGGACCTGGAGCCCGGCTCGCTCCGCGGCGAGGGGTGGCTGGCGCGGCTGGAGTTCAGCGTGGTGTCGGGCACGGAGGGGATCGCCTCGCGCCCGGCGCGCGACCTGAGCATCGTGGCCAACGACCTGGGCGGCCGGCCGGTGGTGACGGTGAAGAGCGCCGGCGACTACGACGTGCGCTTCCCCGGCAACATGGCGCCCGAGGTGCAGCGGCTGCGCGCCCTGCTCGACTCGCTGGCCACCGAGCCCAGCGACGCCGGCGCGCTCTACCGCTTCGGCCGCGCCGACCCCGCGCGCCCCAACGCGGGCGACGACGAGGGGCTGAAGGCGGCGCTGGTCACGCTGGCGCACGCCGGGTGGAACCTGTACACGCAGCTCCTGAACGGGGAGATGCGCGCCGCCCTGGGCCCGCTGCTGGAGCAGGACGGCCAGCGCACCATCAAGGTGGCGCACGTGCTGATCGAGAAGGTGATCCCCTGGTCGCTGGTGTACGACCGCCCGTTCAGCCGCAACGCCGCGGCCGGCGGCGACGGCGTGGTGCCGGCGGTGGACGCCTGCCTGGCCGCCCTCCCCGCGGCCGACGGAACCCCGTCGCCCGTGGTGTGCGGCGGGCCGGGGTGCCTGCTGAGCGGCGAGGTGCGCGAGCAGCGCCTGCGCGACGGGCTCCCCCCGTTCACCGCGGGGTCGGTGGCGTGCCCGCGCCGCTTCTGGGGCTTCCGCCACGTGGTGGAGGTCTCGCCCAAGCCGGTGCCGGCCGGGGGCACGCCGGTGGCCGAGGTGGACGCGGTGCTGAGCGGCACCCCGGCGCGGCTGATGGCCGCCTTCAACGGCAGCCTGCTCCTCGCGCGGCCGCACCTGGGGCGGCTGGAGGAGATCGACGACCTGCTCCCCGGCGCGGCGTGGGGCGCCGAGTTCGCGGGGCCCATGGTGCGCCGCAAGCTGCTGCAGCCCGACCTGGACCTGATCTACCTGTACTGCCACGCGCGCGGCGGCGCCGGCGACCCCGGCGGCATGCCGCGCCTCGAGTTCGTGGACGACGCGCAGGCGCCGGTGGTGGTGGAGCCCGCCGACCTGGTGGACGACGGCGCCTGGGCGCACCACCCGCTGGTGATCCTGAACGGGTGCGGCACGGTGGGGTTCAGCCCCGACGCGCTCTCGCCCTTCATCCCCATCTTGGTGGACGACCGCGGCGCGGCGGGGCTGCTGGGCACCGAGATCTCGGTGTGGGAGCAGCTGGCCACCGAGTTCGCGGAGCACTTCATCCGCGCCTTCCTTTCGGGGCGCACGGCGGGGGCGGCGCTGCTGGAGGCCCGGCGCATCCTGCTGGCGCAGCGCAACCCGCTGGGCCTGGCCTACACCCTCTACGCCAACTCCGACCTCCGCTTCTCCCCCGTCCAACCCGCGACGGCCGCGGAAGCCGCCGCGGCGGTGGTCTCGGCCGGCGGCCCGGCGGCGGGCGGCGGATAGGCCGAAGAGCGGCTGATTTGCATCCACTCGGGTGCCGGTTGGGCCGATGCCGACCCCGGATCCGCATCGATCATCGCGGCTGCGGGACCTGCCGAGGTGTCACCCAGAGGCGCAGAGGCACGGAGAAAAAACCCGCTGTTCTCTGCGTCTCCGTGCCTCTGTGTGAGAAAGCAGTTCAGCCGGACCTGGCATGGGGATAAGAATCCGAGGGCCGGCCACTGCCGCCTATCCCACCCTCTCGACCCCGTCACTACGGAAGGGACACCATGTTCGGACTGCCGGCCGATGCGCGGGCGAGCCACGAGCGCTTCATCCGCCGGGTGGTGGAATCGGGCGAGGTGTGGGGGCTGAAGAGCGAGGAGGGCTGGTGCCTGGCCCCGTCGAACGCCACGGACGGCGAGGAAGAGAGTGACGGGGAGGTGGACGTGCTGCCGTTCTGGTCGGACCGCGCGTATGCGAAGCAGTGTGCGCGCGAGGACTGGGCCCACTACGAGCCCACCGCCATCGACCTGGCTGATTTCCTGGTGGCTTGGCTGCCCGGGATGGCCGAGGCGGGTGAGCGGGTGGGCACCAACTGGAACGCCGACCTGGTGGGGCTCGAATCGGACCCGCTGGAGCTGAAGGCGGAGCTCGAGGCGGCGCTTGCCGCGTGAGGACATCGGACGGGGTAACGGGATCGCCGCGGCCACCGGCGCCGCCGAGTTTCATCGGCCGCGCGATTCGTTGTCGATTTCGCGTTCCCCGTTCGACTACCGGGTGTTCACCGCCGTTCCATCCCCCAGACGGGAGACGTCACCATGAAGTACCTGTGCCTGATCTACGACGACGAGAACACCTGGGCCACCATGCCCAAGAGCGAGAGCGACGCCATGATGGGCGAATACTTCGCCTTCACCGAGGGGATCCGCGAGAGCGGGCAGTACGTTGCGGGCGAGGCGCTGCAGCCGGTGTCCACCGCCACCACGGTGCGGGTGCGCAACGGCCAGGTGTCCACCACCGACGGCCCGTTCGCCGAGACCAAGGAGCAGCTGGGCGGCTTCTACCTGGTGGAGGCGCGCGACCTGAACGAGGCGATCCAGGTGGCGTCGCGGATCCCCTCGGCCCGCATCGGCAGCATCGAGGTGCGGCCGATCGTGGACTTCAGCCAGACGTCGTGAGCGGATGACGGCCGAGGACGCGGCCGGCGTGGCGCGGCGGGCGGTGGACAGCGCCTACCGCACCGAGTCGCGCCGCGTTCTCGCCACCCTCATCCGCCTGCTGGGCGGCGACTTCGACCTGGCCGAGGAGGCGCTGCACGACGCCTTCGCCGCGGCGGTGGAGCGCTGGCCGCAGGGCGGGGTGCCGGCCAACCCGCGCGCGTGGCTGGTCTCCACCGGCCGCTTCAAGGCGATCGACGCGCTGCGCCGCCGCGCCCGCTTCGACGCGTCGCTGGGCAAGCTCGCGCTGCATCTGGAGATCGACCGCTCCGCATCGTCCGATCCAGCCGATCCAGCCGGTCCGGCCGCTCTCGGCGCCACCTTCGAGCCCGACGGCGACGGGGTGGACGACGACCGGCTGCGGCTGATCTTCACCTGCTGCCACCCCGCCCTTTCGCCCGACGCGCGCATCGCGCTGACGCTGCGCGAGGTGTGCGGCCTCACCACCGAGCAGATCGCGCACGCCTTCCTGGCCGCCCCGCCCACGCTGGCGCAGCGGATCGTGCGCGCCAAGGCGAAGATCAAGGGCGCGCGCATCCCCTACCAGCTGCCGGCGAAGGCCGACCTCCCCGAGCGGCTCCACGCGGTGCTGCACGTGGTCTACCTGGTGTTCAACGAGGGTTATTCCGCGTCGTCGGGCGCGCTGCTCACCCGGCCCGACCTGAGCGCCGAGGCGATCCGGCTGGGGCGGCTGCTGGTGGAGCTGCTCCCCGAGCCCGAGGCCGTGGGCCTGCTCGCGCTGATGCTGCTGCACGAGAGCCGACGCGCCACGCGCACCTCGGCGGATGGCGAGCTGGTGCTGCTGGACGACCAGGACCGGTCGAAGTGGGACGGCGGGATGATCGCGGAAGGGGCGGCGCTGGTGGAGCGGGCGCTGAGGTCGCGCCGGTTCGGCCCGTACGCGCTGCAGGCCGCCATCGCCGCGGTGCACGCCGAGGCGCCGAGTGCCGCCGCCACCGACTGGGCGCAGATCGTGGGGCTGTACGACGTGCTGATGCGCGCCGACCCGTCGCCCGTGGTGGAGCTGAACCGCGCCGCCGCGATGGCCATGCGCGACGGCCCCGCCGCGGGGCTGGCGCTGGTGGACGCGCTGCTGGCGCGCGGCGAGTTGGCCGGCTATCACCTGGCCCACTCCGCCCGCGCCTACCTGTGCCGCCGGCTGGGCCGCACCGCCGACGCGCGCGTGTCGTACGGGCGTGCGCTGGCGCTGGCGCGGCAGGAGCCCGAGCGCCGCTTCCTGGCGCGCCGGCTGCGCGAGCTCGAGGGATGACGAGGAGGTCGTCGGATGGCCGCACCTTCACCGACGGCCGGGTCTCCCTGGCCTTTGCCGTTCCCCCCTTTCTCCCGCGACAGCGGGGGAGAGGGGCCGGGGGAGAGGGGGTGGCCGGCGCTCGGCCGATCTACGCCGCCCGCGCCGCGCTCGCTTCCCCCGCCCTACGCTTCGCGCGTGGCCTCGTAGGCGGCCAGGCAGGCGGCGGCCACGGCGATGGCGCCCAGGTAGCCGCCCAGCACGTCGCTGATCCAGTGCTTCTGCACCAGCAGCCGCGGGCCCGCGGTGAGCACCGGCACCGCCACGGCGGCCGGGAAGGCGATGCCGGGACGCGCGATAGCCTCGCGCGACAGCACGTAGGCGGCCGCGAGCGACACGGCGCCCGGGCCGAACGCGTGGCCGCTGGGGAACACCGGCTTGCCGCGTGACGGGTGCCCGGGCGGGGCGGGCGGCTGCGGCAGCAGGTGGTCGAACGCGGGGTTCATGGCGGTGGCCACGGTGCCGGCGAGCATCACCGCCCCCGCGCCCACGCGTCGCGACCGCGCGCCGCGCTCCTGCCCCGGCGCCGCGAGCACGGCGAGTGCCGCCGCCGTGGCGCCGGGGATGTAGGTGTACCACTTCCCCACCTTCTTCACCGACTCGGCGGCCCCGTGCACGGCGCCGTCGCGGCGGGCCGCCGTGGCGCGGCGCACGGTCTCGTCGGCCCCCGCGGTGTCGCGGCGCGCGACGGCCACGGCCAGCGCGCCGAAGCCCGCCGCCGCCACGGCCGCCACCGCGCCCAGCGCCAGCGCGCGCACCGCGCCGTCCTTGCCGTCTGCACCGTCGTTCCGCCGCGCCGACGGGCGGCGCTCTCGTTGGTCTCTGGTCATGCGCGGCGCACAGGGCCAGTTCCGTACCGCCGCGCCGTCATCCGTTCCCGCCGCCGTCCCTTCCCCCCCCCCAACGATCCGGCAGGCCGATCGTCACGCCCACCCGGAATCGGCGCACGATTTCCGCGGGCTTGACCGGCCGCGGCGGGCGCCCTACGCTTGCGGCTCGTTTCGCAGGCCACGCTCATCCCCCTTCCGCGCGAGCCGCACATGACCATCTCCGAGCTGCTCCTCCCCGAATACGACAAAGAGATCGCCATCACCCGGCGCGTGCTGGAGCGCGTGCCCGACGACAAGGGCGAGTTCCGGCCGCACCCGAAGTCGTTCCCCATGGCGCACCTGGCGCAGCTGGTGGCGCGCATGCCGGGCTGGGTGGCGATGGTTCTGAAGCAGACCGAGATCGACTTCGCCCCCGTGGACGGGCCGAAGTTCCCCGGCTACAGCTACGAGACCACGGCCACGCTGCTGGCCGAGTTCGACCGCAACGCGGCGGCCGGCCACGCCGCGATCGCCGCCGCCGGCGACGACGACTTCCGCGTGACGTGGACCAGCAAGCGCGCCGGCGAGGTGCTGGAGACCACCACGCGCTACGGGATGCTGCGCTCCGCCGTGATCAACCACCTGGTTCACCACCGGGCGCAGCTGGGTGTCTATCTGCGGCTGGTGGAGGTGCCGGTGCCCGAGATGTACGGCCCCACCGCCGACGAGGGGAAGGAACCGCCGTCCGAAGGCTGAGTCGCGGGCCGGCGCCCGGCGGCGGGCCTCACCACGACGGCCCGCCGCCCGTGCAGCCGCGCAGCGCGAGATTGAGGATCACGGTGAGCACCACCGACATGACGATGCTCCACAGGCACCCGCTGGATCGAAACTGTACGGCCATCTGACTCGCCCTTTGAAGCAGGTTTCGGCCGCGGGGGATTCGCAGGCGCCGTACCACCCGGCGTCCAGGGCTGTCGTCGGTGGGGCTCCGGCGTCGGCGCTTGGAGAACTCGGCACATTCGCAGGCTCGTGTGACACGCACCCGTCCCGCTCACCGGACCCGATGCAGAAGAACAGCCACTGCTCGTACTGCGGCGCCCGGTTCGCGGATGCAGCGCCATGGCCGCGGCGGTGCGCGGCGTGCGGCAACACGTCGTATCTCAATCCGTTGCCCGTGGCGGTTTTGCTGCAGCCGGTGGACGGCGGCCTCCTCGCCATTCGCCGCGCGATCGCGCCGGTGGGGAAGCTGGCGCTCCCCGGCGGCTTCATCGACGCGGACGAGGGCTGGCAGGCCGCGGCGGCGCGCGAGCTCCGCGAGGAGACAGGGGTCCAGATCGACCCCGTCGGAATCCGCGAGGCGCGCGTGCTCTCCGCCCCCGACGGCACGCTGCTGGTGTTCGGCCTGGCCGCGCCGCTCGCCGCCGGCGACCTCCCGCCATTCACGCCCTCGGCCGAGGCGAGCGAGCGCGTGATCCTGCAGGACGAGGCTGCCGACATGGCCTTCCCGCTGCACGCGCAGGTGGTGCGCGAATACTTCTCGGGCACGCTGCCGCGTTTGCCGGGGTGAGGAGAAGAGCGGTACTATCTGGAAAGGGCTGCGCATTTCGAGGCCGGCCCCACCGCCGACTTTACCGCGCTCCACGGGATAGGGAAGCGTACGCCGCCACCCACAGCCACGACATTGGAGCGGATGCGGATCCTCACGACGTTGTTCCTCGTACTTTCGCCGCACGCGCACGCTCTTGCCCAGGCAGCCGCGCCGGTCCGCGCGTCCACGCCCATCGCGTACCGAATGATGCGGAACCCGGTGAGCGGGGCGGTGCTGCCGCGGCTCACCGCCCCGCTCACCCCCCAGGCGCGCGCGGTGAACGCCCAGCTCGACACGCTGGCCGCGTCGCTGCGCTGCGACGAGCCCGCCGGGCGAGGCGCCACGCACGAGTTCGAGTCGCACGCCCAGGTGACGTATGCGGCGAACGACGTGTTCAGCGTGCGGATCCGCGCGTCTTATTTCTGTGGTGGGCCGTATCCCACCGACGGCGCCAACCTGTCGGTGACGTATGACCTGCGCACGAGCACGGCGGTGCCGTGGGACGCGCTGTTCGCCGGCTACGCCCGCAACGGCCCCGCCATCGTGCGCGCGCTCCTCCCCGGGCGGTTCGGGGCGGCGGCCCGAGCCCCGGCCGAGATGTCAGCCGACTGCAAGGAGCTTTTTTCGGTGGACGAGCTGGCGGAGCGCGGGTTCGCGTACAGCCTTTCGCCACGCGGGATGGAGGTGGAGACCGAGTTCCCGCACGCGTTCGCCGCCTGCAACGAGCAGGCGACGGTGCCCTACGCCCGCATCCGCGGCTTCGCGGCGCCGGGCGGCATCCTGGCCCGCGTAGCCCGCTCGCGATGACCGGCATGACGACGAGTCCACGTCCACCGCAACTCCCTGCGATGAAAGTGGATCCACCCTCTCCTGCACAGCGGGCGAGGGCGAGTGCTCTCCGGCAGGGTAGGACGGCCGCCGTAGCATGCGCCCGATCGTGACCCCGGCTCCACCTTCCGGGCGGCAACGGGAACCGGCTGCCGCGCCCGTCTACGTGGGCACGGCGGGGTGGACGCTGCCGCGCGAGCAGCAGCCGCGCTTCCCGGCCGAGGGCACGCACCTGCAGCGCTACGCCGCCGTTCTCCCCGCGGCCGAGATCAACACCTCCTTCTACCGCTCGCACCGCGCCTCCACCTGGACACGCTGGGCCGACAGCGTTCCGGAAGGGTTCCGCTTCTCGGCCAAGCTCCCGCGCGCCATCACCCATACCGCGCGGCTCGTGGACGCGGAGGGCGCGCTGGACGCGTTCCTGGCCGAGGTCTCGGCGCTGGGCCCGAAGCTCGGCTGCGTGCTGGTGCAGCTGCCGCCCTCCCTGGCGTTCGACGCCGAGGTGGCCGGCACCTTCTTCGGCGCGCTGCGGCAGCGGCATGCCGGCTTCGTGGCCTGTGAGCCGCGCCACGCGAGCTGGTTCACCCCGGAGGCGGATGCGCTGCTCGCCGATGCTGAGATCGCGCGCGTGGCGGCCGACCCCGTGCGCGCGCCAAGCGCGGACGAGCCCGGCGGCTGGCCGGGGCTGGCCTACTTCCGCCTGCACGGCTCGCCGCGGATGTACTACTCGGAATATCTGCCCGACTACCTTGACGCGCTCGCCGCACAGGTGACGCAAGCGAGGGTGCGCGGCGCGCCGGTGTGGTGCATCTTTGACAACACCACGCTGGGTGCGGCCACCGCCAACGCGCTCGACCTGCTGCATCGCCTCCAATCCGTCTCCACCGGATCGGCGGGCTGACCCGTCGACACTCCGCCTTCACCCGCTTGCATCGCATGTCCATCCCGGTGCAGAGGTCGGCAAGGCTCGTCATCGTCGACCCCGATGGGCGGCTGCTCCTGTTCCGCTACCACGATGAGCACCGGGCGCCGTTCTGGTCCACGCCGGGCGGGCGGCTGGAGGAGGGGGAGAGCTACGTGGACGCCGCCGCGCGCGAGCTGCGCGAGGAGACGGGGTTCAGCGCGGAGATCGGCCCGCTGGTGCACATGCGCGACGAGGTGTACGCGGTGGCGCGCGGCACCCCCGCGCGGTGGCTGGAGCAGTATTTCCTCGTCCACGCCGGCGGCCACGCGCCCAGCCGCGACGGCTGGACCGACGAGGAGCGCGCCACCATCCGCGAGCACCGCTGGTGGAGCCTGGACGAGATGCGTGCGACCGGCGAAACCTTCCTCCCGCCGGAGCTTCCCGCCCTACTCGCGTATGCGCTCACGGGCACCACGGCCGGTGCTCCGGAGCTGCCGTGGTGATCACCGACGGGCCGGCTGACGCGCTCGCCGAGTACGCGCGCATCCCCATCGCATTCGAGGTGCGCAGCGTGCTGGAGGTGGAGGCGCGCGGTGGCGGGCTGGGCGGCTTCGTGCTGGCGGAGCGCCCCGTTCGCACGCCGTGGGTGAAAGACTATGACCAGGACGCCGACCGCCCCGCGCGCTGGGCCCGCCGCTTCGACGTGAGCCGCTGGCGCGCGTTCGCGGCGCACGACGAGGGACGGATGGTGGGCGGCGCCGTAGTCGCGTGGAACACGCAGGGCGTGCACATGCTGGAGGAGCGCAGCGACTTGGCCGTGCTGTGGGACATCCGCGTGCTGCCGTCCGCGCGCGGCAAGGGCGTGGGCGCCGCCCTCCTCCGCGCGGCCGAGGCGTGGTCGCGCGAGCGCGGGTGCCGGTGGATGAAGATCGAGACGCAGAACATCAACGTGCCCGCCTGCCGCTTCTACGCGCACATGGGCTGCGAGCTGGGCGCGATCCACCGCTTCGCGTATCCCGATCTGCCCAGCGAGGTGCAGCTGCTGTGGTACCGGGAGTTGGCGCCGGCGGGAGATTCGGCGCAGGGCTGAGTCGCGACTAGCAGGGGGGCTGCGCATGCCGCGGCGGCCCCCTCCCTCCGGCTCCCTGCCCCCGCTTCGCGAGGGAGGGGGTGAACGGCAACTGCAACGGCGCAGAACCGGCAACTTCCCGCGAGGCAAGTAGTTCCACCCTCTCCCGCGGAGCGGGGGAGGGCGAGCGCTCTCAGGCGCGGGGAGGGGGCCAGCCGCGGCATGCGCCACCCTCCGCCCCGCACGTCGGCTCCGCGGCCTCTGGCGCATCGGCGCCCCGCGCGTGAGCTTTCGCGTCAGCGCCGTGCGATGCCCGCCACGGCCACGCTCCGGCTCGCGCCCCCACCCCACGTGCTCTCGACCGCCGCCCCGGTCATCCTCACCCGCGCCACCCTGCTCCAGGGCACGCGCGAGCTCGCCGCGCAGGACGCGGGGCTGGGCGCCATCGTGGCGCGGCACGGCCCGCCGCCCATGTGGGGCCGGCCACGGGGGTTCGCCACGCTGGTCCACATCATCCTGGAGCAGCAGGTTTCGCTGGCGTCGGCGGCCACGCTGTTCGCGCGGGTGGAGCGCGAGCTGGGCGGCGCCATGACGCCGGCCGCGGTGCGCGCGGTGGGCGGCCCCGGGCTGCAGGCGCTGGGCCTCACGCGGCAGAAAGCGTTCTACGTGGCCACGCTGGCCGAGCGCGTGGCCGACCGCTCGCTTCCGCTGTCCACCCTGGCACGGATGCCAGACGCCGAGGCGGCCGAGACGCTGGTGCGCCTCCCCGGCATCGGCCCGTGGACGGCGTCCATCTACCTGCTGATGGCGCTGCGCCGCCCCGACGTGTGGCCGCCGGGCGACCTGGCGCTGCACAAGGCCATGGCGCGCCTTCCCGGCCACGCGCGCCCGCCCACCAGCGACGAGGCCACCGCCTTCGCCCTGCGGTGGCGGCCGTGGCGCGCGGTCGCGGCGCGCATCCTCTGGCACGCGTACCTGTCCGATCGCGGGGCATCATGAGCGAGCATCCGGCCTCCCCCTCTGCCGGCCCGCCGGCCGCCGGCCCGGATTTCCAGGTGCGCCGCGGCGAGGCGGGCGACGCGGCGGCGTTTCTGGCCTACCTGCGGAAGATGGGGAGCGAGACGACGTTCGTGTCGTTCGGCGCCGAGGGGATCGAGCTGAGCGAGGCGGAGGAAGCCGCTCACATCGCGAAGACCAACGCGCGCGACAACGCCCTCTTCCTGGTGGCCGTCGCCGGCGGCGAGATCGTGGGCGGGCTCACCTTCAGCGCCGGCACCCGTCCGCGGCTGCGGCACTCGGGCGAGTTCGGGGTGAGCGTGCTGCGCGAGTGGTGGGGCCGCGGCGTGGCGCGTGCGCTCCTCGAGACCCTGCTGGCGTGGGCGCGCGAGGGCGGCGTGGTGCGCAAGGTCAACCTGCGCGTGCGCGCCGACAACGAGCGTGCGATCGCGCTGTACGAGCGCCTGGGGTTCATGCGCGAAGGGCGGATGACGCGCGACCTGTTCGTGGACGGCGTGTTCCACGACACGCTGCTGATGGGCCTGGGGATAGACCCCGCACCCGCAAAAGGGTGATGGCGATGGAGCAGGACGGGATCACCTTCTTCGGCCACCTCGACACCCCGCTGCCCCCCGAGGAGCTCGCCTCGGCGCTGAAGCGCGAGGGGATCGCGGCCGAGATGCGCGAATCGTCGCACTACACCGGCGGCCGCTACCTGCGCATCCACGCGGGCGGCGCGGCCGACCTGTCGCTCGAGCGCACCCGCGGCGGCGAGTACATCGTGCGCGCCGACGCCGACGAGGACGCGGCGCTGGCCGACGCCGCCCGGCGCGTGTCCGCCGCGCTCGGCCGCCAGGGGATCCGCCACCGGTTCGAGCTCTACGGCCCCGGCGAGGGGATGGAGTACCTTCACCACGACTGGCCGGCGCCGTGACCGGCGCGTCGTCCGTCCCGCCGCCGGAGCTCCGCGCCGAGCGCATCGGCCCCGCCGGCGCGGCCGCGGTGCACGCGGTGCTGGCGGCATGCGGAGCGCACCTCGCGCGGCAGGGCTTCCGCAACTGGGATCCGCCGTATCCCCTCCACCGGCTGGTCGCCGACGTGGCCGACCGCGAGGTGTGGGCGGTGTGGAGCGGCGACGACGTCATCGCCACCTTCACCCTGGCCACCACGCCGCCGCATCCGCTCGACCCGCCCGAATGGCGCGAGCCCGATGCGCCGGCGCTGTACCTCTCCCGCCTCGCCGTCGATCCGGCCGCGCAGGGACAGGGGCTGGGGGCATGGTGCATGGGCCGGGTGGAGCGCCGCGCCGGCGAGCTGGGCTGCCGCGCCGTGCGCTTCGACGTGCTGGCCGCGAACGCGGGGCTGCGCCGCTTCTACGAGCGCCTGGGCTACGAGCCGCTCGGCGAGCGGACGCGCCCGCCCTTCGCCTTCGTCTGCTACGACAAGCTCCTCGAGTGTGACGGATCGAGCGCAGCGGGGGCGACAGGGTGACCCAGACGGTGAAGGTGCGCTGGTGGCCCACGGGCGGGTTGTGGCGGCACCCCGACTTCCTGCGCCTGTGGGGCGCGCAGGCGGGGAGCGCGTTCGGCAGCCGCATCACGCGCACGGCGCTGCCGATCATCGCCATCCTCACCCTGCGCGCCACGCCCACCGAGGTGGGGATCCTCTCGGCGCTGGGGGTGGCGCCGGGGGTGCTGGTGGGGGTGTTCGTGGGCGGCAGGGTGGACCGCGCGGCCCGGCGCCCGCTGCTGGTGGGCGCCGACCTCGTGCGCGCGCTGCTGATCCTCACCATCCCGCTGGCGGCGTGGACGGGGTTCCTGTCCATGCCGCAGCTCTACCTGGTGTCCGCGCTGGCGGGCGCCGCCACCACGCTGTTCGAGATCGCCGCCACCAGCTTTCTCCCCACGCTGGTGGGGCGCGACCTGCTGCTGCAGGGCAACGCGCGCCTGGGCGCCACCGAGTCGGTGGCCGAGGCAGCGGGGCCGGGGCTCGCGGGCGTGCTGGTGCAGCTGCTCACCGCGCCCGTGGCGGTGATCGTGGACGCGCTGAGCTACCTGTGGTCGGCGCTGCTGCTGGGCCGCATCCGCGCGGTGGAGGTGCGCGAGGGTGGTGTGGCCGAGGAGGCCACGGTGCTGGGCGACGTGCGCGCCGGCTTCCGCGCCTGCTGGGCGAGCCCGCTGGTGCGCCCGCTGCTGCTGGCCGACACGGTGACGTACCTGTTCGGCGGCTTTTTCATGGCGCTGTACATGGTGCTGGCGCTGGAAACGCTGCGCCTGTCACCCGCCGCGGTGGGGCTGGTGATCAGCGTGGGCGGCGTGGGCGCGTTCGCGGGGGCGCTGCTGGCCGAGCCGCTGGGCCGGGCGCGGCGGGTTGGGGCGGCGATGGTGGCGTCGCTCGCGGTGGGGCAGGCGGCGGTGCTGCTGGTGCCGCTGGCGGCGCACGCGGGCCCGCTGGCCATCCCGCTGCTGCTGGGCCAGCAGCTCGTGGGCGATGCGTTCGCGAGCGCGTACCACATCCACGCCGTCAGCCTGCGCCAGCGCGTGCTCCCCGAGGCCGTGCTGGGCCGCGCCAACGCCACCTTCCACGTGGTGGCCGGCGTGTCGCTCCCCGCCGGCGCGCTGATCGCGGGGCCGCTGGCCGAGGCGATCGGCGTGGCACCCGCGGTGTGGGTGGGCGCGATCGGCGGGCTGCTGGCCGTGCCGGTGCTCCTCGCGTCGCCGGTGTGGCGGCTGCGTGGCAGCGGCGTGGATCCGGCCGGTTGATCCGAACGCGTCAGAGGCTCGGCTCGGCGGTCTTCGCAGAAGCAAGCCCTGCCGGGTCGGGCAAGATCGGGCGATGCGTGACAGACGTGGGTCAGGCACGACATCGACGTCGGCCCGGCTCGCACCTTCGCCCCTGCCGAACCACGGATCGGCCGGCAGGGCACCGCGGTATCTGGCCCGATCACACGTTGAGGATTCGTCCACTCCACCCTCGCCCCGACCATGATCATCCGCCCCTATCGCCCCGAAGACCGCGCCGAGTGGATGCGCATGCGCGCGGCGCTGTGGCCCGACGACCTGTTGGAGGGCGAGGTGAGTGGGTCGGACGCATGGCTGGCGCGGGCCGACGCGGTGGTGCTGGTGGCCGAGCGCCCGGGCGGCGGGCTGGCGGGCTTCGCCGAGCTGGGCGAGCGGGCCTACGCCGAGGGGTGCGAAACCACGCCCGTGGCCTTCCTCGAGGGCTGGTACGTGGACGGCGACGTGCGCCGCCAGGGCGTGGGCGCCGCGCTGGTGCGCGCAGGCGAGGCGTGGGCCCGCGCGCGCGGGTTGCGGGAGATGGGCTCCAACACGCACCTGCACAACGTCCGCTCACAGCAGGCTCACGAGGCGCTGGGTTTCGAGGAGGTCGAGCGCCTGGTCGAGTACCGCAAGCCGCTGTGAAGGCCTCCATCTCCCGTGGTGATGCGGTGGATGCGGCGACCACCGCTACCCCATCCGCCTCGCTACCCCGCTGCCGTGAGCGACGGCCGAACGCGAGATTCGGCCCTCCCGCGCAAATGCTCGCCCGTGAGTCCGCGAAGGCGGACTTGGTGCCGTTGTTGCCGCGAATTCATTCGCCCCGGCAACCCGCGCGGACGCCTGGGCCACCGATGTCCATCGTGCCCGACACGCACCTCACCGCCACCCTGACCTCCACCCGAGAACCAGCCGTGCAGACACCGACGCCGACTTCGACGCCGACCATCGACCTGTTCACCATCGAAGACTTTCTCGACCCGCGGATGCGCGAGGAGGTGCTGGCCGAGCTGCGGGCGGCCGCCAGCGCGCCCTCGACCACGCTCTCGGGCGGCGTGCATTCGGCCGTGCGGCGCAGCACGCGGGTGGAGGTGCCCGAGGCCACGCGCGAGTGGGTGCGGCAACGGCTGATGGAGCACAAGGGCGCGCTGGAGGCACACTTCGGCGTGGCCCTGAGCGAGTGCGAGGCGCCGCAGTTCCTGCGCTACCGCGAGGGCGACTTCTTCGTGCCCCACCAGGACGGCAACACGCCGCTGGTGTACGACGACTCGCGCTTCCGACGGGTGTCGGTGGTGGTGTTCGTCACCCCGCGCTCCGAAGAGCCCGCGCCGGGCGCCTACGGCGGCGGCGAGCTGGTGTTCCACGGGCACTACGCCACCGCGCCCACCCTGCGCGTGGTCGCGCCCGCCCGCCCCGGCGAGCTGGTGGCCTTCCGCTCCGAGACCACGCACGAGGTCACCCCGGTCACCCACGGCGAGCGCTTCACCATCGTCACCTGGTTCCGCTGAGCGTCGTGCGGTTCATCTACGACAACGAGGTGGAGGCGTGGGCCGCCGAGCACGGCCTGAGCGGCACCGAAGCGTGCCCGCTGCGCACCATCCTCTACCACAACGACGAGTCCCGGCACCGGCGGATGTGGTACGACCCGGGCACCCCCGAGGCGGCCGAGCCGCTCGCGGCGGCGATGATCCGCGCGCTGGGCGAATGGGACGAGGCGGTGCTCTGGCTCACGCGGTGGCTGGTGTGGCCCTCGTCCGAGAACTGGCCCGCGTACTATGCCGCCCGCGGGGCCCGCGGCGAGCTGCGTTCGATCGACGACAAGCCCGGGCACCTCTTCGCGGCGGGCGAGCAGGACGCGCTGGTGGAGTTCGCCACCTTCGCCCTGCGCAACGGTGGGACGCGTTCGTGCTCACCGCCACCGGCGAGCGGCTGAACCCGGTGCGCCTGCGCATCTCGCACGACGAATTCGTGGAGCTGCAGTCCAGCGACGCGGTTCAGCTCGCTGCTGCCGTGGAGCGCGCCGGCCCGGTTCCCGGCCAGTGACGCGGCGGCGGGCCGTGCGTCATCGTGCGGAGACGTGGCCCGCGGCGGTGTGAATGGCGCGGTGCGATTGCCGCATCTCCGGCACGCCGCTAGCGTTGTTCCGCGCCCGTCGCGCGCACCCATGTGTTTGCCGAGCTTCCTGGGAGACCCGTTGCAGAACAGGACCGTGCTGATCGTCGAGGACGACGCCGCCAGCGTCGACATCTTCTCCACAATCCTGCGCCATGGCGGCTACCAGGTGCTTGCCGCGCACACGGCCAGCGACGGCGCGCGCGTGGCACGCGAGCACGTGCCCGACCTGGTGGTGGTGGACCTGGGCCTTCCCGACACCCCCGGCTTCGGGCTGCTCGACGAGCTGACCGACGACCCCATCACCGCGCACATCCCGCTGATCGTGTGCACCGTTCACGTCTTCGAGCACGACGAGCACCGCGCCCGCCGCGCCGGGGGCGACCTGTTCCTCCACAAGCCCATCGAGCCCAGCGAGCTGCTGCGCCACGTGGACCAGCTCCTCCGGTCGCCCCCCGCGCCCACGCCCGCCGAGGAGCTGTCGTCCTGAGCGCGCCGCCGCTCCTCGCGTTCGCCCTTGCGGCCGACTGAGCGGCGGCCGATCGACACCCCACCGCCATCTCCCCCGCCCCACGAATCCCGCGCGATCCGTTGCCCGTACGTCCCCACGGGGAGACGACGAGCGAACACGCCAACCGAACACCCACCGCATCAGGATGGACACGCTGCAGGGCCGGGTGACGCGCGCCCGCCACACCACGCACGTCACGGGGAACGGCTCCCGCACCCACACCCGGCACATCGCCATCTTCCAGGTAGAAGGCGTGCTGGTCACCTACAACGGCGCCGGGCCGGTGCTGATCGAGCGCGGCGACCAGGTGCGCGTGGTGGGCCACCAGGGCGAGGGCGAGCAGACATTCGAGGCGGTGGCGTATCACAACCTCACGCGCGACGTGGCGGGCGACAACCTGGGCCGGCCGGGCTGCGCGGGGCTGGTGCTGCTGCTGGCCTTTGCCGGCGCGGCGGGGCTAATGGGCCCGCCGCTCCTCTTCGGCGAGCCGGCGTTCGAGATCGCTGGCGAGATCGTGCCGGAGTGGCTGTTGATCGTGGCGGGGGTGCTGCTCATGCTGGGAATCCTCCTCGACCGCAGCCGCGCCGTCCGGCGCCGCGAGGTGCTGGCGGCGCTGGAGGCGTGACCCGCGCGGGCGGCCGTCAGTGGCGGCCGTCGGTGGAGGCGTCAGTAAAGGCCCACGAGGCATGCCTGGCACCTGTGGTGGCGCTCGGCGCGCAGCGGTGGCGAGACGGGTGCGCAGGCGATATCCTCCGCTCGCACGCCGTCCGCCGCTTCCGCAGCCGTCCCCGAGCCGCCCGCCCCATGAGCAAGCCGCCGCACCGCTACGTGGCCTTCATGCGCGCCCTGAACGTGGGCGGCCGCATCGTGAAGATGGACCGCCTGCGCGCCCTGTTCGAGGAGCTGGGGTTCGCGAACGTGGCCACCTACATCGCCAGCGGCAACGTGATCTTCGAGAGCCCCGAGACGGATACGGGGAAGCTGGAGGGCACCATCAACGCCCACCTCGAGAAGGCGCTGGGCTACACGGTGGGCACCTACATCCGCACCCCGGCCCAGCTGGCGCAGGCTGCCGCGCACCGCCCGTTCGCCGCGGACGACCTGGATGCTCCGGGGCACACGCTCTACGTCAACTTCCTCCCCCACGCGCTGCCGGCCGACGCGGTGGAGAGGCTGATGGCGCTGCGCACGCCGGTGGACGACTTCGCCGTGCACGGCCGGGAGATGTACTGGCTCTGCCGCACGCGGCTGAGCGATTCCACCGTCACCGGCCCGCAGCTGCAGAAGGCGCTGGGCGTGCCGGTGACCAGCCGGAACCTGAACACCGTGCGCAAGCTGGCCGAGAAGTACGCCTAGCGCCCGCCGTCGCGCGATCCGCCGGATTCACCACCTCACCCCGTCCACCGACTGCCCATGATGTCACTGGCCCTCTCCCACGCCGACGCGATCGAGCACCCCGGGCTGGCCCTGTTGTGCGCGGGCGTCGCCGCGGTGCTGGTCGCCGTGTTCGCCCGTGCGTACTCGGCCGCGAACCCGCCCGCTGCGCGCGAGGCCGTCAAGCGCGGCGAGGCGAAACCGGTGTGGACGCGGGGGATGTGGATCAGCATCGTGGGCGCGTTCGCCTTCCTGGCGTTGATCCTGGCCCTCTGAGCGTCGCCGCCCCGGCCCACGCGAGGGTATCCATCGTCAATCTCCGGCGGATACGGGTGATGACGCGCGGCGGGGGGCACTCGAACCGGAGCAGATGATGGCGGGTGCGCTCTACGACACCATCGGCCGGGGCTACGCGCCGCACCGCCGCCCCGACGCGCGTATCGCCGGACGGATCGTGGCGGCGCTGGGCGGCGCGTGCTCGGTCGTCAACGTAGGTGCCGGCACGGGGTCGTACGAGCCGGAGGATCGGCGCGTGGCGGCGGTGGAGCCCTCCGCCGTGATGGTGCGCCAGCGCGCTCCCGGCACCGCCCCCGCCGTCCGCGCCGTCGCCCAGGCGCTCCCGTTTCGGGATGGATCCTTCGATGCCGCGCTCGCCGTCCTCACCCTCCACCACTGGCCGGAGTGGCGGCTCGGGATCGCGGAGATGCGGCGGGTGGCGCGCGGGCGCGTGGTGGTGCTCACGTGGGACCCCGACAGCCCCGGCTTCTGGCTGACGGACGACTACTTCCCCACCGTGGTCCCCACCGACCGCGCGGCGTTTCCGCGCCTGGCCGACCTGGCTCACGCGCTGGGCGGGGCCGAGGTGCAGCCCGTTCCCGTCCCCGCCGACTGCATCGACGGCTTCCTGGGCGCGTACTGGCGCCGCCCCGCCGCGTACCTCGACGCCGGCGTCCGCGGCGCCATCTCGGCGTTCGCGCGCATCCCCGACGCAGCCCCGGCCCTCGCGCGCCTCGCCGCCGACTTGGCCGACGGCACCTGGGAGCGCCGCTGGGGCTCGCATCTACCGACGGACGAGATGGACCTGGGCTACCGGCTGGTCATCTCCGGCCGCGGCTGAACCAGTGTCCGCCAGCGACCACGCGCGCCATCCGCATCCGCCGCATCAGCATCCGACCATCCGACAAGACGAGATACGCGGACGATTTGAGATGATTCGGCGTGCGCTGTGGATCAGTTTTTTTGAAACTGGACACTATCCTTCAAGTGGACTTGGGGATGGAGTGGATGCCGACGATCGCCCCCCATGATCCACGCAGTCGACGATGCCGCCGCCACCGCAGAGCCCGCCGCTCGCGCTGCACCCGATGCGCCGTCGCGCACGCAGGGATCGCCAACTGCGTGGATCAGGGGGATCCGCTCACGTCAAGCGTTCCCCACGAGCAGCCAGCTCCACGTCGTGTGGACGTCAACGACCCTGAAATCCCTAGGCAGCAGCCGGCGTGGACGGCGGTCGACGGCGGCGTACGCGGACGATTGCTCGATCTTACGCGAGAAGGGCGCGCGGACGGCGGTGGTGTCCACTTTCAAAAAAATTGATCCACAGCGCACGCCGATACGCCTGCACCTCGTGGCGGGCGCTGGTGCTGGCGTATGCCGGGTCCGAGCATCCCCCGAGTCCGAGCATCCGGTCGATCCACAATCCGAGCTGCGAACCTGATGATGAGCACCTCTCCCGACGACCAGCCGGGCGTCACCTTCGCCCAGCTTCGTGACTACGCGCTTTCGCTGCCGGGGGTGGAAGAAGGCACGTCGTACGGCACCCCGGCCTTCCGCGTGAAGGGCAAGTTCTTCCTGCGCTTGAAGGAAGACGGCGAGACGCTGGTGCTGAAGACCGACTTCTACGAGCGCGACCACCTGATGGAGAGCGAGCCGGACACCTTCTTCATCACCGACCACTACCGCGCCTATCCGGCGGTGCTGGTGCGCCTGCCCGCCGTCCGCCCGCGGCAGCTCCGGGAGCTGGTGCTGGACTCGTGGCGCCGCCACGCGCCGAAGAAGCTGGCCGAGCAATACGACCGGCAGACCGGCTGACGGCGCACCACCCCGAACTTCCGTCGCCGAATTCACCCGCGATCAAAACCGCGGCCGCCCTGCGTGCGTAGGGACGGCTGCCGGGCAGCCACGCCCGGCACATGGGACCCGGGGCGAAATGACGCTGTTCCTCGTACTCACCGTTGCACTCGCACTCGCAGCCGTCGCGCACCACGGGCTTTCGAGGCTGGCGGCGATGGACGGGTCCGCGCGCTACGCGCTCGCGTCGCCGGGCGAGATCGAGCCGTTCATCCAGAGCTGGGGCGCATGGCTCGACGCGCGCGGCCGTATCGTCCTCCGCCATCCGCACACCGGCGCCGAGGCCGAGTTCCGCAAGGAGCGCTACCGCCGCGGGCCCGACATCCTGCGCTTCCGCTTCCGCAACGCGGACGCCGGCCGGCCGCACTTCGCCCGCGTGCGGAAGGCGTTCGAAACGGCCCACACCCCGTACCACATCGATCTCACCCGCAAGCGGAGGGGGCCGCGGGCACTGACCGTGGGGCTGGAGATCGGCGACGTGTACACCCCCGCGGCGGCGGCGCGGCTGGCCGAGCTGGCCATGGGCGCGCTGGCGCCGGGCCAGCCGTTCGCGGCCGAGGTCTTCTGCGAAGGCCGCCTCCGCCCGAGTGGCGACGCGCCGGCCGTGCGGCTGATCCCGATCACCGAGGCCCGGCGCAGGGGCTACCGCTTCGGGGCTCGCCTGGGGCGGGTGTTCGGCCGGGTGCTCCGCGGCTGACCCGCCGCGGCACCAGGGCGCCCGTCCGGCAGACCCGCGCGTGACCGCCGGACCGCGGTGCTGTAGATTGTGGCCATGCGCAGCAGACCCCACGGAGAGCCCGTTTGACCCAGCCCATCCCAGAACCGCCGGGCGGAGCCGCGCCCGGGCCACGGCGCGCCCCGATCTTCGTGGCGCCCAAGCCCCACGAGGCCGACTACGGCTACGTGCACGGCGGCGCGCACCCGGCCACCCGCGAGCAGCTGGTGGCCCGGCTCCGCGAGGGGCGCCCCACGCCGCTGGTGTGGACCCCCGAGACCGAGGGTATCGTACCGCCGTGGACGGTGCCGTACCTGTTCGAGGCGTACCGCGACCACGGGTTGCGGCACTCGCGCAAGGTGGCGCTCACCTGGCTGGCGATCAGCCTGGCGCTGCTGGGGTGGGCGGCCACCTTCGGGCACTTCGTGTTCGTCAACGGCTTCGTGCTGGTCGGCTTCCTGGCCGCCTCCATCGCGCTGTACTCGGTGCTCGAGTGGGGGCGCTTCCGGCGGCTTTCGCCCGACAAGCTGGCGGTGGAGGTGCGCGAGCGCCGGGCGCGGCTCCCGCCCCGCAGCGGGCCGGCGCGGTGGACGCAGGTGCTGGCCGGTTCCATCGGCCTGGTGGTGCTGGTGCAGTGCGTGTTCGCGGTGGCGCACGGCCACGTGCCCGTGCTGCCGGGCACCACCATGAACCTGGAGAGCATCGACGCCGCGGGCGTGGTGAACGTGGCGATCAGGCAGGGCCGCCAGTACTGGCGGCTGCTGAGCGGCGCCTACCTGCACGACGGGCTGCTGCACTTCGGCTTCAACGTGATGGGGATCCTGGCGCTGGGGCGCTTCCTGGAGGCGTTCGCCCACCGCGCCTACGTGCCGCTGGTGTTCCTGCTCACCGCGCTCGCGGCCAGCACCGCCAGCGTGATGGCGGGGCTGTCGGATGCGTCGGTGGGCGCGTCGGGCGGGGTGCTGGGGCTGTTCGGCTTCCTGGCGGTGATGGCGCGCATCCGGCGCGACATGCTTCCCCCCGGCTTCGGCCGCGCCATCCTGGCCGACATCGCGGTGATCACCGTCATGGGCGTGCTGGGCGCCGGCTACGTGGACAACGCGGCGCACGCCGGCGGCTTCGTGAGCGGCGCGGCGCTGGGGTGGCTGATGATCCCCCGCGGCGGCCGCACCCCCTACTGGGAGCCGTCTCCGGCCATCCGCACGCTGGGCACGGTCGCGCTCGCCATCCTGGTGCTGGGCGCCCTGGCCACCGCGGGGCTGCTGGTCGTCCGGCTCTTCTTCTGAGCCGTCCACCACGCTTCGCGTGGAGCATGGGAGGCGAAAGAACGCCAAGGCACGAGAGGAACCCGCCGTCCAGGCTCGCGCAGTCCGCGAGGCTTCGCAGTCGCCAGGGGGGCTGATTCACCCGCCGGCCCGGGCCGGGCCGGCCGACGTCCGCTTCAGCGCTGGCTGCGCACCGGGTCCGGCGATGGGAAACCGGGCGCTGGCGCCCTCGAATGTTTCCCCATAGTTTGATCCCCGGGGCGCGCCCGGAGCATTCCGGTCCCACCGCGCCCCGCCCGTCGATCGGCCCATCGCCTGTCCGAGATCCCCCCGCCCGAGCTCACCCGTGCGCCATCTTCCCCTGATCGCCGCCCTGCTTGGGCTGGCGGCCGCCGCGCCCGCGGCCCACGCGCAGCGGCTGCGCGTGCACGACACTCCGCCGCGCCCCGCGCTGTGGGCGCAGGCCGACACCAACAGCGCCAACGTGTACTACCTGTGGGGGCTGCAGAACGCCGAGCGCGACCCCGAGCACGCGGCCGCGGCGTTCTACTGGGCCGAGCGGCTCAACCCGGGGTGGGCCGACGCGCTGTACGGGCGCCGCACCGCGCTGCTGATGACCAACCCGCAGCGCCTGGTCGACTACCTGGAAGGGCGCACCTACACGCAGCGCGACGCCGAGATCCTGGCCATGGACTCGCTGGTGCTGCGCGCCACCCAGCGCGCGCCGTTCCTGTACACGGTGCTCGAACGGCCCTTCTGGATGATGTACTTCCGCACCCTCTTCGCCGACGCCATCCGCCGCGAGACCGGCACCTCCAACGGCGCCGACGCCGACTACCTGGTGCGCACCGCGCTGGCCGACAACACCGACCCCAGCCTGCAGGCCTGGCTCGACTACTCGTCGGGCCGCTTCCCCGCCGCGGCCCAGGGCTACGAGCGCGCGCTGCGCCGCTCGCCCCGCTCGTTCGGGCTGCGCGTGCAGATGGGGCACGCACGCTTCATGGCGGGCGACTTCCCCGGGGCGGCGGCCGCGATGGCCGAGGCGATCGGGCAGGGGCGCGAGCGCGACCGGCGCGAGGTGGTGCGCGTGTACGACAGCAAGGCCATCCTCGAGTTCAGCCGCGCCACCGCGCTGGAGCAGGCGGGCGACAGCGTGGCCGCCTCCGAGGCGTACGGCCGCGCGCTGGAGGAAGACCTGTCGTTCTGGCCCGCGCACCGGCGCCTGTCGGAGCGCGCGATGGAGCGCGGCGACACCGCCACCGCCGTGGCCGAGATGGCGCTGGCCGTGGAGCTGGCCCCCGCCGAGGCCGACCTGCGCTACGACCACGCCGTGCTGCTGCTGGAGAGCCACAAGGTGCTCGACGCCGTGGCCGAGCTTTCGAAGGCGATCGAGCTCGACCCGTACTACGCCGCCCCGCACTACGTGCTGGCGGTGCTCAACGACCACGCGCAGGTGACCGTGGACGCCGCCGAGCACTACCGCCACTTCCTGGCGCTGGCCGCCCGCGACGACGAGCGGCGCGAGATGGCGCAGGAGCGCCTGGCCGCGAACACCGCCCCGGCCGTGCCCTGACGCTTCCGTACGCGTCCGAATCTCCACATCCCCCCCATCTGGGCCGCATGAACCCGTTCGCCCGCACCACCCGTCTCGCCGCCGCAGCCGCGGTGCTCGCGCTGGCCGCCGCCCCCGCCGCCCGGGCGCAGCGCCCGCCGGTGCACGAGGTGCCGCCCCGCCCCGCGCTCTTCGCCAGCGCCGACACCAACAGCGCCAACGCCTACTACGTGCACGGCGTGCAGCGCGTGGAGAGCGACCCGCGCGCCGCGGCCGCCGCGTTCTACTGGGCCGAGCGGCTCAACCCCGGCTGGCCCGAGGCGCTGTTCGCCCGCCGCGTGGCGCTGCTCCTGGCCGACCCCATGCGGCTGACCGACTACATGGAGGGACGCAGCTACGAGCTGCACAAGGCCGACGTGCTGGCCATGGACTCGCTGGTGCTGCGCGCCACCCAGCGCGACCCGTTCCTGCACAGCTCGCTGGAGAAGACGCTGTGGATGACCTACTTCCGCACCATCTTCCGCGACGCCGCGCGCAGGGCGGGTGCCGATCCCACCCTGACCGAGACCTGGCTGGCCGACGCCCTCTTCCACGCCGACCCGTCGTTCCGCGCCTGGCTCGACTACGTGTCGGGGCGCTTCGGACCCGCCACCGAGGGGTACCGGCGCGCGCTGGCCACCGGCCGGCAGAGCACCGAGCTGCGCCTGCAGCTGGGCCGCTCGCTGTACCTGGCCGGCGAGTACGCCCCCGCCGCCGCCACGCTGGCCGACGCCATCGCCCGCTACCAGGCCGACGACCGCCGCGACATCGTGCACCTGTACCAGAGCAAGGCGGTGCTCGAGTACAGCCGCGCCGCCGCGCTGGAGCGGATGGGCGACAGCACGGCCGCCAGCCAGGCCTATGCCCGCACGCTGGAGGAAGACCTGTCGTTCTGGGCCGCGCACCGGCGAATGGCCCAGAAGGCCGCCGAGCGCGGCGACGAGGCCACCGCGCTGGCCGAGATGGCGCTGACCGTGGAGCTGGCGCCGGCCGAGCCCGACCTGCGCTACGAGCACGCCGCGCTGCTGATGCTGGCCGGCCAGGTGGACCCGGCCGTGGCCGAGCTGCACAAGGCCATCGAGCTCGACCCGTTCTACGCCACGCCGCACTACCTCCTCGCGCTGCTCAACGACCAGAGCCAGGTGGTGCCGGTGGCCATCGACCACTACCGGCACTTCCTGTCGCTGGCCGCGCGCGACGACGCCCGCCGCGCCAACGCCGAGGCGCGCGTGGCCGCCCTCGAGGCTCCGGCCGCCGCGTCCGCGGCGGCCCCCGCGCCGTGAACCCCCGGCCCCACGCCAACCCAGGCCGCCCCGTGAAGACCCGCACCGCCGCCCTGGCCGCCGCGCTGGCGCTGGCCGCCGCCCCGCTGGCCGCGCAGACCCCCGCCAGCGGGGCGCTGCGCCCGCGCACCACCTACGAAGACCTGCAGATGTTCAGCCAGGTCCTCAACCAGATCCGCGTGAACCACCCCGACAGCGTGGACACGCACGAGCTGTTCATGGCCGCCGTGCAGGGGATGGTGCACGCCGCCGACCCGCACTCCTACGTGATCGAGGCGGCGCGCCTCTCGCCCGAGCGGCAGCGGGCGATGCGCGAGGGGCGGCTCTACCCGGTGCCCATCGCCTTCCGCTACGTGGGCGACCAGGCGGTGGTGGGGAGCGTGAGCCCCGGCTCGCAGGCCGCGAGGCAGGACATCCTCCCCGGCGACGTGCTGGTGGGGGTGGACGGGCAGCCGGTGCTGGCCCGCAGCTCGTTCGAGCTGGAGGCGTGGCTGGCGGGCGAGAAGAACAGCAGCGTGCGGCTGCGCTTCGAGCGCGAGCGGGTGGACGGCACCACCGTGGAGCTCGACCGGCCGGTCAAGCGCGAGCGGGTGGAGGAGGGCACCGCCGTGCCCGCCGCCTTCATGCTCGACGCGCAGACCGGCTACGTGCGGGTGACCACCTTCGCCAACGAGAAGGCGGCCGAAGACCTGCACACCGCCCTGGGGGCGCTGGAGCACAGGGGGATGCAGCGGCTGGTGCTGGACCTGCGCGACAACGGCGGCGGGATGGTGGACGAGGCGGCGCGCGTGGCCAGCGAGTTCCTCCCCAGCGGCGCGCTGATCTACACCTCGTCGGGGCGCAAGCCCGAGGTGGCGCGCACGCAGCGGGTCACGCACTCGTTCCTGAGCCCCGGCGGGCGCGCCTACCCGCTGGTGCTGATGGTGGACGGCGGCACCGCCAGCGCCAGCGAGATCGTGGCCGGCGCGCTGCAGGACCACGACCGCGCCCTGGTCGTGGGCCGCCCCACCTTCGGCAAGAGCCTGCTGATGCAGGGCTTCCCCATGACCGACGGCAGCATCATCGAGCTGGTGATCGGCCACGTGAGCACGCCGTGCGGGCGGGTGATCCAGCGGCAGTACCGCGGGGTGGGCCGCGGCGAGTACTACCGCCTGGCGCACGCCGCCCGCGACACCGCCGGCCGCCCCTCGTGCCGCACCGACCACGGCCGCACCGTCTACGGCGGCGGCGGCATCTACCCCGACGTGGTGTTCGACGCGGGCGACGGGGCGCCGCTCTGGCTGGCGCGGCTGCAGGAGGAAGACGTGGTCACGCGCTGGACCAACGCCTGGGTGGCCGCGCACGCGTCCGCCCTGACCACCGCCGACGCGCTGGCCGCCTCCCCTGCGCTTCCCGGCGACGCGCTGGCCGACTTCCGCGCCTTCGCCGCGCGCCAGGGCCGCCCCGTGCCCGCGGGGGCCGAGGTGGACGCGCGCCTCACCCGCGAGCTCCTTCCCGCGCTGGCGTGGACGAAGTGGGGCGACGAAGGCTACTACCGGATGCTCGCCGTGCTCGACCCGCAGGTGACGCAGGCCGTGGCCGCCTTCCCCACCGCCGCCCGCGTGCTGCAGGGTCAGTAGACGCTGCCGCCGGTCGTCGTCGCGCCCCGCCGGATCCTCTTCCGGCGGGGCGCTTTTCCGTCCCGGTGCGCGAACTCTGCAGCTCTGCAGAACAGCCGGGGAGCGGGGACCGGCCGACGGCTGCCCAGGAACGGGTGGAAAGCCGGACAGTTCTCCGTCCCCCTCCGACGGCCATGCGTGAGCATTGACGCTGCCCGGCCGGCGCGTGTAATAAGACTACGGACCCGATCCTGCCTGCCAGCACCTGAATGGCTCCACCCTTTCGCCCTCTCAGCCGCGCAGAGGCGCACATACAGATGCCCATCCGCATTCGATCCGCGCTCTTCGTGGATTTCGACAACATCTTCATCGGGCTGAAGGCCGACGACCTGCGCGCGGCGGAGGAGTTCGGGCGCGGGGTGAACAAGTGGCTGGAGTGGATCGGCGAGGAGATGGCGCGGCCCAGCGGAACGCAGGTGCGCGACATCCTGGTGCGCCGCTGCTACGGCAACCCCGAGACCTTTTCCGACTATCGCGGCTACTTCACCCGCAACGGCTTTTCGGTGGTCGACTGCCCGCCGCTCACCACCCGGGGAAAGAACAGCGCCGACATCGTGATGGTGATGGACATCCTCGACCTGCTGGCCCACCCCACCCAGTTCGACGAGTTCATCATCATGTCGGCCGATGCCGACTTCACGCCGCTGGTGCTGCGGCTGCGCATGCACGACCGGCGCACCGTGGCCATCGTGGCCGGCAACGCGGCCGCCGCCTACCGCGCCAGCTGCGACCTGGTGGTATCGGACGACGAGTTCGTGACCGAGGCCCTGCGCCTGCCCCAGGCGCCCGCGCCGCGCCCGGCTCCGCGCCCCGGGCCCGCGGCGCCCGCCGTCTCTCCCGCCCTGCTCGACGCCATCGCGCGGCGCGTGTACGAGGCGGCCAGCGCGGGCGGCGCGGTGGAGGGCTCGCGCCTTCCCGAGATCTTCCGCGAGTTCAAGGAGTTCACGGCGCGCGCCGACTGGCTGGGCTTCTTCACCCTGCGCGCGCTCACCGAGAAGCTGGTGTCGCTGCGCCCCGAGCTGCGCCTCACCGAGGGCCAGGTGTGGAGCGTGGTGGTGGACGTGCCCCACCCGGCGCCCGCGGCGGCCGGGCCCGCGCCCGTGGGCAGCGGCAATGGGAACGGAAGCGCCGGCGGCAGCGGCGACCTGGCCGAGCTGCGCGCGGCGATGGTGCAGGCGGTGCGGCAGATGGTGGGCAGGGCCGAGGCGCCGATGGTGTCGGCCACGGTCGCGCAGAAGGTGATCGACGCGGTGGGCCAGGCGGTGCTCGACACGCGGTGGGCCGGCGCCGGCACGTTCCGCAACTTCATCGACGGCGAGGGCGACCTGGGGCTGGAGGTGCTGTGGACGCCGCAGGAAGGCTACATCTACGACCCCGAGCGCCACGCACCTCCGCAGCCGCGGCGCGGCGACTCGCGCCCCGCCAACCTCGAAGGCCTCCCCGAGGAGCTGGCCTCATTCATCCGCCGCATCGCCGACGTTTCCGACACGCCGCGGCTGAGCCCGCACCAGTACGCCGTGCTCTTCGAGGTGATCGCCAAGGAGGTGCAGCGCACGCCCTACGAGCTCACCTACACCTCGCGCGTGGTGCGCGACCAGATGCTGGAGCGCGGCGAGACCGTGAGCCGGCAGGCCACCGCCTTCGTCCTGCGCGGCGTCACCTTCTCGGGCTACCGCTTCCGGCGCACGGGGGTGGAAGAGGCACGCGACCTCGCCCAGGCCTTCCGCGGCAACGTGCTCAACCTGCTGCGCTCGGCCCAGGTGGTGCTCACCGACGGCGAGCTCGCGCTGCTCGACCAGTGGCTGCTGGAGCCCTCCGGCGACGCGGGGTCCGACCGGGAAGAAGCCGCGCCGCTCGCCGTTGCCGTGGACGACGACGCTGCCGGTGCGACTGCGGGAGATCGAAACGTCCCCAAGCCCGATTCGTACGAGCCCGTGTCGTACGAGCCCGATTCGTACCAGTCAGCATCGTACGATCCCGGACCGGACCAGGCCCCGCCCAAAGAGATCGCATCGGCCGAGCCCGCCGGGGATGCCGACGCCAGCTACGAAGATGGCGCATCGCCGCAGCCGGATCCGTCCACCGAATCTTCCGGCATACCTGCCTGGAGCTCGACCACAGGCGGCGGCGAAGACGAGTGGAACCGGCAGGAACCCGCCGGTGACGCGCCGGAACCCGCCACGGAAGCCCCTGCCGGCGCCCCGTCCGAGGACGTCCTCCGCGCCTGGTTCGACTCGTGGGCGAGCGACGCGCAAGCCCCGTCTACCGCGGAGCCCGCGTACGCACACGATCCCGATCCGTCCGCCGCGGACGTGGAGCACCCCGCGTCCGAGGGCGACTGGCAGCCGGATGCCGGGAGTGTCATGGGTGGGGGTGGAGACGAAGATGTGCCCACGAGCGAGGCAGGTTCGACGCACGCCCCGGATCACCGCTGGGGTCCAGGTGCGGATGCGTCCTTCCCGGCCGAACACGATCTCCACGCCCCGCGCGAGCCATCCACGGACGAACCTTTCGGGGGGCGCGCGTACGAAGAGGAGCACCCGGTCGTAGATCCAGGCGTTCCCACTGCCGGTCCCACAGGCATCGGCGGGTCGCACGAGGCCGCGCCGGAGATGCCGGGCGACGGGTGGACGTGGCAACCGCAGCCGCCCGCTGATCCTGCTGATCCTGCTGATCCTGCCGGTCTCGGCGATTCCGCTGCTTCTGCTGATCCCGCTGCGTCTGCCGAGGACGCAATCCAGGTGCACGACGGCGGGATGGCGTCAGCCACCGATGACGCGGCCGGAGAGACGCCGGTGCACACCGAGGAGGGTGCCACCGTGGCGGCCGACGCCGAAGCGCCGGCGGAGCGGGCGCCGGGGTGGGTGCAGTGGCCGCCGTTCGGCCGCACCGAGTAGGTGGGAGCGGGCGGAGATGGGCGAGGCAGGTTAAATTGCGGGCGCCCGGCAGATGGTTCCGCCGGGCGCTCTCGCGTCACGCTCAACACCCGCGTCTGCCGATGCCGCTCGTTCTCGCAGTCCCCTTCGCGTTGGTGCTGCTGATCTACGCGTCCGTGATGGCCGTGAGGCTCGAGGCGCCGGCGCTCCCGGCGCTGGTGGTGATCGGCACCGCGCTGTGGGTGTACTTCGACGCGAAGAAGCTCGGCCTGGCCCGCTACCGCACGGGGCTGCTGAACCCCGAGGTCACCACCATCGGCTGCTTCATGATGTGGATCGTGGCCTTCCCCTGGTACCTGTCCGTGCGCCACAAGATCAAGAACGGCCAGATGCCGCTGCGGAACCCGCCCCGCGAGCCCGACACGCCGGGCGGCGATCCGCCCTGGGTCGGATGACCCGGCGCGGCGTTTCGGCCCCGGCGCCGGGGTGTTGCGCCCGACACACACCGCACGTTATCTGTTTCCGGGCCACGGCGCGTTCGGTGCGCCGCGTTCCGTCTCCGTTCCACGTCACGCGCGTCCCTCTCGCGGAGGTCTTCGCAGTGCGCCGTCCGCCGTCCAGCCGCTCGCTCCACATCTCCCCGCGCGTGAGGCGCCCATGATCGCCCGCTCCGTGGGCTCCAGCGCGCCGCGCAAGGACTCGGTGGCCAAGGTCACGGGCGCCGCCAAGTACGTGGACGACCTGCACTTCCCGGGGATGCTGTACGGGCGCACCATCCGCTCGACGATTCCCCGCGGCGTCATCCGGTCCATCCGCTACTCCTTCGGGCCCGATGACGGGTTCACCGTGGTGGACCACCGCGACGTGCCCGGCGTGAACGCGGTGGCGATGATCATCGACGACCAGCCATTCCTGGCCGAGGGCCGCGTGCGCCACATCGCCGAGCCCATCCTCCTTCTCGCCCACGAAGACCGCGAGGCGCTGCTGGCCGCGCGGGTCGAGATCGAGTACGAGCCCGAGGAGCCCAACTTCGACCCGCTCCACTCGCCCGAGACCTTCAAGCACATCCGCATCGAGAAGGGCGACGTGGAGGCCGCGCTGGCCGGGGCCGACCACGTGATCGAGGGCGAGTACCGCACCGGCGCGCAGGAGCACGTCTACATCGAGCCCAACGGCGTGATCGCCATCCCCGAAGAGGACGGCGGCATCACCCTGCACGGCTCGCTGCAGTGCCCGTACTACGTGCACAAGGCGCTCAAGGTGCTGCTCACGCTCACCGACGAGAAGGTGCGCGTCGTCCAGTCGGAAACCGGCGGCGGGTTCGGCGGCAAGGAGGAGTACCCGTCGCTGATCGCCGGCCACGCGGCGCTGCTGGCGCGCAAGAGCGGCCGCCCGGTGAAGATCGTGTACGACCGCACCGAGGACATGGTGGCCACCACCAAGCGCCATCCGTCCATCGTCAAGCACCGCACGGGGGTGATGAACGACGGGCGGATCGTGGCGATGGACATCGACGTGCTGCTGGATGGCGGCGCCTACTGCACGCTCTCGCCGGTGGTCCTCTCGCGCGGCTGCATCCACGCCGCGGGGCCGTACCGCTGCGACCACGTGCGCATCGACGGCCGCACGGTGATGACCAACGCGCCGCCCAACGGCGCCTTCCGCGGCTTCGGTGCGCCTCAGACGCAGTTCGCCACCGAGGTGCACATGGAGCGCATCGCCGAGGCGCTGGGGATGTGCCCCGTGCGCCTGCGCGAGATCAACGCGATCCGGGCCGGCGACACCACCGCCACCGGCCAGGTGCTGGAGGAAGACTGCTCGGCGCTCGAGACGCTGCGCGAAGCGGTCGAGCGGTCCGGCTTCCACGCCAAGCGCGAGGCGTACGCGGGGACGAACCGCGGCATCGGCCTGTCGCTCTTCTTCCACGGCAGCGGCTTCACCGGCAGCGGCGAGGTGATGCTGAAGAGCCGCGCGGCGCTGGAGACCACCGAGACGGGCGTGCGCATCCTGGTGGCCAGCACCGAGATCGGCCAGGGGACGCGCACCATGCACGCGCAGATCGTGGCCGACGCGCTGGGCGTGCCCTATTCCGACGTGGAGCCCGCGCAGCCCGACACCGCGGTGGTGCCCGACAGCGGCCCGACGGTGGCGTCGCGGACGTGCATGATCGTGGGCGCCATCCTGCAGCGCGCCGCCGCCGAGCTGCGCGAGAAGCTGGGCGACGTGCACCCGGCCGAGCACTTCCGCCGGCACGGGCGCACGATGGTGATCCGCGAGTACGAGAAGCCCGACGACGTGGAGTGGGACGACGCCACCTACCGCGGCCACGCCTACGCCACCTACGGCTGGGGGTGCGACGTGGTGGAGGTGGAGATGGACCCCGACACCTTCGAGGTGCGCGCCACCGACGTCTTCGCCGTGCAGGACGTGGGCTGCGCCATCAACCCCATGCTGGTGGTCAACCAGATCGAGGGCGGCACCGCGCAGGGGATCGGCTGGGCGCTCAACGAGCGCGTGGTGACCCGCGACGGCGCCATGCTGAACGCCACGCTCACCAACTATACGATCCCCACCACCCTCGACACGCCGCGCATGGCGGTGACGGTGATGGAAAGCCCGTCGAAGCACGGGCCGTTCGGCGCCAAGGGCGTGGGCGAGATGCCGATGGACGGCCCCGCCAGCGCCGCCGTCAACGCCATCCGCCACCTGGGCTGGGACGTCCGCGAGATCCCCGCCCTCCCCGAGTTGATGCTGGGCGTGCCGCGGATCGAGCAGGCCGAGCTCGTGACCGGCGGCTGAAGCCGCAGCAACAACGACGAGAAGCCTCGCAAACTGCGCGAGGCTCCACAATCCTTTGTCTGGTGCATCACCCTGAACGCTCACGTGTTTCCGTCGAATTCCATGCCTCACCCGAAGTCATGTCATCCTGAGGGAGCCGCCGCACCGAGTCCGCGTTCGCGCCACGGCCTGGCGGCGACCGAAGGATCTATAGCCGGCGGGCCACGACGCTCGCCGGGCGCACCGGCACCCGGACGCATCTTCGCGAGCGTGACCGGCGGCATGGTCGGCTCGGGTAACGCGCCCGTCCACGTCGGAGGATGCGCCTGATGCGCTTCACGCTGAACGGCGCGCCCGCCGAAGTGGACGCGCACCCGATGGCGCGGCTGCTGGACGTGCTGCGCGAGCAGTGCGGCCTCACCGGCACCAAGGAGGGCTGCGGCGAGGGCGAGTGCGGCGCCTGCACCGTGCTGGTGGCCGGCGAGGCGGTGTGCTCGTGCCTGGTTCCCTTCGCGCAGGTGGCGGATACGGAGGTGGTCACCATCGAGGGGCTGGGCGGCGAGCACCCGCTGCAGCGCGCGTTCGCCGCGCTGGGCGGCGCGCAGTGCGGCATCTGCACGCCGGGGATGATCATGACCGCGATGACGCTGGGCCCCGAGCCCAGCATCGACGAGGTGCGGACGAAGCTGGCCGGCAACCTCTGCCGCTGCACCGGCTACGAGGCCATCTACCGCGCCGTGCTCGACGCCACCCGCGCGGAGGCCGCCGCATGAGGACCGCCGTCTCCACGCTCGACCTGCGCAAGCCGGCTTCGGTCGACGAGGCGCTGGCCATGCTGCGCGACGACGGCCCGCTGGTGCCGATGGCGGGCTGCACCGACGTGTACGTGTCGCTCAACTTCGGCACGCTCACCGCGGCGCGATTCCTGGACATCTGGGGGTTGGGCGAGCTGCGCGGCATCGAGGAGATGGACGGCGGGCTGCGCATCGGCGCGCTCACCACGCACGCCGAGCTGTGGCGGTCGCCGCTGGTGCTCGACCGCCTGCCGATCCTCGCCGCAGCCTGCCGCGAGGTGGGCGGCATCCAGATCCAGAACCGCGGCACGCTGGCCGGCAACGTGGCCAACGGCTCCCCCGCCGGCGACACCCTTCCCGTGCTCGCCGTGGCCGACGCCGTGGTCGTCCTGCGCAGTGCCGACGGGGAGCGGCGGGTGCCGTTCAACGGCTTCTACACGGGCTACCGGGCGACGGTGATGCGGGCGGACGAGCTGATCGTGGCGATCGAGATCCCGCCCGTGCCCGGCGCGCAGTGGTTCCGCAAGGTGGGTACGCGCGCCGCGCAGGCCATCAGCAAGGTGGTGATGGCCGCCGTCCGCGCCGACCAGCCGCGGGTCGCGCTGGGCAGCGTGGCCGCCACCGTCGTCCGCCTCCCCCGCACCGAGGCCGCGCTCGCGGGCGGCGCCGGCATCGAAGAAGCCCAGCGCGTGCTGATGGAAGAGGTCACCCCCATCGACGACATCCGCTCTACCGCCGACTACCGCCGCCGCGTCTGCGCCAACCTCCTGGCGCGGTGGTGGAATTCGCCCGCGGCGGCGAGCTGACTCCACAAGCTCCGTCTCCCCATGCGTTTCCGCGCGGTCGCGCTGCTGATGGTTCTGCTCGTTCTCGGGGTCGCCCGCGGCGCCGCCCAGTCGCCGTGGGACGAGTACGAGCGGCATACGCTGCGCGAGATCGTCCACGCGCAGGAGGCCGCCATGCCGCCGGGGAGCAACATCTCGCTGCTCGGCGAGCCCGTCGCATCGCGCGTGACGGCTACGTACACGGGGATGCTGCGTCCGCTGGCGGGCGAGCACCGCGACCTGCTGGAGCAGTGGGTCCGCGCCTTCGACAAGGCCCCGGCGCTGCTGGAGCTGTTCGCCACCGAGATGCTGGTGCGCGAAGGCACCACCGAGTACTGGCTGCCGGTGCAGACCACCCTCGTCCCCAGCCTGCGTCAGGAGCTGAAGCCCGGCGACACGGTGGAGCTGCTGGCTTCCTGCGTCGGCGGCGATCTTCACGACGGCGCGTGGGACTGGGTGCTGATCGTGGACGAGTTCGCCGCGCGGTAATCGCACTCAGCCCCGCTTTCGGCCTGATCGACGTCGGTCGCGACACAGGACGACGAGACGTCAGAATCCCGCCCCGTCCTGCGTTCCTGCCATTCCTCCTCGCCATCTGCGTCACCCCCACCGGCGAGCACTCCCAACAGCTCCATACCGAGGACGCCCTCATGTCCACCATCACCGTTCCCCGTCCGCAGTCCGAACGCAGCGCCCTGTCGCGCGTGGTGCTCGCCGGCGCCGTGATGGCGGTGCTCGACATCTTCTACGCGTGGGCGAACTGGGTGGTGGCGCAGCACGTGATCACCACCCAGCAGCTCTTTCAGTCGATCTCGGCCGGGCTGGTGGGAAGGGACGCCGCGCACGCGGGCGGGATGCCGACGGCGCTGCTGGGCGCCTTCCTCCACGTGGTAATCGCGTTCCTGTGGACGGTCGGCTTCTACCTGGCCGTGCGCACCTCGGCCACGCTGCGGCGGTGGATGGGAACGACGCGCGGAGCGATTCTGGTAGGGCTGGCGTTCGGCGCGGTGGTGTACCTGGGGATGAACTATGGGGTGATCCCCCTCAGCGCCGCGCCCCGGCCGATGCCCAAGCTGACCACGCAGTACTTCATCAACCTCGTGCAGCACATGGTGATGGTGGGCCTCCCCGTGGCCCTCATCATCCGCGACGGCGAGCCGCGCTGAGCCATCGCCGTGGTCGAAGACGCGAACGGCAGCAGGGGGGATCACCCCCGGCTGCCGTTCGCCGCATCCGACCGTTGCGCCTCCGCGCCGATCTGCCGAATCTTGATCCTCCGCGCGTCCTCCGCATCATCGGCCCGGCTTCCGAGCCTCCATCCGCCAAAGACTCCCGCATGAAGATCGACTGCCCCTCGTGCCGCGTTCCCGTGGCCGCCGGCGACGTCAACCTCGCCACCGGTTTCGCGAAGTGCCGCACCTGCAACAGCGTCTTCCGCTTCGAAGCTCCCCGGGCGCGGCCGCTGGCGGGGAAGCCGCAGAACCTGGTGATGCAGCAGGCCAACGGCGAGATGGTGGTGCAATTCCGCTGGTTCTCGTGGAAATACCTGTTCCTGGCGTTCTTCTGCGTGATGTGGTTCGGCTTCCTGGCGTTCTGGTACCTGCTGGCGCTCAACGTGGGGAGCCGGATGATGCTGCTGCTTCCGCTGCTGCACGTGGCCGTGGGGCTGTTCCTGGCCTACTCCACGGTGGCGGGGTTCATCAACACCACCACGCTGCGAATCGCCGGTGGCCGCCTGAGCGTGCGGCACCAGCCGCTCCCCTGGCCCGGCGCGGTGAACCTGTCCACGGCTGACGTGCAGCAGCTCTACTGCGAAGAAAAGATCGTGCAGATCAAGGGCGGCACCCGGCGCGTCTACAGCCTGTCGGCCCTGCTGCGCGACGGAAAGCGGAAGAAGGTCGTGCGCGACGTCGATTCGCCCGACCTGCCGATCTTCCTGGAACAGCACGCGGAAGCGTGGATGAAGATCGCCGACGCGCCGGTGGCCGGGGAGCTGGCGCGGTAGAGGCTGCGGGGAGTTGGGAGGCGCGCCCGTCAGGAGAGTTGGACACCAGAGACGATCCGCCGGACAACGCCTTCCCGGCCGACGGCTCGGCGCGCCCGATGTGCGGCTGCGTAGCGGGCGCCGGGACGGGATCCCGGCGCCCGCGCTTCGTCACGGGGTGCAGCCGGGGCCCAGGCAGGTGTAGTCGAGACACGTGATCTGTCGCGGGCCGCAGGTGTACTTGCTGGCCTCGTGCGCTTCCACGGTGCCCGGCTCCAGCTCCGCGGCGGCGATCTCGAACGTGCTCACCTCGAGGGCGCCCACGTCCAGCGCGATCTTCTTCATCGGACCGGTTCCTTTCCCCTGATCGGCATGTCGCGCGCGCACCGTGCGGATGGATCACAACGCGCGCATTCGCTGCCTTCGATGACTCCAAACACTCTGCGCACGGGCGTCCCGCGAAGCAGCAGATTTTGCGCCAGTACGGTGCCGAGCCTGCCGATCGAGGACGAAACCGATCGCCCACGCACGGGCGATCCGCGCCGGGTCGGCCGGGATCGACCTCCCGCCGCCGCCCTACACCTGCGCCGCGATCTCGCGCTTGATCTCCTCGATCCGCGCCTCGTCGCGCTTGTAGAACGTCCACTGCTTGATCCGCTTCGGCCGCACCAGGCCGGCGGCGGTCAGCACGCGCATGTGCTCGCTGAGGGTGGGCTGGCTCACGCCCAGCTTCTCGGCGATCCACACCGCGCACACGCCGTCGTCCACCAGGTCGCCATCCACCTGCGGGGGGAAGTTGGCCACCGGGTCCTTCAGCCACTCCAGGATCTGCAGGCGCCGCTCGTTGGCCAGCGCCCGCATCGCACTCACGATAGACATATTGCCAATTAGCTAATTAGCGTTTACTCTTCCGCAAAGATGGCGCGGCGTCGGCCCCGTGACAAGGGAGCCGCCGGCCGCCGGACTCCTCCAACCGGGTGGTGGACGATGCAGCTGGGGCTGGAGAACAGGGTTGCGCTGGTGACCGGCGCCTCGAGCGGGCTGGGGCTTGCGATCGCGCGGGAGCTGGCGGCCGAGGGCGCGCGCGTGGCGATGGTCGCCCGCCGCGAAGACCTCCTCCGCCGCGAGGCGGATGCAATCGCGGCCGAGACCGGCCGCGCGCCGCACGTGATCGTGGGCGACGTGACCGAGCCCGGCGCGGCCGAGCGCTTCGTGGCCGAGGCCGAGGCGGCGTTCGGGCAGGTGGACATCCTGGTGGCCAACGCCGGCGGGCCGCCCTCCACCACGTTCGATACCACCAGCGAGGAGCAGTACCGCGCGGTGCTGGAGATGAACCTGCTGGCCAGCATCCGCCTGGCGCACGCGGCGGTGCCGGCGATGCGGGCGCGCCGCTGGGGGCGGGTGATCTTCCTCACCTCCATGAGCGCCAAGCAGCCGATCGCGGGATTGATCCTGTCCAACACGGCGCGCGCGGGGATGCTGGGCTTCGCCAAGACGCTGGCCAACGAGGCGGCGCCCGACAACGTGCTGGTGAACACCGTCCTTCCCGGCCACTTCGACACCGCCCGCGCCGCCGAGCTGGCCGGGATGCGCGCCGCCCGAGAGGGCCGCCCCGTGGAAGAGATGCTGGAGAAGCGCAACGCCGGCATCCCCTTGGGCCGCAGCGGCGACCCGCGCGAGATGGCCGCCGTGGTCGCCTTCCTCGCCTCCGAGCGCGCCAGCTTCGTCACCGGCACCGCCATCCAGGTTGACGGAGGCCAGGTGCAGGGTCTGTTCTAGGATCGAAGCGGGGGGGAACGATGGGTGCGAGCTGTCGCATCCTGCCGTCGATGTCCGCGAAGGCGGACTGCGTGCCGTTGTAGCCGCGAGTTCACTCGCATCTTGGGGTTTCGCGTGATCACATCGGCGATCCCGCCACGTCGGACCGGGACCCGCATCGGATCCGCGCCGCACGAACCACCACCGGAGGACGACATGCCCAGAGACGCGATCACCAGCGACAAGCTTCCGCCGTCGGGCGGGCCGTTCTCGCCCGCCGTGCGCGGCGGCGACCTGCTGTACCTGAGTGGTTCGGTGGGGACCGACCCTGCCACCGGCAAGCTGGTGAACGGCGGCGTGGCCGAGCAGACCCACCAGGCGATCCACAACCTTGCCGCCGTGCTCGAGGCCGCCGGGCGCACGCTGGACGACGTGGTGCGCGTGGGCGTGTACCTCACCGACATGGGCAGCTTCGCGGCGATGAACGAGGTGTACGCGCGCCATTTCTCGCAGCCCTACCCCGCGCGCACCACCATCGGCGTGGCGGCGCTGCCGATGGGCGCCGCGGTGGAGATCGACCTGGTCGCGCGCTGAAGCCGGCCGCCCGCATCCACCCAATCCGACCCGACGGAGCGTGATGTCGTCCTACCGTTTCATCATCGCCGACGTGTTCACCGAGCAGGCGTTCGGCGGCAACCAGCTGGCCGTGCTCCCCGATGCCCGCGGCCTCTCCACCGAGGCGATGCAGACGCTGGCGCGCGAGTTCAACTTCTCCGAGAGCACCTTCGTCCTGCCGGCGAGCGATCCCGCGCACGCCTTCCGCGTCCGCATCTTCACGCCGGGCTACGAGATGCCGTTCGCCGGGCACCCCACCGTGGGCACCGCCGCGGTGCTGGCCCGCGAGGGGCTGATCCCGCGCAGCGGCCGGGTGGTGTTCGAGGAGAAGGTCGGCCCCGTGACGGTGGACGTGGACGTGAGCGACACGCGGGCCTTTGCGCGGCTCAACCTCGACGCGCAGGTGCAGATCGCGGCCGAGCGCCCCACGACCGCCGTTGCCGCCGCCGTCCTCTCCCTCCTGGCCGATGGGGTGCGCGAGGCCTGGTTCGCCAGCGTGGGCGTGCCGTTCGCGTTCATCCACCTGGCCAGCCGCGAGGTGGTGGACGCGGCGGTGCTCGATCAGGCGGCGTGGAAGGCGCACTTCGAACGCTCCGCCGGCCCCAGCCTCTTCTTCTTCGCGGGGGATCTGACCGACGGCGGGCAGCTGTACGCCCGCATGTTCGCACCCGACATGGGGATCGTGGAAGACCCGGCCACCGGCGCGGCGTGCGCCACCCTGGCCGGCAGCCTGGCCGAGCGGCTGGCCGAGCGCGACGGCACCTTCAGCTGGCAGGTGGACCAGGGCGTGAAGATGGGCCGCCCCAGCCGCATCGAGGCCTCGGCCGCCAAGCGCGACGGCCGCACCGTGCGCGTGATGGCCGGCGGCGCCGCCGTCATCGTCGCCGAGGGCACCATCACCGTCCCCGGCGGCCTCTGAACGTGTGCAGAGGGGCGATCGACAGCGCGCGCGACCAAAGAATCGATACCTCGCGTCGGCAACACGGTCGTCCCGCGCGCGTGGATCTCCACCGCGCCACGTGGGTATCGAGTGACGCGGCTTTCCCGGAAAGTGGCCCGCTGGGGTGTGGATAACCTCCGCTGGTGCAAGCACTTGACGGAAACGGACGACGTCGGTATACTTGATTCAGCTGTTACGGGCCGCCTGCGATGAACTGCTGGCGGACGTGCGGAGCCGGAAGGCTCCGGTGTCCACGCCCGATGTTCAACCCGAACGAAGGAGGTGATCCCTTGTCCAATACGACGACTGCTCGCAACCTGGCACGGGCAAGCGATCGCCGCATCGGCTGAGCCGAAGCACGAGGCGAACCTCTCCGCGCACAGGGCGGGGTGCCACAGCGGCATCGCGTCAGGGAGCGGCAGAACAAAGGGCACCACCGGTCGATGACTGGTGGTGCCCTTTTTCATTCTCCTGTTCGAGCCAGCCGGCGCGGCGCTATCATCAGCGCGGACAGCGGTCATCCGCCGAATTTGCGAGTAACCTCGCGGCTACGACGGCACGCAGTCCGCCTTCGCGGACTTCATCGGCCCGAAACGTCACCGTGGACTTCGATCCCTCGCCCTATTCGGCGCTCACGCCGTTCTTTTGCGCCGCCGTCGCGTGCTCGGCAGTGGGGGCGATCGTGGCGACGGCGCGCGGGTGGCGGGGCGGCGTGTACGTGCTCAAGCCGCTCACCACGCTGCTGATCCTTGCGCTGGCGTGGCATCTTCCCGCAAACCTGAGGCTGTACGGGCCGCTGGTGATGGCTGGGCTGGCGTTCTCGCTGGCCGGCGACGTGTTCCTGATGCTCCCGCGCGACCGCTTCGTGGCGGGGCTGGTCTCCTTCCTCGTGGCGCACCTGCTGTACGTAAGCGCATTCATGGATGGCGCCGTTCGCGCACACGCCTACGTAACGCCGGGATTTCGCTTCACCGGGTGGCTTCTGCTTCCTTTCATCGTCTACGCCGCCGTGCTGCTGCGCACCCTGCTGCCGCACGTGCCGCGCGCGCTGAAGGTGCCGGTGATCGTCTACGCCGCCGCGCTGCTGGCGATGGCGTGGCAGGGTGCCGAGCGGGCCTTCGCCGGGGCGCCGGGCGGAGTGCTGGTGCTAGCGGGCGGCGTGCTGTTCGTCGCGAGCGATTCCATGCTCGCGCTCGACCGCTTCCGCCGCCCCTTCCCCGCCGCGCAGCCGCTGGTGCTGGGCAGCTACTTCCTTGCCCAGACCCTGATCGCCCTCTCCGTCCGCTGACTTCACCCACATCGGGAGACGACGGAGGGCGCCGTGGATCGATCGTCCACAGCGCCCTCTTACCATCGCCGGTTCAGTTCTCCTCCCCGCGGAAAGGGGTTCAGGCCGGCGCATGCGCTGACGCCGGTCGTCCCCGCCGCTTCCGGCTTCCCCACCCTACCGCAGCAACATCCCCCGCGTTGCCTCCAGGCTCCCGTCGATCCCCGCGGCGGGCCGCAGACCCAGCAGGTGGGCGATGAAGGGGTAGACGTTCACGTTCTCCACCGGCCCCAGCGTGGCCCCGGGCCGCACGCCGGCACCGGCGGCGATGAAGATCCCCTGCATGTCGGGGATGGTGTTGTCGAAGCCGTGGTTGCCGCGCGCCGGACGGAAGCCGGCGGGGCGGGCGCCGCGGCTGCGCTCGACGGTGAACGGCGGGTCCATCAGCACGAACACGTCGCCGGCGCGGGGGTTGCCGGCCAGGTGGTAGCGCGCGGGGATCTCGGCGTTGCGCCACACGTGCGCGTGCGGCATCCGCTGCAGCGACGTCCACGCGCGCTCCGTCTTCGCGCGGTCGCCGCCGAAGAAGAGCTGCGCGTAGGTGGCCGCGGTCACCACCGCCGTGGTGTCGCCGAGCGAGGCGTAGTCGTCCAGGAACGCGGCGCTGTCGGTGGCGGTCAGGCCGTGGTCCGACACCACGATCAGCGTGACGCTGTCGGCGATCGGCAGTTGGGAGATGCGCTCGCGCAGCCGGCCCAGCATGCGGTCCACGACGGTCGCGGCGGCGCGGGTCTCCAGCGCCTCGGGGCCGTTGCGGTGCGCGGCGTCGTCCACGTCGCTGAAGTAGCCCAGCACCAGGTGCGGGCGCTGCGCCGGGGGCAGCGCCAGCCACGCCACCATGCTGTCCACGCGCGCCACGTCCTCCACCGATCCGTCGTACGGCTTCCAGTAGCTGGGCCGCACGCCGCCCACCGCCGCGTCGGACACGGGCCAGAAGAAGGTGGCCGCCTTCACCCCCTGCCGCTCGGCCGTCACCCAGATCGGCTCGCCGCCGTACCAGCTCGCGTCGCCCGTGGCGGCGGAGCTCGCGGTCTGGTAGCGCCGGCTGCGCGCCGGGTCCCACATCTCGTTGCCCACCAGCCCGTGGTGGCCGGCATACATGCCGGTGACGATGGCGTAGTGGTTGGGAAAGGTCTTGCTGGGGAAGGTGGGCACCAGCGCCTGCGCGCGCGCGCCCTCGGCCTGCATCCGCCGCAGCGTGGGGAGCGGCCACAGGTCCGGATAGTCGTGCCGGAAGCCGTCGAACGAGACCATCACCACGTAGGGCCGGCCCGCCTGCCCGTCGCGCGGAGCCGCGGCGGGCGGGGCGCCGCCGGCGGGGGCCGCGGTGCCGCACGCCGCGAAGATCCATGCGCAGGCGGCCAGCGTCGCGACGCGGCGGAGCAGCCGAACGGGTGCGCGAGTGCGTGAGCGCGCGCGTGCGTTCGAGACGCCGGTCTCGGCGGAAGATGTGGGGATCATCAGCGGTGTGTCAGCGGGGATTGGGTCGATGGACGGCTCGAATCCTCGCGCGGTGGCCGATCTCCGGCAAGTGCGGGGGAGACGGGATCGAGCGGATCCCCCCGGCCGTCCGCTCCGTCCGCACGACGATGCGACTGAAGTCGCGGCTACAAGGGCACACAGTCAGCCTGCGCGGACTTCAACCGTGGAACGTCCCAGGGCGTGTCCGGCCGGTGGGATCGCGGAAGCGGTCGGTTGACGAGGAAACGCCTGCGCCTTGCAATCACCCGCGGCGCGCGGCAGTTTCGCGGGGCGCATCCGGTCCGCGCAGCAGCCGCCGCCTTCCACCGGCACTCGATTGAGCGACACGCCCACCGAGCTCGTCTTCCGCTCCGCGCACGTGGTGACGCCCGAAGGGATCACCGACGCCGCGGTGTGGGTGAAGGACGGCACCATCGCCGCCGTGCGGCCGTTCGGCGACGTGCCCGCGGGCGTGGCCGTGGTGGAGTGCGGCGACGAGTACCTGCTCCCCGGCCTGGTGGACACGCACGTGCACGTGAACGACCCCGGCCGGGCCGACTGGGAGGGGTGGGAGACCGCCAGCCAGGCCGCGGCCGCCGGCGGCGTGACCACGCTGGTGGACATGCCGCTCAACAGCATCCCCGCCGTCACCGAAGAGGCGGCGCTGTGGGCCAAGGCCAAGGCCGCGGCGGGGCGAACGTACGTGGACGCCGGCTTCTGGGGCGGGGTGGTGCCGGGGAACACAGGCGAGCTGCGGCCGCTGTGGGCGGCGGGGGTGCTGGGCTTCAAGTGCTTCCTTTCCCCCAGCGGCGTGGACGAGTTCACCCACGTGGCCGAGGCCGACCTGCGCGCCGCCATGCCCATCCTGCGCGAGCTGGGCGCGCCGCTGCTGGTGCACGCCGAGTCGCCCCGCGTGCTGGAGGCCGCGGCCGCCGCCGCGCTGCCGGGCGCCGACCCGCGCGCCTACGCCACGTACCTCGCCTCGCGCCCGCCCGAAGCGGAGATCGAGGCGGTGGAGATGCTGGTGCGGCTGGTGCGCGAGTTCGGCACGCACGTGCACGTGGTCCACGTCTCCGCCGCCGAGGCGCTGCAGCCGATCCACGCCGCGCGCGAGGAGCTGCTCCCGGTCACGTCGGAGACCTGTCCGCACTACCTCCACTTCGCCGCCGAGGACGTGCCCGACGGCGCCACGGAGATGAAGTGCGCGCCCCCCATCCGCGGAGCCGGGAACCGCGAAGACCTGTGGACGGCGCTGGGCGCGGGTTGGATCGACCTGGTCGCCACCGACCACTCGCCCTGCCCGCCCGAGATGAAGCTGCGCGACGAGGGCGACTTCGTGCGCGCGTGGGGCGGCGTCGCGTCGGTGCAGCTGGGGTTCGGCGCCGTCTGGCGCGATGCGCGCGAGCGTGGCTACACTCCCGGCCACATGGCGCAGTGGATGGCGTCGGCGCCCGCGCGGCTGGCGGGGCTGGAGCGCCGCAAGGGCGCCATCGCCCCCGGCCGCGACGCCGACCTGGTGGTGCTCGACCCCGACGCCGAGTACCTGGTGGAGCCCGGCCGCCTCTTCCACCGCCACAAGCTGTCGCCCTACGTGGGCTCGATGCTCCCCGGCGTGGTGGAGCAGACGTGGCTGCGCGGCGTGAAGATCTACGAGCGCGGCGAGATCGTGGGACCGCCGCGCGGCCACGTTCTGCTGCGCACGGCGCTGTAGACGGCGGTTCGACGGGCTGACGGGGCTCGACGGGGGATCGAGCGGCCGCGGCGGGCCCTCACCCCGCGCCTGAGAGCTCGCCCTCTCCCGAAATCGGGAGAGGGTGATCTCGCCACCTGCGCGGTTCTGTGGACTCGACGCGGCGTATCTTGCCGGCGGAACCGCATGGATGGCGACTCGCAGTCCGCGAAGGCGGACTTCCCGCAGCTCCAGCCGCCGGTTTCAACCGGCGGTCATGGTCGTCGGGACAGTTTTTCGCCCCCGCGGACCCGTACGTGCACACGGGGGTCGCATCACCCCTGCCCCACCCGTAGAGGACGTGGATGATGGACGGCGTGCGGAACCTGGACCAAGAGTTCGACGGTATCACCGAGCAGTGGTCGCCGCGGGTGATCGCGGCGGCCAACGGGCAGTACGTGAAGCTGGCGAAGGTGCAGGGCGAGTTCGTGTGGCACGCCCATGCCGATGAAGACGAGGTGTTCATCGTCTTCCGCGGCCGCCTGGTCCTGCGCTTCCGCGACCGCCCCGACGTGACGCTGGGGCCGGGCGACGTGTACGTGGTGCCCAAAGGCGTCGAGCACTGCCCCGTCGCCCAGGAAGAGTGCTGGCTGATGCTGCTGGAGCCGGCCGAGACGAAGCACACGGGTGACGTGGAAACGCCATTCACCCGCTCGATCGAAGAGCAGCTGAGCCACGCCGCCCCGCACGCCGCCCCACACGCCGCCACCGCCCGGCGCGGCGGCACGGGCGGGGTCTTCGGCTCGGGCAACTGACCGGTGCGCGACGATTGCCCATCTCTCCAACCGTTTCGTAGATGACCGACTTTACCGATCTGGTGGACCTGGCGTCCGAGCGGCTGGGCGGCGCCGTGATCGCGGCCAACGACGAGTTCTTCGCCCCAAAGGAGGCGATGCTCAAGGCCACCGAGCCCGAGTGGCGCGAAGACGCGTACACCGAGCGCGGCAAGTGGATGGACGGCTGGGAAACCCGCCGCCGCCGCGAGCCCGGGCACGACTGGGCCGTGGTGCGCCTGGGCGTGCCGGGGATCATCCACGGCCTGGTGGTGGACACGCGCTGGTTTCGCGGCAACTATCCCGAGCAGTGCTCGGTGGAGGCGTGCGAGGTGCGCGGCAACCCCACGCCCGAGGAGCTGGACGCCGCCGATTGGACCGAGATCCTGCCGCGCTCGCGGCTGCACGGCAACGCGCCCAACCGCTTCCACGTGGACACGGGCGGGCGCTGGACGCACCTGCGGCTGCACATCTACCCCGACGGGGGCGTGGCGCGGCTGCGCGTGCACGGCGAGGCGCACCCCGACTTCTCGTCGTTCGTGCTGGACCGCGGCGGCGAGATCGACCTGGCGGCCATGGAGAACGGCGGCTGGGTGATGGTGTGCAGCGACATGTTCTTCGGCCACCGGCAGAACCTGATCCTCCCCGGCCGCTCGCTGTTCATGGGCGACGGGTGGGAAACGCAGCGCCGCCGCGGCCCCGGCCACGACTGGAGCATCGTGCGGCTGGCCGCGCCCGGCGTGATCCACCGCGTGGAGGTCGACACCGACCACTACAAGGGCAACGCCCCCGACCGCTGCACCCTGGAAGGGATCCACGCCCCCGGCGCCACCGCCGACGAGCTCGTCGCGTCGGCCGCGTGGCAGCCGCTGGTGGGCGAAACGAAGCTGCAGCCCCACACCCGCTTCCGCTGGGAGGACGAGGTCGCCGACGTGGGCGTGGTCACCCACGTGCGGCTGGGCATCTACCCCGACGGCGGCATCGCGCGGATGCGCCTCTTCGGCACCCTTGCGAACACGGAGCGATGAGCGAGCTCGAACGGCTGAACGACCTGACCGACGAGGAGGCCGAAGCCGAGCTCCTCACCTGCTGCGGCTCGCCGATCTGGGCGCGGCAGATGGCGCAGCTGCGCCCGTTCCTCAGCGAGCACGAGATGCTGGAGGCCGCCGACCGGGTGTGGTGGGGGCTCAACCCCGAAGACTGGCTCGAGGCCTTCCGCGCCCACCCCCGCATCGGCGAGCGCGAGGCACAGACGGAGCAGGGCGAGCGCGCCGCCGCCTGGAGCGAGCAGGAGCAGGCCGGCGCCACCGCCGCGGGCGCGAACACCGCCGCCGCCCTTGCCGATGGCAACCGCGCCTACGAGCAGCGCTTCGGCCACATCTACATCGTGCGCGCGGCGGGGAGAACCGCCGAGGAGATGCTGGAAAACCAGCGCGAGCGCCTGGGGCACGACGCCGAGACCGAGCTGCGCATCGCCGCCGGCGAGCAGGCCAAGATCACCCGGCTGCGGCTGGAGAAGCTGCTGGGGTAGGGAGCGGCGGTTCGCAGCCGCGGCATCGGATCGGGGGACCGGCCTTCGATGCCGCCGCGGCGGCCCCTCACCCCGCGCCTGAGAGCGCTCGCCCTCTCCCGACTGCGGGAGAGGGTGATCTCGCCGCCTGCACGGTCCTGCTCATTCGACGAGTACTCAGCGCCGGTTGGAGGCCGCGGTGGATCGTGCGCCGTTGAAGTCCGCGCAGGCGGACTGTGTGCCGTGGTAGCCGCGACTTCAGTCGCTTCGTGCAATCGCGGAATCGCGCCATGTCATCGCGCCGTGCTATCGCCGCCGCCATACAATCGCGCGCCGTGCCATCGCGCATCGTGCAATCTCGCAACCCCGCGTGGCGCAATCGTGCGATCACGCAACTTCGCATCGTAACGCTTCGGGCTGATCGATCGGCCCCGGCAGCGTTCAGCCCGACCATCCACGCACACCCATCCACCCGAGAACCATGAGCGCCATCACCACGCACGTGCTAGACACCGCGCGCGGCCTGCCGGCGATGGGGATCGCCGTGCTGCTGGAGCGCGCCGACGCCGCCGCGCAGATGCAGACCGTGGCCCGCGGCATCACCGACACCGACGGCCGGGTGCGCGGGCTGCTTCCCGAGGGCCAGGCGCTGGAGCCCGGCACCTACCGCCTCAGCTTCGACACCGGCGCCTACTTCACCGCCACGGCGGTCGAGGGCTTCTACCCCGAGGTGTCGGTGGTCTTCACCGCGCGCGAGGGCGAGACGCACTACCACGTGCCGTTGCTGCTCAGCCCGTACGGATACTCCACCTACCGCGGGAGCTGAGCCGATGCCCGCGAAGCTGGCCGCCAACAGCTACGGCAAGTCGCGCGTGCGCCTGTTCCGCGTCACGCGCGAGGGTCCGCGCCACAACGTGGCCGACCTGACGGTGGACGTGGCGCTGGAGGGCGCCTACCACGCCGTGCACCTGGAGGGCGACAACGCCGCCGTGCTCCCCACCGACACCATGCGCAACACCGTCTACGCGCTGGCCAAGGAACACCCGGTGAGCCCGCCCGAGGCGTTCGGGCGCACCCTGGTGCGGCACTTCCTGGCCGCCACCGAGCACGCCGACCGCGCCCGCGTACGCATCGCCGCGCATGGCTGGAACCGCATCGGCGTGGGCGGCGAGCCGCACGAGCACAGCTTCGTGCGCGGCTCGGGCGAGCGGCGCATGGCCTACGTGTCGGCCACGCGCGGCGGCGAGCGCCACGAGGCGGGGATCGAGGAGCTGGAGGTGCTAAAGACCACCCGCTCGGCGTTCCACGGCTACATCAAGGACCGCTTCACCACCCTCCCGGAGACCAGGGACCGCATCTTCGCCACCGTGGTCTCGGCGCGGTGGACGTACGACGGCGAGCCGGCCGACTTCGACGCGGCGTTCGAGGCCGTGCGCACGGCGATGCTGGAGACCTTCGCCGGCCACGACTCGCTGTCGGTGCAGCAGACGCTGTTCGCGATGGGCGCGGCGGCGATCGAGGCGGTGCCCGAGGTGGCCGAGATCCGCATCTCCCTCCCCAACCGCCACCACCTGCTGTTCGACCTGGCCCGCTTCGGGATGGAGAACGCCAACGAGGTGTTCGTGCCCACCAGCGAGCCGTACGGGCTGATCGAGGCGACGGTGGTGCGGGAGTAGAAGGTGCTGAGTGCTGAGTGCCGGGATGGCGATAGCGTAGCGCGTCTGCGGCTGAATCCGAGCGCCGGCCGGCCCCCTCTCCCCCGGCCCCTCTCCCCCGCTGGGCGCGGGAGAAAGGGGAGAACGGCACTGCGGCTTCGGCCGAGATGAAACAGCCGGCGCGAAGCGCCCCCCGTCCCTCTCCTGCAGTTCGGGAGAGGGACAGCCGCGCAGCGGCAGGGTGAGGGGTCGCCGGCTCCATCGGCCAGCCTCCATCGAGCTCCGTCAGGCTCCATCAAGCCCGGACCCGCCATGCTCTTTCCCATCCGCGGGCCCCGCGCGTAGGTTGGCGGGGCCTGCGGCTTGCATCCGGGCCGAGCAATCCGCTGGTGGAACCTGCCGACCGCATCCTTTCGGAGAACGACTGACGGTGAACCGAGAGTACCACCGCTGGTACAGCCCGTCGCTCGGCCGCGACATGGAGCTGCTCGCGTTCGGCCACGCCGGCGCGCGCCTGCTCGTCTACCCCACCAGCATGGGGCGCTACTTCGAGTGGGAGGGCCAGCAGATGATGGAGGCGCTGGGCCACCACATCGCCAACGGCTGGCTGCAGGTGTTCTGCGTGGACAGCGTGGACGCCGAGAGCTGGTACGCCAAGTACAAGCATCCCCACGACCGCGCCGTCCGCCAGGGGCAGTACGAAGACTACATCGTGCGCGAGGTGCTTCCCTTCACGCAGTCGCGCAACGGCAACCCGTTCGTGATCGCCACCGGCGCCAGCTTCGGCGCGTACCACGCCGTCAACATCGCGCTGCGCAACCCGTGGCTGTTCGGCCGGGTGATCGGGATGAGCGGGCTCTACGACATCCGCGAGCAGACCGACGGCCACTACGACGACGCGATCGCCGCGCAGAACCCCTCGCACTACGTCAGCACCATCGACGATGGCGGGCGGCTGGAGGCCATGCGGCGGATGGACATCGTGCTGGCCACCGGCCGCGACGACTCGTTCGTGGGCAACAACGAGTACCTGTCGCGCGCGCTGTGGGAGAAGGGCGTGGGCAACGCCCTGCGCCTGTGGGACGGCTGGGCGCACGACTGGCCCTGGTGGCGCGACATGATCCGGACGTACGTGGGCGGGCACGACTGAACGGCACAGTGCCCAGTGCCAGGTGCCCAGTGCCCAGGAGCGCGCCCGGCGCCTCTCACCGGGCACGGTCGAACCAGGTCCACTGGGCACTTGAACCTGGGCACTTGAACCTGGGCACTGGGCACTTCGGAACTGGGCACTTCTGAACCGGGGAGATGACGATGACGCTGAAGGTCGGGTTGATCGTGGGGCGCGAGTGGTCGTTTCCCCCCGCGTTCATCGAGGAGGTGAACCGGCGCGACCAGGGGGTGACGGCCGAGTACGTCAAGCTCGGCGCGCCGCGCATGGACGAGCCCTGCGAGTACGCGGTGATCATCGACCGCATCTCGCACGAGGTGCCGTTCTACCGCACCTACCTCAAGCAGGCCGCGCTGCAGGGGTGCGCCGTGGTCAACAACCCCTTCATGTGGACGGCCGACGACAAGTACTTCGGCGCCGCGCTGGCCACGCGCTTGGGGATCGCGCACCCCAAGACCATGGTGCTCCCCAACAAGGAGTACCTCCCCGGCATCGTGCACGACGAGAGCCTGCGCAACCTGCAGTATCCGCTCGACTGGCAGGGGATCGTGGACTACATCGGCATGCCGTGCATCCTCAAGGACGCGCACGGCGGCGGGTGGAAGGACGTGTACGTCTGCCGCAGCCTCGAAGAGCTGATCCACCACTACGACACCTCGGGGCTCCTCACGATGATCGTGCAGGAGTTCATCGAGTGGGACCAGTTCATCCGCTGCATCTGCATCGGGCAGGACAAGGTCATGCCCATCAAGTACGACCCCAAGGAGCGCAAGTACCACGTGGAGCACGACCACCTGGGCCCCGAGCTGGGCGCCCGCGTGGTGGCCGACTCGCTCAAGCTGGTGCGCGCCCTGGGCTATGACATGAACTCGATGGAGTGGGCCGTCCGCGACGGCATCCCCTACGCCATCGACTTCATGAACCCCGCGCCCGACATGGACATCTACTCGCTCACCCCGCACTACTTCGAGTGGGCGATCAGCGCCATGGCCGACATGGCCATCGACCTGGCCAAGAACCCCCGGCACCAGGTGAAGGAGCTGCGCTGGGACGCCCTCTTCACAGGCACGCGCGAGGGCCTGGACGGCTCGTCCACCGGCGGCGTGCAGGCGCAGGACGCCGGCGCCGGCTACGCGGGATCGGGTGACCGCGCTGGAACGGGCGGCGGACACGTCGGCGGTGCGACTGCCCAGGCTGCGGTCGACTTCGGCGAGGGAGACACGGGGCTGTTCGCATCGGGCGGCGCGGGCGGCGGCGGTCACACCGGTGGCGCCACCACGCAGGGCGGCGGCGCGGGCGGGCACACCGGCGGCGCACCGTCCACTGCGGGCACCGAGCCGATCCGCGCACAGGGCGGGGGCGGGTACGTGGACCAGTCGCCCGTCACCGACCTGGAGCCCGCGGCCGACGCGCAGGCGCAGCCTGGTTCCGTCGGCGGAACGTCGGCCGGAGCGTCGCACGAGGTCGGCAACGGCCGCGCGGCGGAGGACCAGAGTTGAGCCACGACGCGCTGCGGCGGGCGATCGACAGCTGGCACGGGCTGCTGGAGGATTCGGGGCTCGCCGAGGAGAGCGCCGCGCGGATGGAGGCCGAGCACCGCAGCCGGGGGATGTTCTTCGGCGACCGGCCGCTGTGCTCGGTGCTGCGCCCGCGCTTCGTGACCGTCGGCCAGTTCCGGGGCCTCAGGCAGCGGATCGAGACGGTGATGGGCGCCTTCCGCCGCGCGCATGTGGCCGCCATGGCCGACCCCGCGCTGCTGGCGCAGTTCCACCTCCTCGACTGGGAGGTGGAGCTGATCGGGCAGGACCCCGGGTTCGAGTCGCCCTCGCCCACCTCGCGGCTGGACGCGTTCTACGACCCGGCCACCGAGTCGCTGCGCTTCACCGAGTACAACGCCGAGACGCCGGCCGGGCCTGCGTACATGGACAACCTGTCGCAGGTGTTCATGGCGCTGCCGGCGATGGGCGAGTTCCTGCGCGGCCACGTGGTCCACCCGCTCCCCGCGCGGCACGCCGTGCTGCACGCGCTGCTGGCCGCGCACCAGCAGTGGAGCGGCGGCCGCGAGCTGCCGCGCATCGGCATCCTCGACTGGAAGGAGGTGCCCACCTACAGCGAGTTCGTCTTCTTCCGCGACTACTTCCACCAGCACGGCATCCCCTGCGTGATCGCCGACCCGCGCGAGGTGGAGTACAGGGACGGCAAGCTGATGGCGGGGGACTTCCACATCACCCTCATCTACAAGCGCGTGCTCATCGACGAGCTGGTGCTGCGGATGGGGATGGACAACCCGGTAGTGCGCGCCGTGCGCGAGGGGGCCGTGTGCATGGCCAACCCCTTCCGCTGCAAGGTGCTGTACAAGAAGGCCTCGCTCGCCGTGCTGGGCGACGAGCGCAATGCCCACCTGTTCAGCGAGGGCGAGCGCGAGGCGGTGGAGGCGCACATTCCCTGGACACGCGTGGTGGAAGAGCGGACCACGCGCTTCCACGGCGAGGAGATCGACCTCCTTCCCTGGGTGGAGCAGAACCGCGAGCGGCTGGTGCTCAAGCCCAACGACGACTACGGCGGCCGCGGCATCGTGCTGGGCTGGCTGGTGAGCGACGACGAGTGGCGCGCGGCGGTTCGCGGCGCGCTGGACACGCCCTACGTGGCGCAGGAGCGCATCGTCCTTCCCGAAGAGGCGTTCCCCAGCTGGGTGGACGGGCGGGTGGAGGTGTACGACCGGATGGTGGACATCGCGCCCTTCATCACCCACTCGCAGACCATGGACGGTGCGCTCACCCGCATCGCCACCGACCCGCTGCTGAACGTGACCGCCGGCGGCGGTTCGTCGGTGGCCACGATGCTCGTGGAGGCGCGGTAAACATCTTGCGGCAACACGGTTTCGCCGAGGCACGCCCGACCCGCACCCGTCCTGTGAGAGGCACCGTATGAAGCCCCCCTCGCTCACCCTCGGGATCGAGGAAGAGTACCAGATCATCGACCCGGCGACGCGCGAGCTCCGCTCGTACATCACCGAGATCCTCGACCACGACCACCTGATCCTGGGCGAGATCAAGCCCGAGCTGCACCAGAGCATCGTGGAGGTGGGGAGCCCCGTCTGCCAGACGCCCGCCGAGGTGAGCCAGGAGCTCAAGCGGCTGCGCGGGATGGTGATGGACCTGGCGTCACGGAAGGGGCTGAAGGTGGTGGCCGCCGGCACGCACCCCTTCAGCAGCTGGATGACGCAGGAGATCACGCCGCTGGAGCGCTACCTGGGCGTGAAGCAGGACATGCAGGACCTGGCGCAGCAGCTGCTGATCTTCGGCACGCACGTGCACGTGGGGATCGAGGACCGCGAGTTCATGATCGACGCCATGAACGTGGCCCGCTACTTCCTTCCCCACCTGCTGTGCCTGTGCAGCAGCTCGCCGTTCTGGATGGGCCGCAACACCGGGCTCAAGAGCTACCGCAGCGTGATCTTCCGCAACTTCCCGCGCACCGGCGTGCCGCGGGTGATGCGCGACTGGCGCGAGTTCGAGTCGCTGCAGAGCACGCTGGTGGAAACCGGCTGCATCCCCGACGGCAGCAAGATCTACTGGGACGTGCGCCCGCACCACAAGTTCCCCACGCTCGAGTTCCGCTTCCTCGACGTGTGCACCCGCGTGGACGAGGCCGTGTGCATCGCCGCGCTGCTGCAGGCCATCGTGCTGAAGCTGTGGAAGCTGCGGCGCGACAACATGACCTTTCGCGTGTACGCGCACGACCTGATCGAGGAGAACAAGTGGCGCGCCGTGCGCTACGGCTTCGACGGCAAGCTGATCGACTTCGGCAAGAAGGGCGAGCTCCCCGCGCGCGACCTGATCCGCGAGATGCTGGAGTGGTTCCTGGACGACGTCGTGGACGAGCTGGGAAGCCGCAGGGAGGTGGAGTACGCCTTCCGCATCATGGACGAGGGGAGCAGCGCCGACCGCCAGATCGCCGTCTACGAGCGGACCGGCAGCTTCGAGGCGGTGGTCGACCACCTGATCGCCGAGACCGAGGAAGGCGTCTTCCCCACCGCCGCCGGGGCTCCGCACGCGGGGGCCGGCGCCGGCTGAGGGCGGGCTCGCCCGACCGCTGCGGCGGATCGACGAACACACGCAAGCGCCCGGCGGCCAGGATCGGCCCGCCGGGCGTTTTCGCCGTCGAGGAAGACGCTGTCTCTCCCCTCCCCCGATCCTCAGTCCCACCCGGGCGGCCATGCTGACGGCCAAGGGAACGCCGGGCACCTCGATCCGGCCGTGATCTACACGGCGGGCGCGGCGGAGATCAAAGCGCTGCGACCCAACCGCGTACCGTGTCCTTGATTTCCTCCCAGCCGACCGGCCAGAGCATCTCGGGCATCTCCTCGCACTCCGCATCCTCGAAGTAGCTGAGGCTGAAGACCACGTGCGCCAGGTCGTGCACTTCGAAACGCCGCTGGCAGAGCCGGGGCATCTCCGCCAGTGCCACCGAGGGCGCACAGGTCCACGAAGTCCTTCCGCGCACCACGGTTGCCGATCGCCGCGAGCTTCATGGCCGCCAGGTCGGGCACGGACGCAAGGCTGAACTCGAGCTCGGGCCACCGCACGAGCGGGGCGGCCAGCGGATACCGGTAGCGCAGAAAGCTCAGCAGCACCCCGCTTCCACCGCGTGCAAGGTCCCGTCTGCCTGCGAGCGGACCTCCACGTCCGGCACGTGCCCGCGTAGTGCGTGGACGAGCGGCTCGGGACCGAACTCCACGGGAGAGAACCAGTCCAGGTCGATGGACCGCCGATGACCCAGGTGCAGTGCGACGGCCGTTCCCCCCGCAAGGTAGAACTCTTCCGCCGTGGCGACCGGTGCCACGCGCCGAAGCACGTGTAGCTGGGTGGACGTGAGGATTTCCGGGTGCATTGACGCCATCAGCGGTTGAACCAGGGGCTCTGGCGCGCGGCCTGGACCCATCCGTCCACCTGGTCCCGGGGAAGCCCCAGGATCAGCTCCCAGTATCGCGTCGCCTGGGATCGAGCCCGCGGCCGCGTCTGTCGGTGATGAACTGGCGAAAGGTCGGACGCGCTCACGTTGCCGCGAAGCCAGCGCACGGCATCCCAGCCGCCCTTCTCCAGCAGCCGCAGGATGATCGTGTAGCGGTGCTCCGGCCACGTGAGCCGGCCGGGAGCGTACTCCCAGAAGTACCGCCCCAGAAGCTCGGGGAGCCCGACGGTCTTTTCGTCTGTCATTCGCGCCTCCCGAGATTGATGCAAAGTTACACTCGGACCGAGCTGGCTTCAACGGGCGGGGAACCGAATCCGCCGCCGGTCGTATAGAAGGCCGGTTGTAAACGCGGAGAGATTTTCGTATCTTGTTGAGCGGTCCCGTTCTTGCTCGTCAGGCGGGACCGTTTTTCATATCCCGCAGTGAGGCTTGGAAGGATGCAGCAGCGCCCCGTCATCGGCATTCCCACCCAGACGCTCCAGTCCATCGACCGCATCCCGGAAGATCTTCCGGCGTCGTGGGTGATGAACCAGCGCTACTTCTACGCGTGCACCGCGGTGGGCGCCATCCCCTGGATGGTGCCGCTGATGGACGACGAGCCCGAGACGCTGCGCGCCATCTACGACCGCCTCGACGGGATCTTCCTTCCCGGCGGCGTGGACATGGACCCGGCCAGCTACGGCTGCGAGCGCCACGAGCTGTGCGGCCGCACCGACCTCCCGCGCGACGCGGTGGAGCTGATGTTCGCGCGGTGGGCGCTGGAAGACGGCAAGCCGGTGCTGGGCGTGTGCCGCGGGATGCAGGTGATCAACGTGGCCGCCGGCGGCAACCTGGTGCAGGACTGCGGCGAGCTGTACACCGGCGCCATCAAGCACGACTACTTCCCCGGCGCCGGCTGGGCGCGCGACCACCTGGCGCACGCGGTGCGCGTGGCCGAGGGCTCGCGCCTGCACGAAGCGTTCGGCGTGCTCGAGCAGCCGGTCAACAGCATGCACCACCAGGGGCTGTGCGACATCGGCACCGGGCTGGTGGCCAGCGCCTGGGCCCCCGACGGCCTGGTGGAGGCGGTGGAGGCGGCGCGCGACGACCACTGGGTGGTAGGCGTGCAGTGGCACCCCGAGATGCTGATCGACGACCACCCGGGCACCCGCCGCCTGTTCGAGGCCTTCATCGAGGCCGCCAACCAGTTCCACGCGGCGGCCGCGCTGGCCTGACGGGCTATCGTACGGTTTGGCGAAAGGGCGCGAGCGATCGCGCCCTTTCTGCGTTTCAAGGCTGGATTTCTGCCCATCTCCGATGCCTTCGCCTGACCACTTTGTTCACTACCGGCGCATCCGGAGCGCGCCCGCTACGCCGCCGCCGCGACACCTCCCCCCGATATTTGGTCCTCTGTTGAACTCTTTTGCGACACGGTCATTGACGCGGAGGCAATTAGCACACACCTTCCTGTCCACACTTGGACGCCAGCCACGCCCTCAGTGGGGGATTCAACATGCAAGGTAGACCGGAACGGCAGGTGCGGGAGGAACGGTCGGAAGAGCTCCCGATGAAGGAGCTGGAGGTGATCAGGGACGCACTCCGCCAGAGCACCGAGGTGAACAGCCTTCGTTTCACCGCGCGCGAGCTGGGGATGAGCCCCACCGGCCTGCGCGGGCTGATCGACGGCACGGCCCCCTACGGGAAGACGATCCGTAAGCTGCGTGCCTGGTACGCCGAGTGGGCGCGCCGCGAGGGCGTGCTCGACGTGGCCGACGCCAAGGCGATCGAGGTGCTCACCGGCACCATCCGCGAGGATCGCCGCACCGAGGCGGCCGACGCCATCCGCACGCTGGTGGAGAAGTACCGCCGGGGCGACTGACGCACCGGGCGCGGGCGCTCTTTCGCGCGCGGACCCCCGCGGGCGGGCGCCGCCGCCGGAACGCAGGGCCCTGCATTGACGAACGCCGGTCCGGGTGTGGAGGAGGCGACTCCGCACACCCGGAGCCGGCGTTTGCCGGTTGCTGGATGATCGTGGGTTGTCGCGGATCGGCTGACGGCGCGGAGAAAAAGAAGGTGGCTCCGGAGGGATTTCCCCCCGGAGCCACGTTTGTTTCCGACGGTGCGACGTCGCGCCGGCCCGTCGACCGTCAGAAGATGTAGACGGGGGTGCCGACCCCCACGTTGCGGAACAGGTACTCGATGTCGGCGTCGCCCAGGCGGATGCAGCCGTGGGTGGCGGCCTGGCCGATGGAGTCCTTGTGCGGCGTGCCGTGCAGCAGGTAGCCGTCACCCATGCTCAGCGCGTAGGCACCCAGCTCGCCCGGGATGCGGCGGTTGCGCGTGTCTTCGGGCGGCACGTAGATGGTGTTGCCGTAGATGATCTCCTCGTCTTCGGGGATGATCTCCTCGCCGCCCTTGCCGTCCTGGTACACCACCCGGTCGCCGCGCACCACCAGCTGTCCCCCTTCGCGCACGGGGGTGGGGCGCCCGCGCTGGAGGCGCGCCATCGCCCAGCCGCTGTCGCGCGCGATCTCGGCGTAGTGCCACTCGGGCGGCGTCCACACGGGGTTGGGGCGTTTCGACAGCACCCTCCGCACGCCGCGCGGCGTGGCGAAGCGCCAGGCGCGCGAGCCGTATTCCAGCCGCGTCCCCTTCCCCACCGCCACGGGCGCGGTGAACACCGTGTCGCGCCCGTGCATGTACCACAGCCGCCGCTCGGCCAGCGACACCACCACCCGCACCCCGCCCGCGCCGAATGCCTGCCGCCGCACCGCCGCCGCCGCCGCGTCCTCGGCCGGCATGGTGGCGGGCGCGCGCACCAGGCCCGTCACCCAGTCGGCCGGCTTCCCCGCGGGCGGTGTGACGGCCACGGCGCTCGCGCTGTCCCCCGCCGTCGCCGCGGCGGTGTCGGCCGTCGCCGGCGTGACCGGGCGGCCGGCCAGCCGCGGCGCCGGGCGGGCGGCAGGGCGGTCCGCCGTGTCGGCGCGCGCGATCGCCCGGCGCGTGGGGCGCCGGCCTGGCGTCGGGGCCGGCGCGCGCGTGGTGGCGGGCGCGGCGGCCGGCGCCGCTCGCACCGGCGGCGGCGCGGGCGGGCGGGCCTGGGCGTGGACGTGCGCGACGCGCGTGGTGGCCAGGCCCAGCGCCAGGAGCGAAACGGTGTAGAGACGGTTCATGTGGCGTTGGGGCAGCAGGATGCGGGCCGTGGGCGGTTCATGGTGGAAGGCCGTCCGGCCGCTCGCAACCCCGTCCACCAGCACGAGATCGGGGCCGCGGAGGGATCGCTCCCCGCGGCCCGCTGCTCGCCCGCACGATTCGGTCGTCACGACGCTCGCCGCGAGCCGCACCCGCGCACCGGGCTCTCCCCGGCGCGCGGATCCGTTGCGATCAGCGCGGCGTGGTGCCGCTGCCCGACGTAGTGGGCGAGGACGTGGTCGGCGGCGTCGCCGGCCGCGTGTTGTTCTGCTCGGTGGTCGTCGTGGTGGTCGAGTCGGTCGTGCTGTTGGTCGAGTTGGTGGTGCTGTTGTTCATCGTGCCCATGTTGCTTTCATTCGTCGTGGTGGTGCCGTTGTTCATGTTGCCCATGTTGCTCTGATTGGTGGTGGTGCTGTTGTTCATCGTGCCATTGTTCATCGTGCCCGAGTTGTTGTTCATGGTGCCATTGTTCATCGTGCCGCTGTTCATCGAGCCCGAGCTGTTGTTCATGCTGCCATTGTTCATCGAGCCGCTGTTCATCGTGCCCGAGTTGTTGTTCATGCTGCCATTGTTCATCGTGCCATTGTTCATCGTGCCCGAATTGTTGTTCATCGTGCCATTGTTCATGCTGCCGTGGTCCATGCCGTTCATCGACCCGCTGCCGCTGTTCATCCCGCTGTCCATGCCGTTGCCGTTGCCGCTCCAGTCCTTGCCCACGCGCATCGAGCGGCGGCGGCTGGTGCTCATGTCGCCGTTCATGCTGCCGCTGCCGCTCATGCTGCCTTCGTTGCTCATGCTGCCCGAGCCGGAGCGCACCAGGCCGCTGTTGTAGTCGGCGTTGCCCTGGCCATTGGTCACGGTGCCGTTGTTCATCGACCCGTTGTTCATGGAGCCGTTGCCCATCGACCCGTTGCTCATCGACCCATTGTTCATGGTGCCGTTGCTCATCGAGCCGTTCTGCGTACCGTACGCGCCCGAGCCGGCGCTGGTGGTCTGCCCGGCGCGTGCGCTGTCCTGCTGACCCTGCTGGCCCGTGGTGACCTGCGCGTGCGCGGGAACCGCCGCGATCACGGCCGCGGCCAGGGCGCCGAGGGGGAGAGTGCGCGTGAGCTTCATGGTTTCCTCCATCTCCTGTTGAAACAACTCGCCTCTTGCGTCAAAAACTGCGGCGTCCGAGGCCGTGAAAATCCGGAGCGCGTACTCGTGGCAACTTCCGAGCCGGTTGGCACGCAGGCCGTAAACAGTTTCCGTACATTGGCTTACAGCCTGCCAAAACCACCATCGAGTCGTGGAAGATTGACACATCAATTTTTCCTGTTAGATTCGAGCCATGAGCACCACGCCCGCCGCCGACCTGGCCCGCACCGCCCGCCTCTTCCACGCGCTCAGCGACGAGACGCGGCTGCAGATCGTGCAGCTGCTGGCGGGCGGCGAGCGTTGCGTTTGCAACCTGACCGGCGCGCTGGACGCGGCGCAGTCGCGGCTGTCGTTCCATCTCAAGACGCTGCGCGAGGCCGGCCTGGTGAGCGACCGGCGCTGCGGACGCTGGGTGTACTACTCGCTGGTTCCCGGCGCGCTGGACGAGCTGGCCGAGCTGGCGCTGGGGCTCCGGCCATCGGAGCAGGCGTGGTCACAGCAGGGCGAGGGATGCTGCCGGTAGGGCGGCATCCCCCTTTTTTTTCACCCGATGCATCAACGTTTTTTGATGCAGAGCCAAAGGAGGGGTGTGATGGGCGACACGACGACGATCCGGGAGACGGTGCGCGAGCGCTACGGGCAGGCCGCGCTGCGGGTGATGGCGGGCGAGGCGAACGGGTGCTGCGGCGGCAGCGCGAGCTGCGGCGGGACCGACCCCATCACTCGCGACCTGTATGCCGATGGCCAGACCGACGGCATCCCCGCCGAGGCGGTGCTGGCGTCGCTGGGGTGCGGCAACCCCACCGCGCTGGCCGAGCTGAACGAGGGCGAGACGGTGCTGGACCTGGGCTCGGGCGGCGGAATCGACGTGCTGCTCTCGGCGCGGCGCGTGGGGCCCACGGGCAAGGCGTACGGGCTGGACATGACGGACGAGATGCTGGAGCTTGCGCGCGAGAACCAGCGCCGGGCCGGGGTGGAGAACGTGGAGTTCCTGAAGGGCCACATCGAGCAGATCCCGCTGGCCGACGACTCGGTGGACGTGATCATCTCCAACTGCGTGATCAACCTGTCGGCCGACAAGGGGCGGGTGCTGGCCGAGGCCTTTCGCGTGCTGAAGCCCGGCGGCCGCTTCGCCGTGAGCGACGTGATCGTGCGCGGCGAGGCGCCGCCCGAGGTGCGGCGCAGCATGGAGCTGTGGATCGGCTGCGTGGCCGGTGCGCTGGAGGAGGGCGAGTTCCGCTCGCTGCTGGAGGGCTCGGGCTTCGAGGAGGTCGACATCGAGCCCACGCGCGTCTACAGCGTGGAGGACGCGCGCGGGTTCCTGGAAGGGAGCGGCGTGGACGTGGACGCGCTGGCGCCGCTGGTGGACGGCAAGTTCGCCAGCGCCTTCGTGCGTGCGCGCAAGCCGGTGGAGGTGGCCGCCGCCGCGGGTGCGTGCTGCGCCCCGGGCTGCTGCGCCTGAAGTCCACCCCCGTGAGATCGTTCCGGATGTCGTAGGGGCGAGGCATGCCTCGCCCGGCCCGGGCTCGAGAATCACGTGGGGGAAGGTGGCCCTGCGCAGACCCGAACGCCGCCGGACTCGCATGCTCGCCCCTACGAAAACAATATACCGTACGCGGGACGGCGGTTGGCGCGTACCTTCGCGATCCGTATCGCGCGTATCATCACGAACGCGAGGTCTCGTACGATGACCGACTTCGAGATCCGTCCCGCGTCCGGCCAAGACAGGGACGCGGTGGTGGCGCTCCTCCGCGCGGCGAAGCTGCCGCCGGAGGGGCTGGACGAGCAGTTCGGCGATCCGTACGCCGTGGCGGTGTCGGGCGGGCGGGTGGTGGGCGCGGCGGGGGTGGAGGTGCATGGCGGCGCGGGGCTGCTGCGCTCCGTGGTGGTGGACGGCACGTGGCGGGGGCGCGGCCTGGGCGCGGCGCTCACGCAGGAACGGCTGCGCTGGGCGCGGCAGCGCGGGCTGGACGCCGTCTACCTGCTCACCGACACGGCGGGCGGCTACTTCCCGCGCCTGGGCTTCGCGCCGGTGGAGCGCAGCGAGGTGCCCGAGGCGGTGCGCGGATCGCTGCAGTTCGCCAGCGTCTGCCCGTCCACCGCCACCGTGCTGGGGCTGAAGCTGCGCGAGGCGGCATGCGCTACGCCCTGATCTCCGACATCCACGCCAACCTCCCCGCGCTCCACGCGGTGCTGGCGGACGTGGACGCGAGGGGGGACGTGGACGCCGTCCATCACCTGGGCGACCTGGTGGGCTACGCGCCATGGCCCAACGAGGTGGTGGAGACCATCCGCTCCCGCGGCATCCAGGGCGTCGCCGGCAACTACGATTCGACCGTGGGCACCGGCGCGCCGCACTGCGGCTGCCGCTACGAGGACCCGCGCCAGGAAGCGCTCTCGCACCAGAGCTACGCGTGGACGCGGGCGCACGTCTCGGTCGACGCGCGGCGCTTCCTCGCCTCGCTCCCCTTCCGCATGGACCTGCGCCCCGCGGGTGGGCACGTGCCGGGGCCGCGGGTGACGCTGGTGCACGGCACGCCCACGCTCAACACGCTCTACTGGACGGCCGACCGCGACGACGGCTTTTGCCGGAAGATGGCCGCGCACGCGGGGGCCGTGGCGGGCGACGTGATCTGCTTCGGCCACACGCACCTGCCGTGGACGCGCGAGGTGGACGGCAGCCGCTTCGTCAACACCGGGTCGGTGGGCCGCCCCAAGGACGGCGACCCGCGCGCCGGCTACGTGCTGCTGGAGGTGGACGGCGCCGCGTGGGCCGCCGAGCTCGTGCGCGTGGCCTACGACGTGGACGCGGCGATGGACGCGATCCGCGCGAGCGGCCTGCCCGACGATTTCGCCGAATACCTGCGGACGGGCGGGAAGATATAGGACTCCGCGATCGGGTCCATCGACCCGAGCGTGCGGGAACGCACGTGGCTCCGGAGGACGAATCCCCCGGAGCCACGTCGTGCACCCGGTTCGGTCGACACCGACCCCGCAGCTATTCGCGCGGGGCAGGCATCTCCTTCAGCGCCTCTTCCACTGCTTCACGCGTCTCCGGGTAGCGCAGGCCGGGGACGGCCGCGCGCAGGGGCTCGGCCATGGCGGGGCCCGCCTGGCCCACCGCGAGCACCGTGAAGCGCCGCACCGAGGCGCGCGGGTCGTTCAGGTGGCCCAGCAGGAGGGTACCGGCGCGCGTGCTGCCACGGCGCGCCAGGGCGGCCAGGGCGAAGATCGCGTTCGGGCCCTCGCCCACCTGCGCGTCCACGTCGGCCACCAGCGTGGTGTCGCCCGCCCCGGCTGCGCTGCCGAGCGCCGCGTTGCGGATGTCGTTGCGGTACGACGGCGTGGCCAGCCCGCGGCGCACCAGCGCCGCGGCGCCGGTGGTGTCGGCCCGCACCGCGGCGCGCAGGGCGGCGCCGCGCACCTGGTAGCTGGTGTCGCGCTCGAACGCGGCGCGCGCCAGGGCACCGGCGCGCGGGCCGCGCACGGCACCCAGCGCAGCCGCCGCCGCCGCACGTACGGCGGACGAGGTATCGCGCATCACCGTCTCCAGCACCGGCAGCGCCGCGGCGGCGGGGAAGCCGCCCAGCGCGGTGGCCGCCTGCGCCCGCGTGAGCGGATAGTCGCCGCGCTGCGCGGCGTCGGCCAGCGCGGCCAGGGCGGCGGGGTCGTCCTTGCGCTCGGCCAGCTGCCCGATCACCCAGCTGCGGTTCCACAGGCGCGGGTCGCGGCGAAGCTGCTCGGCCAGCCAGGCGGTGGGCTGCGCGAACGTGAGCTTCTTGAGGATGTGGTTGCCGGGGTCGAACACCACCATCCGCGGCTGGCCCACGTCGCCGATCACCAGCGTCTGCTCGCGCTGGTTCAGCTGGAAGGTGCGCGAAACGCTTCCCGCGGCGGTCTCCACCTGCACCGTCACCGGCATGCGGAACACGGCCGGCGTGGTGAAGCGCAGCCCGGTGCTGTCGGCGGTGGAGGTGTCGGTTTGCGTCTGCGCCACGTGCAGCGTGAGCCGGCGCGCGGCCGCGTCGTACTGCTGGGTGACGGTGAACTCGGGGTAGCCGGCCTGGTACAGCCACTGGTCGAAGAACCAGTCCAGGTCCTCCCCCGTGGCCTGGCGGATCGCCAACCGGAGGTCGTCCGTGCGGGCCGTGCCCAGCGCGTGGCTGGTCAGGTAGCGGTTCACCGAGGCCCAGAAGCGCCGCGGGCCCAGGTAGTCCTGCAGCATCTTCAGGACGAGGGCGCCCTTGGGGTAGATGTTGTTGGACCCCTCGGCCGCCACCGGCATGCGCCGCCGCGCGTCGATGGCCATGAACTGCCGGTACTCGTCCACGTAGTAGTCGTCCTCGACCTTCGCCCCCAGCTTCTGCGCCCAGTACTGCCCCGGCATGAACTCGGCGAAGCCCTCGTTGAGCCAGATGTGCGACCAGTCGCGCGTGGTCACGTAGTCGCCGAACCACTGGTGGGCCAGCTCGTGGGGGATCAGGATGTGCTGGAACCACGGCCGGTCGGCGTAGGCGGTGCGGTCGGGGAGCCAGTCCACCAGCGTGGTGGCGCTCGCGTTCTCCATCCCGCCGAAGAAGTCGGCCACGGTGGTCTGCGCGTACTTGCTCCAGGGATAGTCCACCCCGGTGAGGCGCGAGTACACCTCCATCATGTCGGGCGTCACGTGGAAGAGCGGCATCGCCCGCGCGCTGTCCTCGCGGTAGACGTAGTAGTCCACCGGCCGGCCGCGCCACGTGTCGTGCACCTTCACCAGCGGCGCCACCACCAGCGACACCAGGTAGGTGGCGTTGGGGCGCTCCATGTTCCAGTGCTGGGTGCGCGTGCCGTCGGCGTTGCGGGTGTCGCTCACCAGCCGGCCGTTGCTCACGGCGGTGTACTCGCCGGGCACGGTGGCCACCAGCTCCCAGGTGGCCTTGTCGTTGGGAAAGTCGTAGGTGGGGAACCAGCGGTGGTTCTCCATCGCCTCGCCCTGGCTCCAGATCTGCCGGGGCCGGTGCGGGCGCCCCTCGGGCTCGATGAAGGTGAGCCCCTCGCCGTTCTTCACCTTGCCGTCATACGCGATGCTGAAGCGCACCGTGTCGCCCTGCGCCGCCGGCCGCGCGGGGAAGACGACGATGGTGTCGCCGTGCATCGCGTGGCGCAGCGCCGTTCCCGTTTGCGAGGTGACGGACGTGGGCCGCAGCAGGTGGCCCATGTCCAGCACCACCGAGTCGAGCCCCGCGCGGCGCGACACCAGCGTGGTGGCCACGCGCCCGTGGAACGAGGTGGAATCCCAGTCGAAGTCGCGCACCTCGATGCGCTGGTGCACCAGGTCGTAGTCGTGCGCGCGGTCGTAGAAGCCGCCCGACACGCGCTGGCGATTGGTCTGCTGCGCGGCGGCGGGGAGGGCGGCGGCGAGCGCCAGGGCGGCCAGCGCGGTGCCGCGCCGCAAGATATGGCTCACGGTGAGGTTCTCCGGGTGTCGTGACGGGAGACGTGGGATGGATCGACAGCGTAGAGCCGAGTGGCGGAGGGCGCAACCCGGGCGTTCTCGGCAGAGGGCGCCGGGAAGCTGGAAGATGTCGGAATGACGCGACCTCGATGATGCATGTGGACGCCTCGCGGGGCCCTCACCCTGCCGTTGCGCGGCTGTCCCTCTCCCAGAACGACCTGGGAGAGGGACCCGGGGCGCTTCGCGCCGGCTGGGCTGGTGTGGGGAGATGCTTGGGCGTGCGAGGCGAGTGCCTGACGGGGTCGATCACGCCGTCTTCGCCGGCTCCAGCACGCGCTCCACCATCTCCGCACCGCGCTCGGCGGCGCCCAGGCGGGTGTGGACGTAGGCGCGCGCGGCGTTGCCGGCGCGGGTGCGCATCTCGTACACGTCCAGCAGCCCGGCGAGAACCCGTTCCGCGTCCTCCGCGGACCCAACCTCGAAGGCACCGCCGGCGGCCACCAGCTCGCCGGCCTCGCGGGCGTTGGCGTGACGCGGGCCGAAGAGCACCGGCGCGCCGAACGCCGCCGGTTCCAGCACCGAGTGCAGCCCCGCGCTTCCGAACCCCCCGCCCACCCAGGCCACGTCGGCCACGGCGTAGAGCTCGCCCAGCACGCCCACGCGGTCCACCAGCACCACCGGGCTCGCGTCGCCCGGCCGCAGCTCCGAGATCATCGTCCACTCCAAACCCAGCCCCGTCATCCTGCGCTGCGCCTGGCGGACGTGCTCGGGAGTGGGCTCGTGCGGCACCAGCACCAGCCGCACGCCGCGCCCCTTCCCTGCCAGCGAGCGGACGGCCGCCAGCAGGTGCCGTTCGTCCTCGGGCCAGGTGGACCCGGCCACGAGGGCCGGCCGATCGTCCCCGGCGAACTGTGCGAGCAGCGCGGAGCCGCGGTCCACCGACTCCACGCGGCCCCAAACCTGGTCGAAGCGCGCGTCGCCCATCACGCTCCGCCGCTCCGCCGCCACACCCAGCCGCCCGAAGCGCTCCGCGTCCTCCGCGCTGATCGCACCGACGGCGTCCAGCCGCCCGTAGGCCGCGGCGAGCAGCGCGCGCGACGGCCCACGCAGCCGGCCGGACGACGCGGGAAGCGTGGCGCTGAGCAGCAGCAGGCGCACCCCGCGGGCGGCCGCCTCGCGGGTGAGCACCGGCCACACGTCATACTTGGAGAAGGCGATCACGCCCGGCTTCAGCGCCTCCAGCGCGCGGCGCACGTCGGCCGCCGCGTCGAGCGGGAGGTAGTCGGCGAAGTCGGCGGGCACCGTGGCGGCGAACCGCTCGGCAGACGGGGAGAAGAAGGTGTAGACGACCTGCGCGTCGGGCCGGCGGGCGCGGAACGCCTGGATCACGGCGCGAGCCTGGTGCCCCTCGCCCACGCTGGGCGCGTGGAACCACGCGAGCGGGCGCGCCGGGTCGCGGTGCTCGCGCGCCCACGCCTCCATCCGCTCCAGCACGCCCCGCCGCCCGCGGATGCCGCGCGCCAGCTTTCCGTCGCCGCGCGCCAGCAACGGCAGCGCCGGCTTCAGCGCCGCCACCCCCATCCCGTAGATCCGCTCCAGTATCGGCATGGGCGAGAAGCTAATGCCGATGGGGTGATGGGGGGAGATTGCACCGACCATTTCCGCGGGCCGCTGGGGACTCGTTGAGATCCATCGGGCCACCGTTGATGTCGTAGCGTCGAGGCATGCCTCGACCGGCGGGGCTCGGATGCCGCGCGGACCCTGTAGATCCGTGCGGCCTCTGGCCCAGCCGGACTCGCATGCTCGCCCCTACGATACGAAACCACTCACGACGAAGACGCCGCAGCACACCTCAGCGACCCGTGCCCCACACCACCCCAGCCGGCGCGAAGCGCCCCAGGTCCCTCTCCCAGGTTGTTTTGGCAGGTTGTTTTGGGAGAGGGACAGCCGCGCAGCGGCAGGGTGAGGGCCCCCGCGCAGGCGCCGGCTCAGCGTGGAGATCGCGGATCATGCAACGGACTCTACGTCAGCTGTCAGGCCGCCAGAAACGACGAGGGCGGCATCCCCGCCGGGTGCCACCCCTTGTCGACCTGCGTCGTGCGAACCCAGATGCCTCAGCGGCACTCGCCGCTGGCCAGCGACTTCCACCCGTTGCTGCTGAGGCCCGCGGCCGAGTAGCGGTACGAGGGGGAGAACCGTGCCTGGATGGCGCTCACCTTCTGGCGCGTGGTCCACTGCTGCGTCTGGTGGTACGACCGGGCCTGCGCCACGCCGCACCCGGGGTTGATCCGCATCCCGCCGCTCAGCAGCCCCGGCGAGCACCCTGCCGTTCCCACCGCCACGGCCGCCACCGCCAGCCATCTGCCCATCCCGCGCATCTCGCCCTCCGGGTTCCGGGTTCGCCGCCGCGCACGCGCGCCACACTACAACGCGCGGGCCGGGTCACATCTTACATGCATCGCCGGTGCCGGGGGAGGTTCTTGTTCCGGCCGCGTCCCCGCAATGACGGAGCGCTGGACCCGTGACGCGCCGGTTGGAATGGACGAGATCCATCGATGCGGCAATACCGGATCCGCATGAATAATCGCGGCGGCAGGATCTGCTAAAGTGTCACACAGAGGCACGGAGCCACAGAGGAAAAAACCGCAGTTCTCTGCGTCTCTGTGCCTCTGTGTGACAAAGCAGTTCAGCCGGATTGGGTATAAGACGTGGGAATCGGGGCGAAGAACAGGGCATCCATCCACCGGAACATGAAGGGCGGCCCCCGCGCGGGGAGCCGCCCTTCTTCATCCACCGAAGGTACCGTCGGTCAGTTGCGGCCGGCAGTGCGCTGCGCGGCCAGGCGCAGGGCGCCGTACGCGTTCACCACGCCGCCCGCGATCGACAGCTCCGAGAAGGCGCGCCGCTGCCCCTCGGCGCCCGGGAGCGCCACCGCGTCGGAGTACTTGGTGGCGCTCTGGACGATGATCTCCTTCACGTCGGCCGCCGTCAGCGTCGGGTAGTAGGCCATCAGCAGCGCCGCCAGGCCGGTGACCACGGGGGCCGCCATGCTGGTGCCCTGCAGGCGGCGGTACTGGTTCCCCGGCACCGTGCTCCAGATGCTCTCGCCGGGCGCGAACACGTCCACGCCGGTGTGGCTGTAGTTGCTGAAGCCGGCCGCGAGGCTGGCGACGGCCGGCCCCGAGGCGCCCACCTCGATCCAGTTGCGCGCGCCGCCGCCGGTCAGGAAGGCGCGCGTGGGGAAGCTGGGCGAGGTGTCGAGGTTGGTCCCCTCGTTGCCGGCCGCGTGGATCATCAGCACGCCCTTGCCCTCGGCGTAGCGCACCGCCGCGTCCACCGCGGCCTTCTGCGGCGAGTGGGCCTTGCCGAAGCTCATGTTGATCACCTGCGCGCCGTTGTCGGCGGCGTAGCGGATGGCGTTGGCGATGTCCTTGTCGCGCTCGTCGCCGTCGGGCACGGCGCGCAGGATCATCAGCTTGACCGTGCCGCCCACCACGCCGTCGAGCCCCACGCTGTTGCCGCGCACCGCGCCGATGATGCCGGCCACGTGCGTGCCGTGCGTGGCGTCGGGGCCGGTGACCTCGGCGTTGCCGTAGCCGCGCTCGCTCAGGTTGGTCGTGTCGTCACCCACGATGGGGCGCGGGTTGTACGAGGGGTTCAGCCCGTACTGCAGCCGGCTCTCCACGTCGGCGCGGGCTTCGGTCAGCACCTCGGGGGTCAGCCCGCCGCCGGCGGCGCGCAGGAACATGGCGCGCGCCTGCTGCACGTCGGCGTTGGTGCTCTGCAGCGCCTGCACCTTCTCCACCGTCACCGAGTCGCCGTTCAGCGCGCCCTTCAGCACGTCCACCAGCTGCTGCATGCGCGGCTGGATCTGCTTGATCTGCGCCAGCTCCTCGGTGGCGCTGGCGCGGTCGGCGTCCAGCTTCCGCTTGACCTGCTGGAACAGGTCGTACTCGGCGCGGTCGGCGGCCGACACGCTGGACGGGGTGGCCGTCTCATACTTGGCCCGCAGCCGGGCGTAGATGCGCACCGACTCGTAGGTGTCGTGCGCCACGTCGCGCCCGTCCTTGCCGCCGATGAAGTCCCACCCGTGGACGTCGTCCACGTAGCCGTTGTTGTCGTCGTCACGGCCGTTGCCGGCCACCTCGCGCGGGTTGGTCCACACGTTGGCGGCCAGGTCGGGGTGGGCGATGTCCACGCCCGAGTCGATGATGGCCACCGTCACGGTGCGCGCGGGCCGCCGGCCGGCCAGCAGCTCGGCGTAGGCGCGCGCCAGGCCGATGCCGGGAACGTGGTCCTTCTCGGGGTCGAGCTGCCACCAGTTCTGGGGCGGCTCCACCGAGGTGGCGTCTTGCGGGGTCTCCTGCGCGGCCAGCGGCAGCGCGGGCACCACCGACAGGGCCAGCGCGGGAACCAGGAGCAGACGAAGAGGCTTCATCGCGAGATCGGGGCGGGTTGAAGAAACGCCGCCGCGCGGGTTCGCGCGGCGGCGTGCTAGATACCGCACAGGGCGTGCGAGGGTTCCGGCAGGGCGGCTCACCCCGGCTCGACCCAGTAGATCTGCTTGTGGTGGCGCGACTCGAACTGGGCCTGCCGCGCCAGCGCCGCCTCGCGCGTGCCGAACGTTTCCACGCGGACCCGGTTCCCGTTGTCGTCCTGCCGCCAGAGCGCCCACGCCGCAGTGGCAACGACGTCGCGGGCTTCTGCCGCGTCAGGCTGCACGCGCGACGAGCCTGTCGGTGTTGAGCGTGGCGATCGGGATCACCTCGAGGCCGGCCGGCGAATGTGCGAGAACCGTGAGATAGTCGCTGACCGGCGGCGAGTGCAGCAGCTCCAGCGCCAGCTCGCGGGACTCGGGCGTGAGAGCATCGAGCCCCGACAGCGGAAAGGTTCGCGGCCCGATCTCGCTCGGGTCGGTCAGGATCGAGAAGTCGAGCAGCGTAATCCCGATCACGCGACGACTTCGCTTGTCGACACGCAGCAGGATGTTCTCGTTCAACTTCAGCCCGGTCGCGCGCTCGCCCGGCGCGAAGGCGATATAGAGCGTATCCGCTGGCTCATCGTAGAGGAAATGAGGCTCGGCCATCTGGATCACCTTAGTTCCACTGGAAATGCAGTGACGACGTAATTGTTCGGGACCACGTCGTCGCCGCTTCCACCAAAGCGAAAGAGCACAACCGCTTCGATGTGTGTGCTGTCCCCCGGCAGATTCGGCACCCGCAGCAGATAGTGGTACTTCTGCGGGTTCTTGGCATCCTGATAACGGCGGCCTTTCCGGATCGTCTCGCGAACCACGGCTTCATCGTCCGCCAGCTCCGCGTGACCCTCGCGGATGTGATCCCACCGCTCGTCGGTGAGATACACCGGGTTGCCCGCCTTATCCGTCACCGTCCACCGCCGACCCTCTGGCATCGTGCCCCGTCACCTGTTGAACGATAATCACCATCGTCCTCCAGGTCCAACATCTACTCCGTTCACCTTTGCGCAAGCCCGCCTACGTCCGCGCCGCGCTCACCGCGCCACCGCTGTGACGATCGGGTGCAGGCGTGGCTCCCAGGTACCGCTGCGAGAACACGCGGGCGAAGCTGAAGCCCGCCACCTGCCAGAACCACACGCTGGTGACCAGGAAGCCCACGCCCAGCGCCAGCAGCCCCACGAACGAGAGCGCCAGCGCGGCCAGCGCGATCGCCCACGCGCGCCAGTAGGCCGCGCCGCCCTGCAGCGCGCGGCCCAGCGCGCGGGCCGGGTTGTAGATCTCGGCCGCGTGGAAGTCGCGGCAGTAGTGCGTCATGTAGCCGGGGATGGCGAGCGTGGCCAGCACCAGCAGCGCGAGGCCGCCGCCGATCAGGTACGCATTGCCGGCGCGGTATCCCGCCCCGCCCAGCAGCAGGCCGGGCGCGTAGTAGTACAGCATCCCGCCGAAGGTGATCAGCCCGTGGCGCAGCAGCCCGGGCCAGCCGCGCCACGAGGGCCACGCCGGCTGCCCGTGCAGCATCCGGTGCACCATCATCACCCGGTGCCCCATGTTCAGCAGCCAGCCCACGAACGGGATCAGCAGCAGCGCCGCCCCGATCACCACCTCGCGCCGGCTCTCGCGGCTCTGCAGCGGAAACGCGAACGAGGTGCGCAGGTCCAGCGGCGTGTGGAGATCGATGGGCATCGGCGGAGACGCGGTGGAGGTTGAACTCTCGCGAATGACAAGCGGCCCGAGGGCATTGGAGCCCCCACCCACACGAAACAGCCTCGCGCCGTTTGCGAGGCTTCCCATTGTCTTAGCTCGCGGCTTCAGCCGCCCGTGACGAACCCGCGCTCAACGCGCCATCGTCATCCCGCAGCAGCTCGTACAGGCCGGTGGGATACAGCGGCGGGCCGCCGGGCGCGAAGTGCTCCAGCGGCAGCCACTGGGCCACCCACTCCGTCCCGTCCGACTCGGTCCAGCGCAGCTCGTCGCGCTCGTACAACGTAGCGTCGGCAAAGCGGCCGCGGAACGCGAACACGATCTCGTGCCCCGGCCGGCCCTCGTAGGTGAAGATGTTCTCCAGCACCCCCAGGAGCCGCACGTCCACCAGCTCGGCGCCCAGCTCCTCCATCATCTCGCGGCGGACGGCGTCGGCCGCGTGCTCGCCGAACTCGATGCCGCCGCCCAGCGGGCCGTAGTACTCCTCGCCCTTCACCGAGTCGCGCGCGCCGCTCACCAGGATCTCGGCGCCGCGACGTACGGTGCACACGGCTTTGGGGCGGATGAATGGGCTCGGCATCAGTATTCAAGGGCTGGAGAGGGATCAGGACTCGTGACGGAGATCGCGTGATGAGCCATCCACCGTGCATCGCAACGGACGGAACGGAAGAATGTCACGGAGGAACGGAGGAAACGGAGGAAAGACAAGGAGCTCTCCGCGTCCTCATTTCCTCCGTGTGATTCGATTCGTCCGTGGGATGCACGATCATTCGGCCGAATTGGCGTTCCCCGTTCCGCCCGGGCTGGCCGCCGATGACCGCCGTCCCCCGCCACCGCCGCGGCTCTGGCGATCCCCTACGATCGCCGGCCGCGGGCGCGGCGGGTCGGCACCTGTGGCGGCGGCGCTGGCGGCTTCGGCGCGGGAACGCGGATGCGCGGCGGGGGAGGAAGGCGGACCTCGGCCGTGGGGAACGGCACCCAGCGGGCCAGGAAGATGGCCGTGAGCTCGCGCCAGTGGTTGGGCATCCCGGGGATCGTCGGCTCGTCGTAGGGGCGGCCGGTGGCGAGGGTCACGTGCGGCACGCGCGGGAGCAGGCGCAGCACGGCGATCTCCATCCCCGTGGCGGCGTCGGTGTCGGCCAGGTAGACGTGGCCGGGGTCGTTGGAATCGGCCCCGTACCCCTCGATCCCCACCTCCACCGCGACCTGGTGGAAGCGCGGCAGGTCGCGCGCGGCCACGTCGTAGTCGGCCGCGCGGCCGGCGGCGCGGCCGTTCCGGTCCACGCGGTTGTGCCACGACGTGAGCGTGCTGGTGGAGACGGGGCCGGGGCGGGAACGGCCCTGCTGGAAGATGTACGCCTGCCGCTCGGGCGCCCGCCACGTCTCGCGGCGGCGGGCATGCACGCCGCGCGCGGCCAGCTCGCGCTCGAAGCGCATCAGCCGCGTGGCGAAGATGGGGTCCAGCAGCTCCATCTCGCGGTGCACGGCATTGGCCTGCGGCCCGTAGCGGGTGCGCAGCACGCGCCACTCCCACTGCTCGTAGCTCTCGCCCAGCGCCGGGTGCGGCATCCCCGGCACGCCCACCACGTGCGTGCCCGGCTGCGGCGTTTGCGGCTGGTACACCGGCACGTCCAGGTACGACAGCAGCCCGAAGCGCCCCGGCCCGCGCGCCCCGAAGCGGCAGCGCAGCTCCGCCGGCGTGGGGTTGCGCCCCAGCCGGCGGATGTCGCGGATGGTGCACCCGTCCATCTCGTGCCCCACCGGCGTGGGCGGAAGCCCCCCTGTCCGCGCCCCGGCCAGTGGCGGCGGCTCGCTCGTGGGCAGGCGCGCGGGCGGCGCCTGGCCAGCCGGGCCGGGCGCGGCGGCGGGCGGCTGGCCCACCGGACGCCCGGGCAGAACGCGAACGGGTGCCGGCCGTTGCGCGGCCAGCGGCGCCGCGAAGAGGAGCGGGAGAGCGGCGGTGCGGAGAACGAGCTTCACGTCGGATGCTTCGGAGCGGCGGCGGCGCGGGGCCGGGTTGGTCTGGATGAGCGATGATACTCACATGGCGGTGTGGATGTGCCCCTCGTCCACCGCCATCACGGCCGCGCAATCGCGCTTTGCGAGCACCCTGGTCCGAAGGTAACGTAACATCTCGGAACCGACGAACGGGAGCCACAGGCGAGGATTCGTCTGAATGATGCTTGCCGAGTCGCTTGACCAGGAGAGAAGCATGGCTGCCACAGTTACCTCCCCCACCCGCTTCTACACAGATGTGCTGGGAGCCGAACTGCGCAACTCGCGGTGGTCATGGGGCGCCTACGATCCGGTGAAAGACCGGCTCTACCTTCGGGTATGGGATGATGAGATCGAGGAGGATGACGGGGTGTCGTTCGCGATGGTGCTGCGCAACGCAGGCCGCGCCTCGCCCGGCCGTGCGGAGCGACAGCGACATCTGGACCTCGCCGCCGGCGGCACTGAAGCCTTTGGAGTCCTCTGTACGCCCGACGGCCCCCGCCGCGCGGACCGGCCCAGGAAGATCCGCGACTTCGATCGTGGCATGCTGCTCCGTTTCGGTCGTGTCGTCGAGTTCCCGGCAGGGTTGTACGCGGAGATCCGTGAGCGCGTCCCGTTGCAGCACGTGATGCGGCCACCGTCCGATGCCACTGCCCTCCAAGCGGACCTCCAGGCTCTCCTACGAGCAAAGGGCCTGACGGCGACCGAGCGAGACGTGCTGGTGAGCGCCCGCATTGGTCAAGGCCCCTTCCGTAGTGCGGTACTTGCCCGGTGGCAGCGATGCTGCGCGGTCACCGGATGCGCGACGCTGGAGGCGATCCGCGCATCTCACATCAAGCCGTGGCGGCTGGCTACCAACCAGGAGCGGCTGGACTACAGGAACGGGCTTCCGCTCGTGGCAACCCTCGACTCGCTGTTCGATGCCGGACTGATCGCCTTTGCTGACGACGGTGTGATGCTCGTTTCCGGGCGTCTGCCGGCTGAAGAGCGGGAAAGGCTTCATCTGCATGGAAGCCGACTCCGCGAGGTTCCGGAGCAAGCGACGGCCGCATACCTCGCCGAGCACCGCGCCCGGTTTGGATTTCCTTCGTAGTCGTCGGAGCGGAAAGCAGCCTGGGGTGCAGCCAGCCATGGCCTCGCCCTCCGGTTGCGGAGATTGCCGCGGGATGGGGGATGCGAGGCCGTTGCGGGCCGCCCTTCCCTTGACTTCCCCCGCCCCGGGATGGACAATTCGGAGCCCATCCACCTCGACATCTCCGTCCTCTCCGCGCTCCACGAATGACTGCACCCGAGGCCGACCAGCCGTGTCCGCTCCGCCTCCTGGCGTCCCCGCCCACCGGCCGCGAAACGCGGCCGGCGTGAGGGGACGCCTTTCCTCGCTGCCCGACCCGCGGCGGCTGCTGTCGTGGCTGTATCTGGGGCGCGCCGCGCTGGCCGCGGGGGTGTTCGTGGCCGCCGTGCTGGCGTGGCAAGACGTGGTGCCCGAGACCACGCTGGCCGCCACCCTGATGCTGGTGGGCACCTTCGCCTTCACCGCGGGCTCGGCGTGGTGGACGCACCTGCGCAGCCGGCCGCCGGGGCGCGGCTTCCTGTACCTGCAGGTGGTGTACGACGCGCTGCTGGTGACCGGCTGCGTGCACCTGACCGGCGGCAAGCTCAGCAGCTTCGCGCCGATGTACGTGCTGGTGATCGTGGAGGCGGCGGTGCTCCTCCCCATCGTGGGGGGAATCTTGATCGGCGTGCTGGTGAGCATCCTCTACACCGCCGACGTGGTGTGGAGCGCGCACGCGCTCGACGCCGCCGTGGTGCTGCAGGGCGCGCTGTTCACCACCGTGGCGCTGGTCACCGGCTACCTGGGCGACCGCCTGCGGCAGACGGGCGCCGTGCTGGGGCAGGTGGAGACCGAGCTGCGCCAGCTGCGCCTCTCCACCGACGACGTGCTGGCCAGCATCGCCACCGGGATCCTGACGGTGGACGCCCATGGACGGCTGGCGTTCCTCAACGCCGCCGGCGCCGAGCTGCTGTCGCTGGACGCCGCGCAGTGGCTGAACCGCCCCGCGCTCGACGAGCTGGACCAGCGCGCGCCGGGGCTGGGGCAGGTGATCCGCGAGACGGTGGAGCGCAACGAGCCCGTGCGCCGCTTCGAGACCGGCGAGCTGGAAGACGGCACCATCTTCGGCGTGAGCACCACGCTCCTCTCCGAGACCGACCCGCCGTCGGTGACCGCGGTGTTCCAGGACATCACCGAGCGCAAGCGGATGGAGGCGCTGCGCCGCCGCGCCGAGCGCCTGGAGTCGGTGGCCGAGCTCAGCGCCTCGCTGGCGCACGAGATCAAGAACCCGCTGGCCTCCATCCGCAGCGCCACCGAGCAGCTCGCGCTGGACGGCGTGGACCCCGAGGACCGCACGGTGCTGCGCGAGCTGGTGGTGCGCGAGAGCGACCGCCTGTCGCGGCTGCTCACCGAGTTCCTCGACTTCGCGCGGGTGCGCGTGAAGAGCCCCGAGCCGCTGCACGTGGGCGGGCTGATCAAGGTGGCGCTCGACGTGGTGCGCGCCCACCCGCACGCCGAGGGGCGCGAGCTGCGCTTCGAGGTGGACGTGGGCGCCGCCGGCGCGGTGGTGATGGGCGACGAAGACCTGCTGCACCGCGCGGTGCTCAACCTGGCGCTCAACGCGGTGCAGTGGGCCGGCCCCGGGGGCACCGTGGAGGTGGCGCTGGACGTGGTGGAGAGCGACATTCTTTCCCGGGCGCTCGACTACACGCGCGCCGTGCGCCTCCGGGTGAGCGACACCGGCCCGGGGGTGCCCGAGGAAGACCGCGAGCACGTGTTCGACCCGTTCTTCACCCTGCGCCCGGGGGGAACGGGGCTGGGGCTGGCGCTGGTGCAGCGCGCCGCCGAGGCGCACGCGGGCGCCGTGTTCGTGGACGAGCCGGGCGACGGGTGGGGCTCCACCTTCACCCTCTACCTCCCCGAGACCGAGGAGAACGGCCACGGGGTGCACCCCGAAGCACGGGAAGAAGAAGCCGCAACGTGAGCGACCCCAAGATCCTGATCGTAGACGACGAGACCGCCATCCTCGACACCCTGCGCATCCTGCTGAAGCGCGAGGGGTTCCAGGTGGACACGGCCGTGGGCGGGCAGCAGGGGATCGACCGGATGCACGAGGCCAAGCCCGACGTGGTGCTCACCGACGTGCGCATGCCGGGGGTGGGCGGGCTGGAGGTGCTGCTGGCCGCGCGCGACCTGGACGCCAGCATGCCGGTGATCCTGATGACCGCCCAGGCCTCGCTGCAGACGGCCATCCGCGCGGTGAACGAGGGCGCCTACTACTACATCCAGAAGCCCTTCGCCAACGACGAGCTGGTGGCCATCGTGCGGCGCGCGGCCGAGAGCCGCCAGCTCAAGCGCGAGAACCAGCAGCTGCGCACCGAGATCCGCCGGCGCGACCGGGGCGACGCGGTGCGCCCCATCGGCCGCAGCAAGCCCTTCCTCGACGTGCTCAAGCTGGCCGAGACGGTGGGCCCCACCGACAGCACGGTGCTGATCTCGGGGCAGTCGGGAACGGGCAAGGAGGTGCTGGCGCACTACATCCACGAGATGTCGCACCGGGCCGAGGGGCCGTTCGTGTCCATCAACTGCGGCGCGCTCCCCGAGAACCTGCTGGAGAGCGAGCTGTTCGGCCACGTGCGGGGCTCGTTCACCGGCGCGGTGCGCGACAAGCAGGGGCTGTTCGTGGCCGCCAAGGGGGGCAGCTTCTTCCTGGACGAGGTGGGCGAGATGTCGCCCGCCACGCAGGTCAAGCTGCTGCGCGTGCTGCAGGAGCGCGAGGTGATCCCCGTGGGCGCCACCGAGGCGATCCCCGTGGACGTGCGCATCATCGCCGCCACCAACCGCGACCTGGACGAGGAGATCCGGCGCGGCGGCTTCCGCAGCGACCTGTTCTACCGGCTGAACGTGATCACGCTGCACCTGCCGCCGCTGGCCGACCGGCCCGACGACGTGGCGCTGCTGGCCGAGCACTTCGTCAACCGCTTCCGCGCCACCCGGGGGCGCGAGCTGCGGCTGACCCCCGAGACGATGGGGGTGCTGCAGGGCTACGACTGGCCGGGCAACGTGCGCGAGCTGGAGAACGCGCTGGAGCGCGCGGCGGTGATGACGCCCGGCGAGGAGATCCTCCCCGGGGCGCTGCCCGAGCGCATCACCGAGCGGGCGCCGCAGCCGCTGGTGGCGGCCAGCCTGCCGCCCAACCCCACCCTCGAGATCATCGAGCGGGCGTACATCCACTGGGTGCTGCAGAGCGAGAGCGGCAACAAGACGCGCGCCGCCGAGGTGCTGGGCATCGACCCCAGCACCCTCTACCGCAAGCTGCTGCGCTACGGGATGGAGACGGCGTAGGCACGCTCCGCCCCGTCGAGGTTCGAGCACGAAGAAACGGCCCGTCGCGATCTTGCGGCGGGCCGTTGTCAGGATGCGGCGACGTAGTACGAGATCCGACCAGATCCGGGAAAAAACTTGTCTCACGCAGAGTCAGCGGAGTCAGCAGAGAACAGCGGGTCTCTCTGCTGACACTGCTGACTCTGCGTGAGGCTTCGCGGTTGGTCCGTGCGGTGTTTCGATCAACGTGTCACGCCGAGACACTCAGCACGGCGGAACCCGTCGCAAGGCGGCGCAGTCCCATCGCTCCCCACGAAGTACCTGGGCGCGAACTCCCGGTGTCCTCGTCACCCCCGCAGCATCCGCCCGCCGTCCACCACCAGCACCTCGCCGGTCACGTAGGGGGCGTGGAGGAGGTAGAGGAGGGCGCGGGTGACGTCTTCGGGCGAGCCGATGCGCTTGAGCGGGGTGCCGCGGGCCAGTGTGTCGAGCTCGTCCTCCCCCATGCTCTCGGGCGGGAGCACGGCGCCGGGGGCGATGCCGTTCACGCGCACCTCTGGCGCCAGCGAGCGGGCGGCGATGCGCGTGAGGTGCGCCAGCCCGGCCTTGGCCACGCCGTGCGCGGCGTACGCTCCCCAGGCCTGCAGCCCGGCCAGGTCGCACAGGTTGACGACGGATCCACGCCGCTCGCGCAGGGTGGGCGCGAGGTGGCGGATCAACAGGAAGGGCGCCTTCAGGTTGACGTCCAGCGTGTGGTCCCACAGCGCCTCGTCGGTCTCCTCCAGCCGTTCGGGGGGGAAGACGGAGGCGTTGTTCACCAGCACGTCGATCCCGCCGAACGCGTCCAACGCCTCGCGCGCCAGCCGCTGCACCTCGTCCCCCCGCGCCAGGTCGGCCCCGATCGCCACCGCCTCGCCCCCATCCGCGCGGATCTGGCCAACGAGCGCGTCCGCATCACCGGAGGACGAGTTGTAGTGCACGACCAGCCGCATCCCCTCGCCGGCCAGCGCGAGCGAGATCGCGCGGCCGATGCGGACGGCGCCGCCCGTCACGAGAGCCGTCTTGCCGGAGAGGTCCATCGGCGGGGAGTTCGGAGGAGAGGGCGCCGGACCGCGGCGGTGGTGGAATTTGCGACTGAAGTCGCGGCTACGACGGCACACAGTCCGCCTTCGCGGACTTCAACAGAGAGAGATCGAGCCGGACGGGGGTCCCGGCGCGCGACGCAGCCGCGCGCCGGAACACGAGATCAATCGTCCTGCTTGAAGATCTTGAGGTTCGTCGAGTGGCCGGGGTTGACGCGCGCCTTGGGGTTGATGTGGTGCACGGCGTTGTTCACCGCGATGGCGGCCTCGCCGTAGCCCGTGGCGATCAGCTCCAGCTTGCCGGGATAGTGGACCACGTCGCCGGCGGCGTAGACGCCCTCGAGGTTGGTCTGCATCAGCTGGCTCACCTTGATGGTGTTCTTCTCCAGCTCCAGCCCCCAGTTGCCGATGGGGCCCAGATCGGGCTTGAAGCCCAGCAGCGCCACCACGGCCTCCACCTCCAGGTGCTCGTCCTGATTGGTCTCGTTGTTGAAGATGGTGGCGCGCGCCACGCAGCCGCCCGCGCCGTGCAGCTCGCGCACCTCGTAAGGCGTCTTCACCGACACCTCGCCGGCCGCCACGGCCGCCTCCATCTGCGCCACGCTGGCGCGGTGCGCGCGGAACTCGGGGCGGCGGTGGATCAGCGTGACCTCGGCCGCGATCCCCTTGAGCCCCAGCACCCAGTCCACCGCGCTGTCGCCGCCGCCCACCAGCAGCACCCGCTTGCCGCGGAACTCCTCGGGCTGGTGCACGTGGGTGAGCACGCCGCTGTCGTCCTGGCCGTAGTGCTCGTCCCAACCCGGGCACTCCAGCACCCGCGGGTTCAGCGCGCCCTTGCCGGCGGTGATCACCACCGTTCTGGACAGGTAGTCACCCCTGGGCGTCACCAGGCGAAGGTATTCGCCCTCGCGCTCCAGCCGCTGCACCTCGGCGCCCAGCACCACCTCGGGGCCGAACTGGGTGCCCTGCTCGATCATGTTCTTCGCCAGGTCCTTGGCCAGGATCCTGGGCAGCCCGCCCACGTCGAAGATGTACTTCTCGGGATAGAGCGCCATCAGCTGCCCGCCCAGCTGCGGAAGCGCGTCGACGATGCGGCAGCTCACGCCGCGCAGCCCCGCGTAGAAGGCGGCGAACAGCCCCGTGGGCCCGCCGCCGATGATGGTCACGTCCCGGATGCTCGCGTCGCTCACGCCACCACTTCCTGTATCTGCGGAATAGAACTCGTTGCCACGAAAGAGGCGGGGATGTTATTGGGGCGCCGCACCCTCCGCAACCGCCTCCTCGGCCCGCGCGCGCGCGCCGATTCCGTGCAACCCCGCCAGGCGGCCGTCGGGCGACCACTCCACCCACCCGCGCAGCGCCGGGTGCGTCACCGGCGGGATGGGGCTCACGCGCAGCCCCGGGCGGTACGCGGGCGCCACCCGCGCCCGCGCCGAGTCCAGCGCCGCGCGGGCGCCGGACGTGTCGCCCGCCAGCGCCCGCAGCCGCGCGCGGTGGAGCCACCCGGCCGGCCGGCGCCTCCACGCCGGGTCGCGCAGCGCCGCGTCGTTGAAGCCGGCCGCCCGTGCGCGCATCCCCAGCGCGTCGAGGCTCAGCGCCTGGACGTGGCGCGCGTCGGCCTCGAAGGCGCGGCCGTACGACGGGCTGCGGTACGCGGCCGCCGCGGCGGCGAACGCCTCGGCGGAGGCGCCCTGGTCGAAGCGCGCCTGGGCCAGGTACAGCTCCAGCGCCGGCGCCCCGGGAAAGTGCCGCAGCCCGCGCCGCACCGCCGCCTCGGCCCGGCGCGGCTCGCCGGCCAGCAGCATCCAGCGGCTGTACTGGTCGAGCATGCGGGGGTGCGCGTAGCGGGTCTTCGCCAGCGCCGCGGCGAAGTACGGCAGCGCCTCGTCGCCGCGGCCGCCGATCACCAGCAGCTCGGCGGCGCGCCAGTCCACGCGCCACACCTCGGGGTGATCCTCCACGAGCGAGTCGAACACGGCGTCGGACGAGCGCCACACCGGCGTGCGCATCCAGGTGCGCGCCACGGCCAGCGCCAGCAGCACCGCGGCCGCACCCAGCGCCGCCCGCCGCGTGTCGGCCGGCTCCCGCGCCAGCGCGGCAACCACCGGCGGCGCCAGGAACGCCAGCGCAGCCGAGGGGAGGTACAGCGTGCGCTCGGCCAGGATCACCCCGATCGCGAACGCCACCTGCGACACCGGGAACACCGTGCCCGCCAGCCAGAGCACCGCCGCGCTCACCCAGCGCTCGCGCCTCCAGCACCACGCGGCCACCCCCGCCAGCGCCGCCGCCAGCAGCAGCGAGAGCCACGGCGCCGGCTCGCTCCAGGCGGGCACGTTCAGGGTGGCCGGGCCCCACTCGGCGCTCAGGTCGGCCGGCCACAGCAGCAGGCGCAGGTACTCGGGCCACAGCCGCGCGGCCATGGCCAGCCGCCCCGCGGCAGGCAGCCCGGCCAGGCTGGGCGCCGGCACGTCGCCCAGCACGCCGCCCAACACCACGCGGCGCACCAGCAGGAATGCCGCGGCCGCCGCCAGCACCACGGCCACCACGCCGGCGTTGCGGCGCAGCAGGCCCGCCACGGAGGTCCCCTCGCCGCGCGAGCGCAGCGCGTCCACCAGCAGCAGGGCGCCGGGAAGGGTCACCGCGCTCTCCTTGCTCCCCATGGCCAGCAGCGCCAGCGCGGCGATGGCCGCGGTGCGCCCCGGGGTGAGCCGCGCGGCGCCCAGGTACACCACGCAGGCGCCCAGGTAGAAGATGGCCGCCAGGATCTCGGCGCGGCCGATCACGTTGGCCACCGCCTCCACGTGCAGCGGGTGCACCGCGAAGGCGGCCGCCCCCGCCCCGGCCGCCCAGGGCGTGGCCCTCAGCCGCAGCAGCAGCACCGCCACCAGCGCGGTGGCGGTGGCGTGGAGCAGCAGGTTCGCCGCGTGGAACGCACCCGGCGAGTCGCCGTGCACCGCCCACTGCAGCGCCATGCTGAGCAGCGTGACGGGGCGGTAGAGCGCGTGCGCGTTGGGCCAGTACGACCCCAGCAGCAGCTCGCGCGGGCTGCCCAGCCCGTGCACGGCCGGGTTGTTCGCCAGGATCGGCTCGTCGTCGATGGCGTAGCCGTTGGCCAGCGCGTTGGCATACACCAGCAGCGCCAGCAGCGCGGGCACCAGCACGGCCGCGGCCCGCGCGCGGCGGGAAGGCGGGCGAAATACCTCAGCGCTCATGGGCAGCGGCTGCCGGATCGGGGCGCTCCACGCGGCACGCGGCGGGGAGACACGCGGCGCAGCCAGAATGCATGTTGCAGGAATCCTTGCAGGATGGCACCCCACCGCCGGGCCACGAACGCCGGGCGCATCGGATAAACTATCGTCCTGGCTGCACTTGCACGTTTCCTAACGCGCTGGAACGGGCGTTGCCATTGTGCCCGACCGAGCCGGCCACGCCGGCGAATGGCCGGCCCGTCCGCCTCCCCGGAGACTTTCCTCTATGCGCGCGCTTCGCAACAACCACGGCTTTACGCTGATCGAGCTGATGATCGTGGTGGTGATCATCGGGATCCTGGCCGCCCTGGCCATCCCGCGGTTCAACATCGCCTCGCATCGGTCCAAGGAGAAGGAGGCCGACATCCTGCTCAAGCAGGTGTACGTGATGCAGCAGGCCTACCGCACCCAGACCGGCGGCTTCGCCACCTCGGTCACGCAGCTGCAGACGGTGGGCTTCGAAGCGCCCACGCACATGGAAAACTACACGATCCCCTCGGCCACGGGATACGGGCTCCCCCTGTGCCTGGCGTCCAAGGGCACGTGGAACAGCCGCAGCATCGACTCCGACGGCGCCATCGACGACTGCTCGTGAGCAGCGCCGGGGCGGACGGGGACGGCCCGCGGGCCGGGCCTCGCCTTCGGTGAGGGCGGCGCGGGCACCGGTCGGGGCCGCGCCGCCGTTAACGCCTTCCGGGCCCCGGCCGCATGGCCGGTTCCCGCTTGCCAGAAGGGACGCGCGCCGCCGGTGCATGGGCACCGGCGGCGCACCTGCGTTGGTGCCTCGGCCCTTGCAAAGCGCACGAGATCGTGCAGAACGAGGCGGTGGGAATGGCGCCCCGGGCCCGCGGGAGCGATGGAAAATCCAGGCGGGCCGCGGCTTTGCGGCACCTCTGGGGAATGGCGCAACCGTTGCCCATGGCGTGTCTTTGACAGCACCCTCGTGCCTGTCGGATCTCACCGTTACGCGGAGCCGTGCCCCATGCGCAGAATTCGTGACAACAAGGGCTTTACCCTGATCGAGCTGATGATCGTGGTCGTGATCATCGGCATCCTGGCCGCGCTCGCGATCCCCCGCTTCTCGAAGGCTTCGGACCGCGCCAAGGAGAAGGAGGCCGACGGGCTCATCAAGCAGGTATACACGCTGCAGCAGGCCTACAAGGCGCAGAACGGCGCCTACGCCACCACCGAGGCCCAGCTCAACACCGTGGGCTTCGAGGTTCCGGGCACCCTGCAGAACTACACGCTCAACACCTCG
>Ga0070686_100000013_pt1 | contig 169327 bp, 166 predicted proteins | sample KBSS23LmetaG_FD_65654 | JGI IMG/M metagenome (GOLD analysis project Ga0070686, IMG submission 65654) | Switchgrass rhizosphere microbial communities from Kellogg Biological Station, Michigan, USA - KBS S2-3L metaG | ecosystem: Host-associated > Plants > Roots > Rhizosphere ...
CTGTGCCACTCACCACGCGCGGGCTCGCGATGAGGAACTGGATGTAGTCGCTTTCCTTGACCTTAGGTGTGTTCATAATGTTCAAGTTACGTCGATATTCTCAACTGCGTAACTCCTAACTGCATCACGCAGTTCGCCAAGATGGTTACGGATCGATCGACATCCGCGTCACCGACTCTCTCGAGCACGGTCCGGATCCTGTCAGGCGGTGGGGATGATGTGCCTGCGCAAATCGGACCGACTGGCCCAAGGCTGTCCGGAAATGGGACGACATTCCCATTCGTGGGAGAGCCCGCCGCTTCGTCCGATCACGCAAGTCTTTGCCAGGACTGGATTTAGAGACGGCGCAGAACGGGCATGCTTTTTCCCTTGTCTGCCCCTCGTAAGCGACCGCACCCGCCGGCACCGCGCCGGAACGCACTCGACGTGTCGCGATCCTGGAGATAGAAGCTGTGGACATCAAGCGCACGCCGCCGAGCAAGCGCCGCAAGTGGATCATCTACGGGGCCCCGGCCGTCCTGCTGCTGGGCGCGGCGAGCGGCGCCCTCGCGTGGATCGGGCCGTCGTCGCCGTCGGTCGACCGCGCCACGCTCCTGATCGACACCGTGCGCCAGGGCGACCTGGTGCGGCAGGTGCGCGGCCCTGGCACCCTGGTGGCCGAGGACATCCGCTGGATCTCTGCGATCACGCAGGGGCGCGTGGAAGGCAAGCTGGTGCAGCCCGGCACCACCGTGCAGGCCGGCACGGTGCTGGTCACCCTCAGCAACCCCGACGTGGAGCGGCAGGCGCTCGAGGCCCAGCGGCAGCTCACCGCCGCGCAGGCCGAGCTCACCACGCTGCGCACCAACCTGCAGAACCAGATCCTGACGCAGCAGGGCACCATCGCGCAGCTCCAGGCAATGCACAACCAGGCGCAGCGGCAGGCGCAGAGCGCCGAAGCGCTGGCCCGAGAGGGCATGGTGAGCGCCCAGGAGCTGGCCAAGGCCCGCGACGACGCGGCCGACCTGCAGACGCGGCTGGGCGTGGAGCGCGAGCGCATGGAGCACATGCGCGGCAGCATGCGGCAGCAGGTCGCCGGGCAGGAGAGCCAGGTTGCCATGCTGCGCCGGCTGGCCGCGTTCAACCAGAGCCAGATCGGGTCGATGCAGGTGCGCTCGCCCAGCGCGGGGGTGCTTCAGGAGCTCCCGGTGGAGCTGGGGCAGTGGGTGAACGCGGGGGCCACGCTGGCCAAGGTGGTGCAGCCCTCGCGGCTCAAGGCGGTGCTGCGCATCGCCGAGACCCAGGCGCGCGACCTGGCTGTGGGCCAGGCCGCCTCCATCGACACGCGCAACGGCGTGGTCCCAGGGCGGGTGGTGCGCATCGACCCGGCGGCGCAGAACGGCACGGTGGTGGTGGACGTGGCGCTGGAGGGCGCGCTTCCCCGCGGCGCCCGCCCGGACCTGTCGGTCGACGGCACCATCGACATCGAGCGGCTCCGCAACGTGATGCACGTGGGCCGCCCCGCCTACGGGCAGGCCGAGAGCACGCTGGGGATGTTCAGGGTCCAGCCGGGGGGCGGCAGCGCGGTGCGCACCAGCGTGCGGCTGGGCCGCGGCTCGGCCAGCAGCGTGGAGGTGCTGCAGGGGCTTCACCCCGGCGACGTGGTCATCCTGTCGGACATGTCTCAGTACGAAAGCACGCCGCGGGTGAAGCTGAAGTAGCCCGGCGGAACCCTCATCCCCGAACCTTCGCACGGTCACATGCCAAACGGCAACGGCGGCACCCCGCTCATCCGCCTGCAGGACGTGAGCAAGGTGTTTCTCACCGAGGAGCTGGAGACGCACGCGCTCTTGGGCGTGCAGATGGAGATTGGTAAGGGCGAGTGGGTGGCCATCGCGGGCCCGTCCGGGTGCGGCAAGACCACGCTGCTCTCCATCCTGGGGCTGCTCGACTCGCCCACCGAGGGCACCTACCTGCTGGGCGGCGAGCCGGTGTCGGGGCTCTCGGCGCAGGAGCGGGCGCGCATCCGCAACCGGGAGATCGGCTTCATCTTCCAGGCGTTCAACCTGATCGGCGACCTGACGGTGAAGGAGAACGTGGAACTTCCGCTCACCTATCGAAAGATGCCGGGCGCCGAGCGGAGCCGGCGGGTGCAGGAGGCGCTGGAGAAGGTGGGGATGGGTCACCGGATGAACCACTACCCCAGCCAGCTCTCCGGCGGCCAGCAGCAGCGCGTGGCGGTGGCGCGGGCCATCGCCGGCACCCCGTCGGTGCTCCTGGCCGACGAGCCTACGGGAAACCTCGACTCCGCGAACAGCGAGCAGGTCATGACGCTGCTCCACGACCTGCACGGCGAGGGCGCCACCATCTGCATGGTCACGCACGACCCCCGCTACGCCGAGCACGCCCAGCGCTCGGTGCACCTCTTCGACGGCCGGGTGGTGCGCGAGGAGAGCAGCGCCGTCGCCGCCGAGCTGGTGCGGCACGGCTTCGACGTGCATCCGTAGACGCCATCCGCCATCCGCCATCCGCCATCCGCCGTCCGCCGTCCACGGGCCCCATCGCCCGTGCGTCGGCGTCGACGTCGACGCTCCCTCCGGAGCGGCGAGAACGGCGGCACTCGCGCTGAGTGATCGAAATTTTCTGGAGAGAGTCCCCGCTCCGTGCACCGGGGCGGCGGAGTGCTCGGTGGAGAGTGAAGGTGGCGCCCCACCCGTCGCCCGGCTGATCCACGAGCCGTTGCTGGCTGTCCCCTATCCCCTATCCCCTGTCCCCTGGTGGTGCGCCGCCTTGCCGCCGCGAGGACGGAACTCGGTATGGCCGGGTCGCGTATGCGTCGTCGCGCGAGCCGCGAGCGCGCCGGCCCGTATACCGCGATCCGCCGCGGGCCACTAGCTTTCGCGCCCGGGTTCCCTCCCCCGCCCGAACCACCGCGACGATGCAGATCAGCCCGGCGCCACGCATCCTGATCGCCGACGACCAGCCCGACGTGCTCGAGGCGCTGCGCCTGCTGCTGAAGGGCGAAGGCTTCCAGATCGAGACCGCCGGGTCGCCCGCGGCCATCCTGGCGGCCGCCCGGGAGCAAGACCTGGACGTGGTGCTGATGGACCTCAACTACGCCCGCGACACCACCTCCGGGCGCGAGGGGCTGGAGCTCGTCGGCCGGCTGCAGGCGCTCGACGCCACCCTCCCCGTGGTCGTGATGACGGCGTGGGGGAGCGTGGAGAGCGCCGTGGAGGCCATGCGGCGCGGCGCGCGCGACTACGTGGAGAAGCCCTGGGACAACGCCCGCCTGATCGCCACCCTCAACCGCCAGGTGGAGCTCGGGCGCGCCCTGCGCCACAGCCAGCGGCTGGAGCAGGAGAACCGCCGGTTGCGCAGCGACGGGCTGCCGCACATGATCGCCGGGTCGCGCGCCATGCAGCCCGTGCTGCGGGTGATGGAGCGCGTGGGCCCCTCCGACGCGCAGGTGCTGATCAGCGGCGAGCATGGGACCGGCAAGGACGTGGTGGCGCGCTGGCTCCACGCGTCGAGCCCGCGGGCGTCGCGGCCGCTGGTCACCGTCAACGCCGGCGCGATCGCCGAGGGGGTGTTCGAGAGCGAGCTCTTCGGCCACGTGAAGGGCGCGTTCACCGACGCGCGCACCGATCGCGTGGGCGCGTTCGAGCTGGCCGACACCGGCACCCTCTTCCTGGACGAGGTGGGTACCATGCCGCATGCCCAGCAGGCCAGGCTCCTGCGCGTGCTGCAGACCGGCGAGTTCCAGCGCGTGGGCTCGTCGCGCACGCGGCGGGTCGACGTGCGCGTGCTGTCGGCGACCAATGTCGACGTCCGCCAGGCAGTGGCCGAAGGGCGCCTGCGCGAGGACCTCCTCTTCCGGCTGAACACGGTGGAGATCCACCTCCCGCCGTTGCGCGAGCGGCGCGAGGACATCGCCCCGCTCGCCCTGCACTTTCTGGCGCGGCAGGCGGCGCGCTACCGCAAGGAGCTGCAGGGCTTCCACCCCGATGCCCTGCAGGCGCTCCTGGCCTATCCCTGGCCCGGCAACATCCGCGAGCTGGAGCACGCCGTGGAGCGCGCGGTCCTCCTCGCCTCGGGCTCCACCATCACCCCCGACGACCTGGCGCTACGGCCCGTCGCCGACTCGGTGACGCTCGAGGAGATGTCGCTCGAGGCCGCCGAGCGGATGCTGATCAGCAGGGCACTGGCCCGCTTCAACGGCAACGTGAGCCTCGCCGCCGAGGCGCTGGGGCTGAGCCGCAGCGCGCTCTACCGCCGGCTGGAGAGCCACGGCCTGCAGCCCCGGCCCGAGCCGTGAGGAGAGCCTCGCCGCGCGTGCGGGGAACGCGCCCGTCTCCGTGAGACGCGAGCCCAGGCACCAGACGACGGTGCTCCGGCTGGCGCTCCTCGCCGGGCTCCCGGGCTTCGCGCTGGGGATGGCGCTGCTGTGGACCGGCGACCACGGGCCGGGGGTGCGGTGGGCGCTCACGCTGGTCACGGCGGCGCTGTGGATCGGGTGCGCGGCGGTGCTGCGCAGGCGCGTGACGGTCCCGCTGCAGATACTCGCCAACCAGCTGGGCGCGATGGCCGCCGGCGACTTCACGCTGCGGGCGCGCGGCGCCCGCAGCGACGACGCGCTGGGGCTGGCGGTGCTGGAGGCCAACGCGCTCAGCGGGATGCTGCGCGAGCAGCGCATGGGCGCCATGGAGGCAACCGCCCTGCTGCGCAAGGTGATGGAGGAGATCGACGTCGCGGTGTTCGCCTTCGACGGCGACGCGCGGCTGCGGCTGGTCAACCGCGCCGGCGAGCGGCTGCTGGCCGCCTCGCGCGAGCGGCTGCTGGGGCTCCGCGCGTCCGAGGCGGGGCTCGCGTTCGCGCTGGAGGGCGAGAGCCCGCGCACCCTCGACCATCCCTTCCCCGGCGGCAGCGGCCGCTGGCAGATCCGGCGCGACCCCTTCCGCCAGGGGGGACACCCCCACCGCCTGCTGGTGATCTCCGACCTCTCGCGCGCGCTGCGCGAGGAGGAGCGCCAGGCGTGGCAGCGGCTGATCCGCGTGCTGAGCCACGAGATCAACAACTCGCTGACGCCCATCCAGTCGATTGCCGGGACCCTGCAGGAGCTCGCCGCGCGAGAGCCGCCCCCGCCCGACCTGCGCGACGATGTGCACCGGGGCCTTGGCGTGATCGGCACGCGGGCGCGCGCGCTGGCGCGCTTCATGGCCGAGTACGCCCGCCTGGCGCGCCTCCCCCCGCCCACCCGCGGGCGCATGGACGTGGGCGAGTGGGTGCGCCAGACCGTCCGGCTGGAGACGCGGCTCGACGTGCAGGTGGAGGCTGGCCCCGCGGCCGAGATCGACGCCGACCGCGATCAGCTCGAGCAGCTCCTGATCAACCTGGTGCGCAACGCCGCCGACGCCGCGCTCGAGACGGGCGGCGGCGTGCGCGCCGGGTGGAACCGCCCCGGCGAGACGATCGAGGTGTGGGTGGAGGACGACGGGCCCGGGCTCACCGGGACCGCCAACCTCTTCGTCCCCTTCTTCACCACCAAGCCGAACGGCACGGGCATCGGCCTGGTGCTCTCGCGCCAGATCGCCGAGAACCTCGGCGGAACGCTTACGCTGCAGAACCGCCCCGACGCCCGCGGCTGCATCGCGCGGCTCGTTCTCCCCGGCCGCGCCTGACGCCACGGCTTGGCAGCCACTCCCAAAGAACGGATCGCGGGAAAAATCAGCGCGTCGTGCCCTCATCGGGGCACGTCAGTGACGCAGATGGCAGATGTAGACCTCGCCTACAGCCCAGCCGCGCAGCCCGAACCGGGTACACCTTCGGGAGCATCGCCGGACACTCGCACTGCGGCCAGCAGCCCCAGGCGGGCCCTCCGACCGGTGCGGACGGCGGCGAGGGGGCGCCCGGATACCACCGTGGGCCGCCTGCACACGGGGCGGTGCCTGCCGCACCCCGGGCAACCGATGCATGATATGAGATGACGGGGAAGGGCTCCTCCGGTGCGCGGAGGAGCCCTTCGTCCATTCACCGGCCACGGCCGCGACGGCTGGGGGCCTGCGAGCCGTTGTGTCTGCAGAAGATTTTCCCCGAGGTCCCCCATCGCGCGCGCCCGAGTGGGGGAATCAAAATCCCTGGACAAGCGGACGAATCAGCCTTTCCGGTTCAGCGGCGTCAGTCCCGCCCATGGCCGCAGACCTTACGGCAACCGGGGCATGCGGGCACCTCGCGGCAGCACCGGTGCCTCCAGGCGGCTCGCCGCTAGCCGGCTCACCCATACGCGCTGTCGCGCGCTGACGAAATCGCTCTCGCCCGCTTCGTAGATGCTGGGCACGTAGCGCTGCGGATTGCGGTCGAAGAGCGGAAACCAGCTGCTCTGCACCTGCACCATGATGCGGTGCCCCTTCCCGAAGGTGTGGAAGACGTCGGGAAGCCGGTACGACACCTCGGTGACCCGGTTCGGGCGGAACGGGATCGGGGCGCTGAACGAGCGCCGGAAGCGCCCGCGCATGATCTCGCCCCGGACCAGCTGCTGGTAGCCGGCGGGCAGCACCGTCGAATCCGGCGGGTGCGCGCCGCCCGGCCCGGCAGGCGGGGAGACGTCGATCAGCTTCACCACGAAGTCGGCGTCGGTGCCCGTGGTGCTCACCCACAGCCGCGCGGACGCCTCGCCGGCGAAGGTGACGTCCTCCGTCAGCTCGGCACTCTGGAACACGGCGACGTCGGGCCGCGAGGCGAAGCAGCGCTGGTCGTCGCTCATGTAGCGGAACAGCACGCCATCCTCGATGGTGGGGCCCGCGCACCGGGTGGGCACGGGCCGGTGCGGGTCGCTCACGTACTCGACGAACGCCGGCCCTCCCGCCCCGGGCTCCGTGCCCAGCGAGCCGTCGCCGCGGAAGTAGAACCGGCGGGTCGCCGCCCGCGCCGCCGGCCATCCGCCGAACCGGACCCACGCCTTCCGACCGGTGTCGAACACCAGCGCGCCCGCCGGGGCGGCGGCGGACGTTCGCCCGAGATGGGCGCGGAAGAAGGCCGCCTCCACGTCCCGCTGGTACGCCGTCTCCAGCGAGTCGCCGAACCGGAGGTCGCCGTGGGTGGTGCGCGTCACGCCGCGGGCAGCCCACCCCCGGTGCCCCCACGGCCCCATCACCAGCACGGGGTCGGCACCGGGGCCGTTCCCCCGCAGCGCGCGGTACGCCGCCAGGGTGCCGTACAGGTTCTCGGCGTCGAACCAGCCTCCCACCACCAGCACGGGATGGGTGACGCGGCGCAGGCGCGGCGCCATGGCCCGCGCGCGCCAGAACGCGTCGTAGTCGGGATGGGCGGCCACCTCCCGCCACCACAGGTTTTCCGGGTAGATCCGGCTGGTGACGTTGCGCAGCGGGCCCAGCGCCAGCAGGTCGGCGTAGTCGTCGTCCGTGGCGTTCGCGGCCACGCCCTGGAAGCTGGGGAGCCACCAGTGTGACATGGTGGGCTCCGGGCGCGCCACGCCGAAGACGGGATAGGCGTAGAGGTGGCCCTGGAGCAGCGCGCCGTTGTGGTGGAAGTCCTCGAAGAAGAAGTCCATCACGGGCGCCTGGAGCGACGAGGCCACGATCGCCGGGTGGCCCGACAGCACGGCCGCGGCGGCGTAGTACCCGCCGTAGCTCACCCCCAGCAGCCCCACCCGCCCGTCCTGCTCCGGAACGTTGTGGAGGAGCCACTCGATCGTGTCGAAGGCGTCGGTCGCCTCGTCGGCGGCGCGGGGGCTGCGTGCCCGCGCGGAGGCGGACAGCAGCGGGCGGACGTTCTCGAAGGTCCCCTCCGAGAGATAGCGGCCACGGACCTCCTGGTTGACGAAGATGTACCCGTCGCGGAGCATGAACATGGACGGGCCCAGCGTCTCGGGATATGCGGGGCCGTAGGGCCCCGCCGAGAACGGAGTGCGCTGCAGCAGGAGGGGATGGCGGCGGCGGGCGCCCGCGTCCCTGGGCACGTACACGGCCGTGTACAGCCGCACCCCGTCGCGCATGGGGATGCGTGCTTCGCGCTTGGTGTAATGCGCGGCGATATACGCCGCTTCGGTGTCCTGCGCCGCGAGCGCGGCGGCGGCGCCAGGGAGCACGGCGAGCACCGGGGCGGCCCACAGGGCGGCGGAGCGGAGGAGACGGAGCTTCATCGGCTGCACGGGCATTCGGATGGAGAGGAAGACGCGCTCAATCTGCCGGTTTGCGGCTCCTGCCCGGGTCGGTCGTAAAAGGAAGCGGAGCCGCGAAGCAGGATGCCGTACGATGACCGGCTGCGGGTTACGCAGTCAGCGACCGGTAGAGCTCGAGCGCGCTTCGTTCCACCCAGCACTCGGCCAGCCGCCCGTCCTCCACGCGCCAGATGGCGATCCCGGTGAAGGAGACCGGGCGAAGGTCGGCGGCGAGGCCGAAGATCCCGTTGTTGCGCCCGCGGCACACCCAGCGCGACACCACCCGGTCGCCGTCGGCGCTCGCGAACACCTCCAGCGTCTCGTTGGTGGCGTCCAGCAGCAGGGCCTGGAAGCCGCGCACCCACTCCTTGAACGCCGCGCGCCCGCGAACCACGGAGCCCGCGGTGGTGATCGTGTAGTCCTCCGTCATCATCTCGTCGATCGCGGCCAGGTCGTGGGGGGGCGTCCACACGCGGCGGAAGAATTCGACGGGAAGCTGCGCGGGCGTCATGCCGGCTCTCCGGTGAGAGGGTGGATCCTTCGCGGCTGGCTGTGTAATAGCCGTGGCCCGGACGTGCAGTCACGAGCTCGCCTGGCCCGGGCCGCGCACGGGAATCGCCGGAGATACAGGCCTCCGTCCACAAGAGCACCCGACCCCGGGGAGCGTCGCGGCGCGGGTGGCGGAACAGGCGTGGGCAGGGGGCCGCCGGACAAGAGTGTGGACGGATGGGTGGACGGCGCAATCAACCTACCCGCTCCCTCACGTGAGCCGACCCGGTGCGAAGGGAGAGGATGGGAGATATGTTTGCGCGGCTAGAGGCCGAGCCAGGCATTCGTACGTTCCGGAGCACGCATTTCGCTACCCGCGGCTCATGTGCTGCAAGCCACATGGCACCGAAGTGGCCTGGGAACCGCCGTCGCGTGCCGCGTGTGCCGCGGTGCCGGCTCCCCGAGCACCCGGAAACGGCGCGTTTCGCCGCCCGCGGCGCTCCGCGCCGGGACCGCGAGAACCACTACCGTTGCAAGGAAATCGTCCATTGTTGACACCTGACGAGATCATCAGGGACTACCGCATCGCCTTTCGCAGCCGCCAGGTGAGCACGCTCGCCGTGGGCGAGGTGATGCTCGGCCGCGCCATGTTCGGCATCTTCGGCGACGGCAAGGAGGTGGCGCAGGTGGCGCTCGCGCGGGCGTTCCGCCCCGGCGACCTGCGCTCCGGCTACTATCGCGACCAGACGCTCATGTTCGCGCTGGAGCTGCTCGACGTGCGGCAGTTCTTCGCGCAGCTCTACGCGCACACCGACATCGAAGCCGATCCGGCGTCGGGCGGGCGCGGGATGAACGCCCACTTCGGCACGCGCATGCTGGACGGCGAGGGGCGCTGGCTTCCGCTCACCGAGGGCTTCCAGTCTTCGGCCGACATCTCGCCCACCGGCGGGCAGATGCCGCGGCTGCTGGGGATGGCGTGGGCTTCCAGCCTGTACCGCAACCTGGAGGAGCTGCACCCGTTCACGGATTTCTCGCGGGGCGGCGACGAGGTGGCGTTCGGCACCATCGGCAATGCGTCGTGCGCCGAGGGGGTGTTCTGGGAGGCGATGAACGCCGCGGGCGTCCTGCAGGTGCCCATGCTGATGTCGGTGTGGGACGACGGATACGGCATCTCCGTTCCCAACGAGATCCAGGTGGCCAAGGGGAGCATCTCCGAGCTGCTGGAGGGCTTCCGCCGCACCGCCGAGAGCCCGGTGGGCTTCGAGATCGAGGTGGTGAAGGGGTGGGACTACCCCGCCCTGCTGGACACCTACCAGCGCGTGACGGAGATCGTCCGCCGCGAGCACGTGCCCGCGCTGGTGCACGTGGTGGAGCTCACGCAGCCGCAGGGGCACTCCACCTCGGGAAGCCACACGCGCTACAAGTCGGCCGAGCGCCTGCAGTGGGAGCGCGAGCACGACGCACTGCCGCGCATGCGGGCGTGGATCGTGGAGCAGGGGATGGCCACGGCCGAGGCGCTGGACGCGCTGGAGAAGGAGGAGGTGCAGCACGTCCGCGCCGCGCGCGACGCCGCGTGGCAGGCGTACCAGTCGCCCATCGACCACGAGGCCGAGGCGCTGGCGGCGCTGCTCGACGGCGCGGCGGCCGACGCGGGCGAGGCGCGCGCCCGGCTCGAGGCCGAGCGCGACGACCTGCGCCGCCGCAAGAACCCCCTCCGGCGCGACCTGGCGGTGGCGGCGCACCGGGCGCTGGCGGCCGCGCGGGGCACCGCGGCCGCGGAGCCGCTCATGCGCTGGCGCCGCGAGCAGGAGGAGCGGATGGCGGAGCGCTTCCACACGCACCTCCTTTCCGAAGGGGACGAGGCCGCCACCAAGGTTCCCGTGGTGCCGGCCGAGTACACGGCCGACTCGGTGGACGTGGACGGCTACAAGGTGCTCAACGCCTGCTTCGACGCGGCGCTCAAGCGCGACCCGCGGGTGATCGCGTTCGGCGAGGACGTGGGGCGCCTGGGCGACGTGAACCAGGGGTTCGTGGACCTGCAGGCGCGCTACGGCACCCTGCGCGTGGGCGACACGGGGATCCGCGAGGCCACCATCATGGGGCAGGCCATCGGGATGGCGCTCCGGGGACTGCGGCCGATCGCCGAGATCCAGTACCTCGACTACCTCCTCTACGGCCTGCAGATCCTTTCCGACGACCTGGCCACGCTGCGCTACCGCACCGCCGGCGGGCAGAAGGCGCCCGTCATCATCCGCACGCGCGGGCACCGGCTGGTGGGCGTGTGGCACTCGGGCTCGCCCATGGGCATGATGCTGGGCGCGCTGCGGGGGATGCACGTGCTGGTGCCGCGCGACATGACGCGGGCGGCGGGCTTCTACAACACGCTGCTCCAGTCCGACGACCCGGCCGTGGTGGTGGAGGTGCTGAACGGGTACCGCGTGAAGGAGCGGCTTCCCGCCAACATCGGCACCTTCACCCTGCCGCTGGGGGTGGTGGACGTGATGCGCGAGGGGACCGACTGCACGGTGGTCACCTACGGCGCGTGCTGCGCCATCGCCATGGAGGCCGCGGCCGCGCTGGAGGCGGTGGGGATCAGCACCGAGGTGATCGACGTGCAGTCGCTGCTTCCCTTCGACGTGGACGGCGCCATCCTGCGGTCGCTGCAGAAGACCAGCAAGGTGCTCTTCCTGGACGAGGACGTGCCCGGCGGCGCCACCGCCTACATGATGCAGGAGGTGGTGGAGCGGCAGGGCGGGTTCCACTGGCTGGACTCGGCCCCGCGCACCCTGGCGGCGGCGCCGCACCGCGCGGCCTACGGGCGCGACGGCGACTACTGGTCCAAGCCCAACGTGGAGACCGTCTTCGACGCGGTGTACGAGATCGTCGCCGAGACGGCGCCCGCGCGCTTTCCCTCGCTCGCCTGAACGCGAGCCAGGAGCGAACAGGAGAGGTGCGCGGACGGCGCTCGCACGCCGATCCCGCCGGAACCGGGAGCGCGTGTAGCTCGATCAGCGGGGTCCGCGTGGACCGGCTCCCTTGCAGCGATCGGGGCTCCTGTTGATCCGATCACGCAGGAGTCGCGGCGGGTTGAGCGCCCCGTCGGGCCTTCTCAGCCGGGCCCGGCGCTCCAACGGGAGCGACAGCCAGGCGACGGCCCATCCCTGATCCGGCGGGCGTTCGACGGCCGCCGGGGCACTGACGGCGAAACGACCGCAGCATGGCAGGGCGCCGCGCTGCGGTCGTTTTAGTCTGGCTGATCGAGCCACCCCCTCCCCCCACCTGCTGCACGCGAGGCGGTCCCGCGCCCACCCCGAGCTACGAACCCCGTCGCATGAGATCTGCGGAGCCACGGTCGATCCTGAACGGGCCGGCTGACGTCTACCGGTCGTTCACGCTTGGGCGGCTCACAGGGCTCCACTACCCATGTCTCTCGCGTGCGTCGCGCGGCGGCCTGAGATGGAGGCAGACAGCCACTCGTCGAGCTCCTGAAACCGATGTCCGACACTGACTACCTGCTGCAGAACCGCAAGACGGAAGCAGCACGGCGCCTCGGCGCGCTCTCGGCCCTCTTCGACCCGGGCACGCTGCGACAGCTCGATGCGTGCGGCATCGCTCCCGGGTGGCGCTGCTGGGAGGTGGGCGCCGGGGGAGCCGCGCTCGTACGAAAGATTGCGGACCGCGTAGGGTGCGCCGGGTTCGTGCTGGCGACGGACATCGAGGCTACCTGGGCGAACGAGGCGTCGTCGCCGAACGTGGAGGTGCGCACCCACGACGTGGCCCGCGACGTTCCACCCGATGGTTCGTCCGACGTGGTGCACGCCCGCCTGGTGCTGGTTCACCTCCCCGACCGCGAACGTGCGTTCCAGAACATGATCTCGGCCCTGGAGCCCGGCGGCTGGCTGGTGGTAGAAGACGCCGATCCGGCGCTCCAGCCGCTGAGCTGCATCGACCCCTATGGCCCTGAACAGGAGCTGGCGAACCGGATCCGGCGAGGGTTCAGGACTCTGCTTTCGAACCGGGGGGTCGACCTGTCCTTCGGACGAAGGTTGCCGCGGATGTTCCGCGAAGCCGGCATGGTGGACGTTGCGGCGGAGGCCTGGTTCCCGGTCGCCCTGCCGGAATGCGCAACGCTGGAAACCACCACCATCGGGATGATCAGGAACGATCTGCTGAGCAACGACATCGCCACCGAGGAGGAGATCGAACGTCATCTGCGAAACGTGCAAGCGGGTGCGCTGGACCTTTCACAACCGCCCATGATCTCCGTCCGCGGGCGCAAACCGTAATCCTGCGCTGGAGCCACGGCCTCGGTCCGCCACGGCTTTCGCGCTCGACTTTCCCCAGCCAGCGGCGAGCCGCGTCCCTCGATTGACCCGGATCTGGCGTGTGCCACACTCAACCTCCCATCACATCGTCCACACCGGGTCCTTCTTGCGCCCATGGTTGAATATTTCCCGACAGTTTGAGAGATTGACGCGCTGCCTGCAGACCGCAGGAACGCACCCCTCGTCCCATACCGGAGCACGTGCATGCGCAAACTGAAGCTGGAGTCGCTGAACGTCGAGTCGTTCGACACCACCGCCGCGCCGTCGTTCTCGCGTGGTACCGTGCAGGGCAACGATCAGGCGGGCACCGAGCCGTCGGCGTGCCGGCTGTGCCAGATCACCGAAGGCTTCAAGTGCCAGACGGAGGACCCGGAAGCGTGCGGGCCCACCAACTACCTCGACTGCACGCTCGCCTGTTCCGATTTCGCGTCCTGCCTGGGAGACTGCTGAACCCCGCCGAGCCAGACCGTCAAGCACCGACGAGGGGCCAGGGGCGGCATTGCCTCAAGTCGGTGCTCCCATTCGCCCCAACCTGGAGAAGCCATGCGCAAGATGAAGCTGGGGTCGCTGCAGGTGGATTCCTTCGAGACCACGAGCGCCGCGCCCCTTTCCGGCGGTACGGTCCAGGGTTTCGAGTTGGCCGTCACGACTGTTCCATGCCCTTCGTTCAACCCGTGCATGGGGTCCTGGAACCCGACCGGCTGCACGTAGGCGCGATCGGCCGCCGCCGGTCGAACGCGGAGATCGAACGGAGACAGCCGCGGGCGCACGCCTGCGGCTGTTTCAGTGATCAGCCGGGTGGCGTGCTCGGCGGCGCCACCCTCCTGATCGAGCGCCCCGTTCTCCTCCTCCCCAAGATTTACCTGTGACCCGTTCGTCCCGGGGCGTGCCTCCTTGTCGGCGACGGGCCCCTCGACGACGCCCCCGGCCCATGGTCCCGCGACCGCTCCACCGCCGGCTGCACGGGCGGGCGCTTTCCGGGTAAGATGCGTTCTCGCGCTAGCGACCTCGTTCGTGCCTGGCAGCGGCTCTCCAGCCCAATTCCTGGGCCGCTTGACATGCGCCAGCCACCGCCAGCATATACAGGTGCCGCGTGGATCTTCATCTTTGCGGACAGTTCCGGCCCGCCTCCTCTGGACATCCCCAATTCATCTGGAGCGGCCTACCCCACCGCATGCAAAGCTGAGGATGGGTTCGATGATCACCACGGATGACCGCGTAGACGCATTTTGCTCGTACAACCGCGACGACCATGAGGCAGTCAGCTTCGTCATAGAGCAATTAAAAGTGCGCGGTGGCATCCAATCATTCCGCGACGATGCGATTGAGCCCGGCACCCATTGGCTGCAGCGCATCCAAACCATGATCACGCTGTCGGAAACCTTCCTGTTTTTCGTACGAGAAATACCGACGCAATGGCAGATGCGTGAGCTGACCCTTGCGATCGAGCTCCACATGAATTCCGGAAAGCCCTTCATCATTCCGGTGCTGCTGCCCAACCTGCGAAACAACGCTTTCTTCGACAATCCGAACCTCGCTTTCATCCGTGGCAGCCAGGCATCTCAGTTTACTCACTCGGTCAGGGAATTGGATGTCATTGATGGGCTGGCTCGAGCAATCTCCGGCAACTCCAGGGTTTACGTGAGCAGTCGCGCTGTACCGCGGGCCGACAAGCGACCCAGCGGCTTTCAAGCAGATCTTGGTCGCCTGACGGCGCTGCTCATCGGCGAATCCGTCTACAAAAGCAGGGACATAAGCATCAGGGAGCTGATCCAGAATGCACGTGATGCATGCTCGCGCCTGGTCGCGAAACATGACCGCGGATTGCGTAATCCCGAAATCATCGTGCGGATCGACGCCGAGAACCGCTTTTTCGACGTCATCGACTTTGGGGATGGGATGTCTCGGGATGTATTGTCCAACTCGTTCGCCGTGCTGGGTAAGAGCCTGAACGACGAGTTCCACGTTGCCTTCCCCCCTACCAACCAGGAACTCAACACGCCCGTCACGGGGAAGTTCGGTATCGGTTTCATCAGCACCTTCATGATCGCGGATCGCGTGAGCGTATCGACGATGGCGCTGGACGACGAGGCTCATCATTTCACCATCTTTGACCCGACGACCCCGTTCCATTACACGGAACAGAGCGAGTGCGGCCGAACCTTTGCCGAAAACGGCACCACGATTCGCGTTTGGCTGAAGCCCGAGCATGCGGTCGGAGTCAAGCGTCTCAACGTCAAGAATCTGGTGAGCCGGTTCTGCCGCCATGTACCCGACCTGTATCTCGCCGAAGGTAAACAGAAGTCGCGAGTCGAGAGCGACTGGAATCATGAGCCAACCGCAAACCCCGTGGTGCGGAAATGCACACAGACGTACGAGATTCGCCTGGCGTGGGCATCCACATCGTACAACTCGCTGCGCCTGTCGAACGGTGGGTTCATGGTGGGGCCACTGTACGGCGATGTGCTGGGAGCTTTCCCTCAAGGGATAATCACGGGTGAAGTAGTCATAACGCCTGGCCTTGTCGATCTGAACGTTTCACGCGACGCGGTGGTGGCGAACGAGAAAGTCGACGCTCTTCGTCACATCATCGGGGAAGCCGTGACCGAGTTGCTGGACATGTCTGCGGCATTGTTGAACGCCCCTGCCTCTGGCAATCGAAGTCCGGAGAGCGCGGTGGGCTTGGCGCCGATCGTGAGGCGCTCGGCAATCATCATGGCATCGTTGCGCAAGAACGGCATGATCGGGAAGATCCCGATTGCAGCCAGAGTCGATTTCGCGAAGCTGTATTGGAACGCGCTACTGGTCGAGCTCGCGCATGCCGTCAGGAAGAAAGGCATTCATCCCTTTGATGTCGTAAGGCAGCGCCTGGAGGACGGATCACTCGCAATCGTTTACGCGGAACACTTTTCCAAACCGAACGAATTCCCGATCGGCGAGATTCGACACGAGTACGTTGCGGTTCGTGTCGACGATAAGATCTTCGCACAGCTGCCGAGCGGACGAGAGACGTTCAAAGAAACCCAGTTCATTGCGAACGCGAAGTCACCGAATGGTGTCACCTTCTTTGACGAAGAAGCCGCATTCACCAAATTTTTCCCGTGGTGGACGTTGCGGGGACTTCGAGCACGGCAGGACGATGTCATGTGGTTGATCATCATCGTCACGGTCCTGCTGCTCGCAGGATACGTGATCGTCGACCTGGTAAACACGTTCCGTTGACCGTAGGTGCAACCGCTGCCTGGTTTTGGCCGAACACCGCCTCTCGATCGTCCTGTCGGAAGCCCGCCAGCGGACGCGGTTTCGGCCGGTGGTCGTGGCGCCGCGGCGAGACACGCCGGGGGCCATGCCTTCTACCGAAGCCAACGGTGCTTGCCTGGCCGGATGCGAGCCGCCCAGCACCGTCGGGCCGACGGCTCGCTACGACAGGATAGCCGTGCTCCAGAATGACGAAAGCCCCGCGAGCTCGCGGGGCTTTCGTAAACGTTCGGAACCCCATCGGGGGCGGTGACGACGAGGGCGCGGTGCAGCCTTCCGCGCCTCACCCCGTCACAGGTCGTCCCACCGGGTCTCGCAGCAAACCGAGGTGCCGCGCCGACTGTCGGTCACGATGGAAATCGTGGTCGACGCCATATTCCCCGCCACCGTTCCCTGCTGCACGTCGGATTCGAGGGTGGTCGGGAACGACAGCACCGCGACCGTGTCCAGGTTCAGCTTCAGCTTTTTCATCTCACGTCTCCGGTCCGGGTAGGACTGCTGGGTGCAGGACCGGCAGCCGGCCGGATCCCACGGGAGCCGCCTCACGAAAGGGCAGCGGATAGGCGAACGGGAGTTTGATTCGTCACTCGCAGGAAAGCAGATCCCGCGAAGGTGCCGCAGCGCTGGCGAAGCTCGCTTCCATTGCGTCACCTGGGCGGAGAAGAGTCTTCGATTTCCGATGGCGCCAACATCCACGTTTAGCGCCAACCTATTCTGCAATCTCGGCTCCGTCAAGATCTCGTACCAAGGCGAGGGGAAGAGTGCTACCATGGCCTGATCTTGAGCGTAGAGCTCCACCACCGAGCAAGCACGGTCGCGCGATGCGAGACGGAGACCCGGTTCGTGCCGGGTCGAACAGGGCCTAGAAATATATTTTTTCCCCCCTTATCGGCACATTGGATCTGCTCGCGGGTGGGAAACGCGGACTCTTCCGGCGCGATGCGACGGCTACGGCAAAATCTCCACGTACCCCTCCGTCCCATGCACGCGGATCCGCTGGCCATCCCGGATCAGCCTTGTCGCGTGCTCCACGCCCACGACGGCGGGGAGGCCGTACTCGCGGGCGATCACGGCGCCGTGGGTCATCAGGCCGCCGACCTCCGTCACCAGCCCCGCGATCGAGACGAACAAGGGCGTCCAGCTGGGGTCGGTGAAGGTGGTGACCAGGATGTCGCCCGGCTCCAGGTCGGCCCGCGCCACGTCCAGGATCACGCGGGCGCGACCCTCCACGGTGCCGGCGGACACCGCCAGCCCCACCAGCGCGCCGGGCGGCAGGTCGTCGCGCCGGTATGCGCCGGTGAGCATCTCGCCGTCGGACGTGAGGACGCGGGGCGGCGTGAGTGATTGGTACGACCGGAACACCGCCCTGCGCTGGCGGATGAGCTCGTCGTCCACCCGGTGCGTGCGCACGACCTCGTGCAGTTCCTCGAAGCGGAGATGGAAGATGTCTTCCGCCTCGCGCAGCACGCCGGCCTGCACGAGGCGCGCGGCCTCTTCCAGCAACGCCTGCTTGTAGACGAAGTAGCGGCTGACCATGGCGTACTTCGGATATTCCCGGTAGCCGGCGAAGGCGCGGACGCGGTCGATCATCCGCTTCGCCTCCTCGGCCTTCCCTTCCCCGTCCGGCAGGGCCCGCAGGCGCTCCAGCACCTCCTGCTCCTTTGCCCACGCCTCCCGCCGCCCCTGCTCGAACCGCCGCGCGGCCTCGCCCGGCTCGAAGTTCCGGACGTTGCCGAGGAGGAGGGGCACGAGCATGCCGGGGCGCTCGCTCCAGCGCGGCCGCGTGATGTCGATCTCGCCGACGGCGCGCATGCCGTACCGGTCGAGCCAGCCCTGGATGGCGTCGCGCGCCTCCCGCCCGCCCGGGAGCCGGGGCAGCTCGTCCAGGAAGCGGTCGTCCTCCACCTGCTGCAGGTACGCCACGATCTCGGGGGAGGACCGGATCACGTCGGCGACGTCCAGCAGCGCCAGGCCCATCTCCGACGTGACGTTGTGGGCGACGGACTGCGTGAGCACGTCGGCCGCGTTCTTCTCGCCCAGCCACGCCTCCAGCCGCTCGTTGAGCCACCACGCGGCCTCCATCCCCGCCATGATCACCGGCAGGCTCCGCGGGTCGAACTGGCTCCGCCTGCGCTCCTGGAGGTCCGCCTGGATGAAGTCGAGGAGCGCCGGCCCGGACCTGTCCCGGATCTCGTGCTTCAGGGCGGCGATGGATGCCTCGCTGCGCTCGATCAGCTCGTCGACGATCGCCGGATCGGTCTCTACCGGGGCCCCCGCGCTGCTGGGCGCCGTCCACCCGGGACCCTCCTCCGCGGGCGGGGGGAGGAAGCCGCCGCGGTCGAGGACCGTCTGCAGCGCGTCCCCGATCAACGGATCGTTCTTCCCCACCATCCCCATGAGGCCCGCGCGGCTCGCCGGCGACGCGAGGATCTGAGTGACGTCCACGAACAGCCGGCCGCCGGCCTCGGCCATGGGCCTGGGCGTGGTCATCTGCCAGAAGGAGAGCCCCAGCGGCTTCAGGGGATCGGTCATCATCTGCTGATGGCCGACGGAGATGTAGACGTGGTTCTCCCCGTCGCCCGCCTCCGGGATGGGGAAGAGCGTGGTGATCGGCCGGCTCTGCACGACGTGGAAGTCGTCGTCCGCCAGGCACCACTCGATGTCCTGCGGGCGGCCGAAGTGCGCCTCGATCCGCCGGCCCAACTGCGCGAGCCGCACGGCCTGCGCGTCCGTCAGCACCGGCTCGTCCTGCCGCTCCGGCTCGATCGCATGCTCCCGCGTCCCGCCGCCTGCCAGGGCGAAGATGCCGAGCCGCTTGGCGCCGACCGTCCGTGCGACGACCTCGCCGTCCCGCACTTTGTAGACGTCCGCGTTCACCAGGCCGGAAACCAGCGCCTCGCCCAGGCCGAAGCTGGCCTCGACCGAGACGACCTTCCGGTTGCCGGTGACGGGGTCGGCCGTGAAGAGGATGCCGGCCGCCTGCGGGAAGACCATCCGCTGCACCACCACCGCCATTCGGACCGCGCGGTGGTCGATGCCGTTGCGCAGGCGATAGGTCACGGCCCGCTCGGTGAAGAGCGAGGCCCAGCACCGGCGTACGTGCCGGAGGACCGCCGCCGGCCCCACGACGTTGAGATAGGTGTCCTGCTGGCCCGCGAAGGAAGCGGTCGGCAGGTCCTCCGCCGTGGCGCTGGAGCGGACGGCGCAGGCGGCCTGGAGCCCAAGCCGGGCGAGCGCGCCGGTGATCGCCGACGCCAGGTCGCCGGGGATGGCGATTTCCTCGATCGACTCGCGGACCTCCGCGCTCAGCGTGCGGATCGCCTCGCGGTCGTCCGGCTCCAGGCGCGACAGCTGGTCGAACCGGTCGCCGAGGGACGGCGCATCCGCCATGATCCGCAGGAAGGCGCCCGTCGTCACGCAAAAGCCGGCGGGCACGCGGAGACCGTCGATGCGCGCAAGCTCCCCCAGGTTCGCGCCCTTGCCCCCGGCGAGCGCGACCTGCGTCTGGTCGATCTCCCGGAAATCCAGCACGTAGCGGTCCATCTCATACCTCCCCGTTTGCACGGATGCGAGCGTCGTCCGTAGATTTTTCGGCCGACAACTCTGCACCCCGCCCCCCGTCTTCCCGCAAGCCCCGGGGTGTGCTATAATTTGAATACGGCGGAGAGGGATACTCTTTCTCCCGTGATCGGATCGAGGTGGAACAGACAGGGCGCAGGGGAGAAAATCCCCCGCGCCCTTTGCGTTTTCACCCGTCGCCCCCGCACGATTCCGAAGGCATTCCCGCGGCTGCCGGTCCACCGACAGTAGGCGGACGGATGGGGCGGAGCCCGATCGGGCGAACAACGAGCGGCGGGCGAAGCACGTGGAGTGCCCCGCCCGCCACGTCATCGTCGCCGGCCGACGGTCACGGATTCGCCGGAGCCAGCCGCCGAAGCTCGATGCGGCGCACGGCTTCGTCGGCCAGGGCGCGGAGGAGGGCGACGTCGGCTTCCGAGAACTCGCGTTCCTCCAGCCCAACCACGCACAGGTTGCCCAGCACGTGACCGCGCCGCGAGATCAGCGGAACGCCGGCGTAGCAGCGCACGCCGTCCTGCGTCACGAGAGGGTTGGTACCGTGGTCGGGGTGCGCCGGCGCGTCTGGCACCACGAAGGGCTCGCGCGTGCGCACGCTGGTGGCGCAGAACGACCATTCCACGGGGTGGCCGCGGGTCTCGTTCAGCCACAGCCCGTCGGGGCCCTGGAAGGCGGCCACGTGCAGCGCCTCGTCGAGTACCACGCTGATCAGCGACACGGGCAGGCCCAGCCGCGCCGCCGCCTCGGCCGCGAGGTCGTTCAGGATCGGGTCGACGTCGGGCGACAGCAGGTCCAGGTCGGCGATCTCCTGGAGCCGCGCCTCGTCGAATAGTGGATCCATCATCATCATCCCTGCCTTCCAGCCGTGGCCGCGAGCCGGGCATAGGTGCGCAGGCGGATCTCCACCGAGCGCGCCACCATCGCCGCCGCGCCGCCCTGACTCGCCAGCGCCTTCACAGCACGATCCAGCATCGGGGTGGTGCGTAGCTGGCCGGGAAAGAGCCCGGCCTCTCGGCAGGCCTGCGCCCACCGCTCGGCGCCGCGGTCGGCGCCGAAGACGCGCTGCAGCGCCATGCGGGCATCATCTTCGGTGGGCTCGCTCAGGTCGTAGCCGGGAAGCCGCGGCGGGCTCGTGGGCGGTGAGAGCATCTTCCAGGAGGCGAGGAAGGTGAAAAGCGTGGAGGCTGTCGGTGATACGCCGCATCGCCCCGGTTCGGATCTCCATCCACCCCACGGATCTCTACCCGCCGGACTCGTGGCACGCAGGGAAGGCCGTTCATCGGCGCTCGGCCGGCTCCACGCGCGCGGTGGCCACGACGTCGCCCTCCAGGATCCCATCCACCACCTCGATCCCCTCGACCACCTCGGCGAAGACGGTGTAGTCGCGCACCAATCGGGGGTTGTCCCTCAGGTTGATGAACCACTGGGCGTCGCCGGTGTCGTGGGCGCGCGTGCTCATCCCCACCGTGCCGCGGGGGTGGGCGAGGGTGGCCAGCTCGTCGCGCAGGTAGTGGGCGTAGCCCACGTATTCGTTCGTGCCCGGGCCGCCGCCCTGGATCACGAAGTCGGGCTCCACGCGGTGCCAGTTGCCGCCGTCGTAGTAGCCGGCGCGCACCAGCTCCAGGATGCGCGCGCCCATCACCGGCGCCAGGTCGCCGCGCATCCGCACCACGAACGACCCTCCGCCCGCGTCGGGCGACATCGTCACCCGCACGCGTACGTCCTTCCCCAGCGCCAGGGCGACCGCGCCTGGCGGCAGGTCGGCGCGGGCGGGCGGCGGCCGGTCGTCGCCGGCCGGGCGCCCGGCGGCCTCGAGCAGCGCCACGCGCACGTCGCGCTCGGAGGCGTTCGCGCGCCGCACCCACCGCTCAAACGCGGCGCTCGCCGCCGGGCGGGCCGCGGGAGATGGCGATCCCTTCAGCGCGATGGCGGCGGCGCGCACGGCCTGCGCGTCGTTGCCCTGCAGCGCGGCCAGGTACACGTCGTCGGCGGCGTGGCCCACCAGCCGGGAGAGCGAGTCGATGGCGGCCTCGCGCACGTTGCCGTCGGGGTCGCGGGCGAAGGCGCGCAGGCGCGGGGTGTCGGCCAGCACGGCCGCGGCGCGGGCGGCGTAGAGGCGCACGTGCCAGTCGCCGTGCATGGCGAGCCGCGCGAGCCGAGCGCGCGCCAGCCCCGGCGCGATCCGCGCGAGCGCGAGCTGGGCGTGGGCGGCCGCGTGCCACGACACCCCGCCCGCGGCGCGGCGCCGGGTGTCGCGCGGAAGCACGTCCACCCACCGCGTGAGCACGCGCACGAAGGCCGAGTCGGCCCCGCAGCGCGTGTCGGCCAGGTCGGCCGCGCGCAGCCGCACGTGCCACGCGCTGTCGGCCAGCGCGGCGCGCAGCGCGCCGCAGTCGCCGCGGCGGTCGGCGAGCGCGCGGTAGCGAAGGCGCCACGCCGGCTCGGGCCACGCGCGCGCCGGCGCGGCGGCGGGGAGCGAATCGCGCGCCACGAAGAGCGGGTCGCGGATCCGCCCCAGCGCTCGCCTGGCGATCAGCCGCACCCGCGCGTCCTGGTGCCGCAGCGCCAGGGCGATGGCCGCGTCGGCGGAATCGCGCCGGTCTTCCGCCGCCAGCACCCGGCCCACCAGGGCCGAGTCGGCGCGGGTCTGCGCGTGGGCCGGCGCGGGGGCGAGCAGCAGGAGCAGGATCCAGAGCTTCTTCATGGGCTCCAACGGGCGTGGCGTCTCCGCCGGGCTGATCCGGGCGGTGACACGGGTGGGATGGGATTGTGCTGGCGATCGGACCGGCGGATGGCTGCACCTACAGTGTCGCGCGTGGCCTCCCGTTCCGCCACCACCCATTCCCGGCAGACGAACCATCATCGGGGCGCAGGCACGCCTCGCGGCGGACGTCGGCAGTGGCGCGGAGGGTCGGGATCGGTGCGGCCTCGAATCCCGGCGGACTCGCATGCTCGCCCCTACGAAAGCCCGCGCGGTAGATGGGCATCGGCGCGCGTCCGCCGGATCGGCGTGCATTCACCGACGACGAAACGACTCACATCGTTCGGAGCGCACTTTCCCAACGCCCCTCCGCCTCCGACACGCAACGACGAAAGCCGCGGGAATCGGGCTCCCGCGGCCGTCGTTCTCTGCATCCTCTTCCCGTGTCCGTCCGCTGCCGGGTCCAGCGCCTCTGGGCCTACACCGCGATCGCGCGGCGCGGGCGGTCGGCCGGCGCGGGGCGGCGGGTGGCGATGTCGGTGACGGGGGCGCCGCCGTGTCCATCGCCGTCGATGTCCACGCGGAAGCGCGAGACCTCGGCCTGCATCTCGTGGGCGATCTGGGCCAGCTCCTCGGCGCTGGCGGTCATCTCCTGCATCGAGGCGTTGATCTCCTGCACGGCGGCCGCGGCATCCTCGGCCGCGGCGGCGTTGCTGCGAGAGAGGTCCACGACCGAGCCCAGCGAGCCGGCGCCACCCTCGCCGTCGTGCAGCCCGGCGGCGGCCAGGGCGGTGCGGCTGGAGGTGGCGATCTGGTCGGAGGCGTGGGTGATGGCACGCACGTCGGCGGCGGTGCGCTCCACCACCGTCAGGATCTCGCCCAGCGCGCTCCCCGCGTCGGCCGCCAGCCCCGAGCCGGCCTCGGCCTCGTCGGTGCCGCGCCGCATGCTCTCTACCGCCCGCGCCGTCACCGCCTGCACGCTGGCGATCAGCTCGGCCGCCTCGCGCGCCGAGTCGCCCGACTGCGTGGCCAGCTTGCGGACCTCGTCGGCCACCACGGCGAAGCCGCGGCCGTGCTCGCCGGCGCGCGCCGCCTCGATGGCCGCGTTCAGCGCCAGCAGGTTGGTCTGCGAGGCCATGCTGGTGATCACCTCGGTGATGCGGCCGATTTGCTCGGAGTAGCCGCGCAGCTCGTCGATGCGCCCCGCCGCGTCGAGCACGCGCTCGCGGATGCGGCGCAGGCTGTCCACCGCCTCGCCGATCACGCGCGAGCCGTCGCGCGCCACCGTCATCGCGCGCTCCGACGCGCCCGAGACGCCGCGGGCGCGCACCGCCACGTCGTCCATCGAGCGCGTCATCTGCCCCAGCGCGTCGGCCATGGTCTGCGTGTTGGTGGCCTGCTCCTGCGCGCCGGCCACCACCTGCGTGAGCGACGCGGCCACGCCCTCGGCCGCGCGGGTCACGTGGTCGGCGGCGGCCGAGAAGCCCTGCGCCACGTCGGTCACGTCGCGCGCGCGGCCGCGCACCCCGCGGATGGCGCCCGCCAGCCGCTCGGTGCCCTGGTTGATGGCGCCCAGCGCCTCGCCCGCGGCGCCGCCGCGCACCTCGCCGCGCGCGGTCAGGTCGCCCTCGCCCACCCGCTCGGCCACGCGGATCACGTCCTCGGCCTGGCGCGTCTCGGCGGCGAGCTCCACGGCCATGTACACCAGGATGGCGGTCTCGAACACCACGAACGCGGCGTGCAGCACCACCATCCCCCACCCGCTGTGCCCCTCGAACACCTTGAGCGCGCCGCCGTGCTCCTGGACCCAGTTGAAGGACGCGTGGTGCACCGCCACCACCGCCGCGCCCACCACCGGCGCCCGCCAGTCGCGGTACATCAGCAGGAAGGCGAGGATGGCGAAGATGTGGAAGTGGAACTCGATCATCCCGCCGCTCTGGTGGATCAGCTCGGCCGAGACCACCAGCAGCAGCGCGCTGGCGGCCAGGCGCGAGAAGAGCGTGCCCCGCCAGCGCCAGGTGACGAACGCGCCCAGCGCCACGCACGGCAGCCCCCACACCAGCGCCGCCGTCCAGCTGCCGAACCACGCCGCCATCGCCACGATCACCGGCGCGTGCCCCAGGAACAGCCACCCGAACATCCGGTCGGCGCGCCGGTACCCGTCTTCCAGCAGCCGCGTGCGCGCCGCCGGCGGCGGGGCATCCGGGCCGTGTTCGCCGAAGAGTCGGAGGGAGGGGACGAGCCTGGCGGAAGTGTCGACGGCAGTGGTGGGCTGGCTCATGCGGGGGGTGGTGGCGGTACAAGGAAGCGACGGACGCGACCGGCTGGCTCCGGTCGCTTCCGTCCGGCGGTGCCCAAGGTGTGTTTAAGGTAATCGCTCCCATTCCGGCCCGGTAGGCCGGGCACGAACGGGCCACCCCGTTCACGCATCCATCCCCGGCCGCCCCTCGCATCGCCCTCGTGAGCCGCATTCACCCTTGGGGGATGCGACAGATTTCGATCGCGGTCTCCGGTCGACAAGCAGCCCGATCGTGGGTCGGGATTACCACTCGCGGCGTTGGATCAGCGTCGGCTGCAAGCGATCACGGCGGTGAACGAGGGAGCGTTCCTCTTCGCCCCGTCTGCCTCCCGCCCATGTGGCTGCTCCTCACACCAGCCCGAGCACCAGCTTCAACCCGTTGTCCACCGACGACATCACGCGTGACGACGCACGCCCGATCCGCTGGTCGAGAAAGGCGCGGTCGACTGTCACCAGCTGAGATACGTTCGCGACGGAATCCTTGGGGAGACCCGTTGTCTTTGAAGGGATGAGAACGTTTCCAGGCGCCTCCACCAATCGCAGGTTGGTGGTGAGCACCACGGCCAGCACCGTGGAGATGCGGCTGCGGTTGAACGCATCTGCCTGGACGATCAGCAGCGGCCGGCGGAACCCCGGCTCAGGGCCACGCGGTTCTGCCAGATCGGCCCACCACACATCGCCACGGCGAACGTCCACCCGTCACCACGCATCTTTCCCGACCGACTGGCGCTGAGCACGCCGCAACGCCGGGTCGAGCGAGCTGTCCTCGGATGCATACAGGTCGTTCAGCCGCGCGGTGACCTCGGCGCCGGTGTGCTTGGCGACGAACTCAGCCAGGGCCGTGGCGTAGAGCTCGCTGCGGCTTACGCCAAGGCGACTCGCCAGTGCATCGGCAGCGGTGTAGAGAGGATCGGGAAGAGAGATGGCGGTTTTCATACCACGATTATACCTGGATCATACCCGTCAGGACAAGCCCTGTGGCACGTGGTCCCACTCTGCAACGACCTTGGCGACGGCCACGGCAGCGCCGTCACGAAAGTGACAGCGCTGCCCGGTGGGGCCATTGAGCCTGCGCTCCTGCCGCGCCTTCCGCTCACCCGCGCAGGTGGCGGTGGAACCACTGCACGGTGCGCGGCCAGGCGGCACGCGCGGCGTTCAGGTTGGCGCCGTCCTGCCCGTCCTGCTGGCGGAGGAAGCCGTGCCCGGCGCCGGGGAAGACCTGGTGCTGGTAGGTGCGCCCCAGCGCGCGCAGCGCCGAGTCGGCAGGGGCGATGGTGGCGTTCACCCGGGCGTCGTTGTCGCCGTAGAGCCCCAGCACGGGCGCGCGCACGTTCGCCAGCGCCTCGCGCGGCGGCGACACGCCGTAGTACACCACCGCCGCCCCCAGCCCCGGCGCGTGCGCCGCGTGCGCGAACGACACCCCGCCGCCCCAGCAGAAGCCCACGATGCCGTAGCGCGGCAGCGCCGCGGGCAGCGCCATCGCATAGCGTGCCGTGGCGTCGATCCGCCGCTGCACCGCCGCCGGGTCGAGGGTGCGGATGGCCGCGGTGGCCGAGTCGCGCACCGGGTCGCCGTCGATCCGGTTGGGCACCCCCTTCCCCGACAGCAGGTCGGGGGCGATGGCGATGAAGCCGTCGGCCGCGAGCTGGTCGGCCACGCCGCGGACCCAGCCGGTCAGCCCGAAGATCTCGTGCACGACCACCACCACCGGCGCGCGGTCGCGCCGCTCGGGGTAGACGACCCACGCGCGCACGCTGTCGCCGGGGCCCGTGCTCACCATCGCCCACTCGCCGTGGCGCGGCGACGCGGCCAGGCGCGCGTTCACCTCCGCGGCGCCCGCGGCGATCGCGCCCTGCGCGCGGGGAGAGCCCGCGCCGGCAGACGCGCCCGTACGCGGGGCGCAGGCGGAGACGACGGTGGCGATCGAAAGGGCCAGCACAGCGACGGTTCCACGCATCATCGGTCGTGCTCCGGAATCAGGGTGACTCGTGACGTGCGGGAGGGCGCGGCTTCCGGCGGCCGATCCCTCATCTCACTCAGCCGAGAAATCGTTGAGAATCCATATCCGAAGATGGCTCACGCAGAACAGCAGAGGAACAGGGGCGAAAAATCATGTCGTCTCTGCTCATCCTCTGCTGCTCTTTCGCTCTCCGGCACCAGAACGATGCATGGTGAACGGCCGTACCGCGTCACTCGATCTTCACCGCACGGCCGAACACGGCGTTCCGGCCAACCCAGCCGTTGGTTCCGCCGCGGTTGTTGCCGATCAGGAAGCGCCCCCGGTCGATCGCCTTCACCAGGTGAAGGTAGTCGGTGCCGTGCACCCGCACGAGCACCACGTCGCCCACCGCGAGCGTGTCGGGGTCGCACGGTTCCAGGGTGACGAGGGCGCCGTCGTTCACCTTGCCCTTCATCGAATGCCCGCGCGGCCGCACCTGCACCGTCTCGCCGCGCGCAAGCGCCTCCCTCGCGTACTTCGCCCAGCTCATGCGACCGTCAGCGGCCGGGAGCGGAACCGCGAGCGGCTCGCGGCAAGCCGGCCGGGCGGCGGAGGACCCGCTTGGGGATCATCACGTGCACCCCCACGTTGCCGTCCACCAGCTGGGTGGTGTTCACGTCGCAGGCCACGCTGACCAGCATGTAGGCGTCGTCGCGGGAGAGGCCCTGCGTGGTCACCAGGAAGTCGATCGCCTGCCGGACGGCGGTCTTGGTGGCCTGCACCAGCGACGTGTCCATCCCCATGGCGATCCAGTGCGTGGGCGTTTCGGCGCGCGGCCACTCCAGGTGCATGTAATTGCGCACGAACACGCGAAGGGTGCCCGTGAGCGACGTTTCCAGCGCGGTGATGTCCACCTCGCCGTTGCCCTGCCCCGCGTGGCCATCGCCCACCTCCAGCAGCGCGCCCGCCGTGTGCACGGGGATGAACAGCGTGGTGCCCCCCACCAGCTCGCGGTTGTCGAGGTTGCCGGCGTGGACGTTGGGCGGCGCGCTGTTCAGTCGCCCCCACGAGCGCGGCGGCGCCACGCCGATGCTGCCGAAGAACGGGCGCAGCGGCACCTCGATCCCCGGCGCGAAGCGCGCCACCATGCGCCGCCGGTCGAGCGGGATGATGCGCATCCGCGCGTAGGGAAAATCCTCGGGGAGGAAGCCGCGCCCCACGCCGAACGCGTTGTAGGCGTAAGGGATGGCCAGCGACACGCGCTGGATGCGCACCTCCAGCACGTCGCCGCTGTCGGCGCCCTCCACGTAGACGGGGCCGGTGAGGATGTGGCCGCCCGGGCCGCGGTTGGTGACGGTGCGGTAGATGTCGCGCAGCGCCGGCTCCACCTGCGCGGGCGGCACGCCGGCCGCCTGCAGCCGGTCGGGGCTGGAGGTGATCAGCGTGCCCACCTCCAGCACGTCGCCCGAACGGATGCGCAGCACGGGCGCGGCCGCCGCGTCGTAGTATCCCCACGCCACCGTGGCGGGCGTGGGCATCAGCCGGTGCACCACGGGCGCGGTCTCGCTGCGCGGCGCCTGCGCGGCGGCATGGATGGCGGCGAACAGCGCGGCGAGCGCGGCCGCGGCGAGGGCGCGGAGCATGGGCACTCCCACCAGCGAGGGATGGAGGGCTGCGATGCAGTCGATTCGGGAGACGGAGCGGAGGTTAGCCGTGGCGCGAAGCTCGTGCAACCTCGTCCGACGCGGCGTGGACCGAATCGGAATCGGACGGGTGGCGGAGGGATTCCGAGGAGGGGGTGAACGATGCGACTGAAGTCGCGGCTACCACGGCACACCAGTCCGCCTTCGCGGACTTCAACCGCCTGCGTCGACGGCGTCACACAGAACGCGAGATGGGGGACAGAAGTAGCGCGCGATCGAAAGAAGAAGCGCCGGAACGCCGGGCAGTCTTCCGTTCCCTCCGTTCCTCCGTGTGACACCGCCGTTGCGGAGCCGACCGAAGCGGATCAGCCCTGCTCCGCAGGCTCGGCCGCCAGGGGGAGGCGGACGGTGAACACCGCGCCCTGGCCGGGCTCGCTCTCCACCTCGATGTCGCCGCCCATCTTGCGGATCAGCTCGCGCGAGATGGCCAGCCCCAGGCCCACGCCCTCCGGAGCGTCGGCCACGGCGCCGGACAGGCGGTAGTAGGGCTGGAAGATGGCCTCCAGCTTCTCGGCCGGGATGCCGGGGCCGTCGTCGGACACGGCGATGGCGCCCCAGCGCTCCTCGCCGCGCCGCACGGCCGCCGCGCCGATGCGGATGGTGCCGCCCTGCGCGCTGTACTTGACCGCGTTCCCCAGCAGGTTCACCAGAACCTGGCGCAGCCGGTCGGGGTCGGCGTCCAGCGTCATCTCCGCCACCTCGCCGGCCACCAGCGCCTGGCCGCGGAGGACGGCCCCGGGCTGCACCATCCCCACGGCCTCCTCGATCACCGTGGCCGCGGGCACCGGGCTGGCCTGGATGCGCACCACGCCCGCGCTCAGCCGCGTCATCTCCAGCACGTTCTCGAGCACCGCCAGCAGGTGGCGCCCGCTCATGCGGATGCGCCCCAGCGCCTCGCGCTGCCGGTCGGAGACGGGGCCCAGGATCTCCATCTCGATCAGCTCGGCATACGAGTCGATGGCGTTCAGCGGCGAGCGCAGGTCGTGCGACAGCGTGGCCAGGGCGCGGTCGCTGGCCTCGTCGGCCTCGCCGGCGCCCCGCACGGCGCGGGTGCGGCCGTCGCGCTCGCGGCGCACCTCCTCCTCCAGCCGCGCGTTCTCCAGCGCCACCGCCACCTGGTCGGCCGCCGCCGACAGCAGCCACTCGTCCTCCTCGCCGAAGGGCGCGTCGGCCGGCCGCACCACCGCCAGCAGCCCGGTGACCGTGCCCCGGGCCACCAGCGGCACGCCCATGAAGCACTCGGGGCGGTAGACGCCCAGCAGGCCCTGGAGCCGCGCGATCAGCGTGTCGCCGGGCGCGCCCGCGTCGCGCCGCAGGGCCGCCTCGCCAACCCCGACCGACGCGCGGACGCGCGGCACGCCGTCGTCGTCGGCCAGCATCAGCAGGCCGCGCTCGGCCTCCAGCAGCCCGGCCGTGCGCTCGGCGCCCAGCCGCAGCACCTCGTCCAGCGTGCGGGTGCCGGTGAGGGCGCGGCTGATGTCGGTGAGCCGGCGCAGCTGCCCGGCCCGTCGGTCGGCGGGCGCGGCGGGCTGCGTCACCGAAGCATCGTCAGACGACACGGATCCCCTCTTCGGAGATGTCCACCTCGCGCACCCGCGGGTCGTGCCCGCTCCCGCGGGTCTTGAGCACGCGCAGCTTGCGGTGGGTCCGCTCGTCGGCGATCTCGGCCTGCAGCAGGAGGATGTTGTCGGACAGGTGGCTGAAGGGCGCATCGATCGCGTAGCTGCCGGTGATCCCCGGCCGCGCCGTCTCGAAGGTGAAGATCGCCGTCACCCCGTTCACCGCGAAGTGCTGCGAGAGCGCGTACAGGTAGTCGTGCAGGCGCTGCGGGTCGCGCACGGCGGTCACTAGGTCGCCCACCGCGTCGATCACCACCCGCTTCACCCCCCGCTCGCGGACCAGGCCGAACATGTCGTCCACCAGGCTGTCGATCTGCAGCTCCACCGGCGAGTGGTAGAGCAGGTGGAGGCCGGCGGCGGCGGGGTCCATCCCGAACCCCTCCACCAGGAAGGAGAGCTGCGTGGGGTTCTCTTCCAGGTGCACGTACAGCCCGGGCTCGCCCCGCCGCACGCCGTCCAGGATGAACTGCAGCGCGATGGTGGTCTTGCCGGCGCCGGTGGGCCCGCCCAGCAGCGTGGTGCTCCCGCGCCACAGCCCGCCGCGCAGCATCTCGTCCAGCCCCGCCACCCCCGTGGACAGGCGCTCGCGCACGATCTGGTAGCCGCGGGGCACCTGCGGGCTCACCAGGCGGCGGTAGATCTTCACCCCGCCGGCCGTGAGGCGCAGCGCGTGCAGCCCCTCGCGGTAGCTGCTCCCGCGCAGCTTGCGCACGCGAAAGAAGCGGTCGTCGCGCATCCCGGTCTCGTGGCGCAGCAGCTCCACGATCCCGTCGGCCACCACGAACTCGGGGTGGGTGGCCATCTGGTCGCCGGCATACTCGCCCACCAGGAAGGCGGTGGTGTCGTAGGCGGTGAGCAGCCCGGCCAGGTCGTGCACCACGCGGCGCATCTCGGCCATCGAGGGCGACAGGTCGTGCAGCGCCTTGAACGAGTCGATCACGATGAGCTTGGGGCCCAGCGTGCGGATCCACTCGGTGACCATGGGCACCAGCGCGCCGATCCCCTTCTCGGCCAGCTCGGTGCCGGCCTCCTCGTACACCACGTCGCCGCCCATCCGGCTCTCGTCGAAGAACTCGAACTTCTGCAGGTACTTGACCACCTTCCCCAGCGGTTCGGAGAGGGTAGTGACGTAGAGGATGGGCCGCCCTCCGCCGGCGTTGTGGAAGACGAGCTGCTGGGCGAAGAGCGTCTTCCCGGTGCCCGGCTCGCCCATGATGATGTTGATGGACTGCGCCGGAAAGCCGCCGCCCAGGATGCGGTCGGCCGACGCGGTGCCGGTGCTGATGCGGGGGATCTCGTCGTCGGCCGCGCCGGGGCGGCCGGCCGGGGTCTGCTCCAGGCTCATGCGCGTTCTCCGGGTGTGGCGCTTCCATGCCGCGCCAGGAGCTGGCGCACGGCGTCCACCAGCGTGTCCTCGGCCAGCGGCTTGCGCAGGAACGCGTCTGCGCCCGCGTCGAGCGCCCGGGCCGACGCGGTGAGGATGCTGAAGATGAGGACCATCACGCCCTGGGTCTCGGGATCTTCCTTGAGGCGCCGGCAGAGGGCCAGGCCATCCAGCTTCGGCACCAGGATCTCGGTGATCACCAGCGCCGGCCGGAGCTCGCGGGCCTGCCGCAGCGCGGCCTCGCCGTCGTCGGCGAACACCACGGCATAGCCCGCGGCGTCCAGGAACAGCGCCTCCAGCACACGGATGTGCGGGTCGCGCTCCACCACCAGGATGGTCGCCCGGCCTTCGGGGCTGCTTGGGGATCCAGTCATTCAGTACGTTCCGAGGTCTGCGCTGCCCGTGCGGATCGCGAATTTCGGGGAGATGCATCGTCCCTCCCCCGCTTCGTACCCGGGACCTGCCTTCCTGCTTCGGCAGAACCCCGGGATCGCGCCGCTCCGCGAAACAACAATATACGCGTCCATCTCCCACGGTCGAATCCCACGTGTAGCAGGCTCGGGGAACGGGTCCGCGGCTCGTCCCGATTCAGCCGGCTGGCTCTGCACGTGACCCTCGAGTTTCCCGCGCGATTCATCTTCGCAACGACGGAGTTTCACACGGACACGGAGTCAGCGGAGTGAGCGGAAACACCGTAGTCAGCGGAGTCGACAGATGGCCTGGCTCGCGTCGCGCGATCAACCCGGCGAACCGGCACCGCCACGCCGCTGCCGGGCAAGGTGGGCCGACAGCGCGACATAGAATGCAGGATAGACGAGCGAGAGCAGCGCCAGCCACGCCGGCACGCGGGGATAGCCCAGCAGCAGCAGCGCCAGTAGGATGGCGAGCCACAGGGTCGCCCCGGCGATCAGCGGGAGCCGCCAGGGACGCGGCGCCAGGTTGGGGTAGAGGAAGCGCACAGGAGCCACGGTGAGCGCGGCCAGCGCCAGCAGCATGGCCGCGTTGGGCCACGCGCCCAGGAAGTGGTGGCCGATGCCGGCGTAGAACGCCACCACGTTCCAGTACGACGGGAAGCCCAGGAAGAAGCCGCCCCCTTCGTCCTTGGCCCCCGCGTTGGCGAAGCCGAAAAGCGAGGCGACCAGCGCGGGGACGACCCACGCCGCCGCGGGCGCCGGCAGCCAGCCCATCCGCCACACCAGCAGCAGCGGGAGGAAGGTGTAGGTGAGGTAGTCGACGATGTCGTCGATGGTGCGGCCGTCGATGGAGGGCGCCCAGCGCTTCACCTCCCACGCGCGCGCCAGCGGCCCGTCGGTGGCGTCAATCACCACCGTGGCCGCGAAGAGCGCCAGCACCACGCGCGGGTCGGGCGCCGGGCCGCACGTCTCGGCCGCCGCCCAGAAGGCGAGCGCCACCCCCGAGGCCGTGTACAGGTGCACGGCGTACGCCCGCGCCCGCTGGCCGGGCGTTCCGCGCCGAGCCCCGGCCGAGGGCTCCGTCATCCGCGCGACGAGCCGGCCGTGGGGGAGGCGGGCGCGGCGGGCAGCTCCTTCACGTAGCGGATGGTGTCCTGCCCGTAGCCCGCGCGCTCGTAGACGGCGCGCGCCCGCTCGTTGCCGGCGAACACGTTCAGCGTGATGAAGCGGTGGCCCTGCGCGTGGGACCATGCCTCCACGGCGGCGAGAAGCGCGCGGCCGGCGCCCTTCCCTTCCCCCGCCTCGGCTACGGCCAGGATGGAGAGGTGGCCGTGGCGCTCGCCGGTGAAGTAGTCGGTCGCCGCGTGCGCGTAGGCCACGCCGGCGGGGCCGGTGCCGGTCAGCTCCGCCACGAGCAGCACGGCGTCGGGCGCGGGCTCGGCCAGCGCTCGCTCCAGCGTCTCGCGCTCGGCGCGGTCGAGCGCGTCGTCGGGGCGCAGCGGCGGCGGGCCGAACGCGCGCAGCCGCGGCACCACGCCCAGCATGAAGTCGCGGTCGGCCGCGGTGGCCGCGCGCACGGTCGTCGTCACTCCCATCTCCTCATCCCCAAAGTCTGCAGGATCGCCTTGCGCCGCCGGCTTCGTACCAGATCCGCATGAATCATCGCGGCAGCAGGACCTGCTGAAGTGTCACACGGAGGCACGGAGAGCACCCAGCCGTTCTCTGCGTCTCTGTGCCTCTGTGTGAGCAAGCAGTTCAGCCGGACGCGGTATCAGCATCAGGTCAGGATCAGCCCCGCGCCGGCCGCCGCGCGTCCACGATGTCGGCCACCGCGCGGTCGGCGGCAACGGGCGAGGCGGACAGGGCGGCCACCACGCCGTCGATGTCGGCATGCGAGCGGTTCTGGCTCATCTTCCACTTCCCCTCCAGCCGCGTGATCTCGATTCGCACGCCCACGATGGCGCGCTGGAGCCCGTCCACGAACTCGGCCGGCGCGTCGCCCACGGCCCACGGCTCGGGGCGCCCGGCCTCGTGGAGCGTGGTGAGCGCGTGGAGGTGGCGGCGGAGGAAGGCGGGGTCGTCGGTGAAGCGCAGCGTGCCGTAGGCGTGCACCGCCACGTAGTTCCAGGTGGGCACCACGCGCCCGTGCTCGGCCTTGGCCGCGTACCACGCCGGCGAAACGTAGGCGTCGGGGCCCTGGAAGATCACCAGCGCCTCGCCGTGCGCCGCCGCCAGCCGATGATGCGGGTTGGCGCGCGCCACGTGGCCCTCCAGCGTGCCGTGCGGCCCGGCCGCGCGGTCCAGCACCAGCGGCAGGTGCGTGGCGAACAGCCCCTCGGCCGACGAGGTGACCAGCGCGCCGAGCGGATGCGCCTCGACGAAGTCGTGCATGACTTCGATCCGGTGCTCGGCGTTCGAAGGCGGGATGTACATGGACGGACTGGGCGGAACGGGGATCGGGAAAAGCTACGCCTCGGGAGATGACGAGGCGGCGGATCCGGGTCACGGGACGATCTCTGGCCTCCAAAGTACGACTCGTCCCGCCCGAAGCGAAGTACAGGGCACGATCCCGCTGCTTCCAAGTCTCCCCTGCGATCGTCCGGCGCAGCCGCAAACGAAGAGAGCCGGCCCCGAGATCCGGGACCGGCTCCGCACGTCACGTCGAGCAGCGTCGAACGCTCAGCCGCAGCAGTAGCAGCGGCCGTCCTTCGGCACCCACACGCCACCCAGCGAGCCGCACTCCGGGCACGACCGCTGGCTGCAGGCCCGCGCCTCGCCCGCGGGGGCGGCCGGCGACGCGAACGCCTGCACGGCGCCGAAGCCCAGCGAGGCCACGAAGGCGGCGGAGAACAGCAGGGACTTCCAGTTCGAGGCAATGCGCTTCATCGGACACCCTCCGGGAAGGCGGTTGTGGGCTCCGCCGCCCTCGGCCGGCGGCGGATGCGAAAGCGGCCGGTGAGGGCCGCCCGGGCTCAGTAGCAGAGGCAGACGTTGTTCTGGCAGATGCCGTAGCCGCCGCACTGCACGTTGCACTTCACCGGGTCGCACCACGGACGGGCGGCATCCCTGGCCGGGAGCGTGACGCCGAACGCTTCCACCGCACCGAAGGAGAGGCTGCCCAGGACGGCCAGCGCGAATACGCCGCGGTACAGGGTCTGGACGGTACGCTTCATGGCTGCTTGCTCCCGGCTGGGGGGACGCGAGGCACGGGCCGGAGAAGCCCGCGCGGAACACGGCCGCGCCCCGAAGGCGCGACTCACCCGTGACGGCGGAAAGTGCCGGGTGCGGTGGACGGCATCCCACCGTCCTCCACCGCTCGCATTACTTCCATCCGTTCAGGGTTTCTCAACATATCGGCGGGAAAGAAGGCTGTCAACGCGCCGGCGCCGTGTCGTGCCGGGGATTCGCGGCACGGCGGCCCGCCGGCGCGCGGCTGCTACCGGGTAGCCGGAGCCGGCGCCGTCAGCCCCGCGGCGGCGCGTATCGAGTCCATCGCCGGCCCCTCCGTCAGCTCGCCGATGCGGGAGTAGAGCACGCGTCCGCCAGAGTCCACCACCATGGTCACCGGCACCGTGCGCGTGCGGTAGAGCGCGCTCATGCGCCGGTCGGGGAAAGCGGCGACGGGGTAGCGGAGGCCGTTGCGGGTGGCGTAGGCCCGGGCGCTGTCGGGCGGGTCGAGCGAAAGGCCCACCGCTGCCCCGCGCCCACCCGCCGCCTCGGCCGCCGCGCCGAGCCGCGTCCACGCGGGGATCGAGGCACGGCAGTAGGGGCAGGTGCGGTTGAACACGAACAGCACCTGCCGCGCCCGTGCGGGGCCGGCCACGCTCACGCTGGCGCCATCCGTGGTAGGCGCGGAGAAGGCGGGCACGTACATCCCCGCGTAGGGCCGCGTGACCCGGCGGAACAGCTCCTCGTTCTCGCGGTTCAGCTTCTTCACGCGCGTGGCCAGCACCACGATCAGGATCGCCGCCATGGCCAGCGCCGCGGGCGCCAGCAGGTTCTTCAGCTTCATCCGTTGGTCCTTTCAGGCATGGACACACGCGTCGACGCGGCTCCACCGGGCCGGCCACAGGGGCTGGATGTTCGTTGTGGAATAACCAGTCGTCAAATGTACCCTGACCCGCACCCACGGCAAGCCCCCTCCGCCAGCCGGCGGACATAGGGGCGCCCACCGCGCCCGCTCGGATTTATTCCAAACATTCCTCGCCGGGGAATTGAACCGGAGGGGGTGCCTGCGAGCTCCCATGGTGGCGAGACCTTACATCTGCGCGCCGCCGTCCACCTCCAGCACGCGGCCGGTGAAGAAGCCGCACTCCAGGATGAAGCGCAGCGCCAGCCACACCTCGCGCGGATCGCCGAAGCGCCCCACGGGGATGCCGGCCAGGAGCCCGGCGCGTGCCTCGCCGGAAATGTTGTCGAGGATGGGCGTCTGGATCACTCCGGGGGCGATGGCCGCCACGCGCACGCCGTGCGGGGCCAGTTCCAGCGCCCAGGTGCGGGTGGCCGCGTCGAACCCGGCCTTGGACGCCGCATAGGCCGACTGCCCCAGGTTCCCCGCGCGCGCCAGCGACGACAGGTTCACGATCACCCCCTCGGCCTCGCGCCGCTCCAGCATCTCGGCCGCCACCTCGCGGGCGCACAGGAACTGCCCGGTGAGGTTCACGTCGAGCACCTTGCGCCACTGCGCGGTGGGGAGGCGGCGGACCCATCCCTCCTCCTCGGTCACCAGCAGCCCGTCCATGAGCACGGCGGCGTTGTTCACCAGCACGTTGATCCCGCCCAGCCGCTCGCCCGCGTCGCGCACGAACGCCTTCACCGCCGCCTCGTCCGATACGTCGCCCACCAGCGTCTCCACCCGCCCGGGGAGCCCCGCCGCCTCGGCCGCCAGCTTCCGCAGCCCCTCGGCGTTCACGTCCACCCCCGCCACGCTCGCCCCGGCGCGCGCCAGCTCCAGCGCGAAGTGGTATCCCAGACCGCTGGCCGCGCCCGTCACCAGCGCCCGAACCTGTGCCAGTTCCATCCGTCCTCCCTGAACCCCGTGGTGTGCGCCGCGGCCAGCCGCGGGCGGTGAGCCACACCATCATACACGTTAGCGGAGATTTTTTCGAGCCGCCGCGAGAACCCTGCCTCACGCGCCGGCCGCAGAGGTGCACGGATCGGAGATGATTTGACCGGCCAGATGTCGGACCGAACGCTCTACCGCGCCCTCGAACCGAAACCGCGAAATGCCCGTCGTCGGCGCGACCTCACTGTCTCCACGCGTAGGACGATCCTCCCTGCACCCGCGTGCGCTTCCCCACTCGCCCGCCGGGATAGTCCCGTCAACGTCCACCGCCCGTCGCAGGCATGTTGGATCCGTATCGCGGCGCACCCGGTGCGCCGCAGCACCCAAGACGGCAACGCGTTCCCGGGAGTGGCCCCATGTTCCGCACAGCCCCACACACGAGCTCGTTCGACCCACGGCCGGGCGCGGTGCGCACCGGCGTGGGGAAGTGCGCGATGGCGGGCGCGGCCGCGCTGGCGGTGCTGCTGAGCGCGGCGGCGGCGGCGCAGGCGCCCGGCTCCGCGCTGCCCTTCGCGCCGGGCGAGGCGTGCGCGTACCGCGGCAACGGGCCGCTGGGGCGGATGGGCAGCGGCACCTTCGCCGTGGCGCGCGAGGGCGGCAGCTGGCTGATGAGCTTCGACTTCCGCGGGCGGATGGGGCCGATGGTGGTGGAGAACCACACGCGCTCGTGGTTCGACCCCGCCGAGACGGCGTCCGTCCGCTTCACCAAGACCGAGCGCTCGCCGCTGTCCAACAGCCGCGAGGACGTGCGCATGGACCGCGTGGCGCGCCGCTGGACCGGCGGGGCGCAGTCGCCCGGCGGCGCCATGCCCACCGGGGCGCCGCTCGACGAGCTGTCGTTCATCTTCTTCCTGCGCACGCTGCGCCTGGACGACGGCGACAGCTTCGGCTTCACCCGGCACTACGACACCACGCGCAACCCGATCCGCGTGCGGGTGCTGGGGCGCGGGCCGCTGAAGGTGGCGGCGGGGCAGTTCCAGGCGGTGCAGGTGGAGATGCGCGTGCGCGACCCGCACCAGTACGGCGGCGAGGGCGTGATCCTGATCCACTTCACCGACGACGCCCGCCACCTGCCGCTGCGCATCGAATCGCGCATCCCCCGCGCGGGCCGCATGGTGCTCACGCTCGAGGCACTCACCCCCACCTGCGGCGCCGGGCCCACGGGTGCCCGCGCCACCGACTGAGCGCTCCGCCGTACCCGCTACGAGCCACGCCGCCCGCCCGGACCTTTCCGGGCGGGCGGCTTTGCGTCCCCGCCCCACCACGCGGCCGACGCGCGAGCGCCGTCTGGTCGCGCGTCTGGTCGCGATCTCCGGTTTCATGAACATGGAGCAACGGAAAGAGCGGAGGAGCGGAGGAACCGCTGTTCTCCGTTCCCTCCGTTCTCTCCGCTGCTCCGCGTTCATGCGGTTGCGGTTGTTCGGTAGATGCACGGCACCGGCTCGCGGGACGATCCACCAGGCGGGGAGATCCCCCGCACCTCCGTCGTCTCACCGCGCCGCCCGATTCCCGGGGTAGTCCGATCCCCCACGCCGGGTCACGCCCTGCGCCCCGCACGCCTCGGGGTGTGCGACGGACAGGATGCACCCGCCCCGGCGAGTAGCTTCATCTCCAGTTGGACGCGCCGTGACGTATGCCGGCGAAGAGGTGAACCCGACCCACTGGAGACCCGACCATGCGCAAGAGCATCGTGATTGTATCCCTGCTGGCGGCACCCGCCCTCGTGGCGGCCGCGCTGCCCCCCCTGTCGCTGCAGCCGGGAAGCCGGGTGTGGGTGGAGGGGACCAGCAGCACCCGCTCGTGGCGCTGCGAGTCGACCCGCGCCCAAGGCACGGCCGCGGCTGCCACCACCGTCCTGGCGCAGCTGGCGGACGTCTCGCGCGCCGAGATCACCATCCCCGTGAGCACGCTCGACTGCCACAACGGGACGATGAACGGCCACATGCGCACCGCGCTCAAGGCCGCCACCGCCCCCGAGATCCGCTTCCGCGCCAGCTCGGTGCAGGTGACGCCCACGGGAACCGACGCGGGCACGGCCGAGATGCGCGGCACGCTCTCCATCGCCGGGCAGGAGCGGCCGGTGACCATCAACGGCACCGTGGCGCGCGAGAACGGCCAGCTCCGCGTGCGCGGCAGCAAGCAGATCACCATGACCGAGTGGGGCGTTCGCCCGCCCTCGCTGATGCTGGGCACCATGAAGGTGCGGCCCGGCGCGACCGTGGGCTTCGACGTGGTGCTGAAGCCGTAGAGGTGTGAGTCAGGGCGGCGGGCGAAACCGCCGCGTGGCAGTGCCGGGAGCGCACCCACGCGCTCCCGGAAACGGAAGAAGCAGTACCATCACGGAGATGGAACCATGAGAAGCTCGACTCGTTTGCTGCTGCCGGTCCTGCTCGCCGCGACCTTCGCGGCCCCGCTGGCGGCGCAGAGCGACAGCCCCGGCGGCGGCACCGCCCCGGCCCCGGCCGACTCGGCCAAGCCCGAGGCCAGCCGCACCTTCGGCACGGCGCAGCAGATCCCCATCCAGCACTTCCGGCCGGTGGACCGGCGCGGCGTGAACGTGTTCGAGTCGCCCAAGAACGACGGCGTGCCCTACGACGGCTTCAAGCTGATGATCGGCGGCGCGTTCCTGCAGGACTTCCAGACGGTGGACCACAGCAACACCGCCCAGCCGGTGCTGGCGAACGGCGCCAACGCCAACGAGCTGGCCGACATCGGCCCCGGCTTCAACAACGCGGTGGCCAACCTGTACCTCACCGCCCAGCTGGCCCGCGGCGTGAGCGTGCACATGACCAGCTACCTGTCGAGCCGCCACCACAGCGAGACGTGGGTCAAGGACGGCTACCTGCAGATCGACGAGAGCCCCATCGACGTGGCCGTGCTGAACACCGTCATGCGCTACGCCACCATCAAGTTCGGCGAGATGGAGATCAACTACGGCGACAGCCACTTCCGCCGCACCGACAACGGCAACGGGATCTACAACCCGTTCGTGGGCAACCTGATCATGGATGCCTTCACCACCGAGGCGGGCGCCGAGGTGTACCTGCAGCACAACGGCTTCCTGGGGATGGTGGGCGCCACGGCTGGCCAGCTGCACCCGTCGGTGGTGAACCCCAGCGGCCGCACCCCGTCGTTCATCGGCAAGCTGGGCTTCGACCGGCAGCTGAGCCCCGACCTGCGCGTGCGGCTCACCGGCTCGGTCTACACCAACCGGCACAGCACCGAGCAGAACCTGTTCACGGGTGACCGGGGCGGCTCGCGGTACTACTTCGTGATGGAGAACACCGCCGCCACCGAGACCGGCAACTTCCGCTCGGGGATGCTGGCCCCGGGGATGAGCCACAAGATGACCTCGATGGTGGTGAACCCCTTCGTCAAGTTCAACGGGCTGGAGCTGTTCGGCCTGGCCGAGCGGGCCAAGGGGCGCACGCTGGCCGAGACGGCCGAGCGCACCTGGAACCAGTACGCGGTGGACGGCACCTACCGCTTCCTGAACGACGCCCTGTACGTGGCCGCGCGCTACAACACGGTGAGCGGGCCCCTGGCCGGCACCACGGCCGACGTGGGCGCCAACCGCTGGCAGCTGGGCGCGGGGTGGTACATGACCGACAACATCCTGCTGAAGGGCGAGTACATCACCCAGAAGTACACGGGCTTCGCCCCCACCAGCATCTTCAACGGCGGCAAGTTCCACGGCCTGATGGTCGAAGGCGCGGTCGCCTTCTGAGGCCCGCGGGCAGGCGACGGATCATGAGTCCCGCCTGATCACTCGTGCAGCAAGGAGGGGAGCGCCGCCCGGGGCTCCCCTCTCCGTCCGTTCCCCTCCCGACGACCCGCCGTTCATCCGACCCCGCTTGCTCCTACCATTTCCCCGGCAAAGGAGTGCCTCGGAGGTTCTTCTTCGGGCGTGGCGTCGGCGGTTCACGCAGATTCCTTCACCGCCGGCAGGGTGAAGGCGAAGGTGCTCCCCTCGCCCACCGTGCTCTCGGCGCCGATGCGGCCGCCGTGCGCCTCCACGATCCCCCGGGCAATGGCCAGCCCCAGGCCGGCGCCCGCGCGGCGCGTGCTGCGCGCCTGCCAGAAGCGGTCGAACACGTGCGGCAGGTCGCCCGCGGCGATGCCCGGCCCGGTGTCGGTGCAGGCGATGCGCACCTCGCCGGCGCCTCCCCCGCTGCCGTCGCGGTCGACGGGGTCGAGCGCGGCGCTCACCGTGACGGTGCCGCCGGCGGGCGTGAACTTCACCGCGTTGCCGCCCAGGTTGCCCAGCACCTGCAGCACCCGCTCGCGGTCGGCCCACACCAGCGGAAGCCCCTCCTCCACGTCGGCGGAAAGCGAGATGCCCTTCTCGCCCGCGAGCTCGGCCAGCGCGCCGAGGGCCGCGGCCACCACCTCCTCCACCTCCGTCTCGGCCGGCTCCAGCGAGAGCCGGCCCGCCTCGATGGCCGCCACGTCCAGCAGGTCCTGGCGCAGGCGGTCCATCTGCGCGGTCAGGTCGCGGATGGCGCCGGTGCGCTTGCGCGCCTCGCTCCCCGCCTCGCCCGCCGGCAGGGTGCGCTCCAGCACCAGCGCGTGGATCTTGACCGCCGAGAGCGAGTTGCCGATGTCGTGCGCCACCACCCGCAGCACCTCGTCGCGCGCCCGCACGGCGGCCTCGGCGGCGGTGCGGGCCTCGTGCTCGCGCTCGAGCAGGCGCGCGCGCTCGGCCTCCAGCCGCTTGCGCTCCAGGGCGTAGCGCAGCGCGCGGGCCAGCGTTCCCGGCTCCACCTGCCCCTTCACCAGGTAGTCCTGCGCGCCCGCCTGCACCGCCTGGATCGCCACGCTCTCGTCGTCCAGCCCGGTGAGCACCACGATGGCCACCCCGGGCCCCGCCGCCAGCGCGCGCGTCACCGTCTCCAGCCCGTGGGCGTCGGGGAGCGACAGGTCGAGCAGCACCACGTCGGCGGCGCACGCGGCCAGGAGCGGGAGGGCGGCCGAGAGGCGGCCGGCGTGCTCCAGCTCGAAGCGCATCCCGGCATCCCGCAGCGTCTCGCGGATCAGCCGCGCGTCGCCAGGGTTGTCCTCCACCAGCAGGATTCGCAGCGTGGCCGGCCCGCTCACTCGCGCGGCTCCGGAGGAAGCTTGACGATGCCGAACCAGAAGTCTTCGATCAGCCGCACCACCGTGATGAACTGGTCGAGGTCCACCGGCTTGGTGATGTAGCAGTTGGCCCCCAGCGCGTAGACGCTGGCGATGTCGCGCTCGGCCTCGGAGCTGGTGAGGATCACCACGGGGATGGTGCGCAGCGACGGATCGCCCTTGATCTCCTTCAACACCTCGCGCCCGTCCTTCTTGGGCAGGTTGAGGTCGAGCAGCACCATCTGGGGGCGGGTCGCCTGCGCGTAGGGACCCTCGCGCCTCAGGTAGCGCAGCGCCTCCACGCCGTCGTGCACCACCGACAGGTTGTTGACGATCCGGCTGTCCTTGAGCGCCTCGCGCGTGAGGCGCACGTCGCCCGGGTTGTCTTCCACCAGAAGGACCTCGATCGGCCGCCGCGCGGCGCCGCGTGCGCTCATCATCCCTCGTCGCCAGCCGGAAGTGTGAAGAAGAAGACCGACCCCTGCCCCGCGCGTGATTCCACCCAGATCCTGCCGCCGTGCCGCTCCACGATCTTCTTGCAGATGGCCAGCCCGATCCCCGTGCCCGGGTACTCGGTGCGGCCGTGCAAACGCTGGAAGATGACGAAGATGCGCTCCGCGTACTCGGGCTCGATCCCGATCCCGTTGTCGCGCACCGAGAAGCGCCACTCGCCCCCCGCGCGCCGCACCCCCACGTGAACCTGCGGCGGCGCGTCGCCGCGAAACTTGACGGCGTTGCCCACCAGGTTCTGGAAGAGCTGCCCCAGCTGCACCGGGTCGGCGGCCACGGTTGGGAGCGGGTCGGCGGTGACGGTGGCGCCGGCCTCCTCGATCGCCGTCTCCAGGTTGGCCAATGTGCGCTCCAGCAGGCGGCCCAGGTGCACGGGCTCGAAGCCGCCGCCGTGGCTGCCCACGCGCGAGAAGGCGAGCAGGTCGGCGATCAGCGACTGCATGCGGTTGACGCCGTCCACCGCGTAGCCGATGAACTCGCGCGCGTCGTCGTCGAGCCGGTCGTTGTAGCGGCGCGCCAGCAGCTGGGTGTAGCTGCTCACCATGCGCAGCGGCTCCTGCAGGTCGTGCGAGGCCACGTAGGCGAACTGCTCGAGCTCGGCGTTGGAGCGCGCCAGCTCCTCGGCCTGGCGGGCCAGCGCCTCCTCGGCCTGCACGCGCTCGGTCACGTCGCGCAGCACCGCCGTGTAGATCCGCCGCCCGCCGATCTCCAGCTTGGAGATGGACGCGTCGGCCGGGAAGATCTCGCCGCCCTTGCGCCGCCCCGAGATCTGCCCGCGCTCGCCCATCCGCCGCGCCGCCACCCCCGCCGCGCCGAACTCGCGGACGCGGTCGGCGTGGCCGGGGCGATACGGCTCGGGGATCAGCAGCTCCAGCGGCTCGCCCTCCACCTCGGCCGCGGTGTAGCCGAAGGTGCGCTCGGCGCCCTGGTTGAAGAAGACGATGCGCTGCTCCTCGTCCACCGACACGATCGCGTCGGACGAGATGGAGATGATCCCCGCGAACTTGGCCTCGGACAGGCGCAGCGCCTCCTGCGCGCGCGCCCGCTCCACCACGCGCCCCACCTGCGTGCCCAGATTGGCCATCACCTCCAGCAGCGCGGCGTCGCGCGGCAGCGGCCGGTCGGAGAAGAACTCCAGCACGCCGGCCACCTCGCGCCCCACGCGCACGGGAAAGGCGACAACGGCGCGGATCCCGTCCTCGCGCCCCACGGCGCGCACCAGGTCGTGCGTGGCGGCCACGTCTTCCACCCACTCGGCCTCGCCGCTCGCCAGCACCCGGCCGGCGATCCCCTCGCCCGCCGCGAACCGCGCCGTCTCCGTCGCCGCGCGGAAGCGGGGGAAGCGGCCGGCTTCGGCGGGGCTCCAGATCCCCGTGGCCTCCAGCGCGCCGCCGGCGTCGGTGAGGAAGGCGTGCGCCAGCGGCCAGCCGGTGTGCGCGCATACCGCGTCCAGGCAGGTCTGCAGCGCCTCGCGCACGCTGCCCGCCTCGTTGGCGGCCACGGCGACCACCTGGAGGAGGTGGATCAGCGACGCGCGGCGCTCGTCGCCGGGCGGCGGCGCGGCGTGTTCGGGGCCTGGTGATTCTGGCATCGAGCGTCGTATCTGGGCTCGGGCGTGTTTGGGGACGAGCGGCCAACGTAGTCGCTCGCAGATGACGAGAAAAGGGAGTGCGGGCCTGCTGTCGGACGTTTCCCCACACGGGGTTGCCGGCGCTCCCCACGCCCGTGGATGGCGACGCCCGGCGCGGCGGGGTGCTGCCCGGGCCTAGCTTTCAGGCATGAAGGATCAGGGCATCCAGGCCATCCGCAGTCACAACGAGCGATGAGAGCAACAGCCGTCCGGGCCACCCGGTCGCGGAGGGTCCGCGACATCATGGAACCGCGCGTGGTGACCGTCGTCCCCGAGATGACGGTGCGCGAGCTGGTGCAGACCTTCCTCGAGGAGCAGGTCCGCGGCGCGCCGGTGCTGGGCCCTTCGGGCAAGGTGGTGGGGATGGTGAGCGAGGCCGACGTGCTGCGGCAGCTCATGACGCGGCCGATCGGCTCTCCGCGCGACGCCGACCAGGTGCAGGTGCGCGAGATGATGGGCCCCATCGGCCGCGTGTTCGGGCCCGACGACGAGGTGGAGAGCCTGCTGCGCTTCTTCGCCAGCGACGGACTGCAGCGCGCGGTGGTGATCGACAACGACATCCTGCTCGGCATCATCACCCCGTCGGACCTGGTGCGCGCGCTGGGCCCGGGGCACTGATTCCAGCTCCGCCGGCCGTTGAATCATCCCCACCCGAGAACCGTCCCACCCAAGCCCTATCCGACCCGAGCCCTATCCGACCCGAGCCCTGTCCGCTCCGAGCCCCATCCGACCCAAGATCCATCCGCCGAGAACCATCTGACCCGAAATCCATCCGACCCGAGAGCCATCCGACCCGACGTCCATCCAACCGCGTTGATGTCATCCTGAGCCGCCGCCGCGCCGTGCTGTCAGCTGCACCGATCTCCGGCGGCGGCGAAGGATCGATCGGCCGCGCTCGGATTCCACCCTCCGAAGCGCCGTGGGGCCGGGGATCGCTCGTCATGGCGCACGATCGGGCAGCCGCGGCCACAGATCCTTCGGTCGCCGCCAGAATGCAGTGATGCCGCGGGTTCAGCGCAGCGGCGACGCTCAGGGTGACATGCTGGGGGATGATACCAGATCCGCAGGAACCGTTGCGCCAGCAGGACCTGCCGAAGTGTCACACGGAGGCACAGAGGCACAGAGAACAACCCGCGGTTCTCTGCGTCTCCGTGCCTCTGTGTGAGCAAGCAGTTCAGCCGGATCTGGTATGAGAGCGGGACCCGAGAGTCCGGTGTGTATCGACTTCCGCCTCATGAACGCGAGGACGCGGAGAACAGCGTGCAGTTCTCCGCGTCCTCCGCTGCTCCGTGACCCGTGCGGGTGCATTCCCGGGAACCCTACGCCGGCTTCAGCAGCCCCGTCTCCAGCGCCAGGTGCACCAGCTCGGCGCGGTGGGAAAGCCCCAGCTTCTGCATCATCCGCGCGCGGTAGGTGTCCACCGTCTTGGGCGACAGGAACAGCTTCTTGCCGATCTCGGCCGAGCTGTACCCCTCGGCGGTGAGCGCCAGCACCTCGCGCTCGCGCTCGCTCAGCTTCTCCAGCGGCCCTTCCTCCTTCGCCTCGCGCGAGGTCTTGTACTGGCGCAGCAGCAGGCGCGTGGCGCTGGGGTAGAGGAACACCTCGCCGCGCGCCACGGTGCGGATGGCGTTCACCAGGTCCGAATCGGCGCTGGTCTTGCGCACGAAGCCGCTGCCGCCCGCCTCCAGCACCGGCAGCAGGAAATCCTCCTCGGTCTGCGAGGTGAGCACCAGCACCTTGGCGCCCAGGTCAAGCGCCACGATCTGTTTCGTCGCCTCGATCCCGCCGATCCCGGGCATGGTCAGGTCCATCACCACCACGTCGGGGCGCAGCAGCCGCGTCCTGTCCACGGCCTCCTCGCCGGTGGACGCCTGGCCCACCACCTGGAGGCCGTCCTCCAGCGCCAGCAGCGCCTCGAGGCCGCTGCGCAGCACCGGGTGGTCGTCGGCCAGCAGGATCCGGATCGTCTCAGACATGGGTCTCTCTCGAAAAGTCGGAGTTGGCGTCACGACCCGGCCCGCGCCCCGGCCGGAACGGCCTCGCGCCCGGTCACCTCCTGCACGGCCATTCGGAAGACCACGGTGCGGAACGCCACCGGGTCGGCGTCGGTGAGCGTTTCGGGGAGGAGCGTGCGGAGCAGCTCGACGCCGCGGCGCCATTCGTCCGCGTGCACCTGCACGCCGTCGTCGGCCAGGGTGTAGAAGCCGCCGTGCACCACTACGCTGCGCCAGCTGAACAGCTCCTCCACCTCGTCCACCTCGAAGGCCACGGGCGCCCAGGTGGTGCCGGTGGCCTCGAGCTTGGCACCGTGCGAGGTGCGGCCGTACAGCCAGCCGTCGTGGTAGACGTAGTGCAGCGGCTCGATGTCCACGTGGTTCTCCCACGCGTAGGCGATGCGCCCCACGTGGTTGCGGCCCAGGATCGCCACGCACTCGTCGCGGCTCAGCTTGCGGATGTGCGGTGGGTTCGGCTGGCTCATGGCGTCCTCGTCTTCCGGTTCCGGTGTGCCGCGCGGCGGGCTCGGGTCCTCGAAGGCCCCGGGAGAAGCTACGCCGGAGCCCTTGTGCCGGACACCCGCGGCTTTCCTCCAATCCTACCGCCACGGCCCGCGGCGCGGGTCGGGAGGAGCGTGTCGGTCCTGACAGGATTTTCCCCACACCGGCTGGCGCGCGGGTCAGCCCGCGTCTTCACGATCGGCGTCGGGCCGGTCTCGGGGGGGTGCGGCGGGGACGAGCACGGTCATAGAACGGGGCGGACCTCTGCCTGCTCGTGATCACGGGTGGGGTCGAGGTCGGCGTACCAAACCTCGCCGCGGGAGGGCCGCACGTCGACACCTATCGCCAATCCGAAGGATGGACGGACGCCGGGTCGATCGCCTCGCATTCACCAAGCACGGCGTTCCATTGCGCCGGATCGGCTCTCAGCCGCTCGTACGCGGCATTTTCACGCTCGAAGAACTCACGCCGCTCCCGCTCGCGTTCCGTCTCGGGACGAAGACCGCGGGCCATGACGCTGTGGAGACGCTGGCGAAGTGGCCGGAAGCGCGTGATGCCGCGACTCGAAAAACGGGCTTTGCGACGGACGTGATCTGTGTTCACCTGAACCGATGATGAAGACGCGTTCGGTACGGCCGCCATCCCAACATCGCACCGGGCTCACGGGTTGTCAACATCGTCCATTATGCGCCACCGGTACGACAACTGGGTGAGTTTCTCCAGGGGGTGCAGGTGGTCCCGGCTCGTGTTCGAAATCACTCGTGGCGAGCAACCAGGCGCACCGCATCCGCATGTCACTCGGCAGGGCGATGCTTCGCTGCAGCGTGCAGAGCCCCGAGCTGAAGGGCCGAGGGCAATTTCTCCGGACGTCAGTGCGCGAGGGTGTAGAGGTAGGCGGCGATGTCGCGGGCCTGGCGCTCGGTGACGCCGGTCCTGGGCATCGCGGTGGCCGAGTCGACGCGCTGCGGGTCCTGGATCCAGGCGATCAGGTTCTCGGGCTTGTTCTCGCCGCCGGCCACGAACATCCGCACGGCCACGTTGCCCAGCGGCGGCCCCACCCGCCCGCGCGCACCCGGCACGCCGGGGATCACGTGGCACCCGCCGCAGCCGTACTGCTCGGCCCAGCGCGGGCCCAGCTCGGCGCGGCCGCCGTGCGTGATGGCCATCGCCTGCCGCTCGTCCACCCGCGCCTGCGTGCACCCGGCCAGCAGCGCGAACGCCAGCACGGCGAGGCGGAGCACCGCCGGACCGGGGCGCCGGAGCGACAGGTACCCGCTCATGCCGAGCATGGGCTGAACAGGAAGGTGGCGAGCCACTGCGCCAGCAGGACCAGGACGAAGAAGCCGTTCCCGATCATCCCCGAAAAGGCCATGTAGCGCGCCCGGTGCTCGGGCCCGGGCCGCTCGTCGGCCTCGCCGCGGCCCAGCCGCTTCCAGGCGCCGTGGCAGAGGAGGAACGCCCCGATCATCAGCAGCAGCGCCACCGCGTGAACCAGGTGCACGAACACGTTGCTCTGGCGGGCGCAGGCGTCGGGCACCAGCACGTAGCCCAGCCACTGCGCGGCCAGCAGCACGACGGGCGCGCCGAGCAGCCCCAGCCACAGGCCCACGGTGCGACCGCTGGGCGGGTCGGGGAGCTCGGCCTGGTGCGTGGTGGAGTGCACGGCCATCGGTCACATCACCCGCGGCAGGAGGAACACCATGGCGTACAGCGGCAGCCACGACAGCACCATGAAGTACCAGTAGAAGCCCAGGTCGCAGGCGTCTGGGAAGTGCTTCTCCTCCCACCGCCCCGTCCAGGCGATCAGGCCGAACGCCAGCAGCTCGCCCACCTCCACCACCAGCAGCGTGCCGTGCACCACCAGCACCAGCCAGGCCGACGAGCCGTAGGCGTTGGCGTCCCAGCGCACGTGCAGCGCCATCAGCTCGAACCAGCGCAGCGCCGAGAACGCCGCGCCGAACACCGTGGCCACCAGCAGCAGGATGCGCACGGCCGGCAGGTCCTTTCGCCGCGCCGCGCGCTGCAGCAGGAAGATGGGAACGAAGCTGAGCAGCATCAGCCCCACCTCCACGTTCGCGGCGGTGAGGCCGGGCACCGCCACGCGCTCGGGCGGGAGCGCGCCGAAGTTGCGGCGCAGGTACAGGTAGGTGGCGGCGCACATCGCGAGCGTGGTGCCCTCGATGGCCATGAACGCGGTGGTGCCCCACCACACCAGGTTGCGGTGCCCGAAGGTCACGTCGGGGAGCCCCGACACGTCCACCGAGGCGCGCGGCTCGCGGGTCATGGCGCGGCCCTCCGGTGGGCGGTCCACGCCTCGCCGCGGTGCCGCGGCCACGCCCAGGCCAGCAGCGCCAGGCCCAGCGGGATCGCCCCGATCCACACCGCCTGGAAGGTGAACACCAGCAGGATCAGCAGGAAGCCGGTGGCCAGCGCCGCCAGCAGCGGCACGATGGTGGGCCCGGGCTGCTCCTGCCGGTTGTCGGGCTCGGCGTCCATCAGCGTGGTCACCAGCACCTCGCGGCGGCTCTCGTCCAGCCCCGTCACCACCGGCCGCTCCGCCGTGCGGCTCCACAGCCCCGCGCGGCCCTGCACGATGGGGATGAGCGTGTGGTTCCAGGGCGGAGGCGGCGACGGGATCGACCACTCCAGCGTGTCGGCGCCCCACGGGTCGGCCCCCGCGGGCGCGCCCCGGCGCCGGCTGGTGGCCAGGTTCACCAGGAACACCATCACCCCGGCGGCGATCAGGAACGAGCCGGTGGTGGAAAGCAGGTTCAGCCCGCCCCATCCCACCGCGGTGGGATAGGTGTAGACGCGGCGCGTCATCCCCATCAGCCCCAGGAAGTGCATGGGGAAGAAGGTGACGTGCATCCCCGTGAAGATCATCCAGAACCCCGCCTTCCCCAGGAGCTCGCTCGTCATCCTCCCCGTGACCTTGGGGAACCAGTAGGTGATCGCCCCCAGGAGCGGAAAGACGGCCCCGCCGATCAGCACGTAGTGGAAGTGGGCCACGATGAAGTAGGTGTCGTGCACCTGCAGGTCGAAGGGCACCGAAGCGATCATCACCCCGGTGAGCCCGCCGATCACGAAGATCACGATGAAGCCCAGCGCGTAGAGCAGCGGCGTCTTGAACACCGGCCTGCCCAGCCAGAGCGTGGTGATCCAGCAGAAGATCTGCACCCCGCTGGGGATGGCGATCATGGTGCTGGCGGCGGTGAAGAAGCTCTGCCCCAGCTGCGGGATGGGGGTGGCGAACATGTGGTGCACCCACAGCCCGAAGCCCACGAACGCCGTGGCGATCAGCGCCAGCACCATGGCCGGGTAGCCGAACACCGGCCGCCGGCTGAAGGTGGCCACGATCGAGGAGACGAACCCCAGGCCGGGGATGAAGATGATGTAGACCTCGGGGTGGCCGAAGAACCAGAACATGTGCTGCCAGAGGAGCGGGTCGCCCCCCTCGGCGGGGTTGAAGAAGTGCGTGCCCACCAGCCGGTCCATCGCCAGCAGGAAGGTGCTGGCCACCGCCACCGCCGGCATGGCGAAGACGATCATGAACGCCACCACCAGCATCGACCACACGTACAGCGGCATCCGGTTGAGCGACATCCCCGGCGCGCGCTGCTTGAAGATGGTCACGATCAGCTGCACCGCGCCGATCAGCGCCGCGATCTCGGTGAAGGTGACCATCTGCGCCCACACGTCCACCCGCTTCCCCGGCGAGAACTGCGGCCCCGCCAGCGGCACGTAGGCGAACCACCCCACGTCGGTGCCGGTGTTGAGGAAGAACATCACGTAGATGAAGCACGCGCCGATCAGGTACACCCAGTAGCCGTAGGCGTTGAGCCTGGGGAAGGCCAGGTTGCGCGTGCCCACCATCTGCGGCACCAGGTACAGCCCCCACGCGGTCATCACCGGCACCGCGAACAGGAACATCATCGTGGTGCCGTGCATGGTGAAGAACTGGTTGTACTTGTCGGGCCCCAGGAAGCCGTTCTGCGGCCGCGCCAGCTGCACGCGCATGGCCAGCGCCTCCAGCCCCGCCAGCAGGAAGAAGGTCATGGCCGTGGCGATGTAGCGCTTGCCGATGCGCTTGTGGTCCACCGTGGTGAGCCACCCCCACAGGCCGGGGGCGTCGGTCCACGTCGCTTCGACCTGCGCCAGGTGCGCGGCGTCGTCGTCCCGGCCGGCGGAGATGCGGGGCTCGGCGCTCGCCATCAGCGGAGGCTCTGGAGGTAGGTCAGCAGCGCCTGCAGTTCGTCGGCGCGCATGTCGTTGGGCGGCATCCGGGTGCCGGGCTTGATCCCCTGCGGGTCCATCACCCACCCCCCCAGCCAGCCGCGGTTGTTGGGGATGGTGGCGGCCGCCAGCGTGCGGCGGCTGGCCACGTGCGTGAGGTCAGGCCCCACGCGGCTCCCGGCGTCGGTGCCGCGGATGGTGTGGCAGAGCACGCAGCCGTGGTTCATGAACACGTTCTTCCCCGTGCTGGCCGAGGTGTCCGCCGGCGGCATGGCGTCGGCGAGCTGCCCCTCGTACCAGCGCGCGAACTCGGCGGGCGGGTCGGCGATCACCAGCAGCGACATGTTGGCGTGCTGCATCCCGCAGAACTCGGCGCACTGGCCGCGGTACACGCCGGCGCGGTCGGCGCGCAGCCACATGGTGGTGCCGTAGCCGGGGATCAGGTCCTTCTTCCCCGCCAGGTTGGGCACCCAGAACGAGTGGATCACGTCGGTGGAGGTCATCTTGAGCACCACCGTGCGGCCCACGGGGATGTGGATCTCGTTGGCGGTGGTGAGGCTGCGGCTGTTCACCGAGTCGCTGTACTGCGCCTCCCACCACCACTGGTGCCCGATGATGCTGACCTGCAGCGGGCGCCCGGCCTCGGGGGTGATGGCGTAGGCGCGGCCGGTGAGGTAGCTGGCCACCAGGGACACCACCAGGATCGCCAGCGTCACCCCCGTGGCGCCCAGCACCCAGCGCCGCGCGCGCCCCTCGCCCGCCTCGCTGGTGTCCACCGCGCCGCGCCGCCGCGCCCGGACCAGCGCGAGCGCCGTCGCCGCCATCACCGCCACGAAGACGGCGGTGGCGGTGACCCAGTAGAAGGTCCACAGGTTGAAGATGCTCTCGGCCTGCGGGCCGGCCGGGTTGAGCCCCGTCTGCCGGCTGGTGCCCACGCAGCCGGCCAGCAGCGCGCAGGCGAGCGCCGCGGTCGCCGCGGGTCGGCCGCGAAATGCGCGGGGCGCCGGACGGAGACGGGCCTGGCTCACGGGAACACCGTGCTGGGCGGCTGCCCGCCATAGGGCACCGGCGGCTTCACCTCGGTCCCCTGCTCCTGCTTCTTCCCCTGCATGTGGTCCTGCCGGCCGGGGGCGATGTCCTTCTTGAGCTGCCCCGACATCGACATCACGTAGGCGGTGATCTTCCAGATCTGGTCGCTGGACAGCTTCGCGCCCCAGGCGGGCATCCCGTTGGGGCGCCCCTCCTCGATCGTCTGGTAGATGTTTTCCGGCTGGCTGCCGTAGATCCACTCGCGGTCCATCAGCGGCGGCCCGATCCCGCCGCCGCCGTGGAAGTGGCAGCCCACGCAGTTCATCTGGTTGTAGAGCGACTCGCCCTCGCTCACCGCCCAGGCGTTGGTGAGGTAGGGCGTGCTCGCGACGACCTCGCTCTGCGGCGGCCCGGGCACGAAGCCGCCCGACACGTTCACCAGGCTCCCCGGCGTGGCGCTGGGCGGCACCTCGCGAAAGCGCCGCTCCTCGCGCTGGCACCCCGCCGCGACCATCGCGATCGACAGGGCGACCGAGGCAACGCGGAAGACACGTGCGGTATCCGTCGCGACGGTGGATCCGCGTCCCCCCATCCGTCCGACCCTCATGGCGTCCTCCCTTCGGCGCGGGGCACGCCGTAGTCGTCCAGGATGCGGCCGATCTCGGCCTGGCGGCGCTGGATGATGTCGTTCAGCCGGGTGCCCAGGGTGTCGCCGCGGCGCACGCCCATGGAGATGTCGTAGACGAAGGGGAGGAACGGGGGATCGATCTGCGGGCGCACCGGCACGATCACCAGCGGCGTGCGCGACCGCTTCGCGTACCACCCGGCGAGCGGGCCCCACACGATGGCCATGTCCACCTCGCGGTTCACCACGCCGTCCATGATGGCGACGGGGGGATTGGGCTTGGAATAGTCTCCGTAGAGCGTATAGCCCTTGAGATTGCCGACGACTCCGCGGTTGGCGAGCGCGTGCACGGGCGGCATGTTGGCCCCGTCGTCGCCCGCCACCTGCACGCCGATGTGCAGCGTCTTGAGCACGGGATCGTCGAAGGAGCGCACGGCGAGCCCCCGGTCGCGCCGCCAGACGAACACGTAGGTGGAGCGATAGTACGGCCGGGTGGCCGCCGCCATCTCCATCGACGCGGGCATCCCGACGACCACGTCGCACTTCCCCGCGCGCAGCGTCTCGCGGAAGAACCCGCGGCGCTGCGGCCACCAGGTGTAGTCCACGCGCGCCCCCAGGTCGCGCGCGACCAGCTGCGCGATGCGGTTCTCGAACCCTTCGCCGCCCGCGTTGGAGAACGGCAGGTTGTTCGGGTCGGCGCACACGCGCAGCACGGCGCTCGGCTTCGCGTCGGCCCGGGCGCACGCGCCGGCGACGAGCAGCAGCGCGAGCGCGGCGACGGGCGTGCGAGTGCGGACGCGCGTGAGTTCACCAGCGACGGCGCGCGCGGACGCTTCCGCGCGCACGGCATGCGGAATGGACGCGCGCGCCAACGCGGCGGCGCGGCTGCTCACGACGGCTGCGTCAGAGCGAGAAGACATACAGCATCCCGCCCTTGGTCGAGTACTGCGGCAGGTCCTTCATCGCGTTGACGAAACCGAGCGCGGCGGTGCTGTCGCGCGGGTCGAGCCCCGCGGCCACGATGGCCCCCGCCCACCCGCCCACCCCGGCGAGGACGGCGATGTACTGCTTGCCGTCGGGCCCGCGGTAGGTGATGGGCTGGCCGATGATCCCCGAGCCGCACTTGAACTGCCACAGCAGCTTGCCGCTGCGCGCGTCCACCGCCTTGAACCAGCCGTCCATGGTGCCGTAGAACACCACGTCGCCCACGGTCACCAGCGCGCCGCTCCACACCGGCAGGTTCTCGCGGATCTGCCAGACGATGCGGCCGTGCAGCGGGTCCCACGCGGTGAAGGCGCCGCGGTGGCCGCCGTGGCCCGCCACCATCTTCACGTTGGCGCCCACGAACGGCGTGCCGGCGATGTAGTTGGCCTCCACCCCCTCGAAGTCCTCGCACAGGTTCTGGTGGGGGATGTAGAGCATGCCGGTGCGCGGCGAGAAGGCGCTGGGCTGCCAGTCCTTCCCCCCCGGCGCCGCGGGGCAGATGTCGCGCACCACCTTGCCCGTCTCGGGGTGCAGCGCCGGGTTCTCCACCGGCCGCCCCGTCTTCAGGTCGACCCCCAGCGTGGAGGTGACGGGGACGAAGGGGTTGGCGCTCAGCACCTGCCCGGTGGTGCGGTCGAGCACGTAGACGTAGCCGTTGCGCTCGGGGCGCACCAGCGTGCGGCGCGTCTGCCCGTTGATGGGCAGGTCGAGCAGCACGGTCTCGTTCACGCCGTCGTAGTCCCACAGGTCGTGCGGGCTCCACTGGTAGAACCAGCGCGCGGTGCCGTCGTCGGGGTTGCGGGCGAAGACGCCCGCGGTCCACTTGTTGTCGCCGGGGCGCTGGTCGGCGTTCCAGGGGCCGGGGTTGCCGGTGCCGTAGTAGATCAGGTTCAGCGCCGGGTCGTAGCTGATCCACCCCCACACCGTGCCGCCGCCGATCTTCCACGCGTCGGGCGGCCAGCTGGTCACGCCCAGGTCCTTGCCGCGGTCCTGCTGGTAGAAGGGCTTGAAGTCGGGGCCGATCAGCACCTCGTTGTCGGGCCCGGTGCTGTAGGCGCGCCACGCCATCCGCCCGGTGCCCAGGTCGAGCGCCGTGAGCCACCCCCGCACGCCGAACTCGCCGCCGCTGTTGCCCACCAGCACCTTGTTCTTCACCACCAGCGGGGCCATGGTGATCGACTCGCCCTTGTTGTAGTCGGCCACCCGCGCCTTCCACACCTCGCGCCCGGTGGCGGCGTCCACCGCCACCGTGTGCCCGTCCAGCGTGTTGTAGACGACCTTGCCGTCGGCGTACATGGCCCCGCGGTTCACCACGTCGCAGCAGGCCACGCCCTGCGCGGCGCTGGCGGGGGCGGGGTCGTAGCTCCACTTCATGGGCGCGCCGGGCTTCGTCAGGTCCAGCGCGTAGAGGATGTTGGGGTACGGCGTCACCACGTACAGGGTGTTGTTCACCACCAGCGGCGCGGCCTCGTGCCCGCGGTTCACGCCGGTGCTGAACGTCCACGCCAGCTTGAGCCGGCCGGCGTTCGCCGCGTTGATCTGGCCCAGCCGGCTGTAGCGGGTGCTGGCGTAGTCGTGGGCGGGCATGATCCACTGCCCGTCCTCGGCCGTGTCGGCCACGGCGCTGGCCAGCGGGCGGGGCTCGCCCCCGTGGCGGGGCTCCACCCCCTGCCGCCGGTTGGACTTGTCGCCTCCACAGGCCGCCAGCAGCAACCCCAGCAGGGCGCCGCACACCGCCGGCTTCAGCGTCGCGTTCGAGAATGGATGCACCAGGTCGACCAGCCTCAAGAGGGTTGAGACCTCCGCTCGCACCGTGCTCCCGTTGGGGGGAACGGGAGGAACTGCAGGGGTGCGTGGGAACCCATAGGTCCGTGCGCACTGCCCGGTTGCGGCGCGTCTTCAACGCATACGGCGTACCATTGTCGTAGCTGTCCGTTTCCACATTAGACAAAGATTACACAAGTGAATTTTGCGGGTGAAGACAAGTGATTTTACCCGAATGTCTTGCACGCGCGGGGCAGAGATGCGTGGCGGGATGGGTGCGGCGAGTGGGAAGACCCGGGCAGTTTATCGAAATTCTTTCGTGGACCCACCGCGGGATGGCAGGGGGCTTCCGGGCGTCCATTGGGAGAGATTACCGGACGAGTGCCACGCGGAGACGAGCGGGTGGCGGGGTGCGTTGCGCGCCGGGCGAGGTCAGCGCCTCAGGCCGTCGACGCACCCCGGCTCGTCGGCGGGGTCGCGGGCGCCGTAGTGCGTGCGGGTGACGCGCGCCGGGCGGCCGGGCGCGAGGACCACGACGAAGAGGTTGCTATGCGACAGGCTGCAGATGTCGCCCAGCACCGGCCCGCCCAGCAGCTCCACCATGCGGGAGATCGACGTCTGGTGGCCCACCACCAGCACGGCCTGGCCAGCGTGGTGGGCGAAGATGGAATCCACCGTCTCGCGCGCCAGCCGCTCGCCTCCCAGCATGGGGATCATCCGCGGCGTGAGCCCCAGCCCCTTCGCGGTGGGCGCGGCGGTCTGCCGGGTGCGCTGGAACTGCGTGACGAAGATCGCGTCCACGCCGTAGCGCCGGGCGATGGCGTACAGGTCGCGCGCGCGCCGCTCGCCCTCGGGCGTGAGCGGCGGGTTGCTGTTGAAGAACCCGCCGCCAATGGCCGCCTTCTCCGCGTGCCGCACCAGGATCACCACGGTGGAGTCGCCCCGCGCCTGTGCCCGCATCGAAGTGGGAACGAGGAGCATGCAACACAGCAGGATGCAGCCTGGCAGATACGATTTGCGGCTCACGGCTTTGCTCTTCGGGTGGATGACGGTCTGCAGCAGCGGGTTTGCAGGTTGTGAGCCCGTGAGCATGGCGCCGAGATCGCCACGGGCGGCTGAAGCCGCAAGCTAGAACAATGGGAAGCCTCGCAAACAGCGCGAGGCTGATGCGTCGGGTTCACTCCTCCGCGCGTTCGAAGGTGGCGTGAAGGGTTCCTTCGGCGTGATGACGCTCCTGGTTCAGCACGTAGGCCCGTGCCGTCGCGAGGTTTCGGCGGGAGACCGAGAAGGCGCCGTATCCTCCCTGCCATTTGAAGGGCTCGGGCCATTGCAGCACGTGCGTCACGAAGTGCGACGAGCCTCCTTTCACCCGCCGCACGAACTCCGAGATCGAGATCGTCATCGGGAAACGCACCAGCAGGTGCACGTGATCAGGCATCCCGCCGAGCGCGACCACGTCTGCGCCCAATTCGCGGGCGTGATGCACCACCGAGGCATACAGCCGCTCGCGCAACTCCCCGGTGATGAACGGATGCCGCCGCCAAGTTGCCCACACGAGATGCAAGAACACCTCGGTATACGGTCCTCGCAATGACATGGATGCCCTTCCGATGGGTTCCGATGGAGGAAATCCGTTACCACACCGAACAGCCTCGCGCCGTTTGCGAGGCTTCCCATTGTCCTAGCTCGCGGCTTCAGCCGCCCGTGGAGATCCCGGCCGCCGGACGGCATCTGTCCGACCACCCAGCCTCGTGCCGTCGGCCGCCACCCGCCTCACGCCGGCGCGCCCACGTGCTTGTGCACGAAGCTCACGGCCATCGACCCCTCGCCCACGGCCGAGGCCACGCGCTTGGCCGAGCCGCTGCGCACGTCGCCCGCGGCGAAGATGCCCGGGAGGCTGGTCTCCAGGAAGAAGGGCGCGCGCCGCAGCTCGCGCCAGCGCTCGCCGCCCTGCACCTCGGGCGGCAGCGCGTCGCCCGTCACCACGAAGCCCGAGCGGTCGAGCTGCACACAGTTCTTCAGCCACTCGGTGCGAGGCCGCGCGCCGATGAACAGGAACAGCGCGCGGGTGGGGACGAAGAGTTCTTCCCCCGTCGCGTCGTTGTGCAGCGTGGCGGCGCGCAGCGCGGTGGTCCCTTCCACCGCCGTCACCCGCGTCTGCCGGTGCACGCGGACGTTGGGCGAGCGCTCGATGCGGTCCACCAGGTAGCGCGACATGCTCTTGCCCAGGTCGCCGCCGCGGATCACCACGTGCACCGTGCGGGCGAAGCGCGACAGGTACATCGCCGCCTGCCCCGCCGAGTTGCCGCCCCCCACGATCACCACCTCGTAGCCGCCGCAGAGGCGGGCCTCCATCTCGGTGGCGGCGTAGTACACGCCGGCGCCCTCGAGCTGCTCGAGCCCCGGCACGTCCAGGCCGCGGTACTCGGCGCCGCTGGCCACCAGCACGCAGCGCGCGGTGATGTCGGTGCCGTCTTCCAGCCGCACCACGCGCATCCCGCCCTCCAGCCGCAGCGCCGCCACCGTGCCCGGCACCGAGATCTGCGCGCCGAACTTCTGCGCCTGCAGCAGCGCGTTGCGCGCCAGGTCGGCCCCCGAGATCCCGGTGGGGAAGCCCAGGTAGTTCTCGATGCGCGAGCTGGTGCCTGCCTGCCCGCCCGGCGCCACCGCCTCGAAGGTGAGCGTGCGCAGCCCTTCGGAGCTGGCGTACACCGACGCGGCCAGCCCCGCCGGGCCGGCGCCCACCACCACCAGGTCGTACACGTCGTCGGCGCGCACGGCCACCTTCAAGCCCATGTAGCCGGCTAGCTTGGCCAGCGACGGGTTGCTCACCCACTTGCCGTCGCGCCCGATCACGATGGGCGTCTGCTCCGGGCCCACGCCAAAGGTGCGCAACAGCTCGTCGGCGTGCGGGTCGTCTTCCAGGTCGAGCCAGGTGTAGGGGATGCCGTTGCGGCTCACGAACTCGCGCAGGTGGTGCGCCTCGGGCGAAAAGCGCGAGCCGATGATGCGGATCCCCTGGTAGCCCTGGTCGATCAGCAGCGTGCGGCGCATCAGGAAGGCGCCCAGCAGCACCTCGCTGATCTCGGGGAGCTCGCCCACCACCTTGCGGATCTGCTCGGCCGCCAGCTCCAGCACCTCGCAGGTCTCCAGCGCCAGGCCGCCCACCAGGCTCACGCGGCCCGTGAGCACGTCCACGTCGCCGGTGAACTCGCCGGCCTCGTGGATGGTCACCCGGAGCGGCTCGTCGCCGCTGCTGTCCAGGATCTCCACACGCCCGGAAAGGATCACGAAGAAGGCGTAGCCGCGCTCGCCCGCGCGCCACAAGTATTCGCCCACGGGCACCGTACGCGTTTTGCCCAGCGGCCGCAGCACCTGGATCTGCTCGTCGCTCAGCCGCGGAAACGCGATCTCGAAGTCGGTCGCCATGTCGTTCGTGTGTGGAGAGAAGCCAGCGCCGGTGTGTCGATCGGGAGGAAACGTCCGACAGGGCGGTTCGCCGCCGGCTGGACACGCCTGGTGTCCCGCGGCCGCAGGTGCGGCGCGGGATCATCAGGGCCATCCGCGTGAGCCAGGCCCGCGTCGGAAGCGAGCAAGCCGCGTCCAGACGAACTCCATCGTCGCGCCGCTGCACGCGGCAGGCGACTGGAGACGAGTCTCCGCGCTACTCCGTGCCGACCATGTCGTCGTAGTCGTGGTGGCGCTGGAGCCACGCCTTCGCGAACGGGCAGAACGGCACCACCTTCACCCCCTGCCCGCGCGCGTGCTCCACGGCCGCACGCACCAGCGCGCCGCCGATCCCCTGCCCTTCCAGCGCCTCGGGCACCTCGGTGTGCAGCACGTAGAGCTTGCCGTCCTTTTCCGCATACGTCAGCACGCCCTTGCCGGCGTCGGTGATGGCCTCGAACTGCTCCTCGGCCTCGTTCCGGGTCACCTGCACACCACTCGCTTCGGCCATCGTCTCTCTCCGCCGCCCAGGGTCGTCTCACGGTAGATGGGGAAGATAGCACGCCGGGCAAGACTGCGGCCGGGATGATCGAGACGATTCCCCGACGAAAGCACGATGCGACCGGAGTCGCGGCTACGACGGCACGCAGTCCGCCTCCGCGGACTTCACGTGGGCGAGGCATGCCGGCGCGTGGCCGGTGGCTCGTGTGGGTGACCAGAAGGGACGGCCACGAAGCCGATCATCCTGGCGGCGCTTGCTTTGACACCCGCGAAATCCGTAGCTTTCCGTCTCCGCCGGTTCGTTCCCGTCGTCCGCCGCACATTTCCATCGCCGCCGCGTCCCCACATACAGGAACCCGACCCATGCGCCGCACCCCGACGCACCTCCGCCCCATCCGCCGTGCGGCCGCTGCGCTCGCGACCCTCGCGCTCGCCACCGGCTGCGCGTCGGCCGGGAAGCGCTACGAGCAGGGCGTGCAGCTGGAGCAGAGCGGCCGCCCCGCCGACGCCGCGCAACGCTACATCGACGCGCTGAAGAAGGACCGCACCTTGGCCGATGCGCGCACGCGGCTCTCCGAGGCGGGCACTCGCGCAATCGCCGGTTACCTGGACGAGGCGGGCCGGTTCGAGAGCGTCGGCAGCTACGTCGAGGCCGCCGACGTGCTGCGGCGGCTGGACGACTTGCGCGGCGACGCCGGCGCCGTGGGCGTGCCGCTGCAGCCTCCGGTCGGCTACGAGCAGCGCCGGCGCGCCACCTTCGACCGTGCCGTCGACCTGGCGATGAGCGCATCGGCCAACGCCCTGGCCCGCCGCGACTATTCCGCCGCCATCGGATGGCTGGAGCGCGCCAGCCAGCGGTGGGAGCCTACCCCGGCCGACCGCGGGCGACTGACGGGCGCGCGCTACGACGCGCTCTACGGCTGGGCGCAGGGCGAGATGCAATCGGGCCGATATCGCGCGGCGTACGAGCGCGCGGCCCAGGCGGCGGCGCTCGGCCGCTACGAGACCGGTGGCGCGGCCGAGTTGCAGGCCGAGGCGCTGCGCCTTGGCACCGTGCGCGTGGCCATCCTCCCCGTAACCGGACGTGGGCAGGTGCGCGACAGCCTTCCCGACGACCTGTTCGCCGAGCTCAACGACGAGCTGGTGCTGAACCACTGGAACCGGCCGCCGCTCTGGCTCGACGTGGTGGACCCCGTAGCCGCGGGCCGCGAGGCGCGCCGCAGCGGCGGCGGCCCGCGCCAGCCCATCGGCCCCGCGGCGGCCGCGCAGGTCGGGCGCCGGCTGGGCGCCCGCATGGTGGTGGTGATGGAGCTGGACAGCGTGCGCCGCGGCGAGACCGGGGTCACCACCCAGCGCCGCGCCGCGCGCACCCAGGCCGGCGCCGACACCGCCTTCACCGTGCGCGAGGGGCGCGTGGAGACGTGGGCCCGCGTGACCTGGCACGTGGTGGACGGCTGGGGCCGTATGACCGAGGAGGGCACCGCCGACGCCCGCTCCACCGCCCGCTTCCGCCAGGCCGACTACCACGGCGACTGGCGCACCCTGCAGCTTTCCCTGGCCGACCGCACCCTGTTCGCCTCGGGTGGCCGCGGCTACACCCGCGAGACGGTGCGCGAGCTGGTGAGCGGCCTTTCCACCCGCCTGGGCCGCGACGTGTACGACGCGGTGCTGCGCCGCGTCGAGTAGCCCGCGAAGCCGTCCCCAGACGCGCGAAGGCGCCGTGGCATCCCGCCGCGGCGCCTTCGCCTTTCGCCCTGCCGCCGAGCGTCAGCGCCGCGTCACGCGCAGCGTGGCCACGTACCGCGGGTTCGGCACGTCGGTGCGCCGCTCCGGATCCAGCGTCACCAGCTGCACGTCGTACGCGGCGATCGAGGCGGAGCGGGGCTGCGCGCCTTCCGTGGCCAACACCACCACCTGGGCAGCGCTTCCGGGCAGGCGCAGGTCGAGCCGCACCCGCGCCTCGCCCGCGCGGATGCACTGCACGTTCGCCGGGCAGCGCGAGTCCGAGTCCACCCCGGCGAAGCCCACCGTCAGCCGCTCCCCGGCGATCGACGCCGTCTGCCCCCGTGAAAGGCGGAACGGCTCGTCCAGCCGCGCCTGCACGCCGGTACCGCGGCCGCCGGTCGCGCACCCAGCCGCGGCGAGCAGAATCGCGCCCCCGCCCCACCGCCTCAATCGAGTCATCTCCATCATCATCCCGTCGGAAAGGTCGTTCAGTTCGCCGCTGCGTAGCCCGGGGCACGCCCCCGTGCGAGCTGCATCTCGCGCAGCCTTCCGCCGATCCAGGCGTAGGGCATGGTGAGCGCGATGCCGGCGGCAAGATACCAGCCGGGATACAGCCCGCGAGCGCTCACCGCACCGAACACGTTGAACAGCAGCCCCAGCCCGCCCAGGATCAGCGCGTGCAGCATGGGCCGGGCGGGCGCCAGGTACGCCGCCAGCCAGCACCCCGCGATTGCGAACACCGCCACGTAGGCCGTGCTCAGCACCAGCGGGCCGGTTTCCATCACCGGCTGCCCGGCGGGAGGAACGACGCCCGCCGCCGCCAGCGCAGCACTCGTACCGAACGACAGCACCGCGATGGCCACGAACCCGGCGACGACCGCAAGGATGCTACGAAGCATGGTGGGAACCTCGTTGCGGGAGGGGTGAAGTGGGCGGGGATGCACGCAAGATGATCCAGACGCGGCGGTGAACGCAAGCAAATCGGAACGACGAGCAGGGTCCTGGCGGCCACGTCATCCACGAGCGGCCGCCGTGCTCGCGGCTGCCTCGAGAGTCTTCCCCCACCAATCGGCCAACTTCGTCCACCAGCGATGCGGGCCCGGCCCGTCCTTCCGTCGAGCTGGCAGTCGGGTGCGGAACGAACGGCGGCCCGGCTCTCCACGAGGGAAAGCTGGGCCGCCATCGTAACCCCGGATCCGCGTTCAGCGCTTGGCGATCAGCCCGCCGGCGCCGGCCAGGAAGGTCTCACCCGTGGACGCGGCCCAGAACCCGTGCACCTGCGTGTTGGCCACGCCGTGCTTCTCCGGCGTCCAAGTGGTGCCGTTGTAGCGGTAGAGCGCGCCGTCGGCGCCGGCCACGAACACGTTGTTGGCCGCCGTGCCGTAGACCGTGTAGAGCGTGGCGCGGGTGGGCAGGCGGATGCGCGACCAGCTGCTCCCGTTGTAGCGCCACAGCATCCCGCCGCCGCCCACTGCGTAGACGTTGTTCGACGCCGTGCCCCACACCGAGTTCATCCCGCCGGGCGCCGACACGCCGGTCACGGTGGACAGGTTGTACCCGTCGAAGTGCTGGAGCAGCCCGTCGGCGGTGGTGATGTACAGGTCGAAGTAGCTGGTCCCCCACACGTTGGTGATGGCGGAATTGTTGCCCGTGTTGTAGATGCTCCAGGTGGAGAAGCTGGCGCCGTCGTACACCAGCGCCGTGCCGCCGTCGCCCACGATCCCGATCATGGACGTGCCCGGGATGGGGAACACCGAGCGCAGCGTGATCTTCTGACCCGGCAGGTCCCAGGTGTTCAGGTTGTACGGGGTGACGCTGGTGCCGTCGAAGCGCCAGGCCGTCCAGGTGGTGCCGTTGAAGCGCAGGATCATCCCGTTCTCGCCCACCGCCCACACGTTGCTGGCCGAGGTGCCGTACACGTCGTACATGCCGCGCCAGCGCACCGCCTCCACCTGGCTCCACGAGGTGCCGTTGTAGCGCAGGATCCCGGTGTTGTTCGCCGCGTAGACGTTGGTCGCGCTCGCCCCCCAGAGCGCGCGGTTGCCGCCCTGGTCGGGGGTGGGCATCACCGTCCAGGCACGCCGCGTGTCGGTCACGGTGACCGGCACCTGCACCTCCAGATTTCCCCACCACACCCAGAGCTTGCCCGTGCCCGGCTGCGCGCCCACCACCATCCCGCTGTCGAGCACCGCCACCGCGCCCGGCGCCGCCGAGGTGGTCTCCAGCTCCCACCCCATGTTCGGCAGCGTGATCGGCTGGCCGTGCAGGTCCAGCACGGTGGCCGTCACGGGAACGCCGTCGCCCACGTTCAGCGAAAAGCTGGCGGGCGACACGGTGATCGACGCGGGGATCCCCTGGTTGATGCGGAACGAGATCGGGAAGTTGTTGCCGATCACCACCGCACGGTACTCGGAGGTGTCCACGGCGGCGGCCTGCGAGCTGTTGGCCACCACCTGCACGTCGAGGAAGCCCAGGTCGCGCCCGGCCACGCGCACGTTCACGCGGTACGTGCGCCCCGACGCGTAGCCGTTGCCGGTGGTCGCCGGCCACGAAACGTTGTACGACCGCCCCGAGGTGTTCACCGTCACCAGCCGCGAGTACGATCCGCTGGTCTTGGTGAAGGTGGCCAGGGTGCTGCCGCACACGTCGGCGGTCAGCCGGCAGATGGTGACGGTGGGGTTCAGCGTCGCGTCGAACGCCGCCTCGGTCCACCCGAGCGCGTTCGGGAGGAAGTAGAAGTTGTACGTGCCTCCCCGCGGCCAGTCATCGATGGTACGACGCGGTGTCTCGGCACTGCGCGGCGTGGTGACCGCGGTGGGAGAATCGGCGCCGCCGCACGCGGCCAGCGTGGCCGTGGCCGCGATCAACAATCCGGAAAGTCGCATGCGGGCTCCTGCGTTGATGCACTGGGCCACGCGACGGGGTCGCGGGGCGGCTCGAACGGGTACACGGACCCGTGGATCCTGCGGGAGGGAACATCCCTTCTGAAAGAACACTGGAAACTGATCCAATATGTGGAAGCAGTTCGGTTTGGGCAACCCGTTCCAGATCGCGACAGATTCCGGCGACCCCCGTCCTATTTTATTTGGCAGCCACAAGATACGGCGTCGCTCTCGACCAGACGGTGAGTGGCGATTGGGCGCCCGGGCAGAAGTGGATGTGCTGCGGAAGAGGATAGGTGAAACGGTCCAGAAGACGTGATTGGATGCGAAGCAGGTCGAGGCACTAAGGGCGCCCCTACGAAGGCGCCCTGCAGGTTCACGCCCGTGGGTGGACGTCCCGCTCAGCGGATGAAGCGAATCGGGCAGAGGCGCCGGGGAACCCACGCCTCGAACTCGTGCCGGTCGGAGGTGACCACCTCGCCACTCATGCGCTGCGCCAGCGCGAGGCAGAACGAGTCGGCCAGCGAGATGCGTCCCACCGACTTGATTCGCCCCACGCTGCGCCAGAACGGCCCGTCCAGGTCGCCGCACTCCAGGACGCCCGCCGCAGTCAGGTCGTGGATCGCCTGCTCGGCCACCTCGGTGCCCGCCTGGCGCACGAAGTCGTAGTACACCTCGCACAGGTTGACCGAGTGCGCCACGCATCGCGCGCCGGCAAAGCCCGGCATCTGGTCCACGAGGTTCCCACCTTCCTCGCCGCGCAGGTAGGCGATCATGGCGCACGCATCCAGGACGTAGATCACCGCCGCACCCGCCCTTCGAGGGCGATCTCGGCTTCCTTGGCGCGCGCGAACTCTTGGCTGCCCGAGCGCAGGTGGGCGTAGCGCCCCAGCGCGCTGGCGCGAACGATGGGCGCGGCGGACGGAGCCGGCGGGCCGTACGCGTGGATCGGCTGTTCCTTGACCATGTTCGCCCCTCCGGTTGCGGTTTCGTACGGACGCGAGGTGTACCCCTCGCGCCAGGCGCCGAGCGCGCCGCCCTCCCCCACACTTTGTTCGTTGCCGTGCGCCGCCGCCAGGCAGCGCGCGACCAGCTCGTCGAACGCCGACCCCAGCAGCTCGGGGCTCACGGAGCGTTCGCCCAGAAGGTCCCGCACGGCCTCCGTGAAGGCGGTGGACCCCGCCTCGCCGCGCAGCGCCAGGGCAAGGTTGAGGAGAACGGTCGCAAGGTCCTCGGGCGACGCCCCGATTCGTTCGGCGCTGTTTTCGAGGTCGTATGCAAGCCTGGGAGGCAACTCCATGTGGCGCATCGGGGCCTCTTCGCGTATTTGGTTCGGGCATCACCCTCAAACTAGACGGTCGCAATTTAACTGAACATTCTCCGAAACCTCAAGGCTGTTCACCCCTCTCGCCACAACTCCGCCACGCCTGTACGGCCTTTACATACGCTGGCCGTCTGGTAGCGAAGTGTCCAGGGCGGATGCGGCTCGCGCGCCTCACGCCTGGGGAGCGGAACGCCCCTGCTCCGTTCCCGCAACAACGCTCTGGTATCCCCATAAGCGGAGGGCGCCGCTCGCGCGGCGCCCTCGGTCTTTCTCGTCCAGATCCCGCCGACGCTCACACCAGCGGCATCGGCCTGGGCTCGGGGCCCGAGTAGTCGTAGAAACCCTTGCCGCTCTTCCGACCGAAGTAGCCCAGCGACACCATGCGCCGCAGGAGCGGCGGGCTGGCGTAGCGCTTCTCCTTGTACTCCTCGAACATGATCCCGCCGATCTTGTCGAGCGTGTCGAGGCCCACGAAGTCGGAAAGGACGAACGGCCCCATCGGGTAGCCCGTGCCCAGCTGCATCCCCTTGTCGATGTCGGTGATGCTCGCCACACCCTGCTCCAGCGCGCGGATCGCGTCCATCATGTAGGGCACCAGCAGCAGGTTGACCACGAAGCCCGAGTTGTCCTTGCAGACGATGGGCTCCTTGCCCAGCGACTTCGCGAACTCGAACGCGGTGTCGAACACCTGCTGGTCGGTGGCGATGGTCTTGACCACCTCCACCAGCTTCATCACCGGCACGGGGTTGAAGAAGTGCAGCCCCACCATCCGCTCGGGGCGCTTCGTGGCCGCGGCCATGTCGGCGATGGTGAGCGACGAGGTGTTGGACGCGAAGATGGTGTCGGCGCCGCACACCCCGTCCAGCGTGCGCCACATCTCGTTCTTCACCTCGAGGTCCTCCACCACCGCCTCGATGATGATGTCGCAGTCCTTGAGGTCTTCCAGCCTGGTGGTGCCGCGCAGCCGGCCGACGATGGCGTCGCGCTGCTCGGCGGGGAGCTTGCCCTTCTCCACCTGCTTGCCCAGCTGCTTGCCGATGCCGCCGATCCCGCGCTGGCACAGCTCGTCGCTCACCTCGCGCACCAGCGTCTCGTAGCCGGCGGCCGCGGCCACCTGCGCGATGCCGCTGCCCATCAGCCCGCACCCCAGCACTCCCACGCGCTTGATCTCGGCCATGCGTATCTCCGTACCCGTGTTCAGGTTTTTGCTCGATGTATCCGGCGCCCCACGTCCCTCGTTCCGCTTTCCATCGGCCGACGCCCCGGCGCCCAGACGCCCGGGCTTCAGCGCCCTGCCTGGGCCACCCGCGCCAGCCGGAAGCACCGCGCAGGCAATGCGGCCGGGCACAGCACCAGGCTGTCGCGCGTCACCGTCATCCCGTACTCGGCGGGCGAGGCGGCCAGCGCACGGATGCGCAGCCGCCGGCCGTCCTCGTCGGCGAACTCGTAGCGCGCCACCGACGCGCTGCTGTCGCCCTGCTCCATCAGCACCTGGCCGTCGGGGTAGAAAAGCATCCGCCCCGCCGCGCTGCGCCACTCGCCCAGCACCTCCTGCCGCGGGTCGCGCGAGCACCCGGCCAGCAGCAGCGCACCGGCCGCCACCCGGGTCCACCACGCACCGCAGAGGTGGGCCAAACGCTTCACCTGCCGCAGCGGGGGCCGGCGTACGCGGTCCCTTCTCCATCCATGCTGGCGGTCGCACGCGCTCCCGGCGTGGAAACCATCGCCACGCACAGGCGGCTCCCATGATCGGTGACCTGCGCGTGGTAGCCGCCGAAGTCCTGCCCGTCTTCCCAGCCGACCTCCTTCAGCTCGTCGGTCGTGGCCGCAAAACGCCCGTTCTGCGCCCGGTACGACATCTGGAGGGTGAAGAGCTGCTTGAGCCCGCCCAGCACCCGTTGCTCGGTGGGCCCCCGCGCCCCGAACTCGATCATGCTCAGCGGCCGGGCCGTGGCGCACCCGGCCAGCAGGGCCGCGAGGGGCAACGTGCGGAGCACCGTCGAAGCGCGGCGGCTCACAGCCCGAACCTCTTCTGCCACTCCTGTTTGTGCTGCGGGAGGCGCAGCTCGCCGTGCTCCAGCCGGTCGAGGAAGCCCTCGAGCTTGTTGTGCGTCTGGTTGGCCACCGTACGGTAGATGCCGCGCGAGCCCAGCACCCCCGCCGCGGCCACGCCCAGCCCGGCCAGCGCCAGCAGGTGCGGCGCGGTGCTGGCCAGCACCACCGCGGCCACCGTGCCTCCGCCGCCCAGCCCGCCGAGCCAGCCGCTCACCGCCGCCCCAGTGCGCGCGGCGGAGAGGTCGACAGAGAGGGTGACGACGGACGAGTCTTCGTCAGCCAGCGCCACACCCACGTCCACCGTCTTCAGGCCGAGCGGGGCCACGCGGCTCCCCACCTTGCTGACGGTGCGGCCCACCGCGGCGCCGATCCCCTGCGCCTGCTGGTAGCGGGTGCGGTCGGGGAAGCGGCGCTCCACCACCATGAACTCGGCTTCCAGCAGGTACTTCTCCAGGAAGATCCCCAGCTCCACCGCCGGCCGCCGGATGGTGCGCGCGGCGCGGATGACGCCCGGCCCCATCATCCCCGCCACCAGCCCGTGCTCCTCGGGCGGGCGGCTGCGCACCTCGGCGATGGCGCGGCGCACCAGGTGCTGCTCGATCCCCAGATCCTGCCCGATGCGCAGCACCTCGGCATCGGTCAGGCCGTCGGTCATCTCGGTCTCGCGCGCCGTCTGCAACTCCACGGCGCGCTTGATCACGGCCTCCAGCTCGCCGCTGGAAAGCTTGCGCGCGGGGAGGCCGGTGCCGCCGGGTACGGGTGCGGGAAGATGGTCGCTCATCTACGGGTTCGGGCGCGCCGCCACCATCGGCGGACGGATGGCGGCGCGGTTGCCGCGCTCAGGAGTTGGCGGCCGGGAACGCCTCGACCACCACGGCGATCCCCTGCCCGCCGCCGATGCAGGCGGTGCCCAGGCCGAAGCGCTTGCCCTGGCGCCGCAGCTCGTGCAGCAGGTGCACGGTGATGCGCGCGCCGCTGGCGCCCAGCGGGTGGCTCACGGCGATGGCGCCGCCCGACACGTTGGTGCGCTCGCGGTCGAGACCCAGCTCCTTCTCCACCGCGCAGTACTGGCTGCCGAACGCCTCGTTGACCTCCACCAGGTCGATCTGGCCGAGCTCCATCCCCGCCTTCCCCAGCGCCACGCGGCTGGCCGGCACGGGGCCGATCCCCATGTGCTTGGGCTCCACCCCGGCGATCCCCCAGGAAACGAGGCGGCCGATCGGCTTCAGGCCGTTGCGCTCGGCGTACCCGGCGCTGGCGATCACCACCGCCGCGGCGCCGTCGCCGATCCCCGAGGCGTTGCCGGCGGTGACGGTGCCGCCCTCCTTGAAGTACGGCTTGAGCTTGCCCAGCGACTCGGGGGTGGTTTCGGGGCGCATGTGCTCGTCGGCCATGAACTGCGTCTCGCCCTTGCGCGTCTTGATGGTGACGGGGGTGAGCTCTTCGGTGAAGTGGCCGGCGTCCCAGGCAGCCTTGGCGCGCGTCTGCGACAGGTGCGCGTAGGTGTCCACGTCTTCGCGGCTGATGCCGTGGTGGTCGGCCAGGTTCTCGGCCGTCACCGCCATGCTGCAGCCGGCGAACGGGTCGGTGAGCGCCTCCCACAGCAGGTCTTCGTAGAACTTGCCGGCCGGCCCCAGGCGCTGGTCGCCCCAGCGGGCGCCGCGGATCACGTGGGGCGCCTGCGACATCGACTCGGTCCCGCCGCACAGCGCCACCTCGCACTCGCCCAGCAGGATCTCCTGCGCGCCGGTGACGATGGCCTGGAAACCACTGCCGCACAGGCGGTTCAGCGTCAGCGCCGGCACCTCGATCCCCAGCCCCGCGCGCAGGCCGATGTGGCGGGCGAGGTAGATGGCGTCGGCGCTGGTCTGCAGCGCGTTGCCGAACACCACGTGCCCCACGTCGGCGGCGTTCACGCCGGCGGCGTCGAGTGCCCCCTTGGCGGCGAACACGCCCAGGTCGGTGGCCGAGAAGTCCTTCAGCGCGCCGCCGAAGGTGCCCATCCCCGTGCGCTTGGCGGAGAGGAAGACGACGTCCGTATCCTTGCCCTGCGTAGCCATTTAGATGAGTGGTGCTCAGTGTGGATCAGGCCGGAAACGTAGGCGCGACAATATGATTGGGGGTGGGGGGTGGGGCAAGCGCCGGGCCCGATGGCGAGTGCCCAGTGCCCAGTGCCCAGTGCCCAGTGCCCAGTGCCCCGCGTCCCAGTGCAGTCGTGCCCAGTCCGCATCCTGTACTCCCCTGCCGCTTGCTGGTGACGTACGGAGGAACCGTTGGGCTTGTGTCAGGGTTTGACGCAACGCTACTCTGGGCCTTGCGTCTGCTTGCCGTCATCGCTGAAAAACCCACCACTGCTTCCGCCATGCTCGCCATCATCTTCGCGTCCGCGCTGTGGGCCGCAGCGCCCGCGGCAGACACCACGCCGCGCTGGGCGCAGGTCTCCGTGGGGAACGACCACGCGTGCGCCCTCGACTCGGCTGGCCGTGCGTTTTGCTGGGGGAGCAACCATTCCGCGCAGCTCGGCGCGCGCACGCCCGAGCTGTGCGGCATCGTGGGCGAGAGCGGCCACCGCAGCTGCTATCCCACCGCCAGCGACACGCCCGTCGCCGCGGGCGGAGCCATGCGGTTCGCGGCGATCAGCGCCGGGCGCGCCCGTACCTGCGGGCTGTCGTCCAGCGGCAACGCGTTTTGCTGGGGGGCCGACGTTCCGGGCGCGGCGGACACCTGCCTCACGGGAACGCGCTGCAGCTTCGGGCCCCTGCCCTACGAGGCCCCACGGCGCTTCCACGCGCTGGCGGTGGGGTCGCGCGTGACGTGCGGAGTGGGCGCGGACGGCGAGGCGGTGTGCAGCAACGTGCTGCGCGGCGACCGCTGGTGGGAGCTGCGTGCCCTGCGGCCGCTACGGCCGGGTGCCCAGGCGCGCGACGTGAACGGCTTCGCCGACTGGCCCACGGAGAACGTGTGCGTGGTGGACGAGCGCGGGGAGGCGTGGTGCCGGGGCTCCAACCGCTCCGGCCAGCTCGGCGCCGGTGCATCCGCCGCGACGAATGAAGCGGTGGACTCGCTGGTGCGCGTGGCGGGAGGCGTTCCTTTCACCCGCGTCGTGGTGCAGGACGGGTGGACGTGCGGGCTGGACACCGGCGGCCGCGTCTGGTGCTGGGGCCTGCGCGCGTCGAAGGAGTACTTCCAGGGCAGCCCGCCGGGGGGATGCGTCCGCCGCGCCTGCGCACCCTCTCCCGTCCCCGTCGCCGGCGCGCTGCGCTTTCGCGAGATCGGCGCGCACCAGCAGCGCATCTGCGGCCTCACCGCCGCGGGCGAGGCGTACTGCTGGGCGCCAACGGCCGGCGAGGCATCGGCGTCGAATGCGTCGGCCGACTACGCGGCGGTGCGCGAGCAGCCGGATCTGCGTTTCCGCGCGCTGGCCGGCAACGTGGAGTTCGGCAGCGGAAGCTGCGGGATCACCGTCGACGGCGCGCTCCTCTGCTGGGGCGTGGTGAACCGTCCGGCCGGCCGCACGCGCATCCTCCATCCCGCGGAGCATTAGACCGCACGATCGGAACCCCCGCGTCGTGCCCTCACGCGAGGGCACGACGCGGTGATCCGGCCGTCGCATCACGCCCCCTGAGCCGAATCCCGCGAGGGTTCCACCCATTCCGTTTACCCATTTCCGTTCGGAGAGAACACGATCGAGCTCCGCGGGCCGCCATGCGTTCACCGCGGCCGCCACTTGCCCGGTGCGACGGCTCCCGCCGCGCCGTTCGGCGCGGCCGCTCCTCACGTCCGCATCGCGCTCCGCCCGGGGTCGCCTCCATCATCCATCGTCCAACCCCACCCAAGATCCATTGTCCAACCCCACCCGAGCCATGCGTCCATCTGCACCCCCGTTCCTCCGCCGTTCCCTGGCCGCCGCGGCGCTGCTGGCGCTGGCCGCGTGCAGCGACCGGCGCGCCGCCACGCTCCCCGTGCAGCCGCTTCCCTCGCCGCCGGCCGGCGCCGCCGTGCTGCAGTGCACCGTGCAGGTCGGCGCGGGCACCCTGGCGTGCGCGCCGCGCACCGGCGGGGCGGGCGGATCGTCCGCCGTCATCCTGGGCGGACAGGGGATCAACGTGCGGCTGGCGTCCGCCGGTACCGTCTACGACGCCGTGAGCTCCATCCTCAGCACGAAGGTGACGGTGGAGAACCTGACCACGCAGGTGCTGGGCACTGCCGACGGCGCGACGCCGTCGGCCGCCGGCGTGCGCGTGTTCTTCGCCTCACCGCCCACGGTCACGGCGGGAACGGGCACGGTGTCGCTCGCGAACGCCGACGGGGAGGGCGTGTTCACCGGCGCGGCCCAGAGCTACTTCCAGTACGCGGGGATGCTCTTCCCGGGCGACGCGACCCCGGCCAGGGAGTGGCGCTTCTCGCTGCCCATCACCGTCACCGCCTTCGTGTTCACCGTCTACGTGGCGGCGCCGGTGGCGAACGAGGGGGGGTGGGTGGGCGTGCAGCCGGCCGGCCCCTCGATGGCGGTGGGCGACACCATGCACCTGTCCGCGACGGTGAGGGCCGCGACCGGGCGCCCCGTCGCCGGCGCGGGCGTCACGTGGACCACATCCCACCCCGCGCGGGCAACCGTCGACTCGCTGGGCGTGGTGACGGCGCTCGACACGGGGTGGGTCGACGTCACTGCCACCAGCGGCACCCGGACGGGCCGGGTGTCGGTGCGGGTGGACCCGGCCGGCACCCTGTATCCGCGCCCCACCATCGTGGCGTTCGACGTGCTGACCCCCTCGGTGGAGGCGAACGGGTACGACAGCGTGCGCATGCGCGTGACGATGCGCGGCTTCACCGGCGCCGCGATGAACGTCCTCTTCGCCCGGGGAAGCACGCAGGGCGCCTGCGGCGGGTCGCTGGCGCATACCGAGAGCGACGGCGACGGCGTGTACGAATGCTCGGTCGTCTTCGGCGAATCCTTCACCGGGGTGTGGCAGGTGACCGAGGTGATCGCCCCCGGGCTGGTCGAGCGAAGGATGAGCACGGCCGGGCTGCGCGCGGCGGGCGCGCCCACGGTGGTAAACCTGCGCGTTCCCGTGGACACCACGGCCCCGGAGCTCACGGACGTGTCGCTCCCCGACACCATCCGCGCCGGCATCGACAGCGTGGAGGTGATGGCGTGGATGACCGACCGCGGCAGGGGTGCCCTGCGCTTCACCGCCCGCTTCAGCCACCCCGGGGGGAACGAGCGGTTCGCCTGCGTCGGCACGCTGTACGCGGGCACCCCGCACGCCGGCTTGTTCCGCTGCGGCAACTGGCTCGTCCCGAGCTACACCCGCAGCGGCCCGTGGATCATCGACTCCATCGAGGTGAGTGACATCGCCGGAAACAAGCGGCTCATGCGCACGGCCGAGCTCGAGGCCGCGGGGCTGCGCACCTCGTTCTTCGTCACCAACCCCGATCCGGACCTCACGCCGCCGACCATCACCGCGTTCTCCTTCACCCCGAACGTGGTGAAGGGCGACGGGGCCGACTCGGTGCGCCTGACGCTCTCGGCCGACGATGCCCGGAGCCGCGTCTGGTCACTGGACATGGAGTTCGAGAAGGCCGGCTCGTCGCAGACGCGGCGGTGCCTGCTGAACGTGGCGCCCCAGCCCAGCCCGACCATGACGTGCGCCCAGCGCTTCACCGCGGACGACGCAGGGCCGTGGCAGGTACGCTACGTCCGCGCCATCGACCAGGCGGGGAACGAGCGGGTCCTGTACACGGACGACCTGCGGGCGGCCTCGTATCCCGCCGACCTGGCCGTGACGCCGTAGCGGCGCGGTGCGGGCGGTCAGGGCCCGCGCGGAGACCACGCTCCGCCGGGCCCCACGCGCCCGACGCGGACCCGGCGCACTCCCGTTCCGGGCACGCCGTGATTATCTTCCAAGTCACGGCCGGGCACGCACTTCGGTGCGGGTATCCGGCCGGTGGCACCTACATCGTCCAGGAATCTGGCGGAGCCGCCCCGCGGCTGCCGCCGCTTTGCTTCTTCGCGGGTCTTTCCATGTCTTCTGCCCTGCCCGACCAGCACGACGCGCCCAAGGCGCTCCCCGCCCGCCCCGACCCGGCCACCTCCACCGGCGACCATCCGCGCCGCAGGCTGGAGTTGAACGTGAGCCCGCTGGCCGCCCGCATCAGCGCCGCCGTGCTGGTGCTCCTCGTGCTGGCCATGGGCGGGTGGAGGCTCTACCAGCACTTCCGCGCCCCCGTCCTGCCCCTCGTCGGCTACTCGCAGCTGCTCGCCGCCATCGACCGCGGCCGCGTGGAGGCGATCACCGTGCGGCCCGGCGCCGACGTGCGCGGCACCTGGCGCCACGCCGGCGGGGTGAAGGCGTCGGCCCCCGAGTTCACCGTGGAGTACCCGGTGCAGACGGTGGACGCGCTGGCGCAGCGCGCGCAGGCCCACGGCGTGTCCATCACCCTGGCGCCGGCGCCCGACGGCTCGCGCGTGCAGCGGATGATGGGGCTGGCGCTGGAGCTCCTCCTGCTCGTGGGGATCGGCTTCTTCCTGTTCCGGCAGATGAAGGGCGGCGCCCACGGCACCGAGCTGGGCCAGGGCGGCAAGAGCACCACCACCTTCGACGACGTGGCCGGCACCCAGGGCGCCACCGAGGACCTGCGCGAGATGGTGGAGTTCCTCAAGCGCCCCAACGCCTTCGCGGCGCTGGGCGCGCGCATCCCCAAGGGCGCGCTGCTGGTGGGCCCGCCGGGAACCGGCAAGACGCTGCTGGCGCGCGCGGTCGCCGGCGAGGCCGGGGTGCCCTTCTTCTCGCTCAGCGGCAGCGAGGTGACGGGGTTCCTGGTGGGGATGGGGGCGCACCGCATCAAGGCGCTGTTCAAGAAGGCGCGCAAGAAGGGCGGCGTGATCTTCATCGACGAGATCGACGCGCTGGGCGGGCACCGCGGCCGCAACCGCAGCCACAACGAGGACGACCGCACGCTCAACCAGCTGCTGGTGGAGATGGACGGCTTCGACGCGCTGGACGGCGTGGTGGTGATCGCCGCCACCAACCGCCCCGACGACCTGGACGCGGCGCTGCGCCGCCCGGGCCGCTTCGACCGCACCATCACCGTGAGCACGCCCACCTCGCAGGGGCGCGAGGAGATCCTGCGGCTGCACGCCACCCGCCGGAAGATCCCGCTGGGCGCCGACGTGGACCTGTCGCGCATCGCCCGGCTCACCCCCGGCTCCAGCGGCGCCGACCTGGCCAACCTGCTGAACGAGGCGGCCATCACCGCCGCCCGCGAGGGACAGACGGCGGTGTGCTGGAACCACGTGGAGCAGGCGCGCGACCGCATGCTGCTGGGCAAGGAGCGCCAGGGCTTCCGCGCGCGCGACCGCGAGCGCTGCACCGTGGCCTACCACGAGGCCGGCCACGCGCTGGCCGGCGTGGTGTGCGCGCCCGAGGACGGGCTGCACAAGGTGACCATCCAGGCGCGCGGACAGGCGCTGGGCGTGGCGTTCTTCAGCCCCGAGGACGACCGCTTCCTGCACCGCCGCAACTACCTGGAAGGCGTGATCATGAAGGGCCTCGCCGGGCGCGCGGCCGAGGAGCTGGTGTTCGGCGCGCACGCGGTGACCAGCGGGGCGCAGAGCGACCTGCAGCAGGTGAACGGGATCGCCCGCAAGATGGTGTACCAGCTGGGGATGGGGACCGACACCGGCCTGCTGATCCACGACGGCGAGCCCGGCTCGCTGAGCCCAGACGCGCACGCCGCGATGGACCGCGAGGTGCGCGCCATCCTCGAGTCGCTCTACCGCAACACGGTGGAGCTGCTGCGGATGAACCGCGAGCCGCTGGCCGCGCTGGCCGTGGCGCTGCTCGAGCGCGAGACCATCGACGGTGCCGAGGCGGTGGAGATCATGGAGGAAGCCGGCCTCACCCGCCCCGCCGCCGTGCTCCCCGCCGGCGTGGCGGCGGACGCCGGGTTGCTGGCCGTCGCCGGCTGATCGGCGGAGGTTCGCGAAGACGGATGAAGGCCCGGACGACAGCCGCCGCCCGGGCCTTTTCGCGCCCCCCGTCCACGCGCGACACTTGTCCACGCGGCGGGGATATCGCAGGTTGGCTCCGCGCCTCGCCACGCGCGTATCCCCGTTTCCGCCCCCATGCTCCCGATCTCCAGCCTCACGCTCTTCGCCGCGCTGGCTTCACACGCGGCCGGTCCTCCCTCCCCTTCGCGGGGAGCGCAGGCAGACACCGCGATCGCCCGCATCCGCCGCGAGTACGCGGAGGTGAACGCGATGCTGCCAGGGTGCCAGCGCCGCACGCAGGACGTGTTCGGGGAATCGCTCGAGGGCGGGACGATGAAGGTTTACCGGTGCGGCGGCGCCATCCGGAAGATCGTGGTGACGTACTACGGCGAGACCGGGCAGGCGACCAAGGAATGGTATCTCTCCGGCGATCGGCCGTTCTTCCTCTACGTGGTGGACACGCGCTACGACCAGCCGTTCGGACGGGTTGCCGGAAGGAGCGAGGAGCGCGTCTACTGGGCCGGCGAACGGGTGATCCGCTGGCTCGACGCCGGCCGCGCCCGCGCGACCGGCACGCCCGAGGCGAGGGAACGGCTCGGCGAGCTGCGGGCGGAGATCGCCGACCTGCTGGACCGCGCCCGAACCGGGAGGACCGATGCGAACTGACTCCAAGCCGCGCCGCGTCCAGCTGCGGATGGTGCTGGCCGCGTGCGTGACGGCGGTGGCGCTCCCCGCGTGCGCCGGGTCGAGCGTGATGGTGGGCGGGCCGGGCGTGGGGATCGGCTTTCCCACCCGCCGCGCGGAGGTGTTCGGCGACACCGTGGCCGACCGGCTCTACTTCGGCCGCAACATCCCGGGCGGCGGAACGGTCGGGGACAGCGCCTTCGCCAGCTTCGTGGACCAGGTGGTGACGCCGCGCTTCCCCGCCGGGCTCACCATCCTGCGCGCCGACGGGCAGTGGCGCGGCGAGAACGGCCAGGTGGAGCGCGAGCAGTCGATCGTGATCGAGATCGTGCACCCCACCGGCCCCGCCGCCGAAGCCGACCTCCGCGAGATCGCCGAAGAGTACAAGCGGCGCTTCCGGCAGGAGGCGGTGCTGCGCGTGACGGTGCCGGCGCACACGCGGATGTACGAGTAGGGATGGGAAGATGACACCCCCGCGAATGTCGGGGGCCACACACGGAAGCGTGGCGCTCGCCGGGCGGGCTCGAGCCTCCGCCGGGCTCCGGCCAGCCGGGGCGGCGCGGGTCGTGCCATGCACGGCCGTGCGGCGGCGAGCGCCGCCCGGGCTGGTTCATCTTCCAACCGACGTGTGATCGTGGCCGCACGCCCGTACATCCTGGCCGAGACCAGCTGGAAAGCGGTTTCCGAGACGCGCTACGACGTAGCGGTGCTCCCCTGGGGCGCCACCGAGGCGCACAACTACCACCTCCCCTACGCCACCGACGTCATCCAGGCCGAAGCCGTGGCCGCCGAGGCCGCCCGCATCGCCTGGGACGCGGGCACGCGCCCGATCGTGCTCCCCGCCGTCCCCTTCGGCGTGCAAACGGGGCAGCGCGACATCCCGCTGTGCATCAACCTGAACCCCGCCACCCAGGCCGCCGTGCTGGCCGACGTGGCCGAAACGGTGGCCGCCGCGGGAATCCCCCGGCTGCTGCTGCTCAACGCGCACGGCGGCAACGACTTCCGCTCCATCATCCGCGAGTTGCAGGCGCGCACCCCCGTCTTCCTGTGCACCATCAACTGGTGGAATTGCGTGGACCCGCGGCCCTTCTTCGACCGGCCAGGCGACCATGCGGGCGAGCTGGAGACGAGCGTGACCATGCACCTGGCGCCCGAGCTCGTCCTCCCGCTGGCCGAGGCCGGGAACGGGGCCGAGCGCAAGGCGCGCGTGGCGGGGCTGCGCGACGGTTGGGCGTGGGCGCCGCGCCCGTGGACGCGCATCAGCGCCGACACCGGCGTGGGCGATCCGCGCGCCGCCACTCCCGAGAAGGGCGCCACCTTCTTCCGCGCCGTCACCGAGCGCGTGGGCGGCTTCCTGCTGGAGCTCGCCCGCACCGACCCGGAGGAGATGTACGGCTGACCAGCGCGGGCCGACCATCCTCGTCCACCGCTCGCGAGTGAGCCGAAACCCGCGGGCGTGCCGGCACCCGGCGGTGCGACGATCGTGACGTGATTCCGCCCACCGCCTCGCGCGGGCTGCGAGGCTTTCCGTCGCCGGCGCGGCGGATTCCACCTGTCGGCCCCGGATGCTCGCCATCTGCCGATGCGGCTCCATCCTCCGCACCGGGAGATCCGCATCCTCTCTGGCGGCGCAAACACCCGTCGTCAAAACCGTTGCGCGACACGAGCTTCGTCCCTATCCTCAACACCCGTGCGCGCACAGCCGCGCACGTCTCTCCCCGACGGTCCGCGCCGTATCTCCCGCAGCTGACCGGCTTTCCCCGCATCACTCGCAAGGTGGCCCATGCTGTATACCAAGATTCCCGCCCACGAGGCCGAGTTCCGCGCCAAGGGGCTCGATTCCGACGGCAAGCAGTTCAAGCTGAGCCCGTTCCAGGTGACCATCCCCGGCTCGGCGCAGAGCTTCGAGGTGATCACGGCCAAGCTGGCCAGCGGCGACGAAAGCTTCTTCTACAAGGACACGCCCGCGAAGGAGCGCATCGTGGTGCACTTCACCGCCGGGTACCTCAAGGGCGACATGGCCGCGCTCACCCGGAAGGACAACCACGTGTCCACGCCGTTCGTGGTGGCGCGCGACGGCAGCATCTACCAGCTCTTCTCGTCCAAGTACTGGAGCTACCACCTGGGCAAGGGCGCGGCGGGGGGCAACGAGCCCATGAGCAAGAGCGGCGTGGCCATCGAGATGTCGAACGTGGCGTACCTGCGCGAGAAGAACGGGATGCTGGTGGACCCGTATGGCCAGCCGTACTGCTCGCCGGCCGACAAGGACGCCTACACCACGCTGGCCAAGCCGTACCGCGGCTACACGAAGTTCGCCACCTTCACCGACGCGCAGTACAAGAGCGTGATCAACCTGCTGCGCTACCTGACGGCCACCTACAAGATCCCCGCTGCGTTCCTCCCCGAGGGGCAGCGCTACGACGTGTACGCCGACGTAGCCAGGTTCAAGGGGATCACCACGCACGTGAACTACCAGCCCGAGAGCTACGGCAAGTGGGACCTGGGCCCGGCTTTCGACTGGACGCGCGTGATGGCGGCGCTGAGCACCGTTCCGGTGAGCAACCTGGCCACGCCGGTCGCCACGGGCGGCTGAACCCACTCGTTCGCCATTCTCGGCTGGCGCGGATCGCCCCACGGCGGTCCGCGCCATCTCGTTCGTGTGCACGAGCGAACCGACCCGGTGAGGAGCCATCCTCGCCGGGTCGTCATCATCGTTCGCCGCAATGCACTCGGGCCTGCGATCACCCGCCGCGAGCGCAGCGGCCGCCGGCGTGGAGGCTCGCGCGGAAGCGGCGGGCGACGGCGGGAAGCCGGTCGCGTCGGGCGCGCAGCGTGGCGGCGAGAGGAGCGGAGCGAGCGACGTACTCGCGCGGCATCCGCGCCATCGCCCCGGTGATGGCGCCGTCGGAAAGGGCGCGCGCCATCGCGGTGGCGGTGGAATCCCACGTGGACGCGGGGAGGCCGCAGAGCAGGCCTTCGTCCATCTCGCGCGACTTCACCAGCAGGCCCCGCAGGTCGCGGTAGGCGGTGTCGAAGCGCACGATCTTGGGGTCGAACCTGCGCGCCAGGCCGGGGAGCACGCCGCCGTAGTCGGCGAAGGCATAGTCGCGGTCGCGGGGGATGGGAAGCCAGGTGCCCACTCCGCCGCGCTCCGTCCGGGCCCAGGTGAGCTGGCCGGCGTGCCGGTCCCAGTCCCCCAGGTAAACGTCCATCAGCCGCACGGTCAGGTAGGCCCGCACGTCCACGCGGTCGCGCGGGGCGTGGCGCAGGATCGCCCAGAACTCATCCGTATCCTCCAGCCGCTGCGCGCCGGCGAAGCCCTCCCCCGGTCGCACCTGCAGGGTTCCGGGGAGGCCCCGGAACTCGGCGCGGAACTCGCCCAGCTGCGGCGCGTCGGGCATCAGCACCAGGCGCGGGGTGGCGTTCGGCACGCCCACCACGTCTTCCAGCCCCGCGGCGAGCAGCGCGGCCCCCGGGTGCAGCGCGCTCACCTGGTCCTGGCGGATGCGCCCCACCAGCAGGCGGCGCAGCGGCGGCAGCGCCAGCGCCTGGTCCTTGTCGAGCGAGCGGAAGACGTACTCGCGGCCGTCGGCGCCGCGCAGCCGCAGCGAACGCGTCTGCCGCCCGCCGCCGCGCTTGCGCGGCGTCAGCCCACCCGCTAAGCGGCCGAGGTCCACGAGGGGCACCCGGACGGGCGTCGCCCACAGCTCGCGGTAGCCGTCGCCCATCCAGAAGCGATGGAAGCGCGAGGCCAGGTAGCGGGGCGCCACCCCGACCACCGCCTGGGCGGCGCCGCCGGGGGCCGCTTCGGGAAGCGGGATGCCGGGGGCCGGCATCCCGCACATCCCGGCCACCACGGCGCCCCCGGCCACGCCCAGCACCCCGGCCGTGCGCCACCATCGTGTACGGCGCCCACCGCGCGGGGCCTGCTGCTGCCTGGGCCCGCAAACGGTCGGCTTGGAAGATTCGGTTGCGCTCGGCATGCGGATCCCAGTGGGAGGATGTCCGGTCGACTGCCACTTTGCAGGAATGCTGCCTCGGCGTCGGTGACTCCGCTGACTCCGCGTGAAACCCGCTTCGTCTTGGGGTTCGCTTGCCCGTTGGACTCCACCCCCCTAGCTTCGCTTGCATCATCCCAACGGCCCGGACCGCGCCCCGCGGTCCGGGCCTGCGTACGCCGCCGAGGGCCCCCACCGCGATGCTCTACGACCTGCTCCGCCCCTTCCTCTTCACGCTCCCGGCGGAGACGGCGCACCACTTCGGCACCGGGCTGCTGGACCTTTCCCTGGCCCCTCCGCCCGTTCGCGCGCTGGTTCGCGCCACGGTGGCGGTGGACGATCCCGCGCTGGCCATCGAGCGCTTCGGTTTCCGCTTTCCCAACCCCGTGGGCCTCGCGGCGGGGTTCGACAAGAGCGGCGAGCTGTTCAACGCGCTGGGGGCGCTGGGGTTCGGCTTCGTGGAGATCGGCACGGTGACGGCGCTGGGGCAGCCGGGCAACCCCCGCCCGCGCCTCTTCCGCCTCCCAGATGACCGCGCGCTGCTCAACCGCATGGGCTTCAACAACCCCGGTGCCGAGGCGGTGGCGCAGCGGCTCGCCAAGGCGCGGATCGAGCCGGTGCTGGGCATCAACCTGGGCAAGAGCAAGGTCACGCCGCTCGAGGAAGCCGCGGGCGACTACCTGCGCAGCCTCGACCTGTTGGAGCCGTTCGCGCGCTACGTGGTGGTCAACGTCAGCTCACCCAACACGCCGGGCTTGAGGCAGCTGCAGGACGCGGCGCCGCTGCGCGAGCTGCTGCGCGCCCTCCAGGCCCGCGCCGGCGAGCTTGCCGTCCGCCGAAATGGCGAGCCGCGCCCGATCCTGCTCAAGATCGCGCCCGACCTGACCGACGCGCAGATCGAGGAAGCCGTGGGGATCGCGCAGGAGGAGGGGATCGCCGGCATCATCGCGACGAACACGACGGTGTCGCGCGACGGGCTGCAGACGCCCGCCGCGCGCGTGGAGGCGCTGGGCGCGGGCGGCATCAGCGGCGCGCCGGTGCGGGCGCGGGCGCGCGAGGTGGTGTCGCACGTCTGGCGCACGTCGGGCGGGAAGATGCCGATCGTGGGCGTGGGGGGGATCTTCACGGCCGACGACGCGTGGGAGATGATCCGGGCGGGCGCATCCCTGGTCCAGCTCTACACCGGCTTCATCTACCGTGGCCCGCTGGTGGCGCGCGAGATCTGCGCGGGCCTGCGGCTGCGGATGAAGCGCGAGGGGTTCACCGCGCTGCACGACGCGGTGGGGAGCGCGCACCCATGAAGGCGCGCACCGCCAGGTTCCTGCGTGCCTGGGTGACGGGCGCCCGCGGCGTCCGCGAGATGGAGACGTCGATCGACGTGGGCGGCGCACGGCGCGAGGCCACGCTGTACCTGCCACCCGGCGGCGCCCGTCCCGCGCCGGGCTGGGTGGTGCTGCACGGGCTCACCGTCCCCGGCCGCAAGCACCAGGCGATGACGCGCTTCGTGCGCTCGCTGTGCGCGAGCGGCGCCGTGGTCCTGGTCCCCGACGTGCCCGCGTGGCGCGAGCTGCGGCTGGACGTGCGCGCCGCGCGCGAGACTGTGGAGGCCGGCGTGCTGCACCTGGGCGGGCTCGAACAGGTGCAGCCGGGCGGAGTGGGCGCCATCGGCTTCTCGTTCGGCGCCACGCAGGTGCTGATGGCCTCGGCCGACCCGGCGATGCACGGCCACCTGCGCGCGGTAGTCGGCTTCGGGGGGTACTGCGACCTGGGGCGGATGATCCGCTGCCTGTTCACCGGCCAGCACGAGTGGCAGGGCGAGCGGCACACGCTGGACCCCGACCCCTACGGCCGCTGGATCGTGGTCGGCAACTATCTCACCCTCCTCCCCGGGTGCGAGGGGATGCAGCCCGTGGCCCACGCGGCGCTGGAGCTGGCGCTGGAGGCGGGGCGGCGCGGCGACTGGGCGTGGGGGCCGCACTACGACGCGCTCAAGGTGGAGCTGGGGCGGGCGTTCACCGGCGAGGAGCGGCGCATCTGGGAGACGATCGCGCCGCTGACCGGCGTGGCGCTGGAGGTGGACGCCGCGGGCGAGCTGGCCGCGCGCTTCGCCGACGCCGCGCTGGAGCACGACCCCGGGCTCGACCCGCGCCCGCATCTTCCGAGTCTCGCGGCGAAGGTGGTGCTGAGCCATGGCCGGCGGGACCGGCTGATCCCCTACACCGAAACGCTGCGGCTCACCTCGATGATCCCGCCCGGCGTGGACGTGTCGACGACCATCACGGGCCTCTTCGCCCACTCGGCCCGCGCGGGGCTGCACCCGGTCCACTGGTTCCGCGAGACGGCCACCTTCGTGCGGCTGCTGGACCGGGCGCTGTACGCCGTGTAGCCCGGGCCTGGGCGATCTTTCTTCGCTCTCTTTGGTACAAAGGCCTAGACAACGCGTTCGATGTGAAGCATCGTGTATTCGAAACTTGGAGAGCAGAGATGCGTTTCGAACGTCTGGCTGAACTGGTCGAATCTCCGCAGGTACAGCGGACGCTGCTTGGCGGGTATGCCGGAGCGTACTCGATCGGCGTGACCTCCGACCCGGTCGACTCCGGGCGACCGGCCATTCGGGTGCGCGTGGAAGACTCCTCTCACGAGGTTCCGTCCGAGATCCTCCTCGATGGTGAAGCTGTCCCGGTGGTGTCACACCAGGATTTCATCAGGCCCAAGCCTCTGGCCGTGCGCGAGACCGTAGCGTAAGCCGAGATGGGCCAGCCAGCGCGCCGACCTGCGCAATCGACAGATCCAAAGGACTCAAAACATGGGAACGAGGAGTGTATCCGAGGAGGTTGCGATCATTGGTGGTGTCACCTTCGGTGAAGCGTTGGAGACCCTCGATGCCGCAGTTGCCGAAATCTACTCGTCGGATTCAGGCGCGCGCTCCGTGGGGATATCACGGCACGGGGACGGATTTGGTTACCGCGTCGTGCGGAACAGCCGCGTCATCCGTCCCTTGAGCGCACCCTCGGCCCCCCTGACGCGATTCAATCGCGTGCCCGTGCGAATCACCGAGGTGCCGACGGAGGTCAGTTCGCTCGCCCGGATCCCGCTTTCGGGGCCGGGTGGACCAGGAGGCTCCAGCACGGTACCAGAGCGAGACCGCCAGCGCCCGTTGTCCGCGGGATTGCAGATTCAGAACTTCGACGATGACCAACGCGAGGGGCACCTCGACGAAGGCTTCATCGTCATCGGCACGCTGGGATGCTTCGTTCGAACGGAGGTCGGAACTGCATCCCTTCTCTCGAACAATCACGTGGTAGCGGCGGAGAACCGGGGCCGGCGTGGTGAAGATCGCATCCTGCAGCCGGGGAACGGAGTGTACGATCCCCTCCAGCACATCGCGACCCTCGGCCAGTACGTAGACCTGTTGCCCAGCCCTCTCGGTGCCAGGCCCCTCCTTGGCAACGTCGTATTCAACACCGTCGATGCGGGACTTGCCACCCTCCTGGAGGGAACCGCCTTCACGAACGGCTACTTGCCGGCCAGAGCCGTTCCGGCACCAGGCGGAATCGCGTCCGCGGCCATCAACGACCGCGTCTACAAAGTCGGCCGTACCACCGGTCTCACCTTTGGCACCGTGACCGATATCGCGACGGTCGTGGGGCCCGTGGCCTACGCACCGGGAGAGTGCTGGTTCAGGCGTTCGATCGTGGTCGAAGGCGTGGACGGAACGTTGTTCTCCGATCACGGAGACTCCGGGTCCGCCGTGTTGACGTCGACCGGTCAGTTGATTGGCCTTGTGTACGCAGGGAATGGGCAGCAAACCTACGTCTGCCCAATTGACGAGGTGTTTCGCTCGCTCAATTGCGCGCTGGCCTGACGCGCCGAAGCAGCACCTGTGCAACACTGGATGTGCGCCGCCAGAACGCCTCCGTCGGGAAAGGCATTCTGGCGGCTTGTCTGTTCCCTGAACCTACCGCTCCTCCAGCTCTTCCTAGCCGTGCCGCACGCGGGATAGAGTACGGACCGAATCGCGGGGCGCCACTCCGCAGAGACAACGAACCGCGATTGCGGATGTTGACACTCGGGCGGAAAGGCGCGGAATCCGACAGAGTGGTTCTGAAGACGAAAGGGCCTCGCAGGTCGCGCGGCCTTCCTTCCGAGCATGGACGGGTGGAGGGCTACTTCCCTCCCCCGAACATCCCGCCCAACCCGCCGGCCAAATCGCCCAGGTCCGGCAGCCCGCCGCCGCCGCCGGCGCTGCCGCCATGCACCAGCTTGCCCAGGTTGCCCCCGATCGGCGCGGGAAGGCGCGAGTCGAGGAACTCCACCGCGGTGCGCGCGGCTTCCTGCGCCTTGTCCTGCGGCAGCCCGGTACGCTGGCTGATCTGCGCAACCAACTCGTCCAGCATCGACATGCGCCCTCTTTCGTCTCGGGATCGGTTTTCGTCGCGGACGTCCGGGAGCCGCAAGGAATGCACCGGGAAGCGCGGAAGGGCCGCGCATCTCCCGCAGCCCTTCCATCCCTCGCCCCTGGAAAACCGGAGCGTCAGCCGTCGTACGGGTCGCAGCCGGTGGGGCTGCCCGTCACCTGGTCAAGCCACTGCCAGAGGGCGCGCGCCGCGTCGTTGCGGCGCGTGGTAACCTCGTCGCCGCGCTGGTGCAGGAGGATGCGGTGATAGCGCTCGTCCCGCGCGTCGTAGACCCACGCGCCGATCTTCGTGACGCCCGCGTCGGCGCACCCGCCCCGCGGGTCGTCCAGCCCGCCGGCGGCAGCGGCCGAGACCAGCTCGTACCGCTGCCGCGCCTCACCCGTGGACAGCGTCTTCAGCAGTTCCCGCTTCGACGAGTACTTCTGGGCCAGCTCGGCGGAGGTGAGCACCGAATCCGCGAGCGACGCGGCGCGCGAGTCGCTGCGGTCCCACCGGTAGACGTGGCCCTCGCCATCCACGTAGAACCCCGCCCAGTACGGGCCCCACGCCATGTTCCGCGTCTCCACCTCGAACAGCGGCGCCGCAGGATCCTCCGGCGCGACGAAGCTGAGGCTCTCGCTGCAGGCACCCGCGGCCAGGCCGAGCACGGCCGCGGCCCATGTCATGATCCTTCTCGAACGAAAACGCGTCATCGGCCATCTCCGGTTGGACGGTGGGCTACGATCACTCCTGCCCAAGAACGCGTCCCGAAAGCGGTTGTGACGGCTGGACGACATTTCGTCAGCTCCGTGACGTCCGACGGTGGATCGTACTAGCGCGCCACCGTCAGTTCATCCCCGTGTCCTTGATCAGGTGCAGCGGGGCGATGCGCACGCGCTCGCCGGCCACGATCAGCTCGAAGGCGTAGGTGCCCTCGGCGGGGAACATGATGTTTTCCAGCGGCATGATCAGCCGCGTCTGCGGCGGGCCCTGCAGCGGAAGCTGCTCGCCCACGTCGGTGTGCCCGGTGATGCTCAGCACGGGGCTCCTGGACGGATCCACCAGCTCGATGGAGAACTCGATCTTGCCGCGCTCCGAAGGGTCCCACTCCACCGCCATGGCCAGGGTGAGACGGTCCTGCGCGGCCGGGAACCCCGGCGCGTAGAGCTGGTGGAACACGCCGTGGATGTCGAGCCGGCCGTCCATCCGCTCGCTCGCATCCTCGCAGAGGAGCGCGTAGAGAAGCTTCATCAGAGTACGAAAGTGCTGGACGCAAAAGAATCAGGTGCGCTGGTGCGTAGGTGCCCCAGTGCGTTTCCGGTTGACGAGCTGCCGCGGCCTCATGCCGCAAATTCCCACGAGCGATGTGCCGTTGCGCGCCGTTACTCCGCCCGCCCCCGCATCCTCACCCTCACGGCCTCGGCGTGGCCGTGCAGCCCCTCGCTCTCGGCCAAGCGGATTACGTCCTCCGCATGAGCCTGCAGGCGTTCGGGCGAGTAGCCGATGAGGCTGGTGCGCTTGACGAAGTCGTATACGCCCAGCGGGCTGGCGAAACGCGCGGTGCCGCCGGTGGGGAGAACGTGGTTGGGCCCGGCGAAGTAGTCGCCCATCGGCTCGGGGCTGTGCGCGCCCAGGAAGATGGCGCCGGCGTTGCGGATGCGCCCGGCCAGCGCCAGCGGCTCGGCCACCAGCAGCTCCAGGTGCTCGGGCGCGCGCAGGTCGGCCACGGCGGCCGCATCGCGCAGCGTGGGGACGATCACGATGGCGCCGTTGGCCTCCAGCGCCGCCCGGGCCACGTCGCGCCGCGGGTTGCGCTCCAGCAGGCGCTCGATCTCGGCGGGCACCGCGCCGGCCAGCGTGGGGCACGGCGTCACCAGCCAGGCGATGGCGTCGGGGTCGTGCTCGGCCTGGCCGATCAGGTCGGCCGCGACATGGACCGGGTCGGCCCATTCGTCGGCGATCACCAGGATCTCGCTGGGGCCGGCGATCATGTCGATGTCCACCAGGCCGAACACCTGACGCTTGGCCTCCGCCACCCATTTGTTGCCGGGGCCCACGATCTTGTCCACCCGGCCGATCGACTCGGTGCCGTGCGCCAGCGCCGCCACCGCCTGCGCCCCGCCGATCCGCAGCACCTCGGTCACCCCGGCCACGTGCGCGGCGGCCAGCACCACGGGAGACGTCTCGCCGCCGGGAGTGGGAGAGACCATGGCGATCTCGTCCACCCCGGCCACGGCGGCGGGGATGGCGTTCATCAGCACCGACGACGGATATGCGGCACGGCCGCCGGGCACGTAGATCCCCACGCGGCGCAGCGGGGTGATGCGCTGGCCCAGCAGCGAGCCGTCGGCCAGCCAGTCCACGAAGCCGTGCTCGCGCTGCCGCTCGTGGAAGCGCCGCACGTTCTCCGCCGCGCGCGTGAGCGACACCAGCAGCTGGGGGTCGATGGAGCCCGCCGCGCGCTCCAGCTCGTCCGCGCCGATGCGCAGCCCCGCCGCGGAGCCCGCGTCGAAGCCGTCGAAGCGCGCCGTGTACTCCAGCAGCGCCGCGTCGCCACGCGCCGCCACGCCGCCCACGATGGCCGCCACGGCCTCGCGCAGCGCGGGGTCGTCGGTGGACGCGGCGGCGGCCATCTCCCGCAGCTCGGCGAACGGCGGCGCGGAGTGCAAGGTCCGGATGTTCAGCACAAAACCTTCACGTGGTCGAGATCGAAATCGAGGTACCCGTGGACGTTTGGCGGACGATCATGCGCTTCGGCCGGCTCCGCGCGGCCCCCTCCCCGCGCCTTAGAGCGCTCGCCCTCCCCCGCTCCGCGGCAGAGGGTAACGTCTCGGCGTGCCGCGCGACCTGCCGCCGCGGTCTCCACCCTTCCCGTGGAGCGTGGGAGCGACGGCCGCGCATAGGCGAGCTTAAGTCGAGTCACTCCAACGCCTTCCAGCAGTCCGCGAAGGCGGACTTGGTGCCGTTGTTGCCGCGAATTCATTCGCCCAGCAACCAGCGGCGCCGCGGATGCCGAGCCGTAGCTTCCCCGCTCGACCTCCCTATCCCTCCAGCGCCTTCGCCAGGTCGGCGATCAGGCGCTGGTGCTCGTCCAGGCGCAGCTTGTGGCTGGCGCGGTTGACGATCAGGCGTGCGGTGGAGGGGCTCACGTCCTCCAGCACCACCAGCCCGTTCTCCTCCAGCGTGCGCCCCGTCTGCACCAGGTCCACGATCCAGTCCGACAGCCCCAGCAGCGGCGCCAGCTCCACGCTGCCGCTGATGCGGATCAGCTCCACCTGAACGCCGCGCCCGGCAAAGAAGCGCCGCGCGCTCTCCACGTACTTGGTGGCCACCCGCGGGATCCCGCCGCCAGCCAGCCGCGGATACGGCGCGCCAGCCGGCGCAGCCACCGCCAGCCGGCACCCGCCGAAGCCCAGGTCCAGCGGGCGCAGCACGTCGGGGCCATGCTCCTCCAGCACGTCCAGCCCCGCCACCCCCGCGTCGGCCACGCCGGCTTCCACGTAGACGGGCACGTCGCCGCTCTTCACCGGCAGGAACTCGAAACGCCCATCCGCGCTCGGCAGGATCAGCCGGCGCGAGTCGCGCGCGGCGGGGTCGATGATGGAGCCCATGCGCTCGAACAGGAGCAGCGCCTCGTCCATCATCCGCCCCTTGGGCAGCGCGACACGTAGCGCGCGGCTCACGGCCCCTCCTCGCCCAGCAGGTCCGCCAGCGCGTCGGTCTCCAGCGCGAAGCCCACGGCCGGGCGGGGGGCGCCGTACAGCGCCAGCAGGCCGTCGTACCGCCCCCCGTAGCCCACGGCTCTCCCCACACCGGCGACGAACACCTCGAACTGGATCCCCGAGTAGTACCCCAGCCCGCGGATCTCGCCCAGGTCGTACACCACGTGGCGCCGTTCGTCCTCGGTGAGCAGCGAGTCCACCTGGCGCAGGCGCTCGATGGCGTCCTCGGCCTCGCGCCCCGACGCCAGCGACCGCGCCCGGGCCAGCACCTCGCCGCGGCCGATCAGCTCGGGGAGCTCCACCAGCGCGCGGGCCACGGCTGCCGGGGCGCCCAGCTCGCGCGCGGCGGCCGCCAGCGCCGCGCGGTCCTTGCGGTCGATGGCCGTGCGCAGCGCCTCGGCCTGCTCGGGGGCCAGCCCTTCCAGCAGCGGGCGGATGAAGCGGATGTCGCCCAGGTTGATCTGGAACTCGCCCACGCTCAAGCCCCGCATCAGGCCCAGCACCAGCCGCAGCGCCTCCACGTCGGCCTCGGGGCTCGGGTCTCCGATCAGCTCGCCGCCCAGCTGGAAGATCTCGCGGCGGCGGCCCACGCCCTCGGGCTCCTGCCGGTACACCTTCCCCGCGTACGACAGGCGCAGGGGCCCCACGGCGCCCGCCAGCCGCGTGGACACCATCCGCGCGATGGCGCTGGTGAAGTCGGCGCGCAGCGCCACCAGGCGCCCGTCGCGGTCCACGAAGCGGATCAGCCGCGACGCCAGCTCGGGGCCGGCGCTGCGGGTGAACACCTCCTCGTACTCGAAGGTGGGAGGGATCACCTCCTCGTAGCCGTGGGCCTCGGCCAGGGCGAACCAGGTGCGCTGCACGCGGCGGCGGCGGCGGACGTCGCCGGCGAGCAGGTCCTGCGAGCCGGGGGGCACGTTCGGGATCAGGGATGGGGGCATGGCGCGGGAAAGTATCGGGGGTGCGGCGGCGCGGCAACGCCGTCCACGCCGAAGTTCGGACAAGCACCGAATTTACGTTTCAGGCACACCCTTTGCTTTAGGGGTTGGCGAGTCGGCGAAGGATCTGAAGTCAAACCCCAAAGGGGAGGCGCTTGTGGACATCATTCTCATCATCGCGATCGTGCTGTTGCTGCTGGGCCTGCTCGGCGTGGGCGGCGTGATCGCCGGCCTCAAGAGCGTCGCCTGGATCCTGCTGATCATCGCAGTGATCGTGATCGCCTGGCGCGTCATCACCGGCCGCCGGCCGGTCTGACCCGCGGGCAGGGTGGACGAGTAAAACAGCGCGGGGGCCCGGAAACGGGCCCCCGCGCTGCGTTTGCGTGGCAGGAGGGCCCGTCGGCCCACCTTGTGCCCGTGACTGGCAGCCGCAGCAGGAACAACACGTGGCCTCGCAAACGGCGCAAGGCTGCCTGCAGGGTTCAGTGCCGATCAGCCACGCCCCACGCATCCGCCAGCGCGGCGAACACCTCGCCCACCTCGGCCGGCTCGCGGACGTGGGCGGTGGCCGCGCTGCCGGCGGGCGGGGGGTCGGCCACGAGGATGCCGTCGCCCATGGCGGGGCGTTCGCGCAGGGCGCGGAAGGCGTCCTCGTCGGTCCGGTCGTCGCCGAAGCACAGCACGGGCGCGCCGGCGGGCGGGCGAAAGTGGTCGAGGAGGAAGAGCACGGCCTTGCCCTTGTTCCAATCGACTCTGGGCCGTACCTCCAGCACCTCCTTCCCCGCGGTCAGGTGCACGCCGGGGAGCGGGTTGACGATGCGCTCGACGATCGCGGTGAGCTCGTCCACCCGGTCGCGTGGACTGAGGCGGAAGTGCACCGACAGCGTCAGCTGCTTGTCCTCCACGAACGCGCCGGGGATGGCGGCCACGGCCGAGGCCAGCTCCCGCGCGGCAAGCTCCAGCACCGGCCGCGCCGCGGCGGCTTCCTGGTGAACGTGGTCGGCGCCGCCGATGTGGATCTCCATCCCGTGGTTCCCCGCGTAGGCGGCGCCCGCGATGGCGGCGCGCTCACGCACGTCGGCCAGGGCGCGGCCGCTCACCACGGCCGCCTCCACGCCCGGCATCGCCATCAGCCGTGCCAGCTCGCGGCGCGTGGCGTCGGGCATCGCGGCCAGGCCGGGGAGGCTGGCGATGGGGGCCAGCGTGCCGTCGAAATCCAGCAGCAGCACCAGGCGGCCGGTTCGCCGCCAGGCCTCGGCCCAGGCGGGCACCCGCTCCAGCGCATGCGGAAGCATCGTCATCCACGTCACTCGCACGAAGATCCAAGGCGGCGGTTGCCACGTTCCCCGCCCGCCGGTACGTTCCGCGCCGAAGCTACGGCGCCGGCGGCACCCTCGCATCCTCCAGGCCCGTCCATTCGCACCCGCACCGCATTGGCGATGTCCTGGCTCGATCAGGTGAAGTTCGACGACCGCGGCCTGGTGCCGGTGATCGCGCAGGACGCGCGCACCGGCGAGGTGCTGATGCTGGCGTGGGCCGATGCCCAGGCGCTGCGGCTCACGCTGGAGACCGGCCAGGCGCACTACTGGAGCCGTTCGCGCGGCGAGCTGTGGAAGAAGGGCGCCACCAGCGGCAACGGGCAGCGGCTGGAAGACGTGCGGCTCGACTGCGACGGCGACGCCGTGCTCTACCGCGTGCACCAGAGCGGCCCCGCCTGCCACACCGGCGAGCGCACCTGCTTCCACCGCGTAGTGGGCGGCGACGACGTCCTCGTCGCCGCGCCCGACGCGCGGCCCGTGCTGGCGCGCGTGGAGCAGATCGTGGCCGACCGCGACGCGGAACGGCCCGAGGGCTCGTACACCACCTACCTCTTCTCGCAGGGCATCGACAAGGTGCTCAAGAAGGTGGGCGAGGAGGCGACCGAAACCATCATCGCCGCCAAGAACGAGGGCACCGCCCAGCTCCGCGCCGAGTCGGCCGACCTGATCTACCACCTGATGGTGCTGTGGCGCGCGAAGGGCCTGCCGCTGGACGAGCTGTGGAGCGAGCTGGACCAGCGCTTCGGCCAGGCCCCGCGCGAGGGCTCGACCGACCCGTCGGCGCGGAGGTCGTCGGAGGTGGGGTGAAGGAAAGCTTGCTGAGAGGAATCGCGCCGCCCGATCAAACGTCCATCCGGAGGAGCCGCAAGGCGGGGCGGGGCGCGTAGGGGGCAGGGAGATTTCGACGGTGGGCGGCGGGTCCTTGCGTGGGGATTTGCGAGTGAACTCGCGGCTACAAGGGCACACAGTCCGCCTGCGCGGACTTCAACGACAGAATCGCCCCGGGGCCGTCGATCGGCTCCGGGGCGAAATCTCGTTTGCACAACGCCCGGGTGCACGTACGCACCCGTCCCGCTGATCCCTACACCCCCACCGCCACCCGTGACGGCGTGAACGCCTCGTCCAGGATCATCTCCTCGTCGCCCGGGTCGCGCCAGCCGCCGTCCACCGGGTCGCCCCACTCCAGGTGCGAGTTGGTGACGGAATAGGGCTGAACCCAGAACATGCGCGTTCCGTAGCGGCAGCGCGCCTCGGCGATCAGCACCGGGCCGTGCTCCTCGGTTTCGGCCTCGAACGCCAGGAGGAGGCAGTCGGGCTTCTTCCCCGACGCGAACCGGGCGATCGAGCCCGCCATCACCTCAGGGCTCATGCCGCCGAACCCCTCGGGTACGGGGATGTTGAGAGTCCTGAACTCCGGGCTGGCGTGCCCCGGCCGTTCGTGCACGCAACGGATGCGCGGGGGCGTATCCGAGCCATCCATCTTGCCCCTGCCGATGTCCTCCCGGACTTCTTCCAGGAAGCGCGCGGCGAACCCCAGCACGCGCTCCATCTGATGGATCCTGCTTCTCGGCACTGCCACCCCTCCCGCTGCACTGCAGGACGCTTTCGGCGCGCACATTCCACGTGCGTACACGCCGCCGTATCCGGAGAGCACCTAATGCAAGCCTGCGGCCATGAGTGCCTGCTCAGCCCCATGTGCATGCACCGTTCCGCGTCGGGATCAGGAGGCACAACCGAATTTTCCACCTGCATTTAGAGAAGATTTAGGAAACTGTAGTTTCTTCTTTTGCGTGGCTCGTGAGGAGGAACAAACGATGACGCAAAGGTGCCTGCGGGAGGAGGATGACGCGCGCCCCGCAGGCTTCCACGGCGGGCGGATGGAATCCGCAGCGACGAAAACGAAAGCCTCGCGATAGGCGCGAGACTGTGGCGTCGGCACTCGCGCCAACCGAGTGGATCGATGCGGCGTCGGCGTGCAGCCCGCGAAGGCGGGCTTCCCGAGGTTTCAGCCGCCGGTTTCAACCGGCGGACTGATGACGGCGAACGGACGGCGGACGACCGCGGACGGATGAACGCGGGGTGATCGGGGATGATCGGGGGACTCCGCCGTCTCAGCCGCCGGTCAGCGCGCGCGCTTGGCGGCCTCGGTCACGGCGCGGCGCAGGCGCGGCCAGACGGCGGTGGCGTAGCGGAGGAAGTTGGCGCGCTCGTCGGGGAGCTCCGCCAGCCACGCCCACGCGGAGAGCGAGCCCTTGCGGGTGTTGCAGGCCTTGCAGGCGGTCACCAGGTTTCCGGGCGAGTTGTCGCCCCCGCGCATCCGCGGCTGCACGTGGTCGAGAGAGAGCTGCTCGCGCGGGAGGACGCCGGCGCAGTACACGCACCGCAGCTCGTCGCGCTCGAAGATCCGCTCCCTGAGCGACAGGTCGTCGGTATCGGCCACGTGGTTCCAGATTCGGGTGATGTCGTACGGCGGACTCGCAGACCGCCGTTCCGTCCGCTGTTCGATCCTCATCCCTGGTACCCCGATCTCCCAGCCTGATACCAGATCCGGCTGAACTGCTTACTCACACAGAGGCACAGAGACGCAGAGAACTGGGGTTTTTTCTCTGTGCCTCTGTGCCTCCGTGTGACACTTCAGCATGTCCTGCTCGTGCGACGATTCCTGCGGATCTGGTATAATGCCCAGATTCGCCCCGCCTACCCCGGCTCCACCTCGTACCCCGCGTCCCTCAGCTTGCCGGCGATCTCGTCCACGTGGTCGCGGCCCCGGGTCTCCAGCGTCAGCGCGATCTCCGCCTCGGTCACCCACACCTCGCCCAGGCCGCGGCGGTGCTCCAGGCTCACGATGTTGGCGCCGCTCTCGGCCAGCACCGCGGTGAGGGTGGCCAGCGCCCCCGGGCGGTCCTTGACCCGCACGTTCAGGTGCGCCATCCGCCCGTCCTTCACCAGCCCCCGCTCGATGATGCGCGAGATCAGCGTCACGTCCACGTTGCCGCCCGAGAGCAGCATCACCACGTTCTTCCCCACCAGCCCGCCCACCTGCCCGTACACCGCCGCCGCGACCGACGCCGCGGCCGCCGGCTCGGCCACCGTCTTCTCGCGCTCGAGCAGCAGCAGCACCGCCGACGCGATCTCCTCCTCGTCCACCGCCACCAGCTCGTCCACGTAGCGCTCGATCAGAGCGAACGAGCGCTCGCCGATCCGCCGCACCGCGATCCCGTCGGCGATGGTGTCGGCGGGGGGGATGGTCACCAGCCGGCCCGCCTCGCGCGCCCGCAGCGCCGCCGGCAGCGCGCTCGACTCCACGCCGATCACGCGCACCTCGGGGCGGATCTCCTTGATGGCCAGCGCGATCCCCGCGATCAGCCCGCCGCCGCCCAGCGGCACGATCACCACGTCCATCTCGGGGCACTGCTCCAGCAGCTCCAGGCCGATGGTGCCCTGCCCCGCGATCACCGGCTCCATGTCGAAGGGGTGGATCAGCGTCTGCCCCTCGGCCTCCTGGATGCGCATCGCCTCGGCCATGGCCTCGTCGTAGACGGTGCCGTGCAGCACCACGCGGGCGCCGTAGCGGGCGGTGTTGCTCACCTTGATCAGCGGCGTGCGCTCGGGCATCACGATGGTGGCGGGAATCCCCAGCCGCCGCGCGTGGAACGCCACCCCCTGCGCGTGGTTGCCGGCGCTCGCCGCGATCACGCCGGCGCGGCGCTCGTCGTCGCTCATGGTGAGCATGGAGTTCAGCGCCCCGCGCTCCTTGAACGAGCCGGTGCGCTGGAGGTTCTCGAACTTGAAGAAGGCCTTCCCCCCGAACATCTCGCCGAACGCCTCCGAGGGCGTGCAGGGGGTGAGCACCACGCGCCCGCGGATGCGCTCGCGGGCGGCGCGGATGTCGTCCAGGGTCGGCATCGGCAAAGGGACCGGGGTGAACAGAGAAAACGTTGCCGGAACGTACGCGACGTGATAACCTCTCCGCTCGCGCCGGGCAAGACGCCACGCGCACTTACGCCACCTCGCAGCACCCGGGCTTGACCGACGCTCGCATCGCCTCGCTGGAAGCCGCCCTGGCCTCGCGCCCGCCCTTCCGCGCGCCGCCGCTGCCGGGCGAGGCGCGCGCCGCCGTGGCGCTCCTCCTGCGCGTGCGCGCGGGCCGCGTGGAGCTGCTGCTGATCCGCCGGGCCGAGCGCGAGGGCGACCCCTGGTCGGGGCACATGGCGCTCCCCGGTGGCCGCTGGCAGGCCGGCGACGGCGAGATGGTGACCACCGCCGCGCGCGAGACGCTGGAGGAGGTGGCGATCGACGTGCACGCCGGCGGCCGGCTGCTGGGCCAGCTCGACGACCTGGCGCCGCGCTCGGTGCGCGTTCCCGGGATCGTGGTGTCGCCCTTCGTCTTCCACGTTCCGGAAGACGCGGAGCCCACGCCTAACCACGAGGTGCAGCTGGCCCTCTGGGTCGCCGTGGACGAGCTGCTGCGCCCCGACGCGGTGACCGAGTACCTGCACGACCTGGCCGACGGGAACACCCTGTCCTTCCCCGCCTTCGACGCGGGCGGCTACGTGGTGTGGGGGATGACGCACCGAATCGTGACCGGGTTCCTGGAATTGTACGCACAAAGTGAGTCACCTGAGAGGCCGGAGTGAGCGCCCGCTGGCGCATTTTGGCCGGAGCCTTGCGTTCTCTTCGTCCACCTCGGACATTGTGGACGTGAACGCGTCAGAAGCGGCCGTCCCCCTCCTGCACGGCGGGGCGCCAAACGCGATCCAACCCGCGAGAACCCCGATGCCGCGCGAGACCGTCACCCTGCAGCTCACCGAACGCCAGGCGCAGGCGCTGCGCGCGCTGGCCGCGCTCGAGGAGCTGCCGCCCGAGGTCTACGCGGCCGAGGTGCTCGTGAAGCACCTGTACCACGCCTACACGCCCGAGGTGGCCGCCCGCGCCGCCTCCACGCCGGCACGCCCGGAGTGAGCGAACCAACCTTCAGCCGCCGCCATTCATCGCGATGGAACAGAGCTCGTACGACTTTCTGAAGCGCCTGCTGGACGCCCCCGGGCCGTCGGGGTTCGAGACCGTGGCCGCCCGCGTCTGGCGCGCCGAGGCCGAGGGCTTCGCCGACCAGGTGAGCGTGGACGTGTCGGGGAACTCGTCGGCCGTGCTGGGCGCCGGCGGGCCGAGGGTGATGCTGGCCGGCCACATCGACGAGATCGGGCTGATGATCACCCACGTGGACGAGGACGGGTTCCTGTACGTGGACGGCATCGGCGGGTGGGACCCGCAGGTGCTGATCGGCCAGCGCATCCGCTTCCTCACGCGCAGCGGCGACGTGATCGGCGTGGTTGGGAAGAAGCCCATCCACCTGATGAAGCCCGACGAGAAGGAGAAGGCCGCCAAGCTGCAGGATCTCTGGGTGGACGTGGGCGCCAGGGACCGCGCCGCGGCGCTGGAGCGCGGCATCCGCGTGGGCGACCCCGGCGTGGTGGACTGCACCCTGGTGGAGCTGGGCGGCGGCCTGATCGCCTCGCGCGCGGTGGACAACCGCATCGGCGCCTTCGTGGTGCTGGAGGTGCTGCGCGCGCTGAACGCCGGCGAGCGCCCCGGCGCCGAGGTGGTGGCGGTTGCGACCACGCAGGAGGAGATCGGTTTCCATGGCGGCGGGGCGCGCGCCTCGGCCTATGCGCTCGACCCGCGGGTGGCGCTGGTGGTGGACCTCACCTTCAGCAGCGACGCGCCGGGGATCGAGAAGAAGCAGGTGGGCGAGCACAAGCTGGGGAGCGGGCCGGTGCTGGCGCGCGGCTCGGCCATCCACCCGCTGGTGTTCGAGCGCCTGGCCGAGACGGCCGAGGCCGAGGGGATCCCCTACACCATCCAGGCCAGCCCCCGCTTCACCTCCACCGACGCCGACGCCATCTACCTGCAGCGTGCCGGCGTGGCCACCGGGGTGGTGTCCATCCCCAACCGCTACATGCACTCGCCCAACGAGGTGGTGTCGATCGACGACATCGAGGCCACCGTGCGGCTGATGGCGGCGTTCTGCCGGGGGATGCGCGACGAGGACGATTTCATCCCTCGGTAGAGATATCGACGTCTCCGAGAGCACGAACGCAAACGAACCCCTCGTCTGGTCGGCGGGGGGTTCGTCGTTTCGGTGTGGAAGCGGGCATCGCGCGGGGCCCTCACCCTGCCGCTGCGCGGCTGTCCCTCTCCCAAAACGACCTGCCAAAACAACCTGGGAGAGGTACCTGGGGCGCTTCGCGCCGGCCGCTTCCGTGCACTCCGGGGCTCCTGTCCGCGACCTCTGCCCTCGATCGAGGCTGCTGCGCGCTGTCATACCGTGGATGCTATCCGCCTGCCGCGCGGCGTCCTCACATCATTTTCCTCGATCGGCTGTGCATTCTCACCAGAATTCCTTCAGTCGTCTGATTTCGTCAACAGCGTGAACGCGGAGCAACGGAGGAAAGCGGAGGAAACGGAGGAAAGACAAGCAGTTCTCCGTTTCCTCCGCGCTCTCCGCTGCTCCGCGTTCACGCTGTTGGCCGGACTTGGCCCCGATGGACTGAATTCAGTGGCGATCTCGATGGCGTCCCGGGATCACGATGGATGCACAATCCATCGGCTGATTCGGTTCCGGTATCAGAAGGCCCAGCTGCCGCTCACGGTGACGGCGGTGTATCGGTAGCCACCGCCGCTGTCGAGGGGCGACAGGCGCTGCAGGCCGGCGTTGGCGTAGGCGGCCGAGACGCCGATGCGGCGGCCGGGTCCCACGATGTAGGTCAGGCCCCCCGTGGTGCGGAAGGTGGCGGTGCGCTCGCCGTCCTCGCCCACCTGCTGCACGCCGGGGGCGGCCTCGGCGCTGATCGCCCAGGTGCGCCACTCGCGGCCCACCCGCCCCAGCGCCTCGCCGATCCAGTACCGGTCGGGGTCGAAGTAGCCGTCGTTCAGGTTCTTGTCGAACCCGAACGCGCGCCCCGCCGCGCCAAGCGTGAAGAAGCGTGCAAGGCGGCGGGTGACGGCGAGGTTCCCGTTGGTCCGCCGGTTGGTCTCGCCCGACACGCGGCCGTGGAAGTCGGCCCCGCCCGCGCCGGCCGAGATCGCCCACCCCTGCGCGGGTACCAGCGTGGCACTCAGGTTCAGCTCGTTCACGTCCACCTCGCGCACGATCAGCACCGAGGTGGCGTCGAGCGGGGTGTGCGAGTAGGCCAGCGCGGCCGTGAGCGTGTAGCGCGCGGGCGACTGCAGCATGGCGCGCCAGCTCGCGCGGGCGTCCTGCCCTTCCACGTCGCTGGCGCTCAGCCCCCCGCCGCCCAGCAGCCACCAGCCGGGCTCGAGCTGCGCCCGCAGCGCCAGCGCCACGCCGCGCGCCTGGGCGTCCAGCCCCGACTCGTCCTCCAGCCGGGTGTCGCGCAGGTAGCCGTCGGCGCGCAGCTCCACGCGCGGGTGCGGCCGGAAGGCGCCGCCGGCCGAGAGGGTGGAGATGCGGTTCCCGTCGGAGTCGGTCTCGTACGTCACCGCTGGCGCCACGCTGGGGCGCAGCGGCAGCGACGCCCAGGCGAGCTCCGTCCGCGCGTCTCGGTCCGTCGGCGCGCGGCGCACGGCCTCGCGGGCGGCGGCGAGCGCGGCGGCGTCCCTCCCCTGCCAGCGCAGCGTCTGCGACAGGCCCACGAGCGCGGCGGCGTCGCCGGGGTTGCGGGCCAGCGACGCCCGCCAGCGCCGCTCGGCCACCCGCAGGTCGCCGCGCCAGGCGGCGGTGCGCGCCAGCCCGTTCAGCCCCTCGGGGTCGTTCTTGTCGATCGCCAGCAGCCGGTTGTACACGGCCTCGGCCGAGTCGAGCCGGCTGGCCCACGCCAGCACCTGCGCCAGGCCCAGCAGCGCGTCGCGGTCGTTGGGGTTGCGCCGCAGCAGCGAGTCGTACGCGGCCTCCGACGCGCCGAAGCGCGACGCCCAGCTCAGCACCCGCGCCCGCTCCAGCCCGATGCTCCGGTCGCCCGGCGAGATCTCGAGCACGCGGCCGTAGGTGCGCAGCGAGGCGTCGAAGTCGCCCGCCCACGACAGGAACTGGGCGCGCGCCTGCAGCGCCGGCAGGTACGCGGGGTTGGCCGCGATCACCGGCTCCAGCGCCGCCGCGGCGCCCCCCGGGTCGCCGCGGTTGGCCATCACGCGGGCGCGGTCCACCCGCGTCTCCACGTCGCCCGGGTCCAGCCGCACGGCGCGGTCGAGCAGCACCAGCGCCTCGTCGTTGCGCCCGGCCCAGGCGCGCGCCAGCCCCAGGCGGTGCAGCGCGCGCACGTCGTTGCTGTCGGCCGCCACGCGCTGCTCGTAGAGCCGCGCGGCCTCTTCCACCTGGCCCGCCCCCCAGGCGCGGTCGGCGGGGTCCTGCTGCGCGCGCAGCGCCCGCGGAAGCGCGAGCAGCGCGATGGCCGCGAGCGGGAGGAAGATCCGGATCGGCTTCATCGGGCCCCCCGCATCACGGGCGCGTCGATGGTTCGGAAAGCGTCGCGCATGGCGTTGTACACGTCGGGGCGCACCACCTCGCGGTAGCGCGGCACCTCCCAGGTGTTCCAGGTGAAGAGCGCCACGTCGCCCGCGCGGGCGGTGGCGGGCCACTGCGTGAAGCGCTGCCCCTGGCGGATGGCGGCCACGATGCGCACGCCGGGCACCGTCTCGGTCCCGAAGTCGCTCCCCTCGCGGGCGCCGGCCGCGTCCTGCAGCACGCGGCGCTCGCTCGGGTCGGTGAAGTTCAGCAGCATCCAGGGGATGCGCACCTCGAACACGCCGCGCTCCAGCATCTGCCACTCGCCGTCGGGGGGCTCGCCCTGGCGCAGGATGCCGCGGTCGTAGCCCATGGCCGGGAACTCGGTGCCGTCGCGGCCGAAGCGGCGGCGGTTGGTCACCACGCGCATCGAGTCGTACACCCCGTCCTCGTTGGGGCGGGTGATGAACGGCCGGTTGTAGCGGTGCTGGTAGCGTCCGCTGAAGAAGCCGGGGAGCGGCCGCTCGATCCGCGGCCCCGGGCTGGGCTGCCCGGGGATCTGCTCCACGCGGTCCACCGCCATCGGGTTGGACGCCGGGTCGGCCAGCAGCCGGGCCTCGTTGCGCGTGGCGTGCAGCGCGAACTCCAGCCCCACGGGGAGGCGCGCGCCCACGCCGCCCGGCCAGCGGAAGTCGCCTGCCTCGGGGCGGATCACGTCGAAGCCCAGGTACACGTCGTCGGGCACGCGCCCGTCCGCCGTCTCCACCTCCACCCACAGGTACGCCTCGTCCGAGGTGGCGCGCACCGTCCCCTCGGCCGACTGGTAGAGGGGGCGCACCCGCTTCCAGCTCTCCGCGCGCTGGGCGAGCGTTGCGCCGGGGACGACCTCGCCCGGGTACTCGGCCAGCATCCCGTAGTGCTGCTCGGCGTCCAGCCGGTTGAGCCACAGGCGGTTGCGTTCCAGCGGGATCTCGAAGTCGATCACGATCCAGTTCTTCTTGAACCACTCGTCGATCCAGGCGAAGATCGCGCTCCCCGCCATCCCCGCCTCGGCGATCTCGCGGGTCAGGCGCGCATCTACTTCGCCCATCTCGCGCTCGTTGTGCCCGCCGTGGTGCCACCCCTGCGGCTGCAGGTGCGCGCTCCCCGACGAGCCGGGCACCCCGTACTCCGAGATCACCACCGGCATCCCCGGGTGGTGCGCCTTGAGCTCGCGCAGGTAGCCGAAGTAGTTGCTGCGGCCGAAGCTGCTGGACGCGCGGTTGTACCCCGGGTCCAGCACCATGAAGTCGGGGTAGTACGGATAGGCGTGGAAGCTGGCGAAGTAGCCCGCCGGGTACGCCGCCGTGGGGTGCACCAGCGCCGCGTCCAGGTCGATGCGGTCATTGTCGTACTCCAGCGGCTTGCGGTCGACCCGCTCGCCCAGGCGCGTGCGGATGGCGATCTCCTCGTCCACCGTGGTCTCGGTGGGGTGGCGCAGCGGGTCGAGCGTGGGCCAGTTGGTGTAGGCCACCGGTCGCATCGCGCGGTAGGTGCGCGCCTCGTAGTCCACGATGTGCTCGCACGCCTTGCCCAGCCACGCGTCCATCGGGTTGCCGCCGCGCACGGTCAGGTAGCGCCCGTTGAAGCCGACCTCGCCCGGGTGCTTCTGGTTGTGGTTGCCCACCGAGTACGGCTCCCACTCGCGCCCGATGATCCACGCCAGCACCCAGGGGCTCACGTCGGCCGTGTACTGGCCGGCGCTGTGGCCGGGGCGCGGCGGCTGGTCGAGGCGGCCGTGGAGGAGGTCCACCACGCGCTGCATCTCGGCGAAGAACTGCCCCTCCCACTCGCGCCCCTCGAAGTCGTCGTCCTCGGGAAGCTCGGTCCACACGCCGTGGATGATCCACATCGGCGCATCCCGATGCGCCAGGTTGTACGCCAGCAGCGCGCGGTAGAAGTGCGGCGGGTGGATGGTGTACACGCGGATGGAGTTGGCCCCCATCGCCGCCATCTGCCCGATCCAGCGGGCGTAGGTGGCGCTGTCGGGGAACTCGCTGGGGTGATGCCCCGGCGTGGCCGCGCCCAGGTTCACGCCCTTGATGTAGAACGGCTCCCACCCGCGCGCCGTGCGGATCTCGAAGCGGTCGCCGTGCGCGCGCGACGGGTAGACCATGGTGTCGGGAAGCACCAGCGGCGGGCGCCGGATCACCACCGGCGCGTCGCCCAGGCGGGCCAGGTAGTCGCGCGCGTCGGCGTTGCCGGGGTCGATGCGGCGCACGCGGGTGAACGCGGTGCGCGAGGCGTTCTGGTCGCCCAGCCGCCACGCCGCCAGGCCGATGCCCACCAGCGCGTCCACGTCGCCCGGCCGCTCGGCCGCCACCGCCTCGAACGAGCGCCGGGCGGCGGCCGCGTCGCCCGCGCGCAGCTGCACGTAGCCCAGGCCGGTGCGCGCGCCGGGGTGCCGCGGGCACTGCCGCAGCGCCGCCTCGAACGCCGTGCGCGCCGCGTCCATCTGGTTGGCGCGGTACGCCGTCCACCCCCGCTCCACCGCCGGGTTGGCGACCTCGGGGCACTGCTGCGCGGCGACCGACGTCGACGTCGGCCGATGACCGGGGGATGCGCCGAAGGTGGGGCCCGCGGCCGCGGCCAGGATGGCGCCGCCGGCCAGGACCGCCGCCGCGCGCCGGGTGCGCGTGCTGGCGCGGATGTGCGCGTAACGTGAGATGAACCGCATCAAGCTCCCTTCCCTGCTGTGCTTACGTCGATTTCGCGGACGTTGGATCCAGATTGCCTGCCGTCCGAGCTGCAGATCCCGACCGGGCCGATGGTGCGCTTCGGCGGACCCGCGGGGCTCCCTCGCCGCGCCGGGAGTGCTCGCCCTCCCCCGCTTCGCGGTAGACCGCACACGGAGATTTCGCCGTCCTGTCCCTTGCCGTTCCCGCCACGCGCGGAGCCCGGCGAGGGTGCTGTCGTGGCATGCGCAGGCGTACGACCCGCCCGCTCTGACGCTCCCCCGTCCGTCGGACTGCCCTCAAGCCCGCGCCTTCTTACCGGCGTCCACCGCGTCGCCCGGCGGCGGCTTCACCACGGTGCCGAAGCCCTTGCGGTCCATCTTGCCCCAGCTCTGGCTCCCGCGCAGGTAGTTCCACATCCCCTTCAGCCGCCAGACCACCGTGAGCTGCCGGTAGCCCAGGTTCTCCAGCAGCGCCCACACCACCAGCATCACCCGGTCGCCGAAGGTGTGGTAGCGGTGGAAGTTCATCTCCTCCAGCACCAGCGCCATTAAGGTGAGCACCGCGCCCAGCCCGTAGGCGGTGAGGAAGAAGAGGATGGCGAAGGGCCAGTCGATGGCGTTCAGCATCAGCCCCAGGATCACCCCCAGGAAGCCCACCGCCTCCACCACCGGCGCCAGCATCTCGTTGAACACGAAGTACGGGTACACGATGGTGCCCATCCGCCCGTACTTCGGGTTGAAGAGGAGGCCGCGGTGGCGCCACAGCACGTCGGCCAGGCCGCGCTGCCAGCGGTCGCGCTGGCGCGAGAGCACGCGGAAGCTCTCCGGGGCCTCGGTCCAGGCCACGGGGTCGGGGATGAAGTCCACGCGGTGCGCGCCGCCCTGCTCGTAGCCGATGCGGCGCAGGCGCAGCACCAGCTCCATGTCCTCGCCCACCGTCTCGTGCAGGTAGCCGCCGGCCGCCAGCATCAGGTCGCGCCGGAACAGCCCGAAGGCGCCCGAGATGATCAGGTTGCCCCCCAGCCGGTTCCACCCCAGCCGCCCGAAGAGGAAGGCGCGCAGGTACTCCACCACCTGGAACCCCGGCAGCGCCCGCCGCGGCACCCGCGTGTCCACCACCCGCCCGCTCTCCACCCGGCTCGCGTTGGCGATGCGGATGGTGCCGCCCGCCGCGATCACCCGGTCGTCGTCGATGAACGGCCGCACCATGCGGATCAGCGCGTCGGGCTCGATCAGCGTGTCGGCGTCGATGGCGCACACCAGGTCGCCGGTGGCCAGGTTGAGCCCTGCGTTCAGCGCGTCGGCCTTCCCGCCGTTGCGCTTATCCACCACGACCAGGTTCGGGTGGGTACGCGAACGGTAGAGCGCCACCACCTCGGCCGACGAGACGCGGCGGGGGTAGATGGGGTGGATCGGCGCCAGGTCGAACTGGTCGATCAGCACCGCCATCGTCTCGTCCTTCGACCCGTCGTTGACGACCACCACCTCGAGGTTGGGATAGTACAGCGCCAGCAGCGCGCGCACGCTCTCGGCGATGGTGTTGGCCTCGTTGTAGGCGGGCGCCAGCATGGAGATGCCGGGCACCACGCGCGAGCCCAGCATCTTCCAGCGCGCCTGCCCGCGCGACAGGAGGACGTGGCGGCGCATCTCCAGCCCGGCGCTCACCAGCAGCACCACGTACCAGCCGTTGACCACCAGGAAGTAGACGAGGATCGCCAATTCCAGCTTGACCAGGATCCAGGCGGCGAGCTCGTAGGCGCTCATCGCGACTGGTCCCGCTCGGCGGTGGTCTCGGGCATGTCCAGCACCTGCCGGGCGATGTCGGCGGCGAAGCGGTCGCGGTCGTCCAGCGCGCGGCGCAGCAGGAGGAGGCCGGGGCTGCCCAGGCGGCGCATGGCCAGCGCGCTCTGGCTGCGCACCTGCCACGCGGGGTCGCGCAGCATGCGGGCGAGCTCGGTGGCGGCCGGCCAGTGCCCCAGCCGCCCCAGCGAGCTCGCGGCCGCCGCGCGAACCGCGGCCTCCGGGTCCTTGAGCAGCCCCTCCAGCCGCTGCACCAGCGACGCGCCGCCGATGGCGCCCGCCAGCGCCGCGGCGCGGGCGCGCACGCGCGGATGCGGGTCGCCGCACAGCCGCTCGGCCGCGGCGGCGAAGCGCGGGTCGGCCAGCCCGGCGGCCACCTCCAGCGCGTGCTCGGCCTGGGCGCCCGAGTGCGTTTCCAGGTACGCGGCGAGCTGGGGGATGCACGGCGGGCCGATGCGCAGCAGCGAGTCGCGCAGCACCCAGCTCCCCACCGCCTCGGGGTTCTCCAGCAGCGCGACCAGCCTGGTCACGATCTCGGGCTGGGGGTGCTGCCCGGCCCACTCGGCCGCCTCGGCGCGCACGGCGGGGTTGCGGTCGCGCAGCAGCGCCGGCACCACCCGCTCGCCGCCGCCCAGCGCGGTGAGCAGGCGCACGCCGCTCAGCCGCTTCCACCACTTGCGGTTGCCGCACATCGCCTCGCCCGCGGCGATCAGGCCGATGTCGTGCGCCAGCGCCGTGAGCCGGCCGCGCTGCGAGCCGGCCATGCTGGGCACCAGCTCCACGAACAGCCGCACCTGCAGCCGCCGCGGCAGCCCCTTCAGCAGCGCCACGTCGGCGCGGTCCACGCGCGGGCTCACCCCCACCGAGGCCAGCGCGATGCGCCCGCGCTCCAGCGCCGGCCCCGAGCGCCGCTCGCGCCACGCCATCCGCGCCGCGTGCCCGAAGATGGCCAGCAGCGTCGCCACCATGCACACGCCGATCACCACCAGCGCCACGTTCAGCAGGCGGATGGAATCCATCAGCGCCGCCTCCGGCGCGAGAGGGGCCGCTCGGCGGGACGATGCGTGAGGGATGCGCGCCCGGAGGGCCGGGACCGCGGCGGCCCGCCCGCACTGTCGTATCGGCAAGCGGATGATGCGGGGCGGGCCGCCGTGGGCCCGGCGCCGTTGGGCACGGCGGTATCGTGCCCTACGGCGCGCGCAGCCCGGTTGCGCGTCCCGGCGCGCAACACGCCCGTCACGTCGTTGGAGTCGTGCGGAGATGCGGGAAGACGGGGACGGGAGCGCATCGCCACCCTCACGCCTTCATCGCGCGGCGGATGCGCTGGAGGAGGATGGGCACGCTGAAGGGCTTGCTCACGTGGTCGAAGGCGCCTTCCTCCAGCGCCTGCACCACCTCGGCCTCGTGCGCGCGCACCGTCAGCACGATCACGCGGGTGCGCTCGAGCACGCGGTCGCGCGCCAGGGCGCGCAGCACGGCGTGGCCGTCCATCCCCGGCAGGTCCACGTCCAGCAGCACCAGCCGCGCGCGCAGCGCCGGCCGGCTGCCGGTGAGCGCGTCGGCGGCCTCGCGGCCGTCGGCCATCCAGCGCGCGGCGTAGCCGCGGGTCTCCAGCGCGTGCAGGAGCAGCCGGGCCAGCGCGTGGTCGTCCTCCACCACCAGCACGTCCACCTGCTCGGCCGACGAGGGCTGCTCGGGCGTCCACCCGGCGGGGAGCACGCGGTCGCGCCCGGCCTCCTTGGCCTGGTACATGGTGGCGTCGGCCGAGCGGTAGAGCGCCTGCAGGTCGCCGCCGTCCACGGGGTACTGCGCCACCCCGGCGCTGAAGGTCACGCGCAGCGGCTCGGCGCCGGGAAGCTCGAACACCTCGTCGCGCAGCTGGCCAAGCACCAGCCGCAGGCGCTGGGAGCCGTCCTCCTTGTCGGCGCCGAACATCCCCACCACGAACTCCTCGCCCCCCCAGCGCGCCACCACGTCCTCGGCGCGGAACGAGCGCTCCAGCAGGCGGGCCACGCGGCGCAGCACCTCGTCGCCCATGCCGTGGCCGTAGCGGTCGTTGACGTGCTTGAAGTGGTCGAGGTCGAGCAGCGCCAGCGAGAAGGGGCGCTTCTGGCGCACGGCCAGGTGCACCAGCTGGCCCATCAGCTCCTCGCTGCGGCGGCGGTTGGCCACGCCGGTGAGCGGGTCGCTGTCGGCCAGGGCGCGGTGGAGCTGCACGCGCTCGAGCCGGTTGGTCACGCGGGTCACCAGCTCGGGGCCCACGAAGGGCTTGGCCACGTAGTCGTCGGCCCCGGCGGCGAACACGCGCTGCACCGTCTCGGCCTCGGTGCGCGCGGTGAGGAAGATGACGGGGGTGGTGCTCCAGCGGGCGTCGTTGCGCATCACGCGGCACAGCTCGATCCCGCTCACCCGCGGCATGTCGATGTCGAGGAGCACCGCGTCGGGGCAGGCCTCCTCCAGCGCCTCCCAGAAGCGCAGCGGGTCGCCCAGCACGTGCACCTGCACCCCGGCCGGGGCCAGCAGCGTCTCCACGGCGTGCAGGATCAGCGGGTCGTCGTCCACCGCCAGCACGCTGGAGCGGCCCTGGCGCCGCCGGTGCAGCACCGCCTCCACCGCGTCCACCGCCGACGACGCGGGCACCGGCTTCTGCAGGAACCCCATCCCCCCCATCCGCGCCACCTTCACGCGGGCCGCGAACGACCCGCTGGCGGCCAGCACCAGCACGGGGATGGGCGGGGCGCCCGACGACAGGTCGGCCAGCAGCTCCAGCCCGCTCTCGTCCACCCGGCCGTACTCGTCCACCCGCTCGGCGGGAAGGTCGAGCAGCACGGCCGCGGGGCGCTCGTCCGACACGGCCACGCGCGCCGCGGCCACGTCGTGCGCCACCCGCGCGCGCATCCCCCGCCCCGACGCCTCCATGGCGATGCGCTCGGCCAGCTCGGCGTCGGCGTCCACCACCAGCAGGAGCGGCAGCGCCCGCTGCTCGCCGGCCTCGCCCGCGGGCTGCTCGCGGGTGGGGGCGGTCATCGGCGCGGGGGGGCGCGCCAGCTCGCGGCGCAGCGCCACGGCCAGGTCGGTCAGCCGCAGCGCCTCGGCCTGCCCCAGCGCCGCCGAGCCGCCCAGCAGCCCCTCCACCTCGCGCGCGATGCGCGACCCCTGCGCGAAGCCGAAGGTGCCCACCGAGCCGGCCAGCTTGTGCGCCTCGCGCTCGGCGTGGCGCCGCTCGTCCTCGCCCAGCCCGCCCTCCAGCACCGCGATCGCGGCGTGCTCGATGGCGTCCACGCGCGCGGTCACCGGCTCGCGGAAGCGCTCCCACGCGTTGCGGACCGCGTCGGCCAGCGCGTCGACCGTCCCGCGCGCGGCCGGGCCCGCCTGGCCCTCGCCCGGCGCGCTGCCGGGCGACGGTGAGACGGGGGCCTCCAGCACGGCGGCGGCTTCGCGCACCAGCGTCTGGCGGTCGAGCGGGTGGAAGAAGGTGCGGGCCACGCCCAGCGCCTCCATCTCGGCGCGCGGCGGGGTGGCGCTGCCGCGGGGGAGGCAGAGGAAGGTGGGGGGCCGCGCATGGGACTCGCGCAGCAAGCCGCCCGCGCCGCCGCCGGCGATCTCGTCGTTGATCAGCAGCAGCGACCAGCCGCCGCGCGCCAGCTCGGCGCGCGCGGCCGCGGCGTCGGGCGCCGTCTCCACCGTCACGCCGCGGAGCTGCCGCGCCAGGAACGAGGCCACGCCGTCGGGGAAGCCCGCCACCAGCACGCGGGCCGGTCGCACGCCAGCGCTCACCCGGGCCAGCCCAGCGTGCTGGACACCTGGTTGGCCAGGTCCATGGGGTCGAACGGCTTGGCCAGCACCCCCGCCACCGACAGCCCCTCGAAGCGGCGGCGGTCGGCCGGCTGCACCTTGGCGGTGAGCAGGATCACGGGGATCCCGGCGGTCTGCGGGTCGTCGCGCAGCCGCACGGCGGTGGCGGGGCCGTCCATCCCCGGCATCATCACGTCCAGCAGGATGGCGTCGGGGCGGTGCTCGGCGGCCATGCGCAGCCCCTCCTCGCCGTCACGCGCGGCGAAGACCTCCCACCCGGCCACCATCTCCAGCGACATCTGCGCGACTTCGCGGATGTCGTCCTCGTCGTCTACGATCAGGATGCGTCGGCTCATCGTCTGGTCTGGACCGTCTCGCCCGGCGGAGGGTCGTGCGATATACGACACGACTCGCCAGGGCGGATCTGTGAACGCGCTCAACCCGGTGCTGCCGCAAGGAGGACGCGAAACACGCGCTCCCCACCGCACGCCCGGCGCCACGGCATGGCGACTGTGCACCGGCCGCAAAGGTGGACGGCGTGCCTCTGCCCGATCACGCCCGGGGCCCTATTCGGCAATCCGCGCGCCGCGACCCGTCCACTGGAGACGCCCGCGAGCGTCGTCATCCCGTCACGAGCGTCCCCTTTCCGGCACGGACCCTGCTCCGAGGCTCGCGGCCGGGCGAGGGACCTCGGTGTGCGCTGTGGATCGGTTTTTATGAACGTGGACACCCCGCCGCTCTCAGCGCCGTCCGTCCGGGCGTCTCACCTCCATCTTCCCGACGACCGAATGGACCGTGGCGGCTGTGCACCCGTCCAACTGCGTGGAGCGTGGGGACCGGCCCATGTCGGCAGCCCGTCGTGGAACGGCCAGCGGACACGAATGGCGGCGCGAACGTCTCGCCCTCGTTCGACGTCGTTCGATCTGGACCGTGCCGCGTTCGTCCGAGCCGCGTCGGCATCTCGTCTCCCAGTCCCGGAGTGGACACCTCCGCCGTACCGGGAGCTGGATGCCGGGGAACGCACTACCCGATCCACGCGGTTGACGGGGACTGCACTCGCGCGAGAGCCGGAGGCAATGCTCGGGGCAACGGGAGGGCCGCCGCGACGGATCGAGCGACTGCGCAGACCCGGAGGGACGGTCCATCCGGGATCACGAAACCTTCGCTCCGCCAACGCCTGATCGCCTGATCGCCTGATCGCGACAGCGAAGAACGACGGAATTCGCGGGACGGCGGAGGAACGTGGATGCGCCTGCTACTGCGGCTCGGCCGGAGGGGCGGGGTCGTCCGCGGCACCATCGTCCATCCCCAGCAGCAGCATCACCCGCCGCTCCAGCTCCAGCGGGGCCACGCGGCTCTTGGTGAGCACCTCCACGCCGGCGGCGCGCAGGCGCTCGCGCCCCAGCTCGTTCAGATCCGTCGCCGTGTAGGCCACGATCGGCACCGCGCTCAGCGACGGCTCGTGGCGGAAGCGCTCGGCCAGCCAGTACCCGTCGCCGCCGGGGATGGCCAGGTCGAGCACCACCGCGTCGGGGCAGCGGCGGCGGGCCAGGAGCCAGGCCTCCTCGCCGCTGCCGGCCACGTGGCTCACCACCCCCCGCCGCTCGAACGTCTCGGCCAGCACCCCCGCCAGGTCGGCGTCGTCCTCCACCACCAGCACGTGCACGCGCCCGTCGCCGGGCTCCTGCTCCACTGGCACCTCGTCGCCCGCGGGTGCGCCACCGGCCTCCTCGTCGCCCTGCGCGGCGGGAAGCGGCAGGGTGAACGAGAAAGTGCTCCCCTCCCCCGGCACGCTCTCGGCCCAGATGCGCCCGCCGTGCTGCCCCACGATGCTGCGGCAGATGGCCAGCCCCAGCCCGGTGCCCCCCTTCTGGCGCGAGTCGGACGAATCCACCTGCTGGAAGCGCTCGAAGATGCTCTCCAGCCGGTCGGCCGGGATGCCGCGGCCATGGTCCGACACGCGGAACACCGCCTCGCCGTCCACCGGCTCCACGGTGATCTCCACCGCCGTGCCCGAGGGCGAGAACTTGACGGCGTTGGAGATCAGGTTGGTGAGCACCTGCAGCAGCCGGTCGGCGTCGGCCACCAGCTGCAGCGGCTCGGCCCACACGTACAGCTCCACGCCCGCGCGCTCGGCCATCAGCAGCATCACCTCGGCCGCGCCCTGGGCCAGCTCGGCGGCGTTCACCGGGCCGGGCTCCATGGCCACCTTCCCCGACTCGATCCGCTCGATGTCGAGGATGTCGTTGATCAGCCGGATCAGGCGGTCGGTGTTCTGCACCGCGATCTCCAGCATGCGCTGCCCGCGCTGCGGGATGTCGCCCGCCTTCCCCGCGGCCAGCAGCCCCAGCGAGCCGCGGATGGCGGTGAGCGGGGTGCGCAGCTCGTGGCTCACCACCGAGATGAACTCGTCCTTCATCCGGTCCACCTCGCGCCGCTCGGTCACGTCGCGGAAGGTGATCACCGCCCCCGCGATGTGGTTCTCCTCCACGATCGGCGTGCAGGCGAACTCCACCGGGAAGCGCGTCCCGTCGGCCCGGCGGAAGGCCGCGTCGGTCACCGTGCGCGTCTCGCCGCTGAGCAGCGCGGCGCGGATCGAGTCCTCGCCGCCGGCGCGCGAGAGGAGCGTGGCCTCGTACGGGCGCCCGGGAAGGTCGTCGGCGGCGTAGCCCAGCATGGCCGCGGCGGCGGGGTTGGCGAAGGTGGTGTAGCCGTGCGCGTCCACCCCGTAGATCCCCTCGGCCGCGGCGTTCAGGATCAGCTCGTTCTGCCGCGCCAGCCGCTCGGCGGCCTGGCGCGCCAGGATGCGCTCGGCGGCCTCGGCGTGCAGCAGGTGGTTGGCCTCGTTCATCCGCGCGGTGCGGCGCAGCACCAGCAGGCCGGCCGCCGCCGCCAGCAGCACGGCCAGGATGCCGCCGCCCAGCACCAGCGCCCGCGTGCGGCGCTCCAGGGCCCGCCCGCGCTCGGCGCGGCCGCGCAGCAGCGCGAACTCGGTGCGCTGCAGCGCGCCCATGGTCGCGCGGATGTCGTCGGCCAGCCGCCGGCGCGCGGTGAGCGCGGGAGTGCTGGCGGCCAGCACGCGGGCGGCGGCCAGCGCGGCCGGGTCCGTCGGCGAGGCCGTCATGGCGGCTGCCTGCGAGGCCTGGAAGCTGTCGCCCACCGCCACCAGCCTGCGCAGGCGTGCCTGCTGCTGCGGGTTGTCGGTGGTGAGCCGCGCGAGCGCGGCCGTGTGCCGGCGCCACTCCTGGCCGCCGACGCGCCACGCCTCCAGGTACCGCGGATCACCCGTCAGCCCGAAGCCGCGGTAGGCGGTCTCGAGCTCGGCCTGGGCGGCCCCCAGCCCCTCCGACTCGCTGATCACCTGGTAGGTGTGGATGCTCCAGCGGTTGGCGCCCGCCATCTCGCGGAAGCCTTGGTTGGCCAGCACCACCACCGCCACCAGCAGCAGCACCACCGCCCCGAACACCGCCACGAGCGCGGCCGGGGCGCGCATGGGGCTTCCAGGTACGGCTGCGGCGGGAGTGTCGGGCACGGGAGACCGGGTCGGGTGGGTAGCGAGGAACCAGGCCAGCAAACAAGCGTGGCGCGCGTTTCTCCGCAAGAGTGGCGGCGAGCGTTCCCGCATGGACAAACCGTGCCGCGAAGGACGGCGGACAGGTCGGGATTGCGTCGAGGCGAGTGCCCAGTGCCCAGTGCCCAGTGCCCAGTGCCCAGTGCCCAGTCCACAAAAGGTCGAAGCGCCCCTGCCGCGTGGTGGAGGGGCGCTTCTTCGATGGAGTTGCCGACGGGCGGGCGGGCGAAACGTGGAGAGCGGCAGGGTTCTCCTGAGAGTTTGCGACTGAAGTCGCCGCTACCACGGCACGCAGTCCGCCTTCGCGGACTTCAACGGCGGATGACTGTCATCCTCGCCCATCCAGCACTCAGCACTCAGCACTCAGCACTCAGCACTCGTTTGATCCGTACGTCGTCGCCCCGATCAGCTCTCCCGCAGCTTCGCCTCGACCAGGTCCACCCCTTCCTGCGTCAGCGCATACTGTTTCCGCGCCTGGCGGGTGGTGCCCATCTTCTTCTTCTGCACCATCAGCGGGGGGCGGGCGCGCAGGTTGCTTTCGATGGCGCGGGTGATGTTGGGCACCGGGAGGCCGTTGCGCTTCAGCTCGGCGTTGATGGCCTGGCTGGTCACGGTGCGCTCCGGGCGGCCGCGGGCCAGCACGTAGGCGCCCAGCAGGGCGCGCTCGGCCATGGTCTCGGGCTTCCACCGCTCGATCATGGAGCCGATCCCGCCGCTGGCGCGGCGCGCGTTGGTGCTGCCCTTGGGGCGGCCGCGGCGGCGCGGGGCGTCGTCGGCGCCGGTCGCGGCGGTCTCGCCCTCGTCACCGCCCGCCTGGGCCCGCGCCGGCGCCTGGCGCGCGCCGCCGCGGGTGCCGAAGGCGCGCTCCAGGAGGATGTCGCGCGCCCGCTCCTTCATCACCGGATCATAGCTCGAGATGGTGGCGTTGATCTCGTCGAGCAGCGCCTTGACTTCCTGCAGGTCGTCCATGTGTGCTCCAGGCTCGGCGGTTGGGCCGCGGGCGCGCCGGGCGCCGCGCGGTACCGGATCGGGCAACGTGGGTCATGTGCTGCAATGATTCCGGTGTGCGCTATAGTTAAAGCGCCCCTTGTACCGCCGTCAAGTATTCTCTGTATGCATCGGGCGCGAAGGTGCAGAAGATCACCTTGCGCGGGTGCGGGTTCCCGGCCAGGAAGGCGGCCGTCTCACGCACCGCAATGCGGGCCGCCCGCTCCAGCGGAAAGCGGAACGCGCCGGTGCTGATGGACGGGAATGCCACCGTATCCAACTCCTTGTCGGAAGCGATCTTGAGCGAGTTGCGCCACGCGCTCGCCAGGAGCTCGTCCTCGCCGTGCGTGCCGTCCTGCCATACCGGGCCCACGGTATGGATCACCCACCGCGCGGGCAGCCGGTGCCCTGCCGTCACCTTGGCCTGGCCGGTGCGGCAGCCGTTGAGCATGCGGCACTCCTGCACCAGCCCCTGCCCCGCGGCGCGGTGGATGGCCCCGTCCACCCCGCCGCCGCCCAGCAGCGAGGTGTTGGCGGCGTTTACGATGGCGTCGACATCGAGCTTCGTGATGTCGGCCTGCACCACTTCCATGCGGTCTTTGAGCGACGGGTCCATGACGGTGCAAGTTGTTTCGTTGGATGTGGATATGGATACGGGCACGACATGCCTGCCCGTCTCGCCGCGGCAGCCCGGACGCGTCGGTCGTTCTCGTCGTGGCCGCAATGTTCCGGCCTCCCGCCCGTCCGCGATTTCAGCCGGGCTGCTCGGGCCGCGCCCCCGGAAGCGTGTCGTGCGGAGCCACCTCCACGCCGCGCTCGGCGCAGAGGTGCGCCACCATGCGGTGCATCTCCTCCAGCGCGCGGTCCTGCGCGGCCAGGTGCTCCAGCACCGCGGCGACCTCGATCTCGGCCTTCTTGTTCAGCTCGAAGTCATTGTGCGCCTCGATCCGGTCGCGCGCGGCCTGCCGGTTCTGGCTCATCATGATGATGGGCGCCGCGTAGGCCGCCTGGGTGCTCAGCAGCAGGTTCATCAGGATGAAGGGATACGGATCCCAGTGCCGCACCAGCGCCACCACGTTCAGCGTCATCCACACCGCCAGGATCACCGACTGCACGATGATGAACTTCCACGAGCCCATCATGGCCGCCACCGCGTCGGCGGCGCGCTGGCCCACGCCCAGGCGCTCCTCCAGCAGCACGCTCACGTCCACCACCGGCGGGTGGTCGTGCCGGAAGGGGTTGGGGAAACGCAGCGGTACGTGCGTGCTGCTGCTCATGGCTTGCGGCTCCGGTGCGAGATGAGGAAGAAGCTGGCGGCGGTCACGATGCCGAAGGACACGTAGCCGATCACCATCTCCAGCGCCGCCATGAAGCGCGCCTCGGGCACGGGCACGAAGTCGCCCAGCCCCGCCGTGGTGATGGTGCTGGCGCTGAAGTACAGGCAGGTGAAGAAGCTGGTGACCTCGCCCGCGGCGGGGTTCGCCGGCGACACGATCCCCAGCTCGCGGTACAGGAAGGCGAAGAAGACGATGATCAGCGCGATGGTGCCGAACGCATAGCCGATCGTGTGCGGCAGCCGGTCGGGGTCGCTGAGCAGCGCGCCCACCTGGCGCACGAACCCCATCACCAGCGCGGGGATCATCGCCACCCCCAGCACCACGGCCGTCACGTCCTGCGGCAGCCCCACCACCCGCAGCATCACCTCGAACACCACGATCGCCAGCACGCACCCCAGCAGCGCGCTGCGGAACACGTGGTGCGGCTTGCGCACGGCTCGCGTCGGTCCCATCGGCGGAAAAAGGCGGAGGTGGGGCGGATGGCCGCGCGAGGTGGGGGCGCGCGGCGGCCGGGAAGACGGGATGGAAGCTCGTGCGCGCCGCCGCGCGGCGCAACGTGCCGGGCGGACCTCCCTCGGCAGGAGATCGGCCCGGATGCCGCGCCGGAAGACACCTCCGCTCAGCCGGCGCGCAGCTCCAGCCCGCGGGTGGTGATCAGCGCCGCGCCGGCGGCCGTCCAGCGCGCCAGGCTGTCGGCTTCGGATTCGAGCCCCAGCCCCCAGGTGGCGTCGGTCACCACCGTCACCGGGTAGCCGCGCGCCGGGTCCAGCATCCCCTCCACCGCCTGCTTCACGCACACGTCGCGCGCCACGCCCGCCACGAAGATCTCCACGCGTCCACCCAGGAGCGACCGGAGCTCGCGCACCAGCGCGTCGGTCGCCGGGTTCCCTTCGAACACGTCGAAACGGTTCTTCTGGATGAAGAGGGGACGCCGCTCGCGCACCGCCGCCCGCGCCGCGTCGCGCGCCTCCCCGTCACCCGCGCCGCGGGGGAGGACGAGGGGGTCCCCCGGCGCCACGCTGGCGTGGATCGCGGCGCCGAGGCGTTCCTCGGCGTCGTCCGACATCCCCATGCAGTGCGGCGGGTACGTCCCCTTGGTCGCGTCGGGCGCCACCGGGTCGATCTCCTCGTCGCCGTAGGCGTGCCAGTCGCCCGTGTACACCATCACGTCGCAGTTCGCGCGCATCCACTCCACCGCGCGCGCCAGGTTGGGGATGATCTGGCTGGCGCCCGCGTCCTGCCCCCCGTCGAACAGGTCGTGCACGTACAGCCGCCCCCCGTCCGCCGCGGGGAGGAGGAAGTCGTTCTGCGCGTCCACCACCCATCCGATGCGTGCAACTCTATCCATCGCTCACCACCTCCGTAGATCGAACCATCGAACCGCACATGGTCGTACCGTCCGGGGACACGACCCCCATGCGCATCGGCATGGCCGAGACCGCACCGGAGACGAGCTGCGATTCCTCACCCGGCGTCAGGCAAAACCCGCTGTCGACTGCTGACTCTGCTGACCCTGCGTGAGGCAAGCCGTTTCGCGATTCCGGCATCAGGTGTTGGACCAGTCGATGCGCACCATGCGCGGGTTCTCGCGATAGCTGCGGCCCACCTTGCCCTCGGGCTTCCCGTCCAGCCGCACCAGGTCGGCGGTGAAGTCGAAGTCGTTCAGCAGACCGCTGTTGGCGTCGCTGTGCCCCAGCAGGCTGCTTCCCACGCCATAGGCCATGGCCGGCACCTGCTCGGCCTCGAAGCGCCGGATCTTGGACGGCGTGAAGCCGCCGCTCACCACGATCCCCACGTAGCCGAACCCCTCGGCGTCGAGCGCGCGGCGCATCTTGCGCACGAGGTAGGGGTTCACGCCGGTGAGCTTGGCGCGCCCCCACACCTCGGGGTCGCCGATCATCGACGCGTCGATCAGGCGCTCGCTGGTGTCCACCCGCACGGCCGACAGCGCCCCGTCGCCGAACTCGGCGCGCATCGCCCGCGCCACCTCCAGCGAGGTGCGCACCGAGTCGTTCTCGTAGTCCACCAGGCTCATGATGGCCACGCCGGGCTCCTCCTCGCGCAGGTAGCGCGCGAAGGCGAGGGTGGCCGCCACCGTGTCGCCCTCGAAGGCGGCGATCATGGCGTGCGGCATGGTGCCCACGCCGCGCGTGCCCCACCAGGCGCCCGCCGCGTCGCTCGACACGCTCTGCGCGCCGCCCACCACCGCCGCGTAGCCGTCGGGCGTCTGCACCCGCCAGTCGTCGTGGCGCGGTGCCATGAAGATCACCGGCTTCCCCCCCGCCGCCTCCACCACGATGCGCGTGTTGCTGGCGATCAGCGAGCGCCGCGCAAGCACGCCCAGCACCGGCGTTTCCAGGTGCGCGAAGCCGCGGTAGCAGCCGGTCACGTGCATCACCGGCTCCCAGTCGTCGCCGCCGCCCTGGTTGACCGGGTCGCCCTCCAGCAGCGTGTGCATCTCCAGCGAACCGGCGTCGTAGCCGGGCGCCAGCTGCGTCTGGAACAGGCGGACGGCCTCGTAGACCCCCGCCAGCACGCCCTTCTGCTTGGAAAAGACCTGCAGGGTGGCCACGGGGTCGCGCCCGGCTTGCCGCAGCGTGAGCGCGGTGCGCAGGAAGTAGCGGTCCGACAGCCATCCGGTGCGGATGCGCGGGTCGAACTGGAAGAGCTCGGCCGGAAACCGCCGCAGCCCTGCATGGAGGTGCCCGGCGCGTGCGACGGCGTCTTCCGCGGGCGGATGGTCGATCATCAGGTCGTCTCCCATTGCATTCTCAACTTGAGAACGATCGTCGTGGACACACGATACCCTGCTTCCCCGCACGTGTCAAGCGCGGGGCCTCGTAAGACCCCACGCTCACGCGTCGTCTGCCGCCGAGCCGTCCACCGCCAGGAACGGCAGCCGCAGCGACGGGTCGAGCCGCGCGTGCAGGATGCCGGGGAGAAAGGCGAACACCTCGGGGGCCACCCCGGGCTCGCCGGCGGTGCGAGGCCGCCGCTTGCCCGTGCCCGCCACGATGCGGGGCGTGCGCGTGGGCCGGTCGCCCTTGGCGGCCGCCACCGCGCGGCGGAAGTTGGCGCGGTGCAGCGTGCGTCCCGCGGCGGCCTCGCAGGCGGCCTGCAGCTCGTCCAGGGTGAACTCGTCGCCGGCCAGCGCCTTCAGCGCGGCGGGAAGATACTTCACCTTGCCGCGCAGGCGGGCCAGCGCGTCGGCCAGGATGCGGCGGTGGTCGAACGCCATCTCGCGCCCGAAGCCCTCGCCGTCGGAGCGCCCCCAGCGGTCGCGGCGCGCCTCGGGCACCAGCCCCGCGTCGTACAGCAGGCGCCAGCGCTCGGCCACGCGCTCCTCGTTCCACTCGCGCAGCCCGAACCCGAACGCGGCGTCGAACCGCTCGCGTGCCTCGGGCCCTTCCTTCGCCGCCCATGCCTCCAGCGCGTCCAGCACCTCGCGCGCGGCGCGGCGCCCCGCGTCGGCGCGGAGGTCTTCCCAGGGGAGGTAGCGGTAGACGTCGGTCCAGCGCGCGCCCTCCGTCTCGCCGGCGTCGGCGGTGACGGCGGCGGGCTCGGGCATCAGCATCAGGTAGGCGTTGGTGGCCACCCGCGCGCCGGTGGGCACCCACACGCCCGTCCGCGGATCCGGATGCCCGGCGAACTGGCGCGGGTCGCGGCCGTTCTGGGTGTAGCTCCCCAGCGGCTCCAGGTACTCCGCCTCGCCCACCGCGGTCTCCTCGTGCAGCTCGCGCAGCGCCGTCTCGCGGGTGGTGGGGTCCAGCTCCCAGTCGAGGAAGCCGCCCGGCCACGCGTCGAGGCCGCGGAACGGCTCGCGCCCGCGCACCACCACCAGCGCGCGGAGCGCCGCCCCGCCGCCCTCCGCGTCGCGCGCCAGCGCCACCGCGTCACCCGTCACCGCGTACAGCGGGTACTCGCCCGCGTCGTAGCGCAGCGCCCACTCGGGCACGTCGTCGGCAGCCTGCTCCTGCGGGTCTTCGCTCACGGTCCGTTCCAGTGTTCGGGGATCGACGCGCGGTGAGAATGAAGCATGGGCGGGGCCGGCGTCAACACGATCCGGAGCGCCCGCACCGAGCGCCGACCTCCAACGGAGCGGTTCCCGTGCCCCGGCGCGGCCCGGACGCCCTTCGCCAACGCTCATGCCCGCGCAAGCTGGTGCGAGCCCACGCCTAGCGCAGACTGAGAAAACGGGTGAATCTGCTACAGAGAGGCGCCAGGGGGCCCATTCCCGCTTCAAATGTTTGCTTGCGCTGGCTTCGCGAGGGTCACAACTTGTCGCGTGCGCCTGCTCAGGGGCGTGCATTCGCCACCCTCCAGGGTGGCGCGCGGCGCTCCACCGCGCCGCAGCCCCGAGGTCGCGGATTCGCCTCGCGGGCAGTCGTTCTCTGTATCGCCACCCCGGATCGGGTCGTGGCGGCCCGACCAGCAGCACAGGATCGCCGCGTCGTGGAGACCCTGGTCCATCCGCGCCGCTCGCACCGTCCTGCGCCTCCCGACCGGGAGCGCCGGGCACACACCCGTTCCGCGAGGACCCCCGCGATGCACCCCATGCGGCCCCGAAGCCGCCGCGCGTCGCCCGCGCTCGCCCTGCTGCTGGCGATCGCCGCGGCCGCGTGCTCCGACCGGGCCAACCCGGTCGCCCCCACGCCCGCCACCCCGGGCACCCCCTCGGCGCCGGTGACCATCCAGACCCTGGATTGCACCGCCGACCGCAGCGCCCTCACCGTGTCGTGCAAGCCGGCGGCCCCGGACGGGGGCGGCGCGGCCGGCGACATCATCGTGGGCAGCCAGAACGTGTTCGTGAAGCTCACCAGCAGCAACGTGGCGTACAACGGCGGCACCGGCCAGTTCACCTTCGACGTGACGGTGCAGAACCTGATCGAGCAGCCGATGGGCACGACCGACGGGACCACCCTGGCCCCTGGCGGGATCCGGGTGTTCTTCCACCAGCAGCCCACCGTCACGGTCGGCACCGGCAGCGTGGGCGTGGTGCCCGACGGCTTCGCGACCTTCACCGCCGCGGGGCAGCCCTACTACCAGTACAACCAGGTGCTGGCGCAGAACGCCGTGTCGGCGGCCAGGACGTGGACGTTCATCTTTCCGCCGAGCGTCACCACCTTCGTGTTCCAGCTCTACGTGAGCACGCCGGTGGAGTACCCGAACGGCTACATCACCCTGGACGGTCACCTTCCGGGCTACAACTACGGCTACCTGCACCCGGGCGACACCCACCCGCTGACCGCGGTGGTGAAGACGGCCGTGGGCACCGTGGTTCTCGGCGCCGTCACCTTCGCCACCACCAACGCCGCGTGCGCCACGGTGGACGCGGGCGGCACGGTGACCGGTGTGCAGTACGCCACCTGCGAGATCACCGCCACGAGCGGGACGCGCACGGGGGGCATCCTGTTCGACGTATCGGGAGCCACGCGCAACTGGACGGGCGCCGTTTCGAGCGACTGGAACGTGGGCGGCAACTGGGGGCTGGGGCGGGTGCCCGCCGCCGCCGACTCGGTCGCGATCCCGTTCCCCAGCACCAACTACCCGGTGCTCACCTCGGCGGTGGCCATCTCCAACGTGACCGTGGCCGACCAGGCCACCCTGAACCTGGCGACGTTCACGCTGACCTCCACTGGCGACGTGGCCACGGGCCCCACCGCCGGCTCGGGGATCCTGGCCACGGGCGGGCTGCTGAGCCTGGTCGGCAACACCAAGGTGATGCACGGCCGCTTCCCCACCACGCTGGTCACCGGCACCTACGCGCTCAACGGCAGCTATTGGGGCGTGGCGCCGCAGACGGTGGACGCGGGCACCATCACGTCCGACGGCTTCGACCTGAACGTCGATTCGCAGTAGCTACGTGCTCGCCCACGGATTCGCGCGCGTGAACACGGGCGGGGCCACCGCGGCCCCGCCCTCCCCCTCCAGACTCTGAGAGACCGATGAACGCCTCCCGTACTCGCGCACTGCTCGCCGCGGCCGCGGCCGTGATCGCGCTCAGCGCCACCGCCCAGGCCCAGGCGCCCGTGCTGCTCCGGCTGCGCGCCGGCTCGCCGCTGGGCGACCGCTTCCGCGTGGACAGCTCCGGCGCCTTCGTGGCCTACGGCTTCGTCCGCGACGTGGGCAACACCACCGGCTGCGCCGCCCAGCTCCCCGCCAGCGGCGCCGGCACGCGCTTCATGTGGGACCCCTGCCGCGGCTCGGTTCGCTTTGGGCGCGTTCCCACCGCCCAGACGAACTGGGACGACGCCAACATGGACGACTTCACCTTCGCCGGCGGCAACCAGGTGACCGCCAGCGGCTACGGCGCCTTCTCCTTCGGCGACCAGGTGAACGTGTCGTCCACGGTCGGCGTCGGCTTCGGATCGGGCGTCACGGTGAGCGGCACCGCCGGCTTCAGCGCGGGCGCCAGCAACGTGTGCTCGGGCTTCGCCTGCACGGCCATCGGCTACACGGTGCGCGCGGGCGGGCAGGGGTCGGTGGCGCTGGGCTACCGCACCACCGCCAACAACGACTACTCGGTGGCGCTGGGCTACCGCGCCTCCAACAACACCCACACCGGCACCATGGTGATGGGCGACGAGTCGACCACCGACTCGGTGCGCAACCAGGCCGACAACGAGTTCCGCATCCGCTACAACGGCGGCATCCGGCTGCGCGTGAGCACGGCCGCCAACGGCAACACGCCGGGCGCAGGCGGCAACGTGGGCTGCGACCTGACGGTGGCCGTGCCCAGCTGGACCTGCGCGTCGAGCCGCACGGTCAAGGAGAACTTCCGCACGGTGGATGGCGAGGACGTGCTCGCGCGCATCCGCGCCATGCCGATCACCACCTGGAACATGATCGGCGGTGGACGCGAGGTGCGGCACCTGGGCCCGGTGGCCGAGGACTTCTACCAGGCGTTCGGGCTGGGCATCGGCGAGACCACCATCGGCATGGGTGACATCGACGGCGTGAACCTGGCCGGCGTGAAGGCGCTCGAGGCGCGCACGCAGCAGCTGCGGCAGGAGCTCGACGCGCGCACGGCCGAGGTGGCCCAGCTCCGCGGCGACGTGGCCGAGCTGCGCGCCCAGGTGCAGGCCCTGATCGCCGCGCAGACCGCCCCGGCGAAGCCGTAACCTCCGGGCCGTCGCCGGATGGACGAAGGCGCCGCGGACCCCCTCGGGTTCGCGGCGCCTCCTTTCGTTCCGACCGGCCCTCCGCCCGCGGCCGGTCACCCGCCCCACTGCCGATCGCCCGGCACAGCGACGAAAGTTTCCCAACCGAGGCGGGCGACGTAGACTGTCGCGCTGAACGACGCCGAATCTTCCGGCTCATCCGCTGGCGTGACGCGCTGCCTGCACGGCACGCGTCCAACCCCCAGCCGCCCCGGGAGCCGTCCCGGGGGCTTCACCCACTCCCTTCGCCCACCCGATGCCTCGACGTTCCCTCATCTCCGCCGCCGCGCTCGCGCTCACGGCCGGCGCCGCGCAGGCGCAGGCGCCCGACACCGCGGCGCACCTGACCTTCGGCGCGTTCGTCGACAGCTACTACGCATACGACTTCGGCCGGCCCGGGGAGCACCAGCGCGTGCTGGTGACGCAGGCCGCCCGGCACGACGAGTTCGCCATCAACCTGGCGCACGTGGAGGCGCGCTACCAGTCGCCCCGGGCGCGTGCGCGCCTGGCGCTGCAGGCCGGCACCGCGGTGCAGGTGAACTACGCCGGCGAGCCCGATTCTCTCAGCGGCACCTCGAACTTTCTGCCGCACCTGCAGGAGGCCTATGCCGGCGTGGCGGTCACGCCCGCGCTGTGGGTGGACGTGGGGATCTTCCTTTCGCACGTGGGCAGCGAAAGCTGGATCTCGGCTGACAACCCAACGTATACGCGCTCGCTCCCCAGCGAGCTTGCGCCGTACTACGAGGCCGGCGTGCGCGCCACGTGGCAGGCCACTCCCTCGCTCACCGCGCAGCTCAGCGTGCTGAACGGCTGGCAGAACCTGTCCGAGAACAACGGGAGCAAGGCCGCGGGGCTGCGGCTGGACTGGACGGCCACGCCGGCGCTCACCCTGTCGTACTCCAACTTCGTGGGCCGCGAGCGCCACGCGGTGGAGGGCGACCAGGGCCTGCGCGTGCTGAACGACGTGAGCGCGCGCTGGAGCAAGGGCCCCGGCATCGTGGTGGCCACGGTGGACGTGGGGACGCAGGAGGGTGATACCTGGTACGCCGCGTCGCTCCTGGGCCGCTGGTGGGTGACGCCGGGCGTGGGGCTCACCGGCCGCGTGGAGCGCTACGACGACCGCGACGGGGTGATCGTGCCGCTGCGCACCAACGGCGCGTCGGCCGGCGTGGACGTGGCGCGCGGGCCGGCGCTCTGGCGCACCGAGCTGCGCGCCTTCTTCGGCTCGCCCGAGGCCGTGTTCCCCGACCGCGACGGCGACGGCGGCCTGTCGAAGACCAACACCGCCCTCGTCACCTCGCTCTCGCTGCGGATCTAACACCGGATCCGGCAATCGACTGTGCATTCGGAAGGACGATCACGGAAGAATTGGCACACGGAGGAACGGAGGGAACGGAGGAAAGACACGCAGTTCTCGATTTCCTCCGTTGCTCCGTGTGACTCGTCTGTGGGCGAATGGAATCGGCATAATCCCCGCCCGATCCGGTGGACTCGCGGAACGACGCGGAGGTCGCGGGAGAATGATGATCTCCGCGTCCTCCGCGTCGCTTCGGTCGGGCGTGCTCGACCGGCCGGTGGCCGTGACGCCGCGCACCCGATCCCACGACCTACCCTGTCCGCAGGCTCAGAGCGCCGCCGGGCGCGGCGCGCCTTCGGCTTGGGCGGCGCCGCCCAGGCGCATGCGGCGCTCGGGGGCGCCGCCTTCCAGCACGTCTTCCTTGGCCGCCAGCAGGATGCCGCGGATCAGGTCGGCATCGGAGGCGATGCCCGCCTGGCGCGCCCGGCCCCGTACGTCGCGCAGCAGCCCCTCGGGCGCGCGCAGCGACACCCGCGCCCGCGCCCTGCCCTGCGCCAGGTCGCTCCCCGCCAGCACCTTCACGCGGTCGGCCAGGTCGGCGTCGCTGGCCACCTCGCGCAGGTAGAAGCGCAGCAGCGAGGGGCGGAAGCTGGCCACCGCCGCGGCGAAGTGGTCGGAGAGGAGGTGCACCACGTCGTCCAGGTGCGACGGGATGCGCGCCTCCAGCTCCTCGGCCTTCCGCCGCTCGCGTGCTTCCCGCAGCTTGGGCGCGCTCTGCGCGGGGATCGCGGCCACGCCGCCGCACTCGTCGCACACCGCCGCCAGCACGTCGGGCACGTCGAGGCCGGTTTCGGCCAGGCGCACGGTGCGAACCGCGAACTGCGTGGTCACGCGCTTCTCGCACGCGTGGCAGATCGCCTCGGAGCGATCGCCTTCTCGGAACAGGTGCATGGTTCAGCCCTCCTGCGGGTGCACGCTGATGAACACGGCGTCGGAAGAGAGGAAGTAGGCCTTCACGTACCACCGCTGGCCGTCCAGCGTCGGCTTGAACTCGTGGCAGAGCACGCGACGGTCGTAGTGATAGGGCGTGGCCCTGTACTCGCGACCCTGGCAGCGCTGGAGGAGCCGCACCACGAACTCGGGCGTCACCTCGCCCACGGCGAGCAGGTTCTTGCTTTCCATGTCGGCCCTGTACTCGTGCTGAACGCGGCCGCTTTCCAGCGCATCGATCAGCAGGCACCGCACGTCGCGCAGCCCCATCTTTCCTCTCCCGGTTAATAGTACGTCATTGGTCGTACGAGCGCAAGCCCCGACACGCCGCCCGCGGGCTGTCCACAGTTCACTGCATGTTCATTTGTGTTCACTTAGTTCATTTGCCTGCGCTAGAATAATGTCCAACGTCCCGAAAGGAAAGATTTTCGTGAGGTGCAGAAACGACGAAAGCCGGGCCCAGCGAAATCGCTGAGCCCGGCTTTCGTCCAACTATGGAGATGCCGGGATTCGAACCCGGGTCCGCCTACTGATCCCCCGCTGCATCTACGTGCGTATCCACCCGTTCTATTCTCCTCGCTCGCTCATCGGCCGGAATGGAAGCCCCTCGCGAACCAGCCGTGAAGTTCTCGCCCGCGCCGTCACGGCGCCAAACGCGGGCCAGCCAGATTTTATCGACACCCGGCGGCCCGCCTCTGGTAGGGCTGACCGACGAATGGGAGGTAAGGACAGCCCCGAAGGGAGTCTACTTACGCAGCCAGAGCGAAGTTATCGTTCGCGGTTACTGTTTTCCCGGAGGTTTAACGAGTGACTCCGAGCACCTCGGCACGCCGCCACGGCTTCACCGTACGCGTCGAAACCTGTCATCCCCATGACCTGCGTTTTCAATCAACGCTCCTAATCTAACCCCGCGGCCACCCCAGGTCAATCCCCTTGCAACACAACGACTTAGAGCACCTCACGTCGTCACCGGGCGCATCGGATCCACCTTCCTTCTGCCGCGAAGGGGGCGCGCAACCTATCTTGCTCGACGCAACGCCACCTGCCACTCCTCCGCCCAGGCCCATGCCCCGCTCCCCCGCCCTCCTTGCAGCCGCGTGCGCCGTGGTGCTCGCCGCCTGCTCCACGGCCGACCAGCCGCGCCCGCCCGCATCTGCCGCGAAAGCCGACAGCGCGGCGCGGGTGCCGCTGATCGCGGCCACGGCCTCGCTGAACGACGTGGGTCGCGTGGTGCGCGACCCGGAGCGCGGCGGGCTCCCCGCCGACAGCATGGTGGCCGCGCGCGTGCTGCAGGGCTACCGCATCTTCCGGCAGACGGGGCGCTACGCCGCGGCATTCACCGGCAACGGGCTCAGCTGCGGCAACTGCCACCTGAACGCCGGCCAGCGCGACCGCGGGATGCCGCTGGTGGGCGTGGCCGCGGTGTTCCCGGAGTACCGCGCGCGCTCGGGCCGGCTGATCTCGCTGGAAGACCGCATCCGCGACTGCTTCGAGCGCAGCATGAACGGCACCGCGCCCGCCTACGAGAGCCCCGAGATGCTGTCGGTGGCCGCGTACGTCGCCTGGCTGTCGCAGGGGCAGCCGGTGGGGCGCTCGCCCGAGTGGCGGGGGCGCAACGTGATCGCCAAGGCGGCGCAGGTGCCGGTGGCGCAGCTCGACACCGCGGCGGGGCACGCCGTTTACTCGCGGGTGTGCGTGGGATGTCACGGGCCGGGCGGCGAGGGCGTGGAGATCGGCGGCGCGCGCCCGGGGCCGCTGTGGGGGCCGCGCTCGTGGAACGACGGCGCGGGGATGGCGCGCGTCTACACCGCCGCGGGGTTCATCCGCTACGCGATGCCACTCACGGCGCCCGGCTCGCTCAGCGACCGCGAGGCGCAGGAGGTGGCCGCCTACATCAACTCGCAGCCACGCCCGTCCTTCGCGCGCAAGGCGCAAGACTACCCGGGCGCCAGCATCCCCGCCGACGCCGTCTACTATCCGCGGCCCACGGCCCGGTGACGCACACAGGGGTCGAACAGACACGAAGGGAGCAGAGGGCCTGTCGCCGCTCTGCTCCCTTTGTCTTCATGGATCCACCGGCGCCGCGTCCCTGGACGACGTGGCCCCTGGATTCGGATCAGCCGGAGTAGTAGTAGGTGCAGCCGGCCTCCTGGGCGCGGTTCACCGCCATCACCGCGGCGGGGACCAGGGTGATGCCGGGGATCAGCCAGCCCAGCATCTTCGCGCGCACCTCCTCGGGCGTGCCGTGGCCGGCGGCGGAGATGTCGCGCGTCCACTTGCCGAACGAGTTGTTGCACAGCACCACCACCACGCCGCGCTGCATCAGCGCGCCGAGACCGGCATCGGGCGGGATGGGGGCGCCGGCGGCGGGGGCGCGGTACGGGTTGCGGCGCGCCGGGGCGTCGCCGTCGTCGATCTCGGCCATCTTCCCCAGGTCGAACGCGGCCCATGCCTCGTCGGCGAAGGCCAGCGGCACCGTCTGCGCGTAGAGGATCAGCAGCGGGCTCACGTCGGCGTCACGCAGGCCGTAGGCGTCGCGATAGGCGTTCATGAAGTTGCGGATGTGGATCAGCGCGCGGCCGCCGTCCAGCTTGGGCGCGTCGAAGAGCTGCTTGTGGCGGCCGTTGAGGCGCCGCAGCCAGCTCTCGTCCGGGTCGAGGGACGTCGTTGCCGCGCGCGCCTCGCGCGCGGGTGCGAGGGTGCCCAGCCCCACCGCGGCGCCCAGCGCCATCACGCGGTCCATGAACGCGCGCCGCCCGATCCCGTTTCCGCTCATCTTCCACCGTTCGTGAGAGATCCGACCTGCTCGAAGTACGCCCACCCGTCTACCCTGAATCTGCCGGCGACGTGCCCTGCGTTCAACCGATCTCGGGCGATTTGCCGATCCGGCGCGCGCTGGCCACCCGGTTGCGGCCGTCGGCCTTGGCGCGGTAGAGCGCCTCGTCGGCCAGCTTGAGCACCTCGGCCGCCGTGGTGGTGCAGTCGGGGCACGAGGCGGCGCCGATGGAGACGGTGACCGACAGCGGGCGGCCGTTCCAGCTCACCGTGCGCGCCTCGATGCTGCGGCGCAGGCGCTCGGCGGCGTCGGCGCTCTGCCGCAGCGTGGTCTCGGGCATCAGCACCACGAACTCCTCGCCGCCCAGCCGCGCCGGCGTGTCCACGTCGCGCACGGTGGCGCGAACGACGGAGGCCACGTGCTGCAGCACCCGGTCGCCCGCCTCGTGGCCGTGGGTGTCGTTGAACTTCTTGAAGAAGTCCACGTCGAGCACCAGCACCGAGAAGGGCCGCGCGTAGCGGTCGAACACGTGGGTGAGCGTGGCCAGCCGCTCGTCGAAGGCGGCGCGGTTGGGGAGCGAGGTCAGCGCGTCGGTGTGGGCGCGGTGGTCGAGCTCCTCGTAGCGGCGGGCGCTGCGCAGCGGCAAGGGGGCGATGGAGCCCAGGAGCCGCATCAGCTCCTTCTCCTTCTCCCCGAATTTCGCGGGATCGGGGTGCCAGGCGACGACGGCGCCCAGCGCGCGGCCGTCGGCCACCAGCGGGAAGATGGCGGCGGAGCGCGGCGCCGCCTTCCACCGCTCGCCCGGCACCAGCAGCGGCAGCTTGTCGCGCTCGCGGCGCAGGTCGTCGTAGGTGAGGTCCACCGCGTGCTTGAGCGCCAGCGCCAGCCGCGACTCGCCCTCGCCGAAGTCGCCCGGGAGCTCGGGCGCGGGGCCGGTGTCGTCCACGTGCAGCACCTTGCCGCGCCCCGCCTCGTCGGGGCCCACGGCCACCGCCGCGCCGGCGGCGCCCGTGCCCTGGCGCACGATGGCCGCCAACCGCCGCGCGAAGGCGTCCACCTCGATCGCGCCGGGAAGCGAGCGCGCGGCCTCGGCGATGGCGCGCACGCGGGCGTCCTCGCTGGCCTGCTCGCCGCGCAGCTCGAGGAGCGAGTGGACGGTGGAGAGGTGCCGCGCCGCCTCGAGCGCGGCCGCGTCGGCTCCCGGCGGCACCAGGCCGGGGTACGCCAGCGCCAGCACGCCCTCGGGCAGGTCCACCGGAACGACCAGCATCTCCTCGGCCCAGGGCGCCGGCAGGTCGCGCTTGCCCCGGCGTACGTGCTGGGGGAGCCCTTCCTCGATCGCCCACTTGAACGGCGAGCCCTCCAGCGCCACCACCGCGTCGGGGAGCGGCACCCCCGGCGCGGCCACGCGCGCGACCAGCGAGGCCGAGCGCCATTCGCCGTCCGCGCGCCAGAGCGCGGCCTCGTGCGCGTCGGTGGCGCGGCGCACCACCTCCAGCGCGCTGCGCATTGCCGCGTCGTCGGCCGCGCGCTCGGGCGGCGGCGCACCCTCGCGGGGCTCGTCGGCCGCGGAGGCCGATGAGGAGAGCGACGGGCGCGCGTGGCGGAGGGCGGAAAGGCCGGCGGCCACGGCCAGCAGCAGCTCGTAGCGGCCGAGCGTCTGAAGCGTGGGCGGCACCTGGTACAGCCACTGCGCGGCGGGGACGAGGAAGGCGGCGGCGAGCCAGCCCACGGCCAGCGCGACCCCGCGCGCGCGGCCCACGGCCACCAGCCACGCCGCGGCCAGCGCGATCAGCGGCGAGTCGGCCGAGCCGGTGGCGAAGAGGAGGACGTGCAGCGGCGGCCAGGCGGCCAGCGCCAGCGCGGCTCTCCCGGCGCCCGCGCGCTGCGCCCACCCGGCCAGCAGCACCAGCGCGGCGCCCGCGGCGACGAGCCCCCACCACGGGAGCTGTCCGAGCGCCACCAGCACCGCCAGGTAGGCGGCGCCGGCCGCGATCAGCGGAGGCGTGGCACGGGCCCGCGGGGAGCCGGAGATGTCAGGGTTGCGGCAGAAGGTTGATGCGCGAGGCGGCCGCGGCGGCGCCGAAGCCGTTGTCGATGTTCACCACCGTGACGCCACTCGCGCAGGAGTTGAGCATCCCCAGCAGCGCCGCGATCCCGCCGAACGACGCGCCGTACCCCACGCTGGTGGGCACCGCGATCACGGGGACGGCGACCAGGCCGCCCACCACGGAAGGGAGCGCTCCCTCCATCCCGGCGACCACCACCACCACGGCGGCCGAGCGCAGCATCTCGGTCCGCTGCAGCAGGCGGTGGATCCCCGCGACGCCCACGTCGGTCAGCCGTTCCACGGGGTTGCCGTACGCCGCCGCGGTGACCGCCGCCTCTTCGGCCACGGGGAGGTCGCTGGTGCCGGCGGTGACGATGAGGATGGAGCCGCGCGTCTTCCGCTCCACCTTCTCCGTGGGCGCGAGATACGCCGTCCGGCCGAGGACGTTGAGCTCGATTCCCGGGAGCGCGGCCACCAGCCGCTCTGCCGCTTCCGGCGCCACGCGCGTGGCCAGGAAGCCGTCGCCCCGCGCGGCGATGCGCTCGGCGATGGCGACGACCTGCCCGGGCGTCTTCCCCTGGCCGAACACCACCTCGGGGAAGCCCTGGCGCATGGCGCGGTGATGGTCGACCGTCGCGAAGCCGAGCTCTTCCACGGGGTTCCACGCCAGGCGCCGCTCGGCGTCCTCCACCGTCACCGCGCCGGCGGCCACCTCGGCCAGCAGCGCGCGCAGCCGCTCGGGGATCAAACCGCCGCCCCCTGGAACTCCTCCAGGTACCGCTCCAGCTTCTCCTCGGCCTGGTGCAGGCTGGTGACCTCGAACAGCTCCTGGCGCAGGATGCGCCCGTTGGGCAGCCCCTTGGTGTACCACCCCAGGTGCTTGCGGAACTCGATCATCGCCTTCTCCTCCTCCTTCTCCCAGGCGATGGCGAGCCGCGCGTGCTGGATGATGATGCGGAAGCGCTCGGCCACGTCGGGGTCGTCGGGGATCGGCGTTCCATCCAGCGCCGCCCGCGCCTGCCCGAAGATCCACGGCTGACCGTGGCTGCCGCGCGCGATCATGAGCCCCGCGCAGCCGGTGTGGTCGTGCATGCGCTTGGCGTCCACCCCGCTCCACACGTCGCCGTTGCCGATCACGGGGATGCTGAGTGCCTCCACCACGGCGGCGATCTCGTCCCAGTTGGCGTGGCCGCTGTACATCTGCGTGCGGGTGCGCGCGTGCAGCGTGAGCACCTCGGCGCCGGCGTCCTGGCAGCGCAGGGCGATCTCGACCGGCTTGCGCAGCTCCTCGCTCCAGCCGCTGCGGATCTTGACGGTGGTGGGGATGGAGATGGCCGCCTTGACCGCGCGGATGATGCGCTCCACCTGGTCGAGGTCCTTGAGGCACCCGCTGCCGCCGTTGCGGCTGGCCACCTTCTTCACCGGGCAGCCGAAGTTGATGTCCAGGTAGTCGGGCTCGTAGATCTCCTCGACCAGCGCGGCGGCCTCGGCCATGGCCTCGGCGTCGGCGCCGAAGATCTGGATTCCGATGGGGCGCTCTTCGTCGTGGAACTTGAGGTACGAGTGGGTGCGGCGGTCGTGCCGGCGGATCCCTTCCGCCGATACGAACTCGCTGACCACCACGTCCGCCCCAAAAGAGCGGCACAGGCGGCGGAACGGCGATTCGCTGACGCCGGCCTGCGGCGCCAGGTAAAGCGGCACGCGGCCGCTGCGGAGCATCTTGAACGCGTTCATGGACATACCCGAAAGCTACCGCAGACGGCGCCTCGCTTCAAGCAGCCGGGTGCGATCGATCCTCGTTCGACGTCGCACGCCGTGCGGGAATGCAGAAAACGGAGGAAACGCGAGGCGGCCGTGCCGTTCCTCCGTTCCCTCCGTTGCTCCGTGCGACCCCATCGTCTTCACATCGTCCGAACGCACCCCCGATTCGGGGATAGCGGTGGAATCAGCCGCGCTCGCGGGCCTCGCGCGAGGGGCTGCCGGCGCTGCCGTCCTCGATGCGCGTGCCGTCGGGCATGATGGGGCGGGCGGCGCGCAGGTCGAAGCCGTAGCCGGTGGGGAGCACGTGGATCTTGGCGTCGGTCAGCGCGATCACCTCGTCGGACGAGGCGGAGGCGGCGTTGGTGTGCGTGACGCGGCCGTTGAACACCATCACCGCGCCCTCGCCGATCACCGTGAACCGGTCGCCCGGCACCAGGTCGATGGCGGTGTTCTCGTCGATCCCGATCCCCAGCACCTGCGGGTTGTGGGCGAAGATGGTGAGCAGGCGGTTGGGGCGGCCGCGCTGGTTGAAGTGCGTGTCCACCACGGTCTCGCGCCAGTAGCTCATCCCCGGCGCCAGCTCCACGTCCTGGCGGCGTACCGTGCCCTCGCTGCTGCCGCCGATGATCATCACGCTGCTCATGGCGGCGGCGCCGGCGCTGGTGCCGGCCACCACCAGCCCGTCGCCGTACAGCCGCTCGCGGATCGTCTCGCACATCTCCGTTCCCGCGATCAGCGTGGTGAGGCGAAGCTGGTCGCCGCCGGTGAAGAACACGGCGGTGGCGCGCTGGATCGCCTCCACGATCTCGGGCGTGTTGGCCTGGTTGCGCTCGGTGATGGGCGCTCCGATCACCTCCTGCACCCCCAGCTTGCGGAACAGCTCGCCGTAGGTGTCCACCTTCTCTTCGGGGTTCTCCGAAGGCGACGAGCAGATCACGATCCGCGCCTTCTTGCCGCCCGCCATCTCCACCAGGTGGGGGAGGATGGTCATGTCGTCTTCATCGGGGTCTTCCGCGCCGCCGATCACCAGCAGCCGCGCACGCCGTGCCCCGTCTTCGCTGACCGTCACAGGTTCCGCCTTCCGAGCTCGTTTTCGGGTTGGACGTCGAGAATGCGCCACTCGCGCCTGCCCGCTGCATGGAACGAGTCTCGTGGGTCCGACCGGGCGTGCCCCGTAGACGGCGGCGTCTGCTCGGGCAAAGGAGGTCGAGGCGGTACCATCTGCCAGACTCCGTTGGCGCCGCGCTTCAGGGTGAGCCGCTGAGATCCCGTATCGTGCTGCATGGTGGGTCCTTCTCCGCGCGTGAGTTTGGCGTCGTCTGCGGGGGATGGTGCGACACCCGCGCCGCACGCGTAGCAGGGCGTGAGATCCGGTCATTTCTCCCGTGCCGCCGGCCACGACGCCCGCGTACGTCTCACGGGAGCGCTGGAGGTCCGCACGCCGCGAAACGTGCGCGGCTCTACGTTCCCGCATCCACCGAAAGGTTGCGCGGATGCGTCGGCTCGCCGCCATCCGCAGGATGGGCCAAACGCCGCAAATTGGTGTGTTCGACGGTGATGTGGGCCGGGCTGTGCGGCTTGTCACGTTCGCGGCACACGTCGTGCTCTTGCGGGACGGATCGTGCACATTCGGCCAGGCAACGGAGGACGGAGATGGCAAGGACGGAACGCAGCGGACACACCACCACCGACCACGACTTCATCCGCCAGTGGGTGGAAGAGCGCGGCGGCTGGCCGGCCCGGGTGGCGGGCACCGAGGGGAACGACGACGCCGGCCTGATCCGGATCGACTTCCCCGGCTACTCGGGCGAGGGCAGCCTGGAGCAGATCGAGTGGGACGAGTGGTTCCAGAAGTTCGACGAAAGCGAGCTCGCGTTCCTCCACCGTGACATGAGCCACGGGGGCGGCGACCTCGACCGCTTCAACAAGCTGGTGCGCCGCGGCGGCGATGACGACAGCGAAGACGAGCCGAGCGGCGGAAGCAGCCGCGGCGCCTCGTCGCGCAGGAGCGGCGGCACCAGCCGCGCGGCCGCGTCCACCGGCGCCAGCAAGAGCGGCGGCCGGAAGACGGCGTCGAGCCGCGGCGGCTCGTCTTCCAAGAGCAGCGGATCGTCGTCGAAGAGCAGCGGATCCTCCAGCCGCGGCACATCGGCGTCGAAGAGCAGCGCTTCGAAGAGCGGCAGCGCTTCAAAGAGCGGCAGCGCGTCGAAGAGCGCCGGATCGTCCACCCGCGGCGCCTCGTCGTCGAAGAGCAGCGGCTCGAAGAGCAGCGGGTCGAAGAGCAGCAGCGCGTCGAAGAGCAGCGGCGGCGGCAACGGCACGTCGCGCGGCGCGGCGGGCGGAGCCAGCAAGAGCAGCTCGCGGCGGGCGAGCACGGGCAGCGCCGCCGCGCGCGATCAGGGCGCCGAGCCCAGCGAGCTGCGCGAGCTGCTGGTGCACGAGCTGGGCGACCTGCTCTTTGCCGAGCGGCAGTTCCTGGTCTCCACCAAGGCGCTGGCGCGCGAGGCGCAGAACCCGGAGGTGAAGGCGCGCATCGAGGAGCACGTGAACGAGACGCAGGGGCAGATCGAGCGCCTGCAGCAGGCCTTCGGCGCCATCGGCATGCGGCCCAAGCCGGTGAAGTGCGAGGCGGCGCTGGGGCTCAAGGAGGAGCACGACTCCTTCAAGAGCGAGGAGAAGCCGTCCAAGGCGCTCCTCTCGGCCTTCGACCTGGGCTCGGGGCTGCGCGTGGAGCACTACGAGATCGCCGCCTACCGCAGCACCATCGCGGTGGCCACGGCGCTCGGCGAACGGGAGTGCGCCGCGCTGCTCAAGGAGAGCCTGCAGGAAGAGCTGGCCATGGCTTCCTTCCTGGAGAAGAACTCCCTGGCCGTGCTCAGGGAAATGGCTCGCGCGTAACCGCTCCGCTCCCGTGGGAGCGCAGAAGCTGACGGAAGAAAGAAAGGGGAGTGGCGCTCGCGCCGCTCCCCTTCTCGTTCGAACCACCATTCCGCCGGCGCCGAATGCGGCCGGGTCACCGCCGCTGCGGCGTGCGTTCGATCATCCCGCGCCAGTCGTCCACGATGGCGCGGAGGCGGGTGCCGCGCGCGTCGTCCAGGCCCATCTCGCACGTGGTGGGATCGGCGGGGTCGGTGCAGGTCACGGCGCCGATCAGGGTGGTGTCGGCGTCGGTCCACATGGTGGCGTGGATGTAGGGGTTCATCCACCCGTTCAGCACGGGATCGCCCAGCGCGCGCCGGTAGTGCGCCTTCCAGTCGGGAAACGGCCCGGTGCCCTTCTCCTTCACCGCCGAGCGAGCCAGCGAAACCAGCCTCCCGCCGCGGAAGCCGAACGAGAGGGCGGGCTTGCCCGCGGGCCGTTCCAGCGGGCCGGTGCAGAACGGATCGAAGGCCTCGTCGCTCATGCATTCCACCTCGATCCCCCGGCGCCGCGCTTCCGCCAGCACCGGGTCACGGGGTACGCCCAGGTGGAAGCCCGCGAACACGCTGTCGGCCCACGCCGTGTCAGCCGCGGCGGCGTCGGCCTCGCCCGAGCAGCCGGCAGCGAGCGCGGCGGCGGCACACAGCGCGACGGCATGGAGACGCGTGGTGGAGAGATTCATCGGCGGGGCACCCGTGGATGTAGGGGTGGGTGGGACGAGGAGGGATCGTCGGGCGCGGGCGGGGCGGGAGGGCTGGAAGGAAGGTATGCGCCCGTATGGACAGCGGCTACGTCATGATCGCGGCACCCATCGACGGATCAGCCGACGCGCCGGAGAGGCGGTCCACCATCCGCGCGACGCGGCGGCCCGCGCGGCTCGATTCCGCGAGGCGCCGCGTGGTCTCGCGGTCGATGGGGAGATGGTAGACGTCGGAGAGGATGCGGCCGACCTCCGGGTATTCCTCGTCGATCTCGCCCACCCGCCGCGCCCCGGCCGCGCGCAACAGCGGATGCGACGCGCGGTTAAGCACCGGCTCGCGCACGGTGGTAGCGAACACGTGCCGATGCCCGCTCGCCGCCAGCGCGTGGAGCGCGGCGAACGCCAGCGCCGGCGCATAGCTGCGGAAGCGGCGCGCGGGGCGCACGGCGAGCTGGTCGAAGTAGGCGACGGGCTCGTCCTCCACCGCGTCCCACCCGTCCGCGTCCCCTCCGTCCCCAACCCACGCGATGGCGCGGCGGCGCGCCCACAGCTCCGTGGCGCGCAACACCGCGTCAGGGAGCGCCACCGCGAACCCGGCCACGGAGCCGCCGTCGTCCTCCAGCACGTGCACGTTCGCGTGCTGCACGAAGAAGGCGTACTGCTCGGCCGACGCGCCCAGCAGGAAGCCGCCCCGCGCTCCGTCCGCGGCGGCCGCGTCCATCCGCAACTCCCGCTTCACCGCCAGCATCCCATCCACGTCCGCGAGGGAGGCGGGGCGCAGGATCATCGCTTCACCAGCCCCAGGTCGATGGAGAACTCGCCCACCTCGGCGATCTCTTCGATCTGCGGCCCCTTCCGCTGCTGCCAGATCGCCTGCCAGATGCTGGTGACGTTCTCGTTGTGATGGTGCGACGCGGGAAGGATGTGGCGCCGCTCGGGGAGCTGGTGCCAGGGGATGGCGGGGTCGTAATGGTGCGTGGCGTGCTCGTTGAAGTTGAGCAGCAGCCATGAGAAGAACCGCTGCCGCGGAAGCGAGCGCACGTTGTGGCGCACGTCGGGGCCCGTCGTCGTCTGATAGTGGTAGACGTACAGCAGCAGCGACCACACCCACGCGAACACCGCCAGCGGCAGCCCCAGCACCACCGCCCACCCGCCCCACCCCAGCGCCCACACCACCCCCACGTGGAACGCGAGCCCCGCCGCGAACTCGGCCCACGCGCGCAGGCGCCGCAGCGCGCTCCAGTGCTTGAACACCGGCGAGATCCGCTCCGCGCGCGCCGTGGGCACCAGCAGGAACAGGAGCACCGACACCAGCGAGTGCACGAAGAAGCCGCCCAGGAACACGAAGAACAGCCACACCGCGTGGTAGTAGCCGCGCCTCACCGGCCCAAGCGGCCGGCGGCTCACGAAGGTGTCGAGGTTGGCGGTGTGGTGGTCGCGGCGATTGTGGCCGTGGTGGAAGTAATGGATCTTCCGGTAGACGGTGAACGGCGCCGCCACGGGCAGGAGCAGCAGCGTGCCCAGCGCGTCGTTCAGCGCCGGCCAGCCGGGGAACAGCTTCTTGTGGATGGCCTCGTGCGCGGCGATGTACATCCGGTCGAGCCACAGCCCCTGCATCACCACCAGCGCCGCCAGCAGCGGCGTGCGGGCCGCGAAGTCGCCGCGCCAGCAGAGCAGCGTTCCGGCGAACAGGGCGGCGAACACCACGAACGTCTCGGCCAGCATGAACACGGAGGCACGGCGCTCGAGGGGCGTGGCAGGTTGCATCGGCTGCTTCGAGATCGGGGGGGCGGGCTACCGGGGCGATGGAGCGGCATGCAACGTTAATCGCCGCAAACATCTGGGGCAACCGGCAGGGCGTGGGCCTCGTCAGGAGGTGTCGTCGCTGAGCAACGCGGCGACGAAGACCGGCAGCCCCAGCCCCGACACGACGCCGGCGTACGAGCCCATGCGCAGACCGTAGAGCATGCGCACCCCGCCGCCGGCGGCCTCCACCTCCCCGGTCAGCACGATCACATCGCCGAAGCCGAGGGCACCGAGCACGGAGACCCCGGGCGTGGCGCGCACGTCGTAGGCCTGGTTCGACTGGAGCACGATCAGCGTGGGCGCCACGTCCACCGACAGCTCGTCGCCCAGCCAGCGGCGGTAGCGGCCCCGCACGCCCGCGCGCATCACCTCGTCGCTGGTGGCGAAGAAGACGCTCGCGCCCACCGCGTCCCGGGCCGAGCGGCTGCGCATCCAGCCCATCTCCCACAGGAACAGGAGCTCGCGGCTCTCGGGCGCCTCCTGCCCGATCGGCGGCACGGTGTACCAGGCACCACCGAACTCGGTGATCCAGAAGCTGCGGCACGGCGGCGAGGGGCGCCCCCGGTAGCATGCCTTCCCCACGACCGCGCCCGGCGGCGCCGCGGCCGCCGAGTCCGCCGTCCGCCCCATCCCCGTTTGCCCCACCGCCGGCCGGGCCCACGCGAGCGACGCCGCCGCCACGCAGTACAGCAGCCGCGCCCCCCCGCGCCCCCACGTCGTCCAGCGCCCGACGATCTCTCCCCCGCCGTGTCCCGCCGCTGACGCCACGCTGTTCATCAGCCCCCTCCATCTGCGAGTTCCCGCGCCGTCGGGGACGCGGGTGGATGGCTCGCGCGATGGAGGTGGTGACGGCCGCCGCATCGGGAGCGCGGACGCATCATGCGTTCGCGCGCGCACCGGCTCGTCACCCGGGTGTCACCTGACCGCCCGGCGCGTCAGCGAGAGGAGAGGGAGAGACAGTCTATGGCTGGACGGTGATGGAGTGTGGCTCGGAGGCCAGCTTCGGCGCGGCCGACTCGGCGCGGACGCGGTAGGTGCCGGGCGGCACCGGCTGGCCCGCGTCATCGCGCTGGCTCCACGCGTAACCCGAGCCGCGCATCTCGTTGGGCCGCAGCGCCGACGGGGGATTCGGCGAAGTCGCGGAGGATGCGGCCTGCGGCTCGTGCCGGCTGCGGCGCCACACCTCGCTTCCGTCGTCGCGCGTCACCACCACGTCGGGAGAGATGGAGCCCACCTCCACGGGCGCGGCGCCACGATTGGCGAGCGTCACCGCGATCGTCACCTCCTCACCCGCGCGCACCTTCGCCGGCACGTCCAGCAGCAGCACCAGCGGCACCTCCGCCGCGGCGCCCTTCCCCGCCCCATCTGGCGCGGCGCGGTCGCCCCCGCATGCGCCGCAGAGCACCACGATTCCCAGCACGATCGCCGATCTTCGCATCATCTCCCCCGTGAACACCAACGTCTCCAACTCGACCCCACCGGTGATCGCCCCCCGTGCTACGACCTCTCTCCACGCCGAAACCGGCCGCGCGAAGCGCCCCCGTCCCTCCCCTGCAGTTCGGGGGAGGGACAGGCGCGCAGCGCCAGGGAGAGGGCCCGTGCGAGGCGCGCCCTCCGCGCATCCGTCGTCCCCGCCAACCGCGGCCCTCGACGCCATCTCGCCCCTGTCCCCACACGCCGCCTCCCGGCAGATTTCTTGCCCTCGCGTCAACCGAACGGGCGCCCTTCGCCCACCTCCGGAGCGCAATCCACCAGACCACCCACCGGGCACCACCCAATGTCCAGCCAATACGTCTACTTCTTCGGTGCCGGGCAGACCGAGGGCGACGGCAAGATGAAGGACCTGCTGGGCGGCAAGGGCGCCGGCCTGGCCGAGATGGCCCGCATCGGCGTGCCCGTGCCCCCCGGCTTCACCATCACCACGGAAGTGTGCCGGCTGTACCTGAAGGGCCACCGCCACCCCGACGGCCTGGCCGAGCAGGTGGCCGCCGCCACCGCGCGGCTCGAGGTGGCCACGGGCAAGACCTTCGGCGGCGGCGAAAATCCCCTGCTCGTTTCCGTTCGCTCGGGCGCGCGGTTCAGCATGCCGGGGATGATGGACACCATCCTCAACCTGGGGCTCAACGAGCAGACGGTGCAGGCGCTGGCGGCCGCCTCGGGCAACGAGCGCTTCGCCTGGGACAGCTACCGGCGCTTCGTGCAGATGTACGGCGGCGTGGTCCTGGCCGTGCCTGGCGCGCGCTTCGAGGAGCTGATCGAGCATCGCAAGGCCGCGCGCGGGGTCAGGGAGGACACGGATCTCGACAGCGCCGACCTGCGCGAGCTGACGGCGGAGTTCAAGGAAGCGGTCCAGGCGCACACCGGCAAGCCGTTCCCCGAAGACCCTCAGGACCAGCTCTGGGGCGCCATCCACGCGGTGTTCAGCTCGTGGGAAACGCCGCGCGCCAAGGCCTACCGCAAGATCAACCACATCCCCGACGACCTGGGGACCGCGGTGAACGTGTGCACCATGGTGTTCGGCAACATGGGCGACGACAGCGCCACCGGCGTGTGCTTCACCCGTGACCCGTCCACCGGCGAGAAGGAGTTCTACGGCGAGTTCCTGGTGAACGCCCAGGGCGAAGACGTGGTGGCCGGCATCCGCGACCCGCTCCCCATCGCCCGCATGCGCGAGGTGATGCCGGTGGCCTACGGCGAGCTGCTCGACGCGCAGGCGAAGCTGGAGAGCCACTTCCGCGACGCGCAGGACCTGGAGTTCACCGTGGAGCGCGGCCACCTGTACATGCTGCAGACCCGCACCGCCAAGCGCACCGGCCGCGCCGCCGTGCGCATGGCGGTGGAGATGGTGGACGAGGGGATGATCTCGGTGGACGAGGCGGTGCTGCGCGTGGAGCCGGCCCAGCTCGACCAGCTCCTGCACCCCACCATCGACCCCGACGCCAGCGTGCAGGTGCTCACCACGGCCCTCCCCGCCTCGCCCGGCGCGGCGTCGGGGCGCGTCGTCTTCAACCCCGACGCGGCGGCCGAGCGCGGCCCGCACGAGCCGGTCGTGCTCGTGCGCCGCGAAACCAGCCCCGAGGACTTCCACGGCATGGTGGTGGCCCAGGGGATCCTCACCTGCCGCGGGGGGATGACCAGCCACGCGGCCGTGGTGGCGCGCGGGATGGGGAAGTGCTGCGTGGCCGGCGCGGGCGACATCGAGATGGACGAGGCGCGCGGCCACTTCCGCGTGGGTGGCCAGACGGTGCACGAGGGCGACTGGATCACCCTGGACGGCAGCACCGGCCGCGTGATCCTGGGCCAGGTGCCCACCGTGGAGCCGGAGCTCAGCGACGACTTCCGCCGGCTGATGGAGTGGGCCGACCGCTTCCGCACGCTCAAGGTGCGCACCAACGCCGACACCCCGCACGACTCGGCCGTGGCGCGGAAGTTCGGCGCCGAGGGGATCGGGCTGTGCCGCACCGAGCACATGTTCTTCGAGGGCGACCGCATCGACGCGGTGCGCGAGATGATCCTGGCCGGCAACCCCACCGGCCGCGCCATCGCCGAGGCCAAGCTCCTCCCCATGCAGCGCGCCGACTTCGAGGGGATCTTCCGGGCGATGGACGGCCTGCCGGTCACCATCCGCCTCCTCGACCCGCCGCTGCACGAGTTCCTGCCGCACGGCGACAGCGAGATCAAGCACCTGGCGCGCAAGACGGGGGTCGACCCCGTCCAGCTGCGCACGCGCGTGGAGTCGCACCACGAGGCCAACCCCATGCTGGGCCACCGCGGCTGCCGCCTGGGGATCACCTACCCCGACATCACCTGGATGCAGGCGCAGGCGATCTTCGAGGCGGCGGTGAACGTCGCGAAAGAAGGCGTCACCGTCTGCCCCGAGATCATGGTGCCGCTGGTGGCCACCGCCGAGGAGCTGAAGCGCCAGCGCGCCATCATCGACCAGGTGGCCGAGGAGGTGTTCGACCACGCGGGGCTCACCGTGAGCTACATGGTGGGCACCATGATCGAGCTCCCCCGCGCCGCGCTGACGGCTGACGAGATCGCGCGCGGCGCGCAGTTCTTCTCCTTCGGCACCAACGACCTGACGCAGACCACCTTCGGCCTGTCGCGCGACGACGCGGGGCGCTTCCTGCCGCTCTACGTGGAGCAGGGGATCATCCCCGACGATCCGTTCCAGACGCTGGACGTGGGTGGCGTGGGGAAGCTGGTGGAGATGGCCTGCCGGCTGGGGCGCGGCGTGAAGGGCGACCTGAAGCTGGGCATCTGCGGCGAGCACGGCGGCGACCCGCGCAGCATCGAGTTCTTCCACGCCACCGGGCTCGACTACGTGAGCTGCTCGCCCTACCGCGTGCCCATCGCGCGCCTCGCCGCCGCCCACGCCGCCCTCAACAACCCGCGGCTGAAGGAGCCGGCGATGGTGGCCAGGGAGGAGATGGCCGCCGCCGGCTGACCTGCCCGAAGCCCGTCGAGCCCGGGCACCGATCCGGTGCACAGCGCGTCCACAGTGTGCCTCCGGTGGCGTGCAGGTGTCGCCCGCAGACCCGATCGCGCCAGCGGGGGAACAGGCTTATCTCCCGTAAAACAAAGCACTTGACGCACCTCGACGCGGGCACTAGCCTCCATTCATCGCGAAGGCCATGGACCATGGCGAAGAGGAAGACGATGAGGATGGAGACTGTCGAACGCGGACGGAGAGGCGCGGTTCGGCCCGGGGCGCGGCACCTCGGGCTGCGGCGCTCCCGCCTGACGAAGCGCTGGCGAGACGATTGGGCGTATCTGATGAGCACCCCGGCGAACGCGAAGTGGATCACCGACGCGATCGCCGAGCTCGACCGCGGGAGAGAGCTGCGGGGGGCTCCGCCGTTCAGCCCGCGCCGCGCCGATGAAGGGGCGTCGTGAGCCCTCGCGGCAGCAGCAGAGAGAACGAACCCTCGTCGTAGCCCGGCCCTTCATCGTCGACCTCCAATACTGGGCGGCCGTCGATCCACGGATGGCGCTTCGGATTCTCAGGGTGGTGATGGAAGTTGCGCGCGATCCACGAGATGGGATCGGCAAGCCCGAGCGGCTGAAGCATCGGAAGGGTGACTGCTCGAGGCGGCTCAGCCAGGAGCATCGGCTCGTCTACCGATACGACGAAGAGCACGTCGAGTTCGTTGCCGCGAGATTTCACTACGAGTAAGACGCACGAAGCCCCTCCCCCGCATCGCAGCGAGGGAGGGGCTTCCTGCTTCGGCCATCCGAAAACCACGAGCCTGCGGCCGCCCGGTCAGGCGCGGCCGCGCTCCTCCTCTTCCAGCGCCTCGAACTCCTCCAGCAGCTCGGCCTCGTGGATGCGCTGGCCGCCCGACGCCGTGGCGGCGGGCTGCTGTGGGGCCGGGGCCGGCGCGCCCTGGCCGTTGTTGCTCGGGGGGGCGGAAGACGCCGCCGGCGCGGGCTGCGCCGGGGCTTCGGGCTGACCGGCGCCCAACGCGCGGCTCTCGGCGGCCTCGGGGGCGCCCAGCAGCCCCATCTGCTGCTTCATCTCCAGCAGCTTGTAGTCGATGGCGTCGCCGCCGCCGGTCTCCAGCTGCTTGAACTCGCGCTCCAGGTTGTCGCCCGTGAGCTCCTCGCTCACGCTGGCCGCGGCCAGCGCCAGCCGCTCGTTCTGCTGGATGCGGTCGGCCATGCGGTCGAACGCCTCGAAGGCACTCGAGTCGCTTAGCCCCGACATGGTCTCGTGGATGCGGCGCTGCGCCTGCGCGCGGCGCTGCTGCGCGATCAGCAGGTTCTTCTTGCGCTGCGCCTCCTGGATCTTCTCGTTCAACTGGCGCAGCGCGTCGCGCAGCTTCTCGGTGTCTTCCTGGTGGCGCTGCCAGGTGGCGAACAGCTCCTGCGCGCGCACGGCGTGCTCCTGGTGGCGCACCAGCGCCTGGCGGGCCAGGTCGTCGCGCCCCTGGCGCACGGCCAGCATGGCGCGCTGCTCCCAGTCCTGCGCCTGCTTCTGCTCGTCCTCGGCCTGCTTCTTCAGCTTGGCCGCGTCCGCGATGGCCACCGCGACCTCCTGCCTCGCCTTGGCGAGCTGGCCGCGCATGTCCTCGATGACCTGGTTGAGCATCTTTTCCGGGTTTTCGGCCCGGGCGATCAGGTCGTTGATGTTCGACCTGAGCATCGTGGAGAAACGATCGAAGATTCCCATGTGATCCTTCGTAGGGTTCAGGCCTGGGCCGGAGCGCAGTTGCGGTAGTCCGCCAGCGCGTCCAGGTGCGAGGCGAGCGCCATCTGGAACGAGTCGATCGTGGCCTGGAACTCGTTGAAGTCCAGGTTCTCCACCTCCAGCGACTCGGTGAGGATCACGTCGGCCTCTTCCAGCGCGTAGGCGGCGTGCACCAGGTCGGTGGCGTTGAGCTGCAGCAGCCGGCGGAACAGGGCGGCGCAGCGCGGCTCGTCGGCCGGCAGGTCCATCACCTTCATCCGGAACACCAGCAGCGGCGGCGAAAGGTGGATCACGATGCCGGGGCCGTTGCTCGCCTCCGCCAGCCACATTCCTTCACCGATCTCTTCGTGGTGCAGCCCCGTGCGCAGCAGGTAGCTTTCCACGTCGTCTCGCGTGAGCATAGGTCAGGGCATCTCCGTCTTCGTCGGGGTCTGGGGCGTCGCGCCGGCCGGCGGAAGCTCGGGCGGCGGGCGCTCGCCTCCTTCGGAAAGGAGGCGCATGGTGAACGACTGCTCGTCCTGAAGCCTCAGCACGTGCGCGGCGAGCTGGTCCACCTCCTCGCGCAGCCGGGCCAGCTCGGCGGTGTGCTGCGCCTCCAGCTGGCGGTCGCCGCGGCCGCCCGCGCCCTGCAGCACCCAGCGGGCGAGGTTGGCGATCAGGAGGAGCAGGAGCAGGGTGACGACCATCAGTCGTTCAGGCGGAAGTTACGCGTGTCGCGGACGCAAAGTTTCACGCCGGCCGCGGACGCTACGTCCGTAGAACGCGGACGCCAGCCGGCGCTCCGGCCCTCGCTGTCACGTCGGCCCGCGTGCGGATGCCGGCACACGGCCGGGCTCACGTGCTGAACCCCGAGGGGCGCGACGACGGCTTGATCTGCACCAGCCGGCGCGCGCTGGGGGTGGCCGCCAGCCCGCCCATGGCCGTCTCGCGATAGGCGCTGGGCATGCGGCGGCCCACCTCGCCCATCACGTCGATCACCTCGTCGGCGCTCACGGGAAAGTCGAGCCCCGCCAGCGCCATCTCGGCCCCGGCGATGGCCTGCATGGCCGCCGAGGCGTTGCGGTAGATGCAGGGGATCTCCACCAGCCCGCCGATCGGGTCGCAGATCAGCCCCAGCATCCCCTGCAGCGTGAGCGCCACCGCCGTGGCGATCTGCTCGTGCGTGCCGCCGCTGAGCCAGGTAACCGCCGCCGAGCCCATCGCCGCGGCGGTGCCGGTCTCGGCCTGGCAGCCGCCCTCGGCGCCGGCCAGCGAGGCGCGCTGGGCGATCACGCCGCCCACGCCGCCGGCCACCAGCATCGCGTCGATCAGGCGGTCGTCGCCCATGTGCTGGAAGTCGTCCATGCTCACCAGCACGGCGGGGAGCACGCCCGCGGCGCCGGCGGTGGGCGCGGCCACGATCAGCCCCATCGCCGCGTTCACCTCCAGCGTGCTGATGGCGCGCGCCAGCGTTTCGGTGACGCGGGAGCCCAGGAGGCGGGGGCCGTTCTCCCACAGCTTGCGCGCGCGGCCGCCGGTCATCCCGCTGGCCGAGCGCACCTTGCCCTTCAGCCCCTCGTCGATCGCGCCGCGCATCACCTCCAGCGTGCGGCCGATGCGGGCGCGGATGTCGGCGGCGGGCACGCCGGTCTCGGCCGCCTCGGTCTCGAGGACGACCTGCGGGAGCGGACGGCCGCTCGCCTCTGCGTCGCGGATCAGCGACTCGATGGATTTGTGCATGGCGCTGTTACCCCGCTACGAGATCTTGGGGACCACGCGGGCCCAGCGCAGCCACGGGAACGAGCGGATCGCGGCGAGCGCCCCCTCGCTGATCGGCTCGTCGGCCTCGATGGTCATCAGCGCGTCCTGGTGGCGGCCGGTGCGGTCCACCCGCATGGTGGCCAGGTTCACGTGGTGGCTGGCCAGCACGGTGGCCACGGCGGCGATGGTGCCCGGCTCGTCGTGCGCCAGCAGCACCAGCGTGTGGTAGGCGCCCCCCAGGCCCACCGGAAACCCGTCCACCTCGGTCATCTCCACCCGGCCGCCGCCCAGCGAGGCGCCCTGCATCACCGTTTCCTCGCCGTTCAGCCAGGTGGTGATGATGGCGCTGTTGGGGTGTGCGTCCTCGCCCAGGTCCACCTCCTCGAACTCCCACTGCAGCCCCGCGGCGGTGGCTTCGTCGTACGCCTCGCGCAACCGCATGTCGTCGGGGGGGAGGCCGATCAGGCCGCCCACGATGGCGCGGTGGGTGCCGTGGCCCTCGCCGGTGGCGGCGAACGAGCCGTGCAGGCGGATCAGCGCGCGCTCGGGGGTGCCGCCGGCGATGGCGCGCGCCATCTGCCCCAGGCGGCAGGCGCCCGCCGTGTGCGAGCTGCTGGGGCCCACCATGGTGGGGCCGAGGATGTCGAAGAGTGAGACCATGGTGCCAAGATACGGAGTGGAGCCGAAACGGGCCACTGGGCGCCGGGCGGGGCGGCGCACGCACGCGCGGGAGTGGATTGCAAGGTCGGTGCGCGACGCGCTGCATCGGGCGCACGGGGCGGATGAATCCGCGGCAACGACGGCCCAAAGTCCGCTTCGCGGACTCCCGCGCGAGCATCTCTGCACACCCGGGAGCGGGACCTGTCCACGGGTTCATTTGCCGGTTGAGCTGCCCGTTCAGTCGACAGTCCGTCCGCCGTCCCTCCGATATAACACGCACGATTTGCCCGCCGATTCAGCGCGCCGGTTCAGCCCGCCGGTTGAAACCGGCGGCCGGAACGGCGGGAAGTCCGCCTTCGCGACGCCTTCGCGGACTGCGGGGGCGGCGATCCGTGAGAGCGGCGAAGTACACACGTGCCTCAGCCATTCATTCGCGCCATGAGGAGGGTGGCAGAGCATGAAGACTCCGCGCGAGCCACCGAGCTTCCACCCTCTCCCGCGAAGCGGGGGAGGGTACGCGCTCTCAGGCGCGGGGAGGGGGCCGCGGGCTCTGCCAAACACCCGTGCATCCCGCACCGGCGCCGATTATACTTCGTCTTACATCCGTTTCGCGCTTCAATCCTCCGTCTTCTCCCTCGCCCGCCTCCTCCCATGCACTGGCTCTACGACCTTCCCGTGCCGCTGCTGGCGGCGCTCCTGCTCGCGCTGGCGGTGGCCTATGCCGTGGGTGCCGTGGCGTTCGTGCGCCGCATGCGGTGGCGCCTGTCGCCCGACGACAACGCCACCGCGGCCGCGCTGCACGCCTTCATCGGGGTGATGTACGCGGTGGCGCTGGGGCTGCTGGTGGTGAGCGCGCAGGACGACTACGGCGACGTGCAGCAGGCGGTGGTGAGCGAGGCCAACGCCACGGGCGACCTCTACCGCGTGCTGATGGGGCTGGAGCCCCCCAACCGCGCCCGGCTGCAGGGCGAGCTGGCCGGCTACGTGAACCTGGTGATCGACGACGAATGGCCCGCCTCGCGGCACGGCGCGCGCAGCCTGCGCACCTGGCACGCGATCGATCACCTGGCCAACGAGATCTACACCTTCCGCCCCTCCACGCCACAGGAGGAGCGCGTGTATCCGCAGCTGGTGGGCGAGATGGAGGAGGTGCTCGACGCACGGCGGCTGCGGCTGTTCCTCGGCGAGCAGGGGGTGGGGCAGGTCACCTGGACCATCGTGCTGCTGGGCGGGCTGATCACCATCGGCTTCGCGGCGTTCTTCTGGATGGAGAACACGCGCGCGCAGGCGATCCTCACCAGCCTGATGGCCGCCGTGTTCGGGCTGATGCTCACGCTGCTCGTGGCCATGGACCACCCGCTGTGGGGGAGCGTGGCCATCGACCCCGGCCCCTTCCGCGAGCTGCGCGTGAACTGGGCGCGCTTCCAGTCGCAGTCGCCCGTGTCACCCACGCCCGCGGTCCAGCCTGGCGGCCCGCGGTAATGGCCGTGGCTTCGTAAACGTGCGGGATGATCTATGCAGCGCCGGTGCGGAGCCGTCTCGCAGCGGCGCATTTTGTCCCAGGCCGCGCCCACGGTGTCACGCGAGCGTGGCGAGGCGCGTTGTCCCGGCGGAAAACAGATGCAATTCCGCCCTGCGACCAACGACTGAACGCTCGATGAAGAAGGTGTTTTGCGCACTCCCCGTGGTGCTCGGGCTCGTTGGGTGCGGCGAGATTTCCGACCCCGTGTTCTGCCCGGCGATCGTCCCCATCTCGGTGCGGGTGACGGTGCAGGATTCCGTCAGCGGCGGCAACGTGACGCCCGGCTCCACGCTGGTGCTCCGCAACGCCACGTCCGTCGACTCGGTGGTGGCGCCGAGCGAGCCCACGCTCACGGCCATGGGCGTGGGCGAAGGCCGCACCGGCACCTTCACGCTCACCATCCGCCGGGCGGGTTACCAGGCTTGGACGAAGACCGACTTAAAGGTGGAAGATGGACAGTGCGGCGCCGAGACGGTGGACGTCACCGCGCGCCTCAGGCTCGCCGGGTGATCGGCTGACCCCAATCCGTTGACGTAAGCCTTGACCGACGTAGATCATCGTCGGCGCAGTTACAAGCAAGCCCGCCAGGGAACGCTCTCCCGGCGGGCTTCTGTGTCTCGAGCGAAGGCCACGCTACGCCAACGGCAGCCCCGAGGTGGCACGGGTGTGCTCGTCGTGGAGCGCGCGGACGGCGGCGACGTCGGGGTGCTCGGCGCCGCCGCCGATCTCCTCCACGAACCGGCAGGTGGCGCGACCGGCGGACGCGGCGTCGTAGCGCGCCTCCCAGCCGCGCATCTCGCTCTCCTCGCCCGCGCCCTCGTACGGGAACGTGACCGGCGGGTTCTCCACGCCGATGCGCCAGGGCTTGGGGGTGAGCCGCGCGCGGAAGCTCTTCTGCACCTGGCAGAGGCGGATGTACTGCGCGTCGGCGCCCACGGCGGCCATCGCCGCCTGCACCTCGGGATCGGTGGGCGCGAACGGCGCGTGGGTGACGAGATAACGAAGCCCGGCGTAGGTACGGTAGACGCGCACGCGCCACGCCGGCCGCGCCGCCACGAAGCGCCGCAGCCGCTCCACCGCGCCCGCCGTGGCGTCCGCCGGCACGGATGGGGTCGACGACGGTGCGGACGACGCGGCCGGTCCGCCCGAGGGGCGAAATTGGTCGACGATGGAGCGCAGGCCGCCCGGCAGCGGCAGCGAATCCACGATCCCCCAGATCGACGCGGCGGGCGCGGCGGGCTCGGCCCGGTGCGGCTCGGCCCCCGTCCGAGGCTCCGAGCCGGCGACGTCCACGTCGATGAAGAAGGCGCTGGCCGCGTTCAGCACCAGCGCGCCGTACGAGTTGCGCGTGATCGCCACGTTCGGCGCGTCGCCGGGTCCGGGGATCTCGCGCACCACCTCCTCGCGCAGCGGGCGGTCGCCATACGCGTAGCGCTCGGGAAAGCCCGCGCCGCGGCCGATGCGCTCGGCGATGCGCGCCACGGCCCCGGCGGCCAGCGCCTGCGCCTCGGCTGCGCTGGTCCGCGAGCCGCGCCACACGTGGAAGCGCACCGGCTGGCCGTCGGGACGTGTCGCCTGCGATTCTGCGCGAGACCAGAAGCGGGGGATCAGCATCGCATCATCACTCCAGCGCGGTGACGTGGAAACAGAGGGTGAGACGACGCATCAGTATTCTCAGAATCCACCACACCCGCAAGACGATTCGCCCCCGCGGACCACCTCGTGCCGTACCCCCGCGGAAATTGCGGCTTGATCCGTGCGCATGGAGGATTTTGCGTCGTGATCACCGCGGCGCACACACCCACCAAGTGGAGAACGTCATGAAGAAGCTGACGCTGAACATGGACTCGCTGCAGGTCCAGACATTCGCGACCGAGCACGACGCCGAGGAGCGGGGCACGGTGGTGGGCGCGTGGGGATCGACCCGGGCTACCCGCTGCGGCTCCGAGTGCGGCGTGTGTACCGACCTGACCAACTGCAACACCCGCGAGTTCATCGACTGCTACTGCTGATCCAGCAGCCCGCAGGAACGCACGGGGAACGGAACGCAGCGGGGCGCCTCGACGATCATCGAGGCGCCCCGCTCTTCCGTCCCCAACCACCCTCCTGGCCGTCAGCTCACGACGTGCCGCGCATCGCGTCCAGCTCGCGCTCCACCTTGCCGAAGCGGCGGCCCAGCGACAGGGCGTAGCCGAACAGCAGCAGCCACGCGAGCGTGAAGGCGATGAACACGTGCCAGTATGCCCGCAGCGTGCGCGGCGGCCCCGATTGCGGCGGCAGCCCCGACTGCGCGGTGGACCCCGACTGCGCGTTGGACGCGGTCGGCGCGGCCACGAGCGGCGCGCCGGTGACCGAGTCGGCGGTGGATGACGGGGCCGGGGCGGCGTCCTGCGCGAGGGCGCGAGGCGCCGCCGGCGCGAAGGCGAGGAGCAGGGCGGCGGCCGGGGCCAGCCGGGTCGAGCGAAGGGAGCGCATCGGGATCATCGTCGGGACGGGTCAGCGGGGCGTCACGCGCAGGGCGTGCACGCGGGCCGACAGGCGCTCCATCGCATAGCGGAAGAGCAGGAGCGAAAAGAACACGAGCGTGAGCGCCAGCACCCACACCAGCACCGTCTGCACGATGGCGGGGTCGGCCTGGGCGCCCTCGGGGCGCAGGATCACGGGCTTGGGGTGCTGCGAGCGCCACCACTGCACGCTCATGTGGATCAGCGGCATGTCGATGGCGCCCACCACCCCCACGATGGCCGCGAAGCGCTTCCCCCGCTCGGGGTTCTCGGCGGCGCCGCGCACCATGAAGTAGCCCACGTAGATGAACCACAGCAGCAGCGTGAGGGTGAGCCGCGGCTCCCACACCCACCACGCGCCCCACGCCAGCTTCCCCCACAGCGGCCCGGTGATCAGCACGATGGTGGTGAAGATCACCCCCAGCTCGGCCGCCGACACCGCGATCGCGTCGAGCCGCGGGTCGCGCAGCCACAGGTAGCCGGCCGAGCACAGCGCCACGATCCCGAAGGCCATGAACGCCGTCCACGCGCTGGGCACATGGATGTAGAAGATGCGCTGCACGATGCCCATGGTGGCCTCGGTGGGCACGTAGAAGAACACCATGTACAGCCCGGCCAGCACGCACGCCGCGGCGAGCACGCCCAGCGCCATGCCCCAGCGGCGCGTGCCGGCCAGCGAATCGGAAGCGGAGCCCACGCCCGACGGCACGTAGCCGGCGGGGGGCGAAGCGGTCGTCGTCTCCATCTACTCCTCCAGCACGGCGCCGAAGATGGCCGTGCATACGAACAGGAACACCAGGTCGAAGGCGCCCAGCATCTTGATCTGGCTCACCACGTCGCTCACGGGGCGGCCCACCAGCAGCCGCTGCGTGGCCGCGCAGGCGAAGATCACCACCGGCGACAGCAGCGGCAGCAGCAGGATGGGAAGCAGCGTCTCGCCCAGGCGGGTGTGCGCCGCGATGGCGCCGAACAGCGTGCCCAGCGCCATGAACCCGGCCGTCGCAAGCACCACCACGGCGACCAGCGCCGGCAGCGAGCCCGCGAAGCCCAGGTTGAAGAACAGCGCGAACACCGGGAACACCAGCGCCTCCACGGCCAGGACGATGGCCATGTTCGCCAGCCACTTCCCCAGGAACAGCGCGCCACGGTCCACCGGCGCCAGCAGCACGCCGGTGAGCGCCTCGGCCTCGCGCTCGAGCGCGAACGAGCGGCCCAGCCCCAGCGTGCCCGCGAACAGCACCGTCACCCAGATCATCGCCCCGGCGATGGAGCGCGCGCGCACCGCCGGGTCCACCGCGAAGCTGAAGACGATCGCCACCAGCACCGCGAAGGTGCCCATCGACAGCAGCCGCTCGCGCGAGCGCGCCTCCAGCAGCAGGTCCTTGCGCGCGATCGCCCACACCTGCGCCAGGAACGGCGCCCCGGCGGAGCCCGCGTCGTCCCATACGTCCACGGAGGGCGCGGACACCTGGCCCGCAGACGCGTGGGCATCGGCAGAGACGTGGACGTCCGCAGCGGAGTCGCGCGGACCGGCGGCGACCGTCGTCATGCCGCGGCGCTCACGCGCTCGGTGTAGACGCGCTCGAAGGCGGCGGCGTCCACCGCGGCGCGGGGCTCGTCGCTCACCCAGCGGCCGGCCACCTGAACGACCACGCGGTCGGCCTGCTCCAGCCCCTGCGAGAGGTTGTGCGTCACCAGCACCACCGTGGTCCGCCCGTCCTTGAGCCGCTCCAGCACCGCCCGCAGCATCGCCGCGGCGTGCGGATCCAGCCCGGTGTACGGCTCGTCGAGCAGCACCACCGAAGGGGAGTGGAGGAGCGTGCGCGCCAGCGCCAGCCGCTGCTGCATCCCCCGGCTGAAGGTGCGCACCCGGTCGCCGCGGCGCTCCTGCAGCCCGACGGAGACCAGCGCCTGCTCCACCCGCTCCTTGCGCCGCGCCAGGCCGTAGAGGCGGGCGTAGAAATCCAGGTTCTCCGCCGCGCTCAGGCCCGGGTAGAGAAAGGTCTGGTGCGAAAGGAGGCCGATGCGCCGCCGCGCCGCGTCGCTCCCTGCCACGTCCTCGCCGGCCACGGCCACCGCGCCGCGCGTGGGCTTCACCGCGCCGCACAGCATGCGCAGCAGCGTGGTCTTCCCCGCCCCGTTGGGCCCGAACACGGTGACGAACTCGCCGCGGGCCAGGGTGAAGTCGATCCCCCGCACCGCCGGCAAGGGCCCGTACCACTTCTCCACGCCGCGCGCGGCCACCGCCGCCGCGGCGGACGCCGGTGCGGCCAGGGTGCTCACCGCAGCCGCTTTCCGCACCCGGCGCAGAAGCGGCTGGCGGGCGGGTTGACGAAGCCGCAGGTGTGCGTGACCGCGTCCAGCGTGCGGGGAACGATGCCGTCCACCACGCCGGTGCCGGCCTGCGCCTGCGCCGCCTCGGCGGCGCGCATGGCGGCCAGCGCCTCGTAGCTCAGCCGGTCGCGCTGGGCCAGGTAGTCGGCCTGGTCGAGCTTGCCGCCCAGGAAGTCGTACTCCAGCTCCTTGAGCGCGGCCAGCGTGGAGCGGCGCTTCGCCTCGGCGTCGAGCAGCGCGCCCGGCGCCGCGTCGGCGATCACCGCGGTGCGCCGCGCCAGGATCGGGCGGACCACGTAGACCGCGACCAGCGTGGCGAGGACGGCGGACAGGAGGAGGAGCGTCACGGCGCCACCTCGCCCCGCTCGTACTGCCGCAGCGCCGCCTCCACCTGCGCGCGCTCGCCGTCGCTCATCGCGTCCGGCGCGAACGCCGGCTCGCCCGCGCGGCCGCGGCGCAGCGCGACCAGGCGAAACGCCACGAAGGCGGCGCCGATCACCAGCACGGCGGGCGGCAGCACCCACGCCCACAGCCCCACCCCGCGGTGCTCGGGAACGATGCGCAGCTGCTCGCCACGCCCCGCGATCACCCGCTCCACGATCGCGTCGGAGGTCATCCCCGCCATCGCCAGGGTGAACACCGTGTCGCGCAGGGCGGCGGCCTCGGGGCTGGGGCACATGTCCAGCGTGTGGCTGGGCGTGACCGGCGAGCGCAGCTGCTCCTCGGCCGAGCGGGCGACCACCCGTGCGTCGGCCGTGGCATCCTGGGCCGAAACGGGCGCCGCCGCCCAGAGCGCGGCGGCGGCGAGGAGGAGGGGGGCCAGGCGCATCCTCACGCCCCCACCAGCCCCGGCACCGGCGCCTTCGCGGGCTCGCGCGCGGGCACCCGCGCCGGCGAGCGCACCGCCTCCACGGCCGGCCACAGCGCCACCAGCGTGCCCATCGCCATGATGAAGCCGCCGATCCAGATCCACGGCACCAGCGGGTTAACCAGCACCTTGAAGGTGACCACGGGCTGGGGGTTGGTGCCCTGCATGAAGGTCTCGGCGTTGTCCACGCCGGCCATGATCAGGTACAGGTCCTCGTTCCAGGCGCGGCGGATCCCCACCTCGCTGGTGGTTTCTTCGCGCTGGCGGTAGGCGCGCTTCTCGGGCGTAAGCAGCCCCAGCAGCTTCCCCGCGCGGCGCACCTCCACGGTGGCCACCAGCTTGGTCATGTTGGGCGCCGGGTACCAGCTCATCGCCTGGTAGGTGAGCTGGTAGCTGTGGCCGAACGCCGAGGGGATCACGATCGACTCGCCCGGGCGCAGCGCCGCCTGCCGCTCGCTGTTGAACGCCTTCCCCGCGAAGCCGCAGAAGCAGATCACGAAGCCGGCGTGCACCACGTAGCCGCCGTAGCGGCGCCGGTTGCGGTCCACCAGGTGAACGAACGCGGGGACCACCCCCTCGCCCTCGATCTTGGCCCGGGCGCGCGTCCCCTTCCAGAACTCCACCACGATGGTGGTGAGCGAGAAGGCGGCGAGCGCGAAGGTGAGCAGCGCGTACGGATGGCTCATCCCCCGCAGCCACAGCACCAGCGCCACCACGGCGAACGAGGTGAGCGGCAGGGTGAAGTTGCGCCTCAGGTTGCGCGCCGTGGCCTTGCGCCAGGCGATCACCGGGCCCACCCCCAGCAGGAAGAGGAGGATCAGCCCCAGCGGGATGTTCACCCGGTTGTAGAACGGCGGCCCCACCTGGATCTTCTGCCCGAAGATCCCCTCGCTGATGAGCGGAAAGGTGGTGCCCCACAGCACCGCGAACATGCAGGCCACGAACACCAGGTTGTTCACCAGGAACGCCGTCTCGCGGCTGAGGAAGCTTTCCAGCCGGTTCTCAGGGGCGAACGCGTGCCGCCGCCACCACACCAGCGCCCCGCTCGCCAGGATCAGCGCGCTCAGGAAGCCCAGGAAGATGTAGGCGATGGTGGTGTTCTCGGCGAACGAGTGCACGCTCTCGATCAGCCCGGAGCGCGTCAGGAAGGTGGCGAAGATGGAAAGGAGGAAGGTGCTGATGACCAGCAGCACGTTCCACATCTTCAGCATCCCGCGCTTCTCCTGGATCATCACCGAGTGCAGGAACGCGGTGCCGGTGAGCCAGGGGAGGAGCGACGCGTTCTCCACCGGGTCCCAGAACCAGTAGCCGCCCCAGCCCAGCTCCACGTAGGCCCACATCATCCCGAAGATGATGCCGCAGGTCAGGAAGAACCACGCGAGCAGCGTCCACCGGCGCGTGGTCGTGATCCAGCGGGTGTCGAGCCGGCCCGAGAGGAGGGCCGACACGGCGAAGGCGAAGGGGATGGTGAAGCAGGTGAAGCCCAGGTACAGCGTGGGCGGGTGGATGGTCATCCAGTAGTTCTGCAGCTGCGGATTCAGGCCCCGCCCGTCGGGCGGAACGAAATCCATCACCTGGAACGGGTTGCTGGCGAACACCACCACCACCATGAAGAACGCGAGCACGGTGAGCACCGTGCCCGCCACGTAGGGCATGAACTCGCGGTTGCGGCGGCGGTTCTGGAACATCACCAGCGAGCCGAAGAAGGCCAGCAGGAGCGCCCAGAAGACCAGCGACCCCGTCTGCCCGGCCCACAGCCCGGTGATCTTGTAGAACACCCCCAGCTCGCGGTTGCTGTAGCCCGCCACGTACTTGTAGCGGAACTCGCTGCGCAGGAACGCGGCGATGATGGCCACCGAGGTGGTGGCCAGCAGCCCGAACACCGCGTAGACCGAGCGCTCGGCCGAGAGCACCAGGTCGCCGCGCCCGCGCCGGCCGCCGTAGAAGCCCAGCGCCGCGCCCCAGCCGGCCACCAGCAGCGCCAGCCAGAGCGAGACCTCGCCGATCTGCGTCACGACTGCTTGTCCTTGAAGTCGGCTTCGGAGGCCTCGTAGCGCGAGCCGCACTTGGTGAGCACGTTGCTCGCCTGGAAGGTGCCACCCGCGCGGTAGTTGCCTTCCACCACCACGTCGCGCCCCTCCTGGAAGGTGTCGGGGAGCGGCCCGTTGTAGTGCACGGGGAAGCTGTTCCTGCCGGTCTCGATGTCGACCAGGGTGAACCGCAGGTCCAGCGTCTTCTGGTCGAAGCGTACCGAGCCGGGGACCACGCGGCCGCCCACGCGCACGCCGCTCTGCTCGGCGAACGCCGGGTTGGCCGAGAGGCGCTGGCTCAGCTCCACGGGCGTGAGGAAGTAGGTCATCGAGTCTTTCATCCCGGTGACCATCAGGTATCCCACCACGCCGGCCAGCATCACGCCGCCCGCCACGAACTTGCTCTGCTTCTTCACCTTGGGGGGCCCCTCGCGGAAGGTTCGCTCCGGAAGCGCGCAATCTAATGCCGAAACGCCTGCGTAAAAAGGGATTGCGTGCGGAGGGGACGGCGAGCCGGGGAGCGGCGTGGGCGAGGGGACGCGGCCGTGCCGGGCGCAAGAGGGAAAACTCCGTTCTCCCGGTAGGACGCCGCCCGCGCGCAGACGGGTGGACCGGCCCCCCACGCGGAAGGGGGCCAATGGCGGAGGGGCGGAGAACCCGTCTCCACCCCTCGCCGTGAGATCCGCCGTATCCAGCCCGGACGCTCTCCCCTGCCCCTGTCCGGGGTCACGGCGTGTCGGGCGCGACGACGGTGAGGACGGTGGGCCATCCGGCCGCCTCGAGCTCCGGCGTGTAGAGCGTGCGGGTGTTTCCGTTCCCGTCCCTCAGCGTGACGTAGATCACCCTGAACGAGCCCGGGAGCGCGTCGGCGCGGACGGGGAACACGCAGCGGAAGGTGCCGGCCTGGGGCGTTCCCGACACCGGCTGGCCGGCCACGCCGCAACCGTGCACCACGCCGGGCTCGTCCGCGTCGTTGCGGAAGATGGCGTCCACCTGGAGTGTGCCCACCCCGGCGTCGCTGGCACCGAACTCGACCACCACCGTGTCCACCCCCGGCCGCGCCGTATCGGGGGCGAAGCCGAAGCCCGTCAGCGCCGGCGCGGTCACGTCCTCGTCGGGGCTGCGGACGCTGACGAACGGGTCGGCCCCGGCATCCTTCATGTCGGTCAGGTACATCTGGCGGAACGTCCCGTTCCATGCCGACAGGGCGTTCAGCACCCACACGCCGTAGTTGGCGCCCGCCGGGAGCACCATGCCACAGCGATACACCCCGTCGCGCGGGGTTCCGCTGGCCAGGCCGCCGTTGCACTGCGCACTGTTGCCGAACGCCACGCTCACCGCGAAGAACGCGCTGGGCACGTCCACCGGCGAGGTGATCCGGGCCTGCGCCCACAGCGTGTCCACGCCGTTGGCGGTCACCACCCTGGGCGAAAGCTCCAGCCACACGATGGTGGGGGGCGGCGTGCCCGCCGTGACCTCCACGGTCACCCGCCCCGAGCGCGCCCCGCTGGTCGCGGTGATGATCGCCGATCCCGCCCCGGTCCCCGTCACCACCCCCGCCGCGTCCACCGTCGCCACCGCCGAATCGGAGGTCGACCAGGTCACCGGCGCACCGGGGACCACCGCGCCGGTGGTCCTGCGCACGCTCGCTTCCATGGGCACCGCGTGGCCCACCTGCAGCGAGGGGGCGATGGGGCTCAGCGCCACCGAGCCGGCCTCGTTGGGCACGGGCGCGGCCACCAGCACCGTGAACGCGAAGCTCCCCACCGTGGGCGCCACCGAGAAACGCCACTCGCGCGCGGCCGAGGTGTCGCCCGGAAGCAAGACGCCGTCGTAGCGGAAGTATGCCTGGCCGGCGGCTGTGAAGACGTCGGTCCCGTCCGCGTTGGCTACCGAAACCGCTCCCGACCCGGAGGTGACGGCGGGGCCCGCGGCGAAGAAGACGCGCACCCCTTCGGCCGCTGGCAGGTAGCCGTTGGTGGTGCCCAGCGGCTGCCCCGTGAGGTTCTGCACCGTCACGTCCGAGCGCAGGATCTGCGTTCCCGCGTCGTAGCTGGTGCCGCTGGAGGCCAGCCGCACGTTCACCCCCTGCCCGCCCAGGATCACGCCGCGAACGCCGGACGGAGGGCCCACGCGCTCGCACGCCAGGGTGCCGGCGCGGACGGCCACCGTGCAGCGCAGGACGGCGGCGTTCGCCAGGGCCGGCGCGGGGTCGGTGGCCGGGAGCAGCGAGGGGCCGCGGTCGGCGCAGGCGGCGGAGACGGCGGCGGCGCAGAGGGCCGCGGCGAGGCGCGAGGCGGGCAGGAATGGGCGCATCGTGGATGATCCGGGTACGTTGTCGGCGTGCGGAGACTCGCAGGACGAGGCGGCAGATCAGTTCCGCGACACGTGCAACTCACAGACCGGTACGCCATCTGTTCCACCTCGGCCCGAAATCTATTCTGGCGCTTGGGGATCGTCCATCAACGACCCATCGAACGCTGGGGCGGCGCCGTCACACCGGGACAGCGCCGCCCCGCTGTTTCCACCCTCATGCGCGGCGCGTCGACGGCCGAGCAGGGGATGGGCTACGCCGACGCGGACCTTGGATGGGTTACGCCGACGCGTATCCTGGACGGCAACCCCGGCAATCCTGCCGATGCACGATCGATCAATACGAGCAGAGATGAGGCTCAGGCGTGGGCGTCCCGCGTGCCGACCGTGATCGTCGGCCCGCCGGCGAGGAGCTTCTGCTGGAAATCCACCGTTTCCTCCAGTTGATCCACGCTGCCGCGAAGCTGGCGAACCTCGGCTTCGAGCTCACGGACGCGACCCTCGAGCCCGGAGGTCCCCGCCGAGGGGATGGCTTCGCGCAGGCGCAGGATGGAATCGACGATGGGCTTGAGGGCGATCCGCACGGTGATGGCGAATCCGGGGAGGCACACCACGATCGCCGCAACGCCCAGCGCCACTGCTTCCCTGGGATCTACTGGCAGACTCCGTTGGAAATGGGGACGACATGAGGGGGGAGGTGGTGCACCTACGCGCCCTTCCCCACTTCGGTTTCAGCGGCGGACGAGAGTCTTGCGCTCGCGGCATGCATTCGGCATCTATACGGATACCGAACAAGTGCCGAAAGAGTGGACAAGGAGGTCAGATGGACGCGGACATGCCGCTGGAGCGGAAGCTCGACATCCTGATGGACCTGGCGGGCGACGACCACGAGGGCGCGGGAGGGAAGGCGCGCGTCCTCCCGCCGCGGCTGCGGCATGCCAAGGAGGTGGGCGCGCTGCGGCCGCTCAACATCCGCCAGCTCCGCACCTCGGTGGGCAAGGTGTCGCTGATGCGCATCCTGATGACCAACGCGTGCAGCTTCAACTGCCACTACTGCCCCATGCGCCGCGACCGCAGCATGCCGCGCACGCTGCTCAAGCCCGAGGAGCTGGTGCGCATCTTCCTGGCGGCGCACCATCGCGGCTGGTGCAGCGGGCTGTTCCTCACCACCGGCATCCCCGGCCGGCCGGTGAAGGTGATGGACGACCTGATCACCGTGCTGGAGCTGCTGCGCGAGAAGCACCGCTTCACCGGCTACGTGCACGTGAAGATGGTGCCCGGCGCCGAGCCCGCGCAGATCGAGCGGCTCACGCAGCTGGCCAGCCGCGTGTCGCTGAACCTGGAGGCGCCCTGCGGCCAGCACCTGGTGAAGATCGCGCCCGAGAAGAGCCTGGACACGGCGCTGGCCGGGCTGCACCTGGCCCGCAAGCAGGTGCTGCGGTCGCGGCAGGAGACGCTTGCCGGGCGCCCGAAGGACCTGCTGCGCCCCGGTGGCGCCAGCGGGATGACCATGCAGTTCGTGGTGGGCGCCACCCCCGACAGCGACCGCACCATCGTGGAGAAGGTGGGCGAGCTGTACGACGGCGGGGGCATCCACCACGCGCACTTCAGCGCCTTCCGCCCCATCCGCGAAACGCCGATGGAAGAGGCGGCGCCCGCGCCCGCGCTGCGCGAGGTGCGGCTGTACCAGGCCGACTACCTGCTGCGCCAGTACGGCTTCGGCCGCGACGAGGTGGTGTACGACGGGGGCGGCAACTTGCCGCTGGCCAACGACCCCAAGACCACCTGGGCGCTGGCCCACCCCGAGCACTTTCCGCTGGAGGTGAAGACCGCGGCCTACGAGCAGCTGGTGCGCGTGCCCGGCATCGGGCCGGGGTCGGCCAGGCGCATCGTGGCCGAGCGCGGCAAGGTGGTGCTGCGCACGCTGGCCGACCTGCGCGGGCTGGGCGTGGTGACCACCCGCGCCGCCGGGTTCCTCACGCTGGGCGGGCGGCGCCTGCAGTCCGTCCGCTGGACCGAGCAGCTGGGCTTCTGGGGCCCCGACGACGACACCGGGCAGCATCACCTGCTCTATAACGTGAGCCCGGGAACGTTCCGGTGAGGTGAGGCCGGCGGCCGGCCATGATCCACCCGGGGAGGGGCGAATGAATTGAATTAGCGGCAACGACGGCCCGAAGTCCGCTGCGCGGACTCCTCCGCCGGGATCTTCGCTCGAAAGGGAGTGGGATCGGGCCGCGGATTCATCTCGCGGAACGGCCGGCGGCGCGTGAGATTCGGGATGTCTGCCGATGGACGGCTGGGGGTGGGTTGACACACCCCGGTTTCCGATGTCATCCTTTTCAGCCACGTTTCCATCAACCCATTCGGGAGGTGCCACATGCGGCTGAATCTGAACCTGGAAGAGCTGCACGTCGAAACGACGGAGATGCAGCCGGCGTACACGGGTGTCGGCGAGTTCGACGGCGGCTTCGCGGCGTCGATCATCTGGAACACGCAGACGCGCCCGATCGAGCGGCCGAACACCAACTCCTCGCCGTGCATCGCCTGAGCCGCCGGCGCCCCACACAATCGAATCAGGACGTATGCGGAAACTGAGGCTGGAGCTGGACTCGCTCGCCGTCGAATCGTTCGCTCCCCTGGATGTTCCGGGGGAGCGTGGAACGGTGCGCGGCCACGTGTCGCTGTACTGGGAAGACTGCAACCCGTCGGACACCTGCGCCGGCGCGGGGTGGCCGTGCGACACGAGCGACCAGAGCTGCGGCGGGACGTGCTACGAGCGCACCTGCCATCCCGGCTGCGGGGCCGCGAGCGCCGGTTGCGGAGGCGGCAGCGACCCCGCCGTCACCTGCAACGGGGTGATCTGCGTCGAGATGTGAACGAACGCGGCCCCCCGGTTCTTTCCGGCGACGGCCGAGGTGCCTTTCCGATCGCGTTCGGAGGGGCGCCTCGTTCTTTTCAGCTGCGGATTCAGGCGGGATCGCGGCGCCGCCTCCGGAGCGGCGGGAGCGATACGGCGGCCCGCGGGTACGGGATTGGCACGCGGTGTGGGTTCCCGCTTTCGACGTACGTTCCTGGAAGGATGGGGAGATGAGGAAACTGAACGGCTATACACCCCTGGCGTGGATCGCCGCCGGGCTCGTCCTGGCCGCCTGCGTGCGGACCACGCAGACCGCCGGCACGAGTGGCGCCGCGGCCAGCGCGGCGATGGGGCTGGCGGGCACGTCGTGGCAGCTGGAAGACGTGGGCGGGCGTCCGCCTGTCGAGGTGCCCGGCGGCGGAGTGCCCACGCTGGTGTTCGCGGCCGCCGAGCCGCGCGCCAGCGGCAACGGCGGCTGCAACCAGTTCAACGGCTCGTTCACGCAGACCGACGCGTCGCTCCGCTTCGGCCCGCTGGCATCCACGCGCCGTGCGTGCCTGAACGACGCCGCCAACGCCCAGGAGACCGCGTATCTGCGGGCGCTGGAATCAACCACGCGGTTCTCGGTCGCCGGCGACGTGCTCGTGCTGTACGCGGGCGATGCGGCCGTCGCACGCCTGCGCCGGACCACGGGATAGCCCTGGTCCCAGCATCCGCGCGAACGACGAAGCCCTTCCCCGAGCGCTGCTCGAGGAAGGGCTTCGTCGTATTTGCAACTCGCCCGTCAGCCGTGCGCGATCAGCAGGTGTAGCCGTCGCACGAGGCGTAGAAGCAGGTGGCGACGGCGGTGGGGCCGCCGCTTCCGCTGGTGCAGCCGCAGCTTCCGCCACAGCTCGGGAGCTCGTACGTCTGGTAGGTGCACCAGGCGTTGTTGGTGTCGCAGTCGGCGTTGAACGTGTCCTCCGCGGCGCGGACGGTCCCGCGCGAATCCTCGGTCCCCGCCGTGTCGAACGACTCCACCCTCAACACCTCGACGTCCAGCTTCAGCTTACGCATCGTCGGTCCCTCCTCTCGGGTGACGGGCTTCCATCCAGATCAACCGGCCTTCGCCGCGGTCTTCTCTTCGGTGGACGAAGCGGCTTCGTCGGCCGACCCAGCATCGGCAGACTCCGACGCATCCGACGCATCCGACGCGTCCGCCGCAGCGACGTCCGACACATCTGCCGAATCCCCCGTATCCGCCGTCGCTCCCGCATCCGTGGACTCCGCCGTATCCGCAGCATCCGCCGAATCCGCCGAATCCGCCGCGTTCGACGACTCCGCGGAGGCGTCGGCGGCGGGCGTGGGTGCCGGGGCCGCGTCCAGCCCCGTCTCCATCAGCCCGGCCACCAGCTGGGTGAAGCGAACGGGGTCGTGCGGCTCGGAGCCGTCGGCCAGCAGCGACCAGCCCAGCAGCAGCTCGGCATAGTCGCCCACCACCGGGTCGTTGGGGTTGGCGTCGAAGCGGCGGCGGAGGCCCTGCACCAGAACGTGGCCGGGGTTCAGCTCCAGGATGCGGCGCTGGCGCACGCTGTCGCCGCGGCCCTGCGACAGCATCCGCTCCAGGTGCGGCGAGTAGTCGTGCTCGGCCACCACCAGCACGGCGGGCGAGCGGGTGAGGCGGCCCGACAGGCGCACGTCCTTGATCCACTTGTCCAGGCGCTTCTGGATGGCGCCCAGAAACGGCTCGAACTCCTTCTTGCGCTCTTCCCCGCCCTCCTTCTTCTCGCCCTCGTCCAGCTCCACCGCGCCCTTGCCGGCCGAGCGCAGCTTCTTCCCCTCGAACTCGGTCACGCTCTGCACCACCAGCTCGTCCACCGGGTCGGTGAGGTACAGCACCTCCCAGCCGCGGTCGCGGAACGCTTCCAGAGCGGGCGAGTTCTCGATCTGCTCGCGGGCGGCGCCGGTCAGGTACCAGATGTCGTTCTGCCCCTCGGGCATCCGCTCCACGTACTCCTTGAGCGTGCCCAGCGCTTCCGCGTCGCGCGACGAGCCGAAGAGGAGCAGCCCCAGCAGCGCCTCGCGGTTATCGTAGTCGCTGTCCACCCCCTCCTTCACCGCGCGACCCAGCTCGCGCCAGAAGGTCTCGTACCTGGCCCGGTCGCCCTCCAGCATCCGCTTGAGGGTGTCGATCACCTTCTTGGTGAGCGTGCGGCGGATCTGGCGCACATGGCGGTCGCTCTGCAGCATCTCGCGGGAGACGTTCAGCGGCAGGTCGGGGCTGTCCACCGCGCCCCGCACCCAGCGCAGCCAGCGCGGCAGCAGCTCCTCGCTGTTCTCGCGCACCAGCATCCGCTTCACGTACAGCCGCAGGTTGGGCTTGAAGCCCGGGTAGTACAGGTCCACCGCGCCCTTGGACGGGAGGAAGAGCACCGCCTGGAACTCCACCAGCCCCTCGCCGCGGGTGTGCACCACCTCCAGCGGGTCGGTCCAGTCGTGCGAGATCTGCCGATAGAAGTCGTTGTATTCCTCCTTGCTCACCTCGGCCGGGGGGCGCGCCCAGATCGGCTTCATCGAGTTGAGCGGCTTCTCGGGCTCGGGGGTCTCGCCCTCGGGCACCTCTTCCGGCTTCTCGGCGGGGAGGATGACGGGATAGGTGATGAAGTCGGCGTGCTGGCGCACGATGCGCGACAGCACCCACCGGTCGGTGTAGTCCTCGATGCCGTTCTCGCTGTCCACCGCCTTGAGGTGCAGGGTGATGGTGGTCCCCGGCCGGTCGCGCTCGGCGCCGGTGACGGTGAACGAGCCACCGCCCGACGACTCCCAGCGAACCGCTTCGTCGGTCCCCGCCTTGCGCGTGACCAGCTCCACCCGGTCGGCCACCATGAACGACGAGTAGAAGCCCACGCCGAACTGGCCAATCAGCTGCGCGGCGCCCTCGGCGGCCTTCTCCTTGATCCGCTCCAGCGCCTCGCGCGTGCCCGAGCGGGCGATGGTGCCGATGTTCTGCACCACCTCGTCGCGCGTCATCCCGATCCCGTCGTCCTCGATGGTCAGGGTGCGCGCCTCCTTGTCGGGAAGGAGGCGGATCCTGGGCTCGTGCCCCTCGGGGAGGAGGTCGGGGTTGGTGAGCGCCTCGAAGCGGAGGCGGTCGATGGCGTCGGACGCGTTGGAGACCAGCTCGCGGAGGAAGATCTCCTTGTCGGTGTACAGCGAGTGGATCACCAGGTCGAGGAGCCGCTGCACCTCGGCCTGGAAGGCGAACTGCTGCGCCTGCTCTTCGGGCACGCTACCCTCCTGTTGCGTCATCGGTACGTGTCAGGTTGATGATTGAACTGCGCCGCGCCGGAAATTCGCGGCGAGACCTTGAAATTATCGAATCCGGGCGGGGATCAACAAGTGGCGGGATCTCCGCGTGACGGTGTCCCTCAGCGGGTGAGGAGCACGGTCCGCACCGCTTCGTCCACGCTCATGTGCAGCACCTCCTCGCGCTCGTCCCATCCGGCCTGGGGATCGACGTCGTCGCCCGGGATCACGCGCAACGGGGGGAGCGCGGTGCCATGGCAGTGCACGTCGAGGATCTCGCCGTCCGCGATCGTGCGGACGATCTCGAACTCGGTGTTCGGCCACGGCGCCTCCCCGTCGGCCCGGAAGTACTCCCCTTTGATGAAGAGGACCCGGCCGTCGCCCAGGTCGAACACGTACCCGGTCCCTTCGTCCTCCAGCGGCTCGATCTCCACCACGGCCACCGCGCGGACACGCCGCACGGTGACGCGGCCATCCTCCAGCACGCGGGCGACCTCGCGCGCCCTGCGCGCCGCGTGCTCCGTCTGGAACGTCTGGTGTTTGGCCTTGCCGCGAGTCGCCGCCACGAGCCGGCGGCCGATCAGGATCGCGCCCACGGCGATCCCGGCCGCGAGGCCCCCCGGATTCACCCGGCCGAACGACGCGATCACCACCAGGGTGAGTATCCAGACGGCTGCCAGCCCCCACGTCTCCCGCGCGTCGCCGCGGGATTGCCACACCCCGGGTGGCTGCGGCCGCAGGGCGTTCTGCAGCGACGCGCGCTCCTCGGCGGTCATCTCCCGCGTGTAATCCTGAATCATGTGCTGCGCCAGTGAATCGTCGCGCCGGTGCGACCTGGAGACCGCGTCGGATGCGTCGGAGTCTGCCGATGCTGGGTCGGCCGACGAAGCCGCTTCGTCCACCGAAGAGAAGACCGCGGAGCCCTTTCGCGGAACGGGGGAAGTTTCGCGAACGACGCGAGGCTTCGCCAGCCGGAGCCCTCAAACCGGCTCACCCGCATCGCTGTGGCTCGCGGGTGGGAAGAAGTTCACGCAGAGCAGCGGAGGAGCAGAGACGTCGCGTAGCTCTCTCTGCTCCTCCGCCGCTCTGCATGGGCGATCTGGCGGGCCGTTCGTTCCGGACGATGGTCTGCGAAGCGGGATCAACGCTCCACGAAGCGGTAGCTCGCGTGGCTGTCGTAGTCGATCCCGTGTTTCTTCTTCAGCTCCTGGATCTTGCGGAGCTGGGCCTTCGTGTGGGGGCTGGCGACGCCGTCGCCGAGGGGCTCGTTGGTGTGGAGGAGGATCTCCTCGAGCAGGCTGCTGACGCTCATCCGCTTGTGCTCGGCGAGGTCGTGGACCAGCGCGGCCAGGCGCTTCTCCAGGCGCACGGGCACCTCCACCCGCTCGACGGGCAGCGGCTCGCCGCCCATCGTGTAGATGTAGTGGCCGAACGCCAGCCGGTTGCCGTACGGGTCGCGAACCATGTAGTCGCGCACGTTGTAGGCGCGGTCGGCGATCGGCTCGGCGATCTCCACGCCGTTGGCCTGGTGGAAGGCGTAGAGCTCGTCCGCGTCGCCCACCGCGAAGAAGGCGTTGCCGCCGTCGCCGCTCGCCCTCCCCGGGTTGAGGAAGACCTGCACGTCGCCCAGGTTCACGCCCGCCATCACCGGCGGCTCGCCCCAGGTGAAGCCAAGACGGAACCCTAGCCTGCCGGTGTAGAAGTCGATCGCCTCGGCAAGGTCGCCCACCGGGAGGCCGGGGCGCACCTCTTCGCAATCCACCTGCGGCGGGTTGGTCATGATCGCTCTCCTCGTGTCGTCTGAAAGGCCGGCGGGCACCGCGCGCATCCCACGATAACGCGGCGGATTTGGCGGACAAGAGGCTCGCCGCGCGGCTAGATCTCCACCTCGCCGGTGATGCAGGTGAGGGTGGGGCCGCCCACCCACACGGTGCCGTCCGCGTCCTGGCTTATGCGCGGCCGGCCGCTGCGGCCCAGGCGCGTGCCCTGGCTGGCCACGTAGGGCGCCGAGGCGCGGCCGCTGGCCAGGAGCCACTGCGCCAGCGAAGCGTTGAGGCTGCCCGTGACGGGGTCTTCGCGCATGGCGCCCTGCTCGTCGCTGAACACGGCGCGCACCTCCCACGCGCACTCGGAGCCCGGCGGATACGGGCCCACGATGCCGAGGTCCAGGTTCCCGCCGCCGGTCCAGCGGGTGAAGTCGGGCTCCAGCGCCAGCACGGCCCGGGCATCCCCGAGCAGCACCGCCACCCATCCCGGCCCGTTGTCGGCCCACTGCGCGTCCACCACGTCGCTCCGGCCGATGCCCAGCACGGCGGCAAGCTGCTCCACCAGCGCCTCTTCCACCGGGCCGGTGCGCAGCAGCGGCGGCGCGGCGAAGGCCAGCCCGTGCTCGCCCCGGCGGACGCGCACCAGCCCCGCCCCGCACTCCTGCACGACCGTCTCACCGCTGCGCGGAACGCCGCCCGCCGCCAGCCACGCGTGGCAGGAGCCCAAGGTGGGGTGCCCCGCGAAGGGAAGCTCCCGGGCGAGCGTGAAGATCCGCACCCGGTAGTCTGCCTCGGGCGAGGTGGGCGGGAGGATGAAGGTGGTCTCGGAAAGGTTGGTCCAGCGGGAGAACCGCTGCATCTCCTCGGTCGACAGCCCCTCGGCGTCGAGCACCACCGCCAGCGGGTTGCCCCCAAGCGGCACGGGGGAGAAGACGTCGACCTGCTGGAAACGCCGGCGCATGGCGTGAGCCTTCGTGGAGTCGGGATCGGACGAGGGAGCGGCGCAGGCTGGCAGGGCCCGCCGAGCGCCGGAACGGGAAAATACGGGTGTGCGGATCGGCCTGACAGGCCGCGGCCACGCTGGCGGAACGAGCGCGATGGTCGAGCTCGTGTCTATCTCCAGGGACGAAAAAAATCCCGGCCGGGCGCCATCGCCCGGCCGGGGATCTTCATCTCGCCCTGCCGATGCCGCTACTGCCGCACGCGCAGGCGCACGGGCGCGGAAAGGCGCACCTCGCGCGAGGTGTCGGCAACGGCCACGGTGCGCTGGTACCACGCCTGCGGGCGGTCGGAGCCGCCTTGCACCATCACGATGCGCGCGACCTCGGCCGCGTCGATGTTGCGCATGCGGATGCAGCCGTGGCTGCGGGCGTTGCCCAGCGAGCTGGGCAGGTAGGTCCCGTGGATGTACAGGTCGGGCTCGCGGAAGAACATCTTCACGCGGCCCATGGGGTTGCTGGTGGCACCCGGCGCCTCGGGCTTGTGGTCGCGCGCCCAGTCGGACGGGGGCGGCACCCAGCGCGGGTTCCAGATCAGGTGGCTGATGCGGTACTGCCCCGCGGGGGTGTTGTACCCCTCCTGCCCCACCGAAACGGGCCAGCTCCGGATCACCTCGCCGTCACTGAGCGCGTACAGCGTGCGGTCGGAAAGATCCACCAGCAGCGAAAAGTTTTCCGCCTTGCTGACCGGCACGGCCACCGCCTGCTCCATGCTCGACAGAATCAGCCCCGAGCGGGGCGCCTGCGCGTGCGCGGCGGCGGGTGCCAGGATCATCGCGGCGGCCGCGGCGAGCGATTTCCACTTCACGTGCATCCGGGTCATTCCTGTGGGTGGCAACGGGTTGGGCACTTTCACGCGCCCGGCATCCAAAATCGTACCAGAATGCGTTGTGCGCAACAGGGTGCTACACCGAGCGGGGGACAAAAGGGTCCGCACGAGCACTTCAGGTGTTTGTAATAGCAAGGGGTGCGCCGTGGGAGGAGAGGCGCGGAGAGGGCGGGATTTCAACGGCGGATGGGCCGGTGGGAAGGGCGGACGAATCCGCGGCAACCACGGCCCGAAGTCCGCTTCGCGGACTCGCACGCGGGCATCTTCGCCGGCGGCGGAGGTTCGTCGTTGGATCGGGTGCAGCCGGGCGCTGCGGAGGGCGAATCGCGAGCGGAGGGCGCTACTTCCGTGCGGGATCCAGATCCACCAAACGCGCCGTCACCTTGCCGCCCTCGATCTCGGCGAGGGCGACACAGACGGGGTCGCGGAAGCGCTGGCGGCCGGCGCTGCCGGGGTTCACGGCGAGCGTGGCGCCCACCTGCTCGATCAGCGGCCGGTGCGAGTGGCCGAAGACGACGAGGGCGGCACCCGGGTGCGCCGCGGCCACCTTCGCCGGCGTGGGCGAGCCGAACTGCATCCCGTGGATGACCACGATGCGAGCGCCGTCCAACTCGATCTCCGCGACCTCGGTGGTACGCTTGCGGATGTCGAACCCGTCCACGTTCCCCCACACGGCCGTCACCGGCGCGATTGCCGCGAGCTCGTCCAGGACGCCGGGGTCACCCACGTCGCCCGCGTGCAGGATGTGCTCGACGCCCGTGAAGACCTCGAACACCTGCGCGCGCAGGAGCCCGTGCGTGTCGGAGATGATGCCGATCTTCATTCAGGGGACAGGTTACAGGGGACAGGGTACAGCCAGCGGCGACGGTGCGGAAGCGAGATTCGTGCGCGGCGACGAGAGCTTTCGGCAGGGTTGGAGCGCGCGGCCGCTCAGCCGTTGCCCGCTGTCCCCTGTCCCCTGTCCCCTCTTCCCTGCCGTTCCGTCTCCCCGCTCTTCCACCGCCGCCCCACCTGGTGCTCCACGCCTAGGTGGTCGAGGATGCGCGCGACCACGAAGTCGACCAGGTCGGCGATGGACTCGGGGCGATGGTAGAATCCGGGGGCAGCCGGCATCACGGTGGCGCCGGCGCGGGTGAGCCGGGTCATGTTCTCCAGGTGCACCAGCGACAGCGGCGTCTCGCGCGGAACCAGGACCAGCGGCACGCGCTCCTTCAGCGCCACGTCGGCCGCGCGCTCGACCAGGTTGCGCGAGGTACCGGCGGCGATGGAGGCCAGCGTGCCCATGCTGCACGGGCAGACCACCATCCCCCCCGACGGCGCCGAGCCCGACGCCGGCGTGGCGCCGCGGTCGAGCGAGTCGTACAGCTCCACGCGGCTCCAGTCGCCGGTGGCGGCCCGCAGCGCGTCGAGCCCCTCGATCCCCGTCTCCTCGGCCAGCAGCCGCCAGCCGTAGCTGGAGACGATGAGGCGCGTGGGCGTGGCCGCGTCGTTCAGCGCGCGCAGCAGCCGCACCGCGTAGGGCGCGCCGCTGGCGCCGGTGATGCCGAAGGTGACGGGGGCGCCCGCCCGGTACGTCACGCGAAGATCCTCTCCGCCAGCACGATCAGGAAGAAGACCACGCTGATGGCGCCGTTGACGTTGAAGAACGCCGCGTCGATGCGCGAAAAGTCGTCGGCGCGCACCAGGCTCTGCTCGTACACCAGCATCACCGCGATCACCGCCACGCCGAACAGGTAGAGCGTGCCCAGCTGCGGCAGCATGAAGCCCAGCGCCGCGAACATCGCGGCCGACAGCAGGTGCAGCACGCGCGAGACGGCCAGCGCGCCCGTGGGCCCCAGCGCCGCTGGCACGGAGTGCAGCCCTTCGCCCCGGTCGAAGTCGATGTCCTGCAGCGAGTAGAGGATGTCGAAGCCCGCCACCCAGCACAGCACCGCGCCCGCCAGCGCCAAGAGCGCCCCCGGCGGCCGGCTCCAGTGCCCCGCCACCGCCAGGTACGCCCCCACCGGCGCGATGGCCAGCGCGAAGCCCAGCACCAGGTGCGCCCAGCGGGTGAAGCGCTTGGTGTAGGAGTAGAAGAACACCCACCCCAGCGCGAACGGCGCCAGGATCAGGCAGATGCGGTTGAGCAGCGCCGCGCACAGGATGAACGCCACGCTGGCCACGACCACCGACGTGGTGGCCTGCCGCACCGACAGCTTCCCCGCGGGGATCTCGCGCATGCGGGTGCGCGGGTTCTTCGCGTCGATCGCCCGGTCGGCGATGCGGTTGAAGCCCATCGCGGCGAAGCGCGCCGCGGCGAACGCCGTCAGGATCAGCAGCACCTGCTTGAGCGTCACCGCGTAGCGGTAGCTGGCCAGCGTGGCGCCCACCAGCGCGAACGGCATGGCGAACAGCGTGTGCGGCAGCTTCACCAGGTTGCTGTAGTCCACCAGCCGCCCGCCGCCGGTGATGTGCTGGCCTTCGTGCAGGCGCTCCACTTCTGCGTTGCTCGACAACGTTCTAACCTCAGTTCACCGGCACCGCCTCGGGTGCCGCGGATTCGTCCCGATCGCCGCGCCGGCGCCGCCGGCGCATGATCCCCCACACCAACCCGGCCGCCGTGGCCGCGATGCCTGCTCCCGAGCCGATATAACGCTGCACCACGTACCCGTGGCCCGCTTCCCTGAGAATCGCCGGCCCCACCTGCGGGTCCGTCAGCTCCGCGTGCGTCCCGGCGAGCGCAAGCACCTCCAGCGCCAACAGGAGCACGCCGGGCCAGATCCAGCGACGCGCGCTCCAGAGCCCCACCCCGCCGAACACCGCCGTCCCGATCCAGATCCCCGGCAGCGACGGCTCCTTGTCCATGACCTCGAGCAGTGCCAACGAGAGCATCAGGATCTCCACTCGCTCCGCAGCATGGCGAACAGGAGCTCGTCGCCCCACGCACCCTTGTACCACGCATTCTGGATGAAGTGCGCCTCGCGGCGAAATCCGACGCGGCCGAGCAGCGCTGCGGCCGCGGCGTTGCGCGCATCGGTGATGGCGACCACGCGGTGCAGCCCCAGCTCGCCGAAGGCCCAGCCCAGCAGCGCACGCACCGCCTCGCCCGCGAAGCCGCGCCGCTGGTGCTCGCGCGCCAGGGTGAAGCCGACCCGGGCCTGCCGCTCGTCGTCGCGCTCCACGCACATCGCCACGTCGCCGATCACGCCACCCGTCGCCTTCTCCTCCAGCATCCAGCGGAACCACGCGCCCGGGGTGCCCGGCTCCAGCGACGCCTGGTGCGCCAGCATGGCCTCGGCATCTTCCACCGAGCACGACGTCCACCCCTGGTAGCGGGCCACCTCGGGGTCGTTGCGGTACGCCACCAGCACGGCCACGTCGCGCCGCTCCATCCGCCGCAGCCACAGGCGCTCGGTGGCGAGCAGGGCGGGTGCGGCGGCGGCGCTCACGGGAGCGGCTCGATCCCCAGGCGGCTCCACAGGCGGTCCACCTTCTCCTTCACGTCGCCCGACATCTCGATCATGTCGGGCCAGCGGCGGGTGAAGCCTTCCTCGGGCCACTTGCGCGTCCCGTCGATCCCCATCTTGCTGCCGAACGAGGGGTGCTGCGACGAGTGGTCGAGGTCGTCCACCGGCCCCCTGGTGAAGCGCACGTCGCGCTCGGGGTCGATGTTGCCCAGCGCGTACCACCACGCCTCGGCGGTGTCCTGCACGCTGATCCCCTCGTCCACCACCACGATCACCTTGGCCAGCGACATCAGCCCCATCCCCCACAGGCCGTTCATCACCTTCCACGCCTGCCCCGGGTACTCCTTGCGGATGGAGACGAACACCAGGTTGTGGAAGACGCCCTCGGGCGGCATGTGGTAGTCCACGATCTCGGGGATCGTGAGCTTCGCCAGGGGAAGGAAGATCCGCTCCGTCGCGCCGCCCAGGTACACGTCCTCCACCGGCGGCCGGCCGACCAGCGTCGCCGGATACACCGGATCCTCGCGCATGGTGACGACCGTCACGTGGAAGACGGGATACGGGTCTTCCAGCGTGTAGAAGCCGGTGTGGTCGCCGAAGGGCCCCTCGATGGCCAGCTCCTCGTCGGTGTCCACGTAGCCCTCCAGCACGATCTCGGCTTCCGCGGGGATCGTGAGGTCGGCCGTGAGCGCCTTGCAGGTGTAGACGGGCTCGCGGCGCAGGAAGCCGCCGAAAAGGAACTCGTCGATCCCCGGCGGGAGCGGCGCGCTGGGCGTGTACATGGTGGCCGGGTCGCCGCCGATGGCCACCACGACCGGCATGCGGCCGCCGCGCGTGCGCTTCCAGGCGCGGTAGTGCCCGGCGCCGCCCTTGTGCCGCTGCCAGTGCATCCCCGTGGTGTCGGGCCCGAACACCTGCATGCGGTACATGCCGATGTTCTGCCCCCCCGTCTCGGGGTCGCTGGTGATGACCATGGGCAGGGTGATGAACGGCCCGCCGTCCATCGGCCAGGTCTTGAGCACGGGCAGGCGGGTGAGGTCGAACTCGCCCTCGCGCAGCACCACCTGCTGGCAGGGGGGGCGGCCCTTGTACGGGCGCGGCGGCACCTTGGTGAGCTCGGCCAGCTTGGGCAGCATCTGCACCTTGCCCCAGAGCCCCTTGGGGATCTCGGGCTTGATCAGCTCGGCGATGCGGCGGGCGTGCTCCTCGAGGTCGTTCACCCCCAGCGCCTCGGCCATGCGCCGCCAGCCGCCGAAGACGTTGATGGCCACGGGGATGTCGCTCTCGGTGCCGTCCATCAGCACCGGCCGCTCGAAGAGCAGCGCCGGCCCGCCGCCGGGAAGCTTCATGGTGCGGTCGGTGATCTCCGCCATCTCCAGGTCCACCGACACGGGCTGGCGCACGCGCACGAGCTGGCCGGTGCGGTCCAGGTGGCGGAGAAACTCCCGCAGGTTCTGAAATGCCATCGATCTAGCTATCTGCTCCATCTGCCGATTAACGGCGATGCTTCACGTGGTTCGGAAGAGACGGGCGCATGCCGCGGCGGCCCCCTCCCCC